>Ga0181516_10002538_pt1 | contig 12846 bp, 11 predicted proteins | sample PEATcosm2014_Bin_25_FD_121104 | JGI IMG/M metagenome (GOLD analysis project Ga0181516, IMG submission 121104) | Peatland microbial communities from MTU Mesocosm Facility, Houghton, MI, USA - PEATcosm2014_Bin01_10_metaG | ecosystem: Environmental > Terrestrial > Soil > Wetlands > Peat | place...
ATTGTCGGAGCCGAGAAAGCCGGTCACCTTCGGCGTGTTCTTGATCAGATGGTAAGCCTCGTCGGTCATTTCCATCTTGACCAGGACATAGCCCGGAAAAAACTTTCGCTCCGCGTCGATTTTGCGGCCGCGCCGCACTTCGACGACCTTCTCCTTGGGCACCAGAATTTCCTCGAACAGCGCCGACAATCCGCGTTGTTTGGCCTGCTCACGGATCGATTCCATCACCTTATTCTCGAAGTTCGAATAGGCGTGGACCGCGTACCACCGGCTCGTCATGTCATGAATTCCGCGTCATGAATTTTGGATCGTTATTCGAAATGCTCACGAGTTGATGCCAAGCAGGAAGCTGACCACCGTGCGCATGACTTGATCGGCGAGCAGAAAGAAGATCGATGCGATGACGACCATGATGAACACCATAATGGTCGTCACGGTGGTCTCCTTGCGCGTCGGCCAAGTGACCTTCTGCGCCTCGGCACGCACTTCCTGGAGAAACTTGAACGGACTGACTCTCGCCATCGCGTAATCCAATAGCCACTGCACGCCCCCGCCCAGACTTTAAGGACGAGACCGACCAGCGGTTCCTTTTGGGGAATATGTTCGCCGCGGAAGTCCGTTACCGGGCCGCAGACGATGGCAGCTTCCTACTGCCGGCCGGTCGCACCGTCAAGCTGGCAGGGATCAGGGATAGCGCCATGGCTCGGGAACCGCCGGTTTTCCGACACCCGATACCTGATTTCTGCCCTCTGGAATTGGCAGGAGTGGAGGGACTCGAACCCCCAACCCCCGGTTTTGGAGACCGGTGCTCTAGCCATTGAGCTACACTCCTAGGCCGCGTCCACATGCCTCTTGGCGGCAAGCAACGCAAGTCCCGGCGGCAGACCTCGAACCGGGAGGGCGCGCCAATCGACAGATCGGCCGATGCCGCCAAGACCCCATTGAATCTCGCCAACTTTTTGCAGTGCATGAGTCCGCTAGGAGCCAAAGGCGGACGCGCTATCCTGCTGCCTTCAAGCCGACCACGCTAAGTTATTGAAGGCATTGGAGCGGGTGAAGGGAATCGAACCCTCGTCATAAGCTTGGAAGGCTTCTGCTCTACCATTGAGCTACACCCGCGCTGGTACCGGTCGGCAAATCGCGACGCGATACGTCAGCAAACTAGCCCATCTTTACCGACCGGCAAAATAGCGGCCGCTTCGAAACGAAATCTAATGCTGACTTGCTGCGAGGAGGCTACTCGATCGCGCTCACGGAACTTCTCTTCAGCCGCCGGCCGGCAAGCCGTCGGCGTATGGGCGGGGTGATTTAGAGTCTTGGTCGCGCCCGTTTGCACTGCGATGCCACGCCATCAGCGGCAGTTCGACGAGCGAGGGCAACGGATCATCGATGGCAAAATTCGCGAAGGCCAATTGCCGGCGAAAACTCGCCAAATAGTCGCCGACGGTCAGAGCGCCGCGGCATATCTCTTGAAACGCAGCGATGATATCGCGGCTCGCATGCATCCATGCGGCGCCCGCGCTGGCGCGGCAAGGCGAAATGGCTTCGCCCAGAGACTGCCGCCATGCCAGATAAGGAAAGTCGACGCCGGCCAGTTCGCCGAGACCATTCCAAGTCCAGAAGCGGCCATTGACGTCCAAAAGCTTATAGCGCCGGTCGCGGCGGTCATACTTGAATTCGATTTCGGCAACACCGGTATAATCGAGCGACTTGAGGAAGCGGCATGCCAGCGCTTCAACCTGCTCTGGCTCAACGGTCTCCACGAACGTGCTCGAGCGGCCAAAATCAATCGGATATTGGCGCGTTCTGCGGGCGACCAAGGAGGCGATTGCTTCGCCATGGTTCCATAAGCCTGCGTACGAGAATTGTGTTTCCCCGTTACCCGGAATCCACTCTTGGACGATAACCGCGTCTTTCCCGACCAGCGCCGCAGCGCGCCGATAAAGCGACACCAGCTCGGTGCGCCCGTCCGCTCGCCAGGCTTTCGCATGGGTGAAGGCGTTTAGACCCTCGCGGCACGCTGGCTTAACAATGACCGGGAAGCGACAATCCAGTCGTTGGACCTGGTCGAGATCGGCAGGTTCAAAGCTGGAAGGATAATCAAGTCCCAAGGATGCCGCGCGCCGATAAGTGAGCCGCTTGTCGTAGATCCATTGCACCGTCTCCCAATCCGCCGTCACGACACGAAAATGGGATGCGAGCAAGTCGCGGTTTTGCGCGATCGTCCGCATATCCTCGTCGCCGGTCGAAAACAGCACCCAGTCCTTCAAGCCGTATCGCGTGGCGATGTCGACGATCGCGGCGACACCTTCGTGGCTTTCGGCCCCCGGCCAAGCGAAACTGCGTTGAACATAGCGCGAGAATTTCGGCAACGGATGATCGCCGATTAGCCACACCGGAACGCCGTGCCGTCCGAGACTGCGGGCGAGGCCAATGCTGACGTGAGCACCACCGACAATCAGCGCGCCCGGGACGGAGCAAGGCGCAGTCGCGGACGCGGGGGATTGCGCCAAGCTCAATGTCGCTCTCGCTCGGCGCCTAGCCATGGCGGCGCTTGATTGCGATACGAGCCGAGGCGACTGCCGGCGTGGGCGTACGGCGCACGACGCTTCCCGGCCACCGATCGGGTAATCCGCCGCGCCGCGAATCCGGCGCCGGCGATAAAACGAAGCAAGGGTCCGAAACTCGCGACGGCGAAGGAGCCGACAAAATGGAGCCCATCAACGCTTGATTCGAATCCAGCAGACAAAATCGGAACACCGGCGCGCCGCGCGATGCGACCCCGCAAGCGGGGATCGAGAATAGTCATCTTGCCGATGTCGATCCTGTAACCGGTCGCAAGCAGAACATGGTCGACGCGACGCGTGCCGTCATCCAACGTCAATGCGATACGATCGCCGTCGCGCCGCGCCTCAAGGATGCGGCGCCCCTCATTCACCGGCACATCTTGCAAACGGGATCGCAGCCATAGGATCGCGGTGGCCCGCAGGCAGTGATCGTTCAATCGATCACGGGACCGTTCGGGAAAATGGTGGATGAAAGCCGGCGCCTCGACCAGCCAATTATATGGAAACGGCCCAACCTGCGACGGCGGGATCAACGCATTGCCAAGCACGGAACGCGTCATCTTGCGCAATGCGCCGCGCTGATCGGGATCGCCGTTCCAGACAAGACCGCCTCGGCAAATGATCTCTACCTTCGCGCCGGCCTCATGCAGAAGCGCTGCCGCCTCGCATGCGCTTTGGCCACGGCCAATGACCGCAACATGGCGTTCGCGGAAGCATTCGGAATCGGAATGTTCGCATGAGTGACTGACTAAGGCGCGCGGCAGGCCGTCAAATTCCGCCGGCCTGTGTTCGTGACCCAGCAGGCCGGTTGCTATCACCACGCGTTTTGCGAAGAAATTGCCGCCGTCATCTAAGGAAAGACGAAATCCGCCGTCGTGCGGGGAGACCTGTACGACCGACCGGGTATCGAGATCCGGCGCCACGCGTTCCTGGAACCATGCGCCGTAAGCGATGAAATTTTCAACCGGCAAAAGGTCCGGCGTCGGCAGGCCCGTCTCGCGAAAATAATCGTCGAGCCTATAGCGATCGTGCGGATCGGCAATATGCGTCGCGACCCACGGCGAGCGCAGTTTCATGCCATTCGGCATGTTTCGGCGCCAAAACGACATCGCCTCGCCAAACACGCGGATCGGGATGCCGCTTGCACGCAAATGCGCGGCCGTCGCCAGACCGTAGGGGCCGGCGCCGATGATGGCGACTTCGCAGCCGTCGTCGGAGACGACAGGATTGAGAGCGATATTCATGGCAAAGCAACGGCGCTTCCGGTTTGCGGGCAGAGGGTGAAATCTAGCGCGCGTTGCTTTTTAATTTATCAATGAATCGCGATATGTCGGCCTATATCGTCATATGCCGGAGCTTACGATCAGGATCACGCGCCAATCTGAATGTTATGCTAAACCAGTCGTTACCGGCGACCGCGGACTTATTCCGACATCACTTCGTCAGCCGCGCCGTCGCCACTGCCTGCTGGAACAGCGTCTGCATGGCGGCGGTGATATCGCCGTCGGTGGTCACCGAGAAAAACATCCCCGGCGACGCGCAGCTCTCCATATTGGGGCTGACCTGACTCTGAAACGGCGCGATCCAGTCGTTGTACCAGGAATTGGTCGGCAGCGGCAGATAGTCGGTGTAGAGGACCGCGATAAGAATACCGCGATTCTTCACCGTCGTGCACCAGGCCGTGTTGAACGGCTGCTGGCAGCGGTTACCGTCGAGCGACTGCGAACAGCTCGACGAAACTTCGTCATCGACGCCGTCGGAGACGATGAACAGCACCTCGCGCGGCGTGCTGCTCGGGGTGCCCAAGCCCGGGCTCGGCATGATGGCGTTGACTTGCGACATCGCGGCTTCAAAATCCGTGTCCGTATCGCTGTTGTTGTTCGTTTTCGTGAGCCAGTTGTTATCGTAAACTTCCAGCACGTTGATATTGGCCGCCGCAGATTGCGCGTTCGCGAGGTTGGACGATAGCGCCTCGATCGTATTGAGGCCCGACGCGTTGAACGTGTAAATCGCCATCTGGTATTGCGTGGTATTGCTGCCCTCCGCCGACGACGCCGTGCTCATCAGCGATTGCGTCGCGCTCGCCAAATTCTCCATCCGGGTCACCACACCAAGCTGGCTCGCAAGCGTGTAGTTGTCGACCCCGCCGGCATTGCCGAGGTTGTCCGCGGAGGGATTGGATTCGTGACAAGCGAACGCGCAGCCGCCTTGGGCCGGAGTATTGGCGACCATTGTGTTGATGCCGGCCGTCGTGGCGGCGATATTCATTGATGGCGAATTGTCGAGCAGCAGATAGAAATCGATATCCACCGGCAGACCGGCCTCCGATGTCGAAGAGCCGGTTAGCGTCGTCGTCGGATTTCCAAACAGCCCCATGAACAGGTTTGGCTTGGTCGCCGTGTAACTGACGACAGCGGTTCGGCCCGACGCCGAATCCGTCACGGTAGCCGACACGTTGGAAAGCGTGACATTGGGGATGTTGGCCGCTTCCGTGCTGAACGTGGTCTGGGCGACCGTCTGGGCCGCCACTGCGGTGCCCGCAATCGATTGGTGGTCGACGGCCGAAAGCGCGGCGGTGTCGGCGACGGCGTCAAGCTTCGCCTTCGCCATGTTCGCGGTACCGTAATCGATGCCGGCTCCCACGGAGAAAACGAGCGGGATCGCCGCCAAGCCCATCATCATGGCCACGGTGCCGCCTTCGTCGCGGCGAAAGCGCTTTACCTTGCGCGGTATTCGGCTGAGTGCGTTGCGAACAACGCGAATGACGTTTGTCATCTGACGAAGCCCCGAAGCTGTTGCGTGATCACTGCCCCAAAACTGTTGTTGAAATTGCCGACCGTGACTCCCTGGCCCGCACACCCTCCGGACGTCGCCTGTGATAATTTCAATGTCTGAAAAGTAGGTGAAACTGCTGAGCGAAGAGTCGTTGCTTCGGACTCACGCTTTTACCGTCAATCCGGATAAAATTTTCAGCGATTTGGAATCGTGCCGTGTGCGTTACGCGCGATGCAAAGTCCGGCGCCCGCCGACACGGTTGGCGAACTTGACTGGAGAAGTGTCGCGTTGCGGCTAAAGATGACAGCGTAGCAGGCCGCTTAAATCGCAATAGCCGCGGCCGAGGTGGCAACACCCGAACGAGCCTTCCGAGCAGTAATAGAACTGATAGTCCGCGCCGCAATGGTTCGAGCAATATGGCCGGCCGGTGAAACTCTCATAGGTGCAATGATTGCGAAATTGCGACGGCAGAGACTGCGGATCTTGCCAATCCACACGAGTTAAGAGACCGTTCGCCGGCGCAACGTCGGACGCGCCGGCGAAACTCACCGACGCGCCGATGCCGCAGATTAAAAGTGCGAGGGTCAAGGCTTTCATCATGTGCACGGTCTTCGTCAGCAGAAGGTTTTCATCAGGCATCCGTCAGCGCGATAGAGCCGCTGGGCGACCAATCCCGCAGCGGCGCCGCGGTCCGGCGCGGTAGGCGAATGGTGAAGCACGACCCCTCCCCTTCCTTGCTGAAGACCTCGACAGCGCCGCGATGCAGGTCGACGGCCGTCTTGACCAGATAGAGACCAACGCCGGTCCCAACTATGCCAGAGACATTGCTGCCGCGATGATAGCGCTCGAACAGCCGGTCGAGATCGCCTGGCGGAATGCCGATGCCGTGATCGGCGATGGCTACGACGATCTCGTCGGCTGCACCGCGCGCATCGACTTCGATCGCACCGCCGCCGGGCGAATATTTGACGGCGTTGGCAAGCAGGTTGCTGAAAACCTGAAACAACAATTTGGCGTCGCCGATCATGGGTGCCGGTACGGCGGCAAATCGCTCTACGATCTGCGCCGCAGGCACCATCTCGCGATGCAATTGGCAGACCTCCTGCAACAGCACCGTCATATCCATCTCAGCCGGATGCAAATAAAGCCCGGCGCCGCCGTCGATCAGCCGCGATGAGTTGAGCAGATTGTCGATCAGGTGCGCCATGCGCAGCACGGCGCTGCGCACCTTGCCGGTGCGCTCCGCTATCTCGGCGGGCGTCACGGCGTCCTTGATCTTGTCGAGACGCCGGGCGTGGCCGTCGATGATTGTCAGCGGCGTGCGGAATTCGTGCGACGCCATCGACACGAAATTACGTTGCATCAATGTCAGACGCTGCTCATGCGCCAATCGCTCCTCGAGCAAGGCCGCCTGGCGAGCCAGCATATGCTGGCTGCGCATCAGCTCGATTGCATTGTTGCGGAACACTCCGGTTGCCTGCGCCATCTCGCCGATCTCATCCCCCCGTTTGGTCTCGGGGATATCGATGTCGGTATCGTTGGCGGCAAGGCGGCGCATGCGGTCGGCGAGGTCCAGAAGCGGCGCCGAAATGAAGCGGCTGATGTGAATGAGCGCGGCGACCACAAGCACTGCGGCGATGACGATGGCGAGGATGATAAGCCAGATCGCGTGACGATAGGCAATCGCGAGGCGGTCACTCGCGACTTGAGCGCTGGCAACCGCCTGATCGGTGAGCTCGCCGAGCGTGTCGCTTGCCGCGTTATAGGCCGCGCGGGAAGAGCTGCCGTAGATTTGCAGCGCATCGTCTTTGTGACCGTTGCGCCACATCAGCTGCATCTGATTGACGATGCTCCGATAATCGCTCCAGCGCGCCTTGAAGCGGCCGTAGAGATCCTCTTCCGCCGCGTCATGGCGGATGATTTCGAACTCACGCTCGGATTCGGCAATGGTCCGATCGAGGTCCACCATCTGCTTTTCGGTCGCGGCGGCTTCGGAAGGGTCAGCCGACAGTAATTCGCTGCCTTCGAAGGCGCGGAAGTCCGACGTATAGTTATTCAAATCGCCGAGCGCGCGCGTCGTCGGCAGCCAGACCTCGGCGACGTCCGCCGACAACACATCGAAATTGGACAGCCGCCAGATGCTGAACGAACCGAGGATGACCACCAGCGCAAAGAACAGCAAAAAGACCGCGGCAAGGTGGAAGCGGATCGATTGCGGAGGCCGCATGATGATGTCCGTTGGATCGAAGCCTTTAGGCGTTCGACAATAACCATATCGTAAAGCCGCAACCACAGGAAACCGCAGTGAGGTAAATTGTGGGTTCAGGAACGAAGCACCTCCAATTCCTGTTCCGTTCGAGCTAGTCTGACACGCATGGCCCCGGCACAGAAAAAAATCCTTTGCATCGAGGACGACCGTGAGACCGCGGCCCTGATCGCCGAGGAATTGCTCGACCGCGGCTACGACGTGAGCGTTGCGCATGACGGCCGCGAGGGTCTTGCAGCGATCCTGAAAATCATGCCCGACCTAGTGCTGTCGGACATCAGCATGCCGGCAATGTCGGGATTTGAACTGCTGGAGCGTCTTACCGCGCTGGCACCGCGGTTCGCAAGAATGCCCTTCGTATTCTTGACCGCTTTGACCGATCGCGACAATGAGCTTAAGGGCCGGCAACTTGGCGCCGATGACTACGTCACCAAGCCGATCGATTTCGATTTGCTCGCCACCATCATCACCGCGCGGCTTAGCGGCGTCGCGCGGGGCGCGTTGTGGCCGAAGATGGTCGATCTTAACGACCGCGAAATCGAGGTGCTGACCTGGGTAGCGCGCGGCAAAACGTCGGCCGAAATCGCGCAAATCCTCGGCCTGACCAAGCGCACGGTGGATTTTCACACCGATAATGCGCGGGAAAAGCTCGGCGCCGCGACCCGCACTGAAGCAGCCATCAAAGCGGCGACCGGGCGCATAATCGAGCCGTAGCGGAAATGCCCGTTGCGCTCACCACACCGCGAACAGGCAGATCAGTGCAAACGGCACCGCGGCGAGCCCGAGATAGAGCCAGGTGCGATAGCCTTGAGCATCTCTTGGGCCGTTGAAGAATTGAAAGACAAGCCAGACGCCCAAAGCGAGGCCAAGGCAAAATCGGATCAGGTCGGCCGGCGTCTCGTAGGCGGTCCAGATTGTTTCGCTCTGCGGCATGCTGACACGGATCGTCAGCGCCAAGAGGGTGGCGATAAAGATTGTGCGTAGGCCTATCGCCCCGATCCGCAGCGCGGATGAAATATTGGAAGCCGGCAGTTTTGCTTCAGGAGTCTCCAACTGCGCCATCTCGCTTGCTCCGCCCGGCAGCCGTGGCTCTCATCCTCTTGCTCATCGTCGGCGGACCGCTTCGGGGGTCTCGCAACGCCGGCCGATCGAGTCTCCTCCTGCAATACATATTAGTATAGCGCCAAACCGCCAAAGACGTAAGCGCATGGGCGCGCTCCGCGACGCATTTTCGGAGCACGGCCGTATTCGAAGCGCAGCCGTAGCCCAATCGACTCAACTCCATGTTGTGTTCAGATGAAGTATCCCGGGTACGTATTGGATTCACTCGGCTTTCCGAACAGACCGCGGGTCGCGGACAGCCCAGGTAAGAAGTCCAACGAGTCTTAGCGTTTGGATCGAAGCGTCGTTCCGTTAATTCCGGCAACGACTCTTGCCGGGCCGCCGAGACCCTGCGGCGCCGCAGATGGGCGAATCAGTCCGGCGCCGTCAACCTTGCCGCGGCCGGGCATGCCCGCACTCGCAGTCGGACTCGAATGTTGTCGCCCGATCGGCGGTGCACCAAGGACCGGCGCCGGAGATGCCAGGCCGGAATGCTGCCCGTCGACCGCCGTCAGGCTTTCATGCGGCGCAACGACCTCGCCAATCGAATTACGCGGAAGCGGACCGGGCGGCGCCGGAAGCGACAAGTGCCGGCTTTGAATATTTGCCGGAATATTGCGCCTTTCACTGGAATCGCGCGGCGGCGGTGTCATGACCCCGGCATCGCTTTTTTCCTTCGCGGAATCATCGACCGGAGGCGCGGCCTTCGGCTTCTCGTCTTGTGCCGGACGGTCTTTCGATACATTCGTCAAGACGCGATGGGCGCGCTGACCCTTGGCGAAGCTCGTCTGCATCGTCGTCGCGCCGGACAACACGATGGCCAACAGCAAAGCTCCGATTTTCAATTGGCTCTCCTTCGTCCGCCGCTTAGGGCGACTCGATGGCGAGTTCATTGCTCAGGAACAGCGCGCCCTCGGTCGCGACCAGCTCGCCGGCGCGTACGCCGTCGAGGATCTGCCGATAACCGTCGCGCTGTTCCCCAATCTTGACCGTCCGCCTGACGAAGCGCCGGCGATCCGCAGTCACCCAAATCGTCATGGTCCCGTCGCCCTCGCGCACCACGCCGTCGAGCGGAACAGCGGCGGAGTGCTCGGGCGCGGCGACGGCGATGACGAAATTTGCGAACATTCCCGAACGCAATTCGTGCTGCGGATCGCTGATTTCGGACCGCACCAAGACGCGGCGCGTATTCGCATCGACCGCGGCGCCGATAGTGGTGATCTTGCCGTCGAACATGCGGCCGGGAAACGCGTCGAGCCTGACCTGCACTGATTGCCCGACGCGGAACGCCGGACTGTCATTCTCGGTGACGTTGGCCAGCATCCACATCGTGTCGATGTTGGCGACCGTGTAGGGCGCCGGCGCGTTGCCCGGCTGCACAAAAAGCCCCGGTGCCGCATTGCGGGCCGTGATGCGGCCGTCGAGCGGGCTCGGCACGACGAGAGTGGAATCGGCACTGCGCTCGGCAATAATGCGGTCGATGTCGGCATCGCTCTTGCCGAACAGCCGCACCGCGTCGCGCGCCGCGCGCAGATTGCCTTCGGCGGTTTGCTGATCCGAGGCTGCCTGCTCGACATCGTGCTGGGACACCGCGCGCGTCGTATACAGACCGCGCAAGCGGTCGAGATTTTCACTGTCCAAATCCAAAACGCCCGCCGCGGCGATCAAAGTCGACTCCGCTTGCAGCAAATCCGGGCTGTCGATGGTGAAGAGCGTTTGGCCCTTCTTGACATCGGCTCCAACCTCGGCGAACAGCGCGATGATACGGCCCTGATACGGCGTGAAGACCTGGACCGACATATCCTCATCGAAGTCGATACTGCCGACCGCCTCCTTTTCGACAGGGAAATCGCGCTCCTCGACTGGCGCGACCTTGACCGAGTCGAGTTGGGAATCCGACAGGTCCACACTGTCCGCATTGGGATTGGGAGAGTTCGGCGCATCCGCTTTTGCGCTGGTCGGCCCCGGGCCGGACTTCGAGCCGTCGCCGGCATGCCAAGTCAAATAGACGACAGCCACGACGGCGAACAGGCCGGCGGCGGTGGCCGCACTCAGACGACTGTTTATAGTGCGGGGAGCCATCGATAAGCCGCGTCCAGCGTCATCGGGATCCGGCAACAAGGCCATTTACCCACCGCCGCGGTCTACTGTCACAAATCACAGAACTGGGATAAATCGCACTATGCCGAACGACTCATGACAGTTTATCACGGACGGCTTCTTTCACGGGCGAGCTGCGGCATTGAATCATTCGAACTGTGGCTAGGCGAGCACAGCCAACAGCCGCGAAATCGGAAATAATCCCGCTTCGGCGCCCAATCGTCGTGGTTCCGTTCAATAGTCTTAGTTGACAATGTCTGGTGTGGCGGTCAGGTGGTTTTTTGCAGGTGCCGCCGCTCTTGCGGTTGCGATGCTTTTGACGGGCTGCGCCGTCGGTCCGGACTTCGTACATCCCGCACCACCTGAAATTACCCGCTACACGCGCGAGCCGCTTGCAGCGGAAACGTCCGCCGCGAACGTGCCGTTGGGCCAGCGGCAGATATTTCTCGAGGGCCGCGACGTTCCGCAAGGGTGGTGGACGCTGTTCAAATCGCCCGCGCTCGACGCCCTGATCGAGCGCGCGCTGGAGAACAATCCGAACCTGCAATCGGCGTTGGCGACGCTGCGTTCGGCGAAAGAAAATGTGTACGCACAGGAGGGAAAGTTCTTCCCGCTGATCCAGGCTAACTTCAATCCGACGCAGCAGCGGACCTCCGCCGCGCTTGCTCCGGTGCCGTCCTCCGGAGCCGGTATCTTCGCTCTCGATACCGCGCAGCTGACCGTCGCGTACACGTTCGACGTTTGGGGTCTGAACCGGCGCACGGTTGAATCGCTCGAAGCGTTGGCCGACGTGCAGCGTTTCCAGGTCGAGGCGGCATATCTCTCGCTCACGGCGAATTTGGCGGTTGCCGCCATCACCGAAGCGTCGTTGCGCGGACAGATCGACGCCACCGTCCAGATCATCGGCCTCAACACCAAGATGCGTGACACGCTCCAACGGCAGCTGGACGCGGGCTACGCCAATCGCAGCGATCTGGCGGCGCAGGAGGCGGCGCTGGCGCAAGCTCGGGCGACACTGCCGCCGTTGCGCAAAGCGCTCGAGCAACAGCGCGATCTTATTGCAGCCCTGTCCGGCGCTTATGCAGGCGCCGGTCCGCGCGAAATGTTCAGACTGGCGGATTTGCATTTGCCGGCCGATCTGCCGATCAGCCTGCCGTCGCAGCTGATCGAGCAACGCCCGGACGTGCGTGCTGCGGAAGAACAGCTACACTCGGCCAGCGCGCAGATCGGCGTCGCCACCGCCAACATGCTGCCGACCTTCACGATCAGCGCCGACGCCGGCTTCATGAATACCGCGCTCGCTCATTTGCTGGCGCCGCAGAATGTATTTTGGGACTTGGCCGGCAATGCCACGCAGACGGTGTTCGACGCCGGCACGCTCTACCACCAGCTCCAGGGCGCCAAGGATACTTATCAGGCGGCGGCGTGGACCTACCGCGGCACGGTGATCGACGCGGTCCAAAACGTTGCCGACTCGCTGCGCGCGCTGCAAAACGATGCCGACGCTTTGCGGGCGGCGCGCGATTTTGAACGCGCCGCCAAGATGAGCTTCGATCTGGCGAACCAGCAAATCCAGAGTGGAAATGCCAATGTGCTGCTTTTGCTCAACGCGCAGCAGAATTATTTGCAGTCGATCATTCAGGTCGTGCAGGCGCAGGCCGCTCGCCTGTCGGACACTACGGCGCTGTTTGCCGCGCTCGGCGGCGGCTGGTGGAATCGCGCGGAGCCGCCGCTCGAGCAAGTGCTCGACGTCGGCACAGGTCAGGCTGATCCGCAGGTCGGGCACGACGACGGCCGCTGAGCGAAGATCCGGTTCGGCCTAATCGATAATCGGTAGATCGTCGTCGTTCTTCGACGCCAGCCGATTTTCCGCATTGGTGCCGGTCGTAGCGCTCCTGATGGCCGCGACATCTGCCGAGGTAAGCGCGGCGACGCAGTATTTTCACCTCGCGCATTGAATACTGGCGACGGCGCTCAATCGGCCCATGGTTATGCGGCCAAAGTCGCATCGCCAACGCCGATGCTTTCCGGATTGCG
>Ga0181516_10002539_pt1 | contig 12841 bp, 8 predicted proteins | sample PEATcosm2014_Bin_25_FD_121104 | JGI IMG/M metagenome (GOLD analysis project Ga0181516, IMG submission 121104) | Peatland microbial communities from MTU Mesocosm Facility, Houghton, MI, USA - PEATcosm2014_Bin01_10_metaG | ecosystem: Environmental > Terrestrial > Soil > Wetlands > Peat | place...
ATTTTTTACGGCTCGCGGGAATCCCGTTCAACGAGCAGGCGCTTGAAGACGACTTCAGCAGGCTGACGAAGTTCCTGCTCGGCGCGGATCGCGATTATTTTCTCTATCGCGACTTCCAATCGCGCAACGTGATGCTGCGCGACGGCGAGCCTTACTTCCTGGATTACCAGGGAGGACGCAAAGGCGCTCTGCAATACGACATCGCCTCGCTGCTGTACGACGGCAAGGCCGACCTGACTCCAGGGTTGCGGCAGGAGTTACTCGACTACTATCTCGACTGCCTGGGCAGTCACGTCGAGTTAGACCGTGCCGCGTTCATGCAGCACTATTACGCATATGTGTACGTGCGCATCCTGCAGGCGCTCGGAGCCTATGGGTTCAGGGGATTCTACGAGCGCAAGGCGCATTTTCTGCAGAGCGTTCCGTATGCGCTGAAGAACCTGCGCTGGCTGGCCCATAACGTGAAGCTGCCGATTGCTTTGCCGGCGCTGCTGGACGCGCTCCAAGGCATGTTGTCGAGCGAGAAGCTCCTCGGCCTGGCCACTTCCGCCACCGGGTTGAAGGTGCAGGTCTTCAGCTTTTCGTTCCATCGCGCCTTGCCGGCGGACGAATCGGGCAACGGCGGCGGATTTGTGTTTGACGCGCGCAGCCTGCCCAATCCCGGCCGCGAAGAGCGATTCAAAAAGCTCACCGGCAAAGATGCGCCGGTGATCGAATATCTAAAGCAGCAGGAGAGCGTGTACCAGTACCTTGCCAACGTTCTTTCGCTTGTGGATGCAAGTGTTGCCAACTATCAGGGCCGCGGCTTCAAGAGCCTGATGGTTTCCTTCGGCTGCACCGGCGGCCAGCACCGCTCGGTCTATCTTGCGGAGCAGCTGGCGAGGCACTTGAGCGCGACACCCGGCGTGGAAGTGGTCCTGCGGCATGTTGAAGCGGAACACTGGCCCAAGGCGGAGGAAGTTGCCCGATGAAGGCGATGATCCTGGCCGCGGGGCTGGGCACGCGGCTGCGGCCGCTCACCAACGACAGGCCCAAGGCACTGGTTGAAGTGGCGGGCCGCACGCTGCTCGAAGTCGCCATTCGCCGCTTGCAGAGTTTCGGCGTCCGCGATGTCATCGTCAACGTACATCACTATGCCGACATGGTCGTCGAGTATCTGGCCGCGCACGATTACTTTGGCATGCACATGGAAGTGTCGCGCGAAGACGCGCTGCTGGACACGGGCGGCGGGTTGAAGAAGGCTGCGCCGTTCTTTCTAGCCGGCGGCCAGGATGAGCCTTTCATCCTGCACAATGTGGACGTGATCAGCACCATCGATCTTGAGCGCATGGCACGTGTTCACGTTGAGCAAGGCGCGCTGGCGACACTGGCCATGCAGGATCGCGCGACTTCTCGCTACCTGCTGTTCGATGAGCAGGGCGAACTTTGCGGTCGTCGCGCCGGCGTCGACGGGGCTGAAGAATTGGTGCGTCCGGCAGCGCAGACAAAGGCGTTGGCTTTCTCCGGTGTTCATATCATTTCGCCGCGGATCTTCGCCAGGATGGAAGAGGCGGGCGTTTTTTCGATCGTCGCGGCGTATCTGCGTCTTGCTGCGCAGGGGGAGAAGATTGCCGCGTTCCGCGCGGACGAGTACAAGTGGCGCGACATGGGGCGGCCGGAAAACATTGTGGAGGCCGCGCGCGAATTTCGCGGCGCAGGCGCCTGAACGCTTCTGGCGCAAGTTGCCTTTCAGACATTCAGATTCTCTTCAGGTTGTTCTGCCATTCTGCTTGAAGATATAAGCATGCCTGAAGCCTTCAAATCCGCGCTCAACATCCTCATCGTCGAGGACGACAAGGAACTTGCCGGTTTTGTGCGCGAAGGGCTTGAGGACGAAGACTGCATTGTGAAAGTTTGCCACGACGGCGGCTCCGGCCTGCGCCAGGCGGAGATGCACAGTTTCGATATCGTTCTGCTCGACGTCATGCTCCCGGTGTTGAACGGGTTCGAGGTCACCAAACGACTTCGCCTCGAAAACATTCGCACCCCGATTCTGCTTTTGACCGCGCGCGACGCGCCGGAAGACATTGTGAAAGGCCTGGACGCGGGCGCCGACGACTATTTGACCAAACCCTTTGAGTTTGAGGTACTGCTGGCGCGCATCCGTGCCCGCACACGCTCCGGCGGACCGCGCAGCGGCGCGCAAATGCGCTTTGCCGACCTCTTCCTCGACGCGGAAAAGCACGAGGCGGTGCGTGCCGGTGAGCGGCTTGACCTTACGCGGACGGAGTTTTCCATCCTGGAGTGCCTGCTGCGCGCCGCGGGCCGCGTGGTGGCGCGGAGCCGCATCATCGAGCTTGTCTGGGGGGACCGCGACGTAAGCGAAAACAATCTGGATGTGTTTATCCGCTATCTTCGGTCCAAGGTTGACCGGCCGGGCCTGGCGCGCCTCATCCACACGGAGCGCGGCCTGGGCTACTGTCTGCGGGAAGGGGCCGAATGAAGAGCCTGACCATCCAGGCGCGCCTCACGGCCTGGTACTTTCTGAGCTTCGCTGTGATTGTCGCGCTGTTTGCCCTCAGCAGTTGGTTTGCCATGCGGGCTAGCATGTACCACTCCATCGACCGCGATTTGCACCACAACATCGCCTCCGTGGCGCCGTTTATCCAGAAGCGTTCGCTGAACACACCCGAGCGATTCGCAGAGGTATTTGCCGGCTCGCCCGATACATCGATTTTCGGCGTCTTTGTACAGATCACGGATGAGAATGCAGCCATACTGTACGAGTCCGACATGCTGCGCCGGCGGGGTGTACCGGCGCTGCCGCCGGGCAAAGCGGACGGATCGATTAAGATTGGCAACGATCGCGCACGGGGCTGGCCGATGCGGGTGGTCAGCCAGCGCATGGTGGTGGGCGGCGCGGTGCTCACCGTGCATATTGTTGAGCCGCTGCACGATGTGATGGAATCGCTGCGCGAATACGGAACGTATCTTGCCGTGTTACTGCCGATTGCGCTGCTGCTGACCACCACCGCCGGCTACTGGATGAGCCGCCGCGCCCTGGCTCCGGTGGAGCAGATCCGGCGGGAGGCCGAGGGCATCGATCCTGGCGACCTTGCCACGCGGCTGCACGTGCCGCGCACCGACGACGAGATGGCGCGATTGGCCAGCACATTGAATGCCATGCTGGGCCGCATTGAGGCGGGGTTCCGGTCGATCGAGCGATTCACCGCCGACGCTTCCCACGAATTGCGCGCGCCCCTGGCTGTGATTATGACCGCGGGCGAGGTGTCGCTGCGCCGCGAGCGCACACGCGAGGAACTGGCCGAGGTTCTGCGCAAGATTGTGCGCGAGGCGCGCCATATGTCGCGGCTGATTGAGAATCTGCTGGACCTGGCGCGAGGGGACGCGCGGCAGCGGCACACGGAATTCGTTGCCGTCGACCTGACCGATATGTTGCGCGACCTGGGCGCGGAGATGAGCGCTGCCGCATCCGCCAAGGGAATCACGCTTGCGGTGGAACTGGACGATGTGAGCGTGCTGGGCGAGGGCACGGAGTTGCGCAGGCTTTTCGTCATCCTGCTGGACAACGCCATCAAGTACACCGAGGCCGGTTCAATTCGTCTCGCACTGGAAGCAACGGGCGCGGAGGCAACGGTGCGGGTGCAGGACACGGGTATCGGCATTGAGCAGGACGCGCTACCGCACGTCTTCGATCGCTTCTGGCGTGCGGACAAGGTTCGTTCCCGCGCTGAGGGAGGCGCCGGCCTCGGCCTGTCCCTGGCTTCGCAGATTGTCGAACGGCATGCGGGCATCATCCAGGTTGACAGCACCCTGGGGCAGGGCTCTACGTTCACGGTGCGGTTGAAGGTTGCGCACGAGCGGTAACAGCGCACGCTCGATCACTTTGAGCGGGTTTTCTTGCATGCATCAGCAGCGATCCTACCTCCGCGAGCTGTTGGCGAGCCGCGGTGGAGCGGGCACCGATGTCTGCCTTAGCCGGCGATCTGAAAAATCCTGCCCCTGCCACAACTTTGTTTCCATTCCAGAGTCTATTCAATGGGCTGGGTTTGCACGCTGAGGCGCAGGGATTCCCCCCTATCAAGCCGGCGCGAAGCCGCAGCCACTTGCGTTACCGCGTTCCCTACTGCCGCCGCTAGCAGGCGCAGGCGCGATCAACTTATTGACCGTAAACGACCTTCGAACGGACGCAACGCATGCGTGTGTCTGAATTACCAACCCTTCCACACCATAAGGACGGCCATGAATACAGTGCTCGCACGCTCACTACAGAAGAGTCTCCCGTTTTGCGGCTGGATGGCCGCCTGTTTGCTGGTTGCCGGGAATCTCGGCGCACAATCGGTTAGCCCGCGCATTCGTTCGGAGATCAGCCTGTCGCAAACAACTCCGTTGAAGGGGTCTTTGCATCCCCTGGCGCAGCCGGCCCATGACGCCGGCAGGGTGCCCGCCGACACAAAGCTGAACAGCGTTAGCATTCTTTTCAACCGCTCCGCGGCCCAGCAGGCCGACCTGGACGCCCTGATTGCGGCGCAGCAGAATCCCAGTTCGCCGCAATATCACAAGTGGCTCACTCCAGAGCAGTTTGGCAAACGTTTCGGCATGGCGCAAGCCGACCTGGACAAGATTACAACCTGGCTGGAGCAGCAAGGTTTTTCGATCGACATGGTGGCGCGCAGCCGGACCTTTGTCCGGTTCTCGGGAACTGTGCGGCAGGTGGAAGCCGCATTCTCAACCCAGATGCACTACTACAAAGTGGACGGTGTGCAGCACTTTGCGCCTTCCACCGAACTCTCTGTGCCCGCTGCCGCGGCGGCGACGATTCAGACAGTGCACAACCTCGACGACTTCCGTCCCAAGTCGCAAGCCGTGCGCCCGCACAGGAACTTCACGTCGAGCCAGACGGGGAACGTCTATTTTGCTCCCGGCGACATTGTCACCGCCTACGATGTGACGCCGCTGGTGACTTCGAACATCACCGGCTCCGGGCAATCGATTGCGGTGATTGGCCAATCGGCGGTGCTGGCGAGCGACATCGAGAACTTCCAGAACGCGGCGGGGCTCACGGTTAAAGATCCGACCATGGTGCTGATGCCGGGTACCGGCTCTTCGGCAACATTCAGCGGCGACGAAACAGAGTCCGACCTGGACCTGGAGTGGTCGGGCGCCCTGGCTCCGGGCGCCAATATTTACTTCGTCTACACCGGAAGCGACACCAACGTGGGCGCCTTCGATTCACTGCAATACGCCATCGACAGCAAGATCGGCGACATTATCACCGTCAGCTATGGCTCGTGCGAGCCGTTGCTGAACGGCTTCTCGCTGGAAACCTCGTTCCAGGAGGCCGCTACGCAGGGCCAGTCGGTCATTGCGGCTTCGGGCGACAGTGGTTCCACCGCCTGCTTTTCCACCAGCAATCCTGGCACCGGCGATCCGACCTTGGCCCAGCAGGAACAGGTTGCCGTCAACTATCCGGCCAGCAGCCCCTACGTGACCGGCATTGGCGGCACGGAAATTACCTCGGCGAACGATGCGGTGGGCGCCTACTGGGGACCGGCCACCAACAGCTCGACCGACAACATCAATTCCCTGCTGCAATACATCCCGGAGGTGGCCTGGAACGACGACAGCCCGAACTGCGGCACGGACGACTGCTTGAGCGCGAGCGGCGGCGGCGCCAGTGCGCTGTTTCCCAAGCCGAGCTGGCAAACCGGCGTAACCGGAATCCCCACCGCAAATAACCGCTATGTGCCGGATATTTCGCTCTACGCTTCGCCGAACCTGCCCGGCTACCTGCTGTGCACCAGCGACAGCAGCGCCTGGGCCACGAACCAGCAGGCGAGTTGCAACAGCGGATTCCGCGACTCGGCAACCGGGGCGCTCACGGTGGAGGGCGGCACCAGTTTTGCAACGCCCATATTTGCGGGAATGCTGGCGCTGCTGAATCAGAAGAACGGCTATACATCCGGGCAGGGCCTCATCAATCCCAGCCTGTACACCCTGGCTTCCAGCAGCGGCACATATGCTTCCGCCTTCCACGACGTGACCACCGGCAACAACGACTGCACCGGGGGGTCGGCCGATTGCAGCAGCAGTACGAACGGTTTTAACGCGGGGACGGGGTACGACGAGGTGACCGGCCTTGGGTCGATCGACCTGAATGCCTTGGCAGGCGCCTGGCCCTCGAGCACCTCGACCCTCATCGGCACCACCACAACGGTGACGGCTGCGAACTCTGCGCCCCAGGTGAATGTGTCGGATACGTTCACGATCACAGTTTCTTCCGATACGGGATCGACAGTTCCCAGCGGCAACGTGACGCTTATCGTAGACGGCGGCACACCGATCACGGGGAACGCGCTCTCTTCAAATGGGACCGTGACCTACGCGGCGACCTTCACCAGCGCGGGTATGCACCAGATTGTGGCGCAGTACCTGGGCGATTCCACCCATGCCCCTTCAACCGGCGTGGGATCGGTAACGATTGCCGGGACAAGTTCGGGCAAGGGAACGATTGCCCTTTCGTCGACCCCATCGACCCTGACCGTCACCCAGGGAAGCTCGGGCGTGGAGACCATCACCGTTACGCCGGCGGGCGGTTACACCGGCACGGTGTACCTGACGTTCGTCACCTCGAACGATACGGCACTCACAAACCTCTGCTATGACTTCCCGAACATCACCACCAGCGGGCAAGGGCCGGTGACCATCGGGAGCACGGCCGCGGTCTCCACGCAACTTACGCTCGACACGCTGCCTTCCGACTGCGGGGCGGCACAGCCCCACAAGGGCGGCGCGCAAACCAGGCACAGGCTGGGTTCCGCCATGGTGGCCCGGAACGGCGGCGGCACGCCGAAGCAGAACAGTCCCAACAAGGTGCCGGCCTATGCCGCTCTGGCGGGGTTGCTGCTGGTCGGCTTCATGGGGCGCTATGCGCGCAAGTTCACGGCGCTGGCGGGAATGGTCGCGTTGCTGGCGGTTGGGCTGGCGGTCACTGCCTGCGGCAGCGGCGGTGGTGGCGGAACCACGGTAACTCCCGACCCACCCAAGGGAACTTACACGGTCACTGTCACGGGTACCGATTCCGTGACGTCCACGATTACCGGCACTACGACATTCACGTTTGTGATTCAGTGACCTGGTGGTTTTGGATTTTGGGGGCGGATACCGCAAGGTGTCTGCCCCTTTTTCATGCACGGAAGAACGATCCGGGCTATACTCTGCGCATTGCTGGAGGTTCCAATGCGATTGGGCAAGCTGCTTGTCCTTGCTTTGAGCGCGCTGATTTTTGCGCCGGCCGTCTGGGCGCAGAACCAGCCAAAACAGCCGGTGATGCACATGGCAGACGGCGGCGCCAGCGGGCGGATGGAGAGCATCTTCGTCCCGCCCAAGGCGGGAGCGCCGTTCAGCCTGACCCTGCAGACCGAGTGGTCGCGGCCGATGGCCGGGGGCGGCACGTTCACGCTCACCAACGAACGCCGCATCGTGCGCGACAGCAAGGGGCGCATTTATCAGGAGCGGTGGATCCTGGTGTCCAAGGGCGGCAAGATCAAGTCGTTCATGGACATTTTTCAGATTACCGATCCCGAGCAGCACACATGGTATAACTGCAAGACGCAGGAGAAGGTGTGCGACTTATTCAAGTATTCGCTCACCACCGACGACAAGTTTCAGCCGGCCATCGGGCCGACCGGTGCGCTGGCCAACGGCAGCGGCTTTCGCCAGAGCGACGACCTGGGCCTGAGCAATACGGCGGGCGTGGATACGCACGGCTACCGTGAGACCACCACCATCAATGCGGGCGTAATGGGCAACGATCGCCCGATGATCGCGACGCGGGAGTTCTGGTGGTCGCCGCAACTGGCCCTGAATCTTCTGTCCATCCTGGACACGCCGCAGACAGGCCGGCAGGTGTTCACGGTCAAAGATCTGTCGACCTCGGAGCCCGACCTGAATTTCTTTGCCGTGCCGGAAGGGTATCGCGTGGTGGACCGGCTGAATGAGTAGTGCCTCGCGGCCGCGCGCCGCTTAACTTACTCCAGCGAAGGAAGCACGGCAGCCGGCGGGGGAGACAGCAGATCGCCCAGCGCCGCATAGCGCCCGCCATAGAACAGCAGAGCATAATTGCGGATGCAAATCCCCAGCGGGCCGCCCAGGCCGACGGCGAGGAGCGCACAGAAACTCAACCCGACCAGCCCAAACAGGATCGCCAGCGAGACACGCAGGGCTTCGCCCACGCCCGTGGCATCCTCAAGCAGCGATCTGAATTCCATGGCGCCCATGCCCAGCACGCCTACAACCACCAGCGTGGGGATCAGGGCGACGAGGAATAATCCGATCATTGCGAACAGCGGGAGCACCATGCGCAGAAACAGGTAGAAGCAAACGGAGCCGGGCTCCGCGTCGATGAGCGCGCGGGCGCCCCGCCAGGCATCTCCGGCGGAGGCATCTTCCAGCGCCATGCGAGGCAGGATGAAGTCATGCAGCACCGCGTCCGCCGCAACAAACACGATAGCAAGCACGAAGACAATCAGCCCCAGCAGAAGAAACAAGACAATCATGCCGCCCACATCCATCGGCTCGCCGTCTCGATGCGCTTCCACAAGTTTGAGAAGTGTTGGAGCAAAGGGCAGCACTGCCAACGCGCCCACGATCGCCAAGCCCAGCCACACCAGAAGATTCAACTTGAAGAGCCGCATGGCCTGGGCGCGATAACGCCGCCAGCCCGGCCCGATCTCCTTCACCTGGTAAACCAGGCAATGAAACAATGCAAAGCGCAGGCGGGTGATCAGGTAGAAGAGATAAATGCCTACCAGCAGGCTCAGCGCCGCTCCCAGGGCAATCGCCGCGATCCACCCTGCCGTCAGGTGCAGCGCCGTTGCCTCGCCTGTGCTGTTGCCGGAACCAGACGAGCCGGTCGAGAAGTTGAAACTCAGCAGTGTACCTTCGCTCACGGCCGCAATCGCGGCAAGCTTCAAATAACTCCCCCACTCGAAGGGACGAAAGAGAAAGCGCTGGGTTCGCTGGACAGCGGGCGACACGGCTTCCGCGGCAGAATAGACTCTCATAGAGATAACTCCAGAACGGCCCAGCGTAGCACATCGCGACGCCGCGACTTAGCTCGAGGACCTGATTGCGCACGGGCAATCGCATGAACGTCTTTGCCGACTATTTCGAACATTCTGCTAACGTGAATTTAGGTCCAGAGCAGACGGACTGGAGTCAGATTCCCTCGGCGCATCGTGCCCGATCGCTAAAGGGCACAGCATTTTCCGTTTTCGGTTTCTTGTTTTGTAAAACAAATCAGATTCTAACTATATGAAACAAAATGGTTTATTTTAACGCAAAGGGCAAAAGCGCAATTTTGCCACATTTTTGGCTGTGAAACTGTGAAACTGTGACCGAATCGTCCTTCGTTCATGCGATTGCCTTGCCTGATTGCGGGGATTCGACCGAGTGGCATGCCAACCGAAAATAAATCTTCGTAAATCGCCGGCTGCCTACATGGGGATCTCAGTTTGGATTTCCTCAAAGAGCCTCACTTGTCATCCTGCGCCGCAGCGAGGATGTGCGGCTGCTTTTCGTCACTTCCGCATCCGCGGTGATTCGGGAGCGAAGTGGCGGGGATAGGAGACGGAAAGCTGGGCTCTGTTGTTTCCCACCCATCCGCGATGAAACTGCGGAAGAATGGTAATTCCAGCTCGGTGGTTTGGAAGGTGCGCCACTCGCCTTCCGCACTTGCGGCCAAAGCCGCCCCGTTTATGCCGATCCAACCGACGCGCGCGCCTGCCCCGCCCACCACGCATCGAACGCCGCAAGCGACCGCTCGCAGACCAGCCGATGCCGTTCCTTTTTGTCGCGGACCTTTTTCCTGATCTCCTCCTCCAGCGGTTCCAGCAGGTCGAAGGTGATGTTGGCGGGCTGGAAGGTCTTGGGGTCGGCATGCGTGATGTAGTTGACCAGAGAACCGAGGGCGCTGGCGCGCGGAGCGGGGGTAGGCTGAACGCCGTGGGCCAACGAGGCAGCGTAGAGGCCGGCGAGCAGGCCGGTGGCGATCGACTCCGTGTAGCCCTCGACGCCGGAGAGCTGGCCGGCGACGAGGAGCCATGGATGTTGCTTGAGGCGCAAGGTCTCGTCGAGCAGGACGGGCGCCTGGATGAAGGTGTTGCGGTGGATCTGGCCGTAGCGCAGGAAGCGGGCGTTTTCCAGCCCCGGAATGAGGCGGAGGACCTGCGCCTGATCGCCAAATTTCAGGTGGTTCTGGAAGCCGACCAGGTTGTAGCTGTCGGCGCGCAGATTCTCCTTGCGGAGCTGGACCACGGCCCAGGGCGTCTTGCCCGTTCGCGGGTCGCGCAGGCCGACAGGCTTCATCGGCCCAAATCGCAGCGTGTCGCGGCCGCGGCGGGCCAGGATCTCGATGGGCAGGCAGCCCTCGAAGTAGTCGGCCGTCTCCCATTCTTTGGTTTCGGCGGGCTGGGCGGCCAGCAGGGCGTCGAGGAATCGGTCGAACTCGGCGCGATCCATGGGGCAGTTGATGTAGTCGGCGGTGCCTTTGTCCCAGCGGGCGGCAAAGTAGACGCGCTCCATATCGATGGTTTCGGCATCGACGATGGGCGAGATGGAGTCGTAAAACGCCAGGTGGCCGGAGCCGGTCAGCCGTTCGATCTCGGCGCTCAGCTTGTCGGAGGTTAGCGGGCCTGTGGCCAGGATGGTGCAAATGGAGCCGTCCTGTCCCTCCTCCAGCCTCGTCACTTCCTCGCGAATCACGCGAATCAGCGGTTCCGCGGCAATGGCTTCGCCGATGCGCCGCGAAAACTCCACACGATCGACCGCGAGGGCATGGCCGGCGGGGACGGCGGTTTCGTCGGCGATCCGCAGCAGCGCCGACCCCGATCGCCGCATCTCCTGCTTCAGCAGCCACGGCGCCGTGTTGGGCGACTCGCTCTTCAGCGAGTTGGAGCAGACCAGTTCGCCGAAGTCGGCGGTTTGGTGGGCCGGGGTCAGGCGCGGCTGGCCGTCGATGACGGCGCGCATCTCGTAAAGGTCCACCTGGCAGCCCAGGCGGGCTGCGGTGAGGGCGGCTTCCGGGCCGGCGAGTCCGCCGCCAATGACGCGAATCTTCACTGGGCGGCCTCTTCCCGGGCAGCCGCGACACCGGCCAAATGGGTCAGTGCCTCGCCGGAGACGCGGACGTTGCGCCACTCGTCCAGGAACTCTGCGCCCATGGCGCGGTAAAAGTCGATGGCCGGGGTGTTCCAGTCCAGGACCTCCCACTGCAGCCGAGGGCATCCGTCTTCCACGGCGATGGCGGCCACCCGCTGCAGCAGCGCCTTGCCAATGCCGAGGCCGCGCAGTTCCGGCGGAACGAAGAGGTCTTCAAGGTAGAGGCCGGGGCGGCCCATCCACGTCGAATAGTTGTAGAAAAAGAGAGCGAAGCCGGCTGGCCGTCCGTCCACTTCTGCCATCAGGCAGCGGTAGAAGGGCCGCGGACCAAAACCGTCGCGCAACAGGCCTTGTTCCGTGGCCGTGACGGCGTCGGGTTCGCGCTCGTAGGCGGCGAGGGCGCGGATGAAGGCGAGAATCTGGGGAACGTCGGCCGGGGTGGCCGGGCGAATCGTAGTTGGCATCTATTCGATTTTAGAGCGAAGCCCGGGGCCGGCGGGGCTGTGATGTGACATAGGCCACAATCGCGGCAACTTCTCGCAGATTACCATGCGAAGTTAGGCTTGCTTCGTCATGGCAGCATGAAATACTTGATGGGGAGAGCTGTGTATTTCGCCCGCCTGGCACGGTGGAGTGTCGATTCCCGGTTAAACGTTTGCCGTCGGGGCGAGAAATGCACTTTCTACGGCGCACTCTTGTGTTGGGCAGTCGTTTGGATTTAATTTGAGTCCTGCAAAGGAGAGCGGCACGCGGAACCGTATCTGCCGCGCCAGCAGGCTCTCCGGACCCGGTGGGAAGCATACGGGAAGCGGATTTTTGAGAGGCTGATTGTGCCCCTGGGCACAAGGCAAGTTTGGCTCACTCGCCCGAAATCGCCCAGGCGCTTAAGGGCGGTGGCTGGCAATGATGACTTTCATGAGCTCGCGGGAAGGTTTGTTCGCGCCGCTCTTAAGGAGAAGAAAATGAAACGCACCATCTCACTTTGGCTCGGCCTGCTGGCATTCGCCTTCTTGCCCGCGCTTGCGCAGCAACCCACAGAGCCCACGGGGAAGATTCACGGACACGTGACCAATCCTACCGGTGTATCCACCTCGAAGGGCACCGTCAGCTTGTCGACCGACGGCGGGCGCTCCTCCAAGTACACGTTCCAGATTTCGCCCACCGGCGACTACGAAGGCGTGGCGACACCGGGCACCTATACCGTGATCTTCCGCCAGCCCGACACACCGCCCGACAAGATGGTCGATTCGTTCGATAACGTCAAGATTGTGGTCGGTCAGGATGTGCTCCAGGACATCGACATGTCCCGCAAGGAGTTCGTCGACAAGCTTCCCGCGGAGCAGCAGAAGCAGCTTGAAGAGCTCAAGAAGCACAACGCCGAAGCGCTGAAGGCCAACGAGGTGATCAAAAACCTCAATGCCGATCTGCGCATCGTCACCCAGGACATCAAGGATGCCGACGCCGCCACCGCCGCAGCAACTCAGCAACTTGGCGCAACGGCGGCCAAGGCCGATATCGATGCCAAAGCTGCGGAAATCAAGACGGCGAAGTATACCGAGATCGAAACCCTCATGTTGAGAGACTCAGCCGCCAAGCCCGATGCTTCCGTGCTGTGGGCCCAGCTGGGTGTCGCGCAGGTTGGCCTCAAGAAGTATGACGAGGCGGAAGCCACCTACAAGAA
>Ga0181516_10002541_pt1 | contig 12837 bp, 9 predicted proteins | sample PEATcosm2014_Bin_25_FD_121104 | JGI IMG/M metagenome (GOLD analysis project Ga0181516, IMG submission 121104) | Peatland microbial communities from MTU Mesocosm Facility, Houghton, MI, USA - PEATcosm2014_Bin01_10_metaG | ecosystem: Environmental > Terrestrial > Soil > Wetlands > Peat | place...
ATCCGCTACCACGCCGCACTGCCCTGGTGGCTGGTGGTGCCCAGCGGCGCCTACCTGATCGCCTGGCATTTCTCGCTGCAGCACGAGGCCATCCACGCCTTCCGCGGAGTGCCCGCCTGGCTGCGCTTTGCGATCGTGTTCCCGCCGCTCGGGCTGTGGTTTCCGTTCTCGCTCTACCGCAACAGCCACAGCATCCATCATCGGGACAACCATCTCACGGTGCCGGGCCAGGACACCGAGTCCTACTTCGTGCTGCGCCGTGACTGGGAGCGCATGCATGCCGTGCATCGCAGGCTGCTGCTGTTCAACCAGACGCTGCTCGGCCGACTGACCATCGGACCGCTGTTGCGGCTCTGGACGCTGGTGCGTCGCGAGAGCGCGCGCTTGCGTGCCCGCGATTTCAGTCATCTGCCGATCTGGCTGCTGCACGCCGCGGCGGTGGCCGGAATCTTCTGGATTTGCGCGCACTACGGCATGGCGTGGTGGCAATACGTGCTGCTGATCGCCTATCCGGGCATGAGCCTGGGACTGCTGCGCGCGTTCACCGAACATCGTGCCGCGCCGGGTCCCTCGGAACGCACCGCCGCCGTGGAATCCAATCATCTGTTCGGGTTGCTGTTCCTCTACAACAACCTGCACATCGCTCATCACCTGCAGCCGACCATGCCGTGGTTCGAAATCCCGGCGTACTACCGCCAGCATCGCCTGGCGCTGCTGGCGGTCAACGATCATTTCTATTTCCGCGGCTATGGCGAGATTGCGCGCCGCTACCTGCTGCGACCGGTGTTCCACCCGGTGCATCCGTATCTGTAGCAGGGATACTGGCTACGGTGCGCCGCTGTTGGTATCGCCGCGGTCGCTGGTGTCACCGGTGTCACCGGGCCAGCGATTGACGGCGACCACGGTCGCCTTCGGAAAGAAATTGAATTCCGAGGCGCTGGCCCAGGTATAGGCGCCCATCGCACGGCCTACGATCAGATCACCGGCCTTGAGCTGCGGCAGCATCAGGTTCTCGGCGATCACGTCGATGCTGTCGCAGGTCGGCCCGGCGAGCACGGACGGCAGCACAGGCTCGCCCTGACGCAACGATTCCACCGGGTAGCGTGCGTGATCGTACAGTTGTCCGCTGTACGAGCCGTAGAGCCCGTCGTCGAGGTAGTACCACCAATGCCCTTCGCGGCGCGCGCGGCCCATGACCGTTGCCACGCCGATCGCGGCGGGTCCGGCAATGAAACGTCCGGGCTCCGCCAGCACGCGCACCCGCGCCGGCAGCCTGGCCAGCGCCGCGCGGATCGGGGCGCAGAACCGGCCGATCTCGGGCGCCGGCTTGAGGTAGTCGATCGGGAACCCGCCGCCGATGTCGAGCGTGTTGAGTGTCCCGAGGCGCTCGCGGCGCGCCGCCGCCAGCAGTCCACGGCAAACCTCGATCGCCTCGACGTGCTTGAGCCCGTCGGCAGCCTGGGAGCCGACGTGGAACGAGAACCCCTGCACATCGATGCCGAGCGAGGCCGCCACACGCGCCAGCGGAATCGCATCTTCCGGATCGCAGCCAAACTTGCGCGACAGGTCACAGACCGCCCCGGGACTGCGAAAGGACACCCGCAGCAGTAAAGCCGCACGCTCGCCGTAGCGGCGAAACTTGCGCGCCTCATCGATGTTGTCGGCCACGAAGGTGCGCACGCCGTACTCGAGCGCGTTGCGGATATCCCGTTCGCGCTTGATCGGATGGGTGTGGATGCAGCGTGCGGGATCGACCCCGAGCGCCGCGGCCAGCTGCACCTCGCCGGTGGTCGCGAGGTCGAGCGATCCACCCACCTCGACCACCGTGCGCACCACCGCGGGATGCGGCAATGGCTTGAGCGCGTAATGCAGCGCGACCTTCGGCAGCGCCCGGCGGAGCTTGCGATATTGCGCACGTACGCGCGCGCAATCGATGATCAGCAATGGTGAACCGAATTCGGCCACCAGCCGCCGGATCTGCTGCGGCTCGAATGGATCGATGAATCGGCGCATCAGGCGGGCGCGATCACGGCAGCGAGTGCACTGCCAGCGAATCGTCAGCGGCCTCATCCTCGGCAGGCACGGCGGTCACGCTCGCGCCGGCGGCCCGTGACAACCGGTCACGCACCGCGTCCCAGCGCTCGTCGTCGGGCACGGCCTGAACCAGGATACGCGTGCACGCCGAGCGATCGAGCGCGCGCAGATGCGCGTAGAGATCGTGCGCGTAGGCCTCCGGACGCATGCCGGCGTTGATCCAGGTCACGTACTGGTGCGCACGCAGCGGCGGTCGCCTGGCCAGCACCGCGACCCGATCACCTTGCGCCGAGAGCGCCGCCGCCAGCTGATCGACCTCTTCGCTGGCAACGATCGACAGCGGGGTCAGCGGCGCATAGTGCGCGCCGCCGCTGCCCGGCACTCGCGGCGTATCGGACGCTGCCCCGACCAGCACCTCGCCGACCACGCTGCGCAGCTGCGACAGCCCGATCGATCCCGGCCGCAGCAGCCGCGCGCCGCCGTCGAGGCAGGCGACGATGGTCGATTCGAGTCCGAATTTGGAGTCCCCGCCGTCGAGCAGCACGCGCACGGCGTCACCGAATTCCTCGCGCACATGTTCCGCGCGCGTCGGACTGATGCGCCCGTAGCGATTCGCCGATGGCGCTGCAATCCCGCCCCCAAAGGCCGTCAGCAGTTGCTGCGCCATCGGGTGCGCGGGCACGCGCACCGCGATCGTATCCTGCCCTCCGGTCACCAGCGGATGCACGTTATAGGCGCGCGGCAGTACCAAGGTCAGCGGCCCGGGCCAGAAGCGAGCCGCCAGTTGCTCCGCTGCCGGTGGAATTTCGCGCGCCCAGCGTCCCAGGTAGCGAACGCTGTCGAGATGCACGATCAGCGGATGCGACAGCGGCCGTCCCTTGAGATCGAACACGCGGCGCAGCGCCGCCGGATGCCCCGCATGCGCACCCAGCCCGTAAACGGTCTCGGTTGGAAAGGCGACCAGCTCGCCATCGCGCAATGCCTGCACCGCGGCGTCGAGCTCAGCTTGCATCGCTCGGACTACTCTGACCATGGCGCCGATTGTACCGGCCCCAAGTCACGCTATTCGAGCGAATGTCGCTCCCACCCCACAACGGTGCGTTTCAGCTCATAACCTGGCCAGTAATGGCGATCCAGCTTCAAAGTGATCAGTTCTGGGGCACCGTTCCAGGTTAGGCACTTGATTCGCAAGGATGAGCGGTCCTCGCGAGCGCTGACTTGTCGCAAAAAAGCATCGAGATCGGGGGTTGGCTGTCCGTCGATCTCGACGATGCGCCGCCCCGGGACCAGACCATAACGGGACGCGGGGGATCCGAACTCGAAATATGCGACATAAACGCCCTCGGGCGGGATCCCGCGCTGTGCGCTGATCGCGCGGTGCGGCGCCTGCAACGTCGCGCCTGCCCACAGCACCACGCGATCGAGGTCATTGCCCGAGAGGCTCGCAGTCCTGATGCGCAGCGTGCTTTCGCCGCCATCGCGCCAGACCGTGGCAGTGACCTCATCCTTGCTGGCCGCGGCACGTTCGACATCGCGAAACTGCGTCACCGGCTTGTCGTCGATCGCCAGCAGAATGTCCCCGGGCCGCAGCATCCGCGCCGCGTCGGAGCCGCCCACCAGGCGCGCGACGCTGACGACTTCGCGCGCCGCCGGATCGGCCTTCGAGATGCGCTGCACCCAGGCATCACTGAGGCCGAACCGTCGCGCGTCCGCGATCGTCTGCGTGACGAGCTCGGCTTCGAGCGAGTGCAGCGGCCGCTGCTCCCGCACGATGTCCAGCGTCTCCGCCACCAGATCGCTCGAGATGCCACGGTTCTCCTGGATCAGTTCGCGTCCGTTATCGGAAGCAAAGCTGGCCCACAGGCCGCGCACACGGCCGGCGTTGTCGGACAGCACCCCGACGAAATCGTCGGGCGCGTTCACCAGCGAGGCAACCTGCAGATTGGTTTCCCGGAACATCACCGAGCGCGACAGCGGCAGCTGCAACGGCGCGACATCGGCGATGGTCGTGGTGCGCGCCCTGACGATGCCACTGCCATCCAACCCGACCACGTTCACGGTCTCTCCGGGTTTCAGTTCCTCACTGGCCAGCTTGGCGGCACGCACCGGAGTGGTCCCGATGAGCTTCGGGTCGTATTGAATCACCGCCAGGTTGTGCAGCGGATGTACGTACACGATCTTGCCCGGAATCTCGAGCGTCCCGGCGAACGTCAGTCGCACGTCGCCCATCGATACCGGCACGGTGTTGCGATCCGTGATCAGCAGTCCGCGTTCGGCATCGATGATCAGACCCGTGCCGTGGTAGTTGCGCTCGGTCACTCCGGAGATCGAATAGGGCATGTCGAACGTCACGAACACCAGCGATGCGGCCAGTTCCGCGGCACGCTTGTCATCGATGCGCGGCAGCTGCGTGGAGGCAGGTGCTGGCTCCGCGACCTCCGCTGCGGCCGGCAGGTCGGCGCATTGCCAGTAGCCGGCATGATCATCGCGCTGGCATTGGCGCGCGGGAAACCAGCGCCGATCGATGCGCACGGTGCGCAGTTGGCTGCCGTTCGGGTCGTCGATGGTCGTATAGCGCATCGCCACCTGGGCGCCGTCGCCCAGCCCGGACACGGCGGCGGCGAAATCCGCCAGATCCTGGACCTTGCCGGCGTTCACCTCGGTGATGACCGCACCGCGGGGCACCCCGGCGCCATCGAACATATAGCCGGTGGACGCGACGAACACCCCGCGCACCGGGCGGTGAAATGCACGCGCTTCCTGATAGGAGAGCGTATGCACCACGGTATCGCCGAATTCCAGGTACGCGGCCGGCGTGATCGCATCGAGATCATCGACCTTGAGCTTCGCGTTGTAGAGCTTGCCGCCGCGCTGCAGCTGCAGATCGACGTTGCTGCCCACCGAGTCGTCGAGGATTGCCTCGAGCGGATCGAAACGGGTGACCAGCGCACCGTTGACCCGCACCAGCACATCCCCGGGCAGCATCACGCCATCGCTGGCCGAACCCGGTTGCACGTCCGACACCACCAGCATCCCGGTGCCCTCGGGCTGCGCCTTGCGCACTTCGGCCTCGGTGGCCCCCTGTAGTCCCAACCGCCGCAGCTCGTCATAGGGTCGGTAGCGGAATTCGGTCTGCAGCGTGCCACGCGTCACCGGCTTGCCCTGCTGGATCAGCTGCAACGCTCGGCGCACCCGATCGAGCGGCAGGTAGAAGCTCGAGGCCGCGCCGGTGGCGCCGCCCGCGTTGAGCGCCAGCACGCGGCCGCGAATGTCGATCACGGGCGAGCCCGAGGATCCGCCCGAGGTGCCGGAAGCGGCCTGGATATAGAACGTATTGAAATCGTTGTAGCGGCCGAGCCCGTAGTCGGGCGCCTCGCGATCGAGCCGCGCGAGCGTGCCGGCGAGGATCGACAGCTGCTCGCCGGCATTGTTACCGACCACGCGGATTTCGCGCCCCACCTGCGCCGCCTGCGGCGCCAGCGGCAGCGCCCGCGGCGCGATGAAGCGCAGCTTGCTGGGATCGTAGCGGTAGAAGCCAAAATCGTGCACCGGATCGCGGTAGATCGGGTACAGCTGTACTTCTTCGCGATTCAGAAACGTGGCTTCCGCGGTCACCGGACCCGGCGTCACGACGTGCCGGTTGGTCAGGATCAAACCGCGCTCGGCATCGACCACGAAGCCGGTGGCCTGCGCCGACACATTGCGCTCGGTGTCGAACGAGCGTACCTGGTCGATCTGGATGGCCACCACGCTGCCGGCAATGTGCTCGAGCGTTGCCGCCCAGTCCGCCGCCGAAGCCTCCTCGCCCGCGGGTATCGCGAGCGGTACGGCGGCGGCCGGAGCCGCAGTGGGTGGCGTGCCTGCCGGCGGCGAGGCCAGCAGTGCACCGGACCACAGTAGCGCGGCGGCCAGCCCGGTGAACGTGCCAACGCCCGTCATGGCACGATTCAACCTCACAGGGCGTATCCGAACACCTGCTGAAAGCGGTGCTGAAACTCGCCCGCAGCCAGCCGATGCTGTTGCGTGCCGTGGTGCTCGATCTTGATGGATCCCAGCAGCGCGGCCACGCGACCGGTCGTCGGCCAGTCCAGGCCACGCTCCAGGCCGAACAGCAGTCCGGCCCGATAGGCATCGCCGCAGCCGGTCGGATCGGCCAGCTGTGCCGCGGGGGCAACGGGAATATCGAGCCGCTCGCCGCCGGCGAAGATCCAGGAGCCGACGGCGCCGCGCGTGACGATCAGCGCCTGCACCTTGGCGGCGATCTGCTCCAGCGACCACCCGGTCCGCTCCGACAGCAGGCTCGCCTCGTAGTCGTTGACCGCGACCCAGGCCGCTCGGGCAATGAATCCCTGCAGCTCCTCGCCGCCGAACATCGGCAGGCCCTGGCCGGGATCGAATATGAATGGTATGCCGGCGGCTGCAAACTGCTCGGCGTGCGAGAGCATGCCCTCGCGACCATCGGGCGCCACGATTCCCCGCTTGACGCCCTTGCTGTCACCGACCCGATTGCGATGCGACTGGTTCATCGCGCCCGGATGAAATGCGGTGATCTGGTTGTTATCCAGATCGGTGGTGATATAGGCCTGGGCGGTGAACTCCTCGGGCACCGGCCGTACATGCGTGCGAGCGAGATCCCATCGATCGAGCCATTCGCCATAAGGGCCAAAATCGTGGCCCACCGTGGCCATGATCAGCCCCTCGCCGCCAAGCAGCTTGAGGTTGTAGGCGATATTGCCGGCGCAGCCACCGAAGTTGCGACGCATCGCCGGCGTCAGAAACGACACGTTCAGCAGGTGCAGCTTGTCGGGCAGGATGTGGTCACGGAAACGGCCCTCGAACATCAGTACGGTGTCATAGGCCATCGAACCGCAGATAAGTGCTGTCATAAGAGCACCAGCAGCCAGATGACACCGAGCAGGATGAAGGACGACATGACCGCCGCGGAGCCGATGTCCTTGGCGAGTCCGGCCAGCACGTGGCGCTCCATGCCGATGCGATCGACCGTGGCCTCGATGGCACTGTTGAGCAGCTCGACGATCAGGATCAACAGCACCGGTCCGGCCAGCAGCGCGCGTTCGACGCCGCTGCGCCCCAGCCATAGTGACAGCGGCAGCGCGATGCAGGCGAACAGCAGCTCCTGACGAAAGGCCTGCTCCTCGCGAAACGCACCGGCGAAACCTTTGGCGCTCGAATGAAAGGCCCGCAGCATGCGGCCGACACCGAGCATCTTCTCGCGCTGCATCAGGCGGCGTCGCTCTTGAACACCAGGTCGGGCTCGCGCGCCGCGCGCACATCGTCCAGCCGGCGCACCGGCAGCGTGTACGGTGCGCCCTGCAGCCGTTCCGGCTCCTGCTGCGCTTCGCGCAGGATCTGCGCCATCGCGGCGACGAAGGCGTCGAGCGTTTCCCGGCTCTCGGTTTCGGTCGGCTCGATCAGCAGGCACTCGCTGACGAGCTGCGGAAAATAGGTGGTGGGCGCATGAAAACCCAGATCGAGCAGCCGCTTGGCCACGTCCATCGCCGTCACACCGCGCTCCTGCGACAGACGCCGGAGCGTCAGGATGAACTCGTGGCTGGCGCGACGCGTCGGATAGGCCGCCTCGAAGCCGAGCTGCGTCAGTCGAGCCGCCAGGTAATTGGCGTTGAGGGTCGCAAACTCGCCGACCCGCTGCATGCCCTCCCGCCCCAGCATCCGCATGTAGACGTAGGCTCGCAGCAGCACGCCGGCGTTGCCGGCAAAGCTCGTCAGGCGGCCAATCGATTGCGGCAAGTCGCGTTCAGTGAGCCAGCGGTAGGTGGCGGCGGTCGTCGCATCCGCCGCCGCGGCGGTGTCGCGCGCCACGATCGGCACCGGCAAATAGGGCTGCAGCCGCGCCGAGACGCCCACGGCTCCGGCGCCCGGTCCGCCGCCGCCGTGCGGCGTCGAAAAGGTCTTGTGCAGATTCATGTGAATGGCGTCGAAGGCCATGTCGCCGGGTCGCACCTTGCCGAGGATCGCGTTCAGATTGGCGCCGTCGTAGTACAGCAGCCCGCCGCTTTGATGCACGATGCGGGCGACCTCCTCGATGCGCCGCTCGAAGACGCCGAGCGTCGAAGGATTGGTGAGCATGATGCCCGCGGTCCTGGGTCCGACCGCCGCGCGCAACGCGTCCAGATCCACGTCCCCATCCGGTCCCACGCTCACCTCACGCGCGACGCAGCCGCACATGCTCGCGGTGGCCGGATTGGTGCCGTGGGCAGCCTGCGGCACGATGATCTCGTTGCGTTCCGTCTCGCCGCGCGAGCGATGATAGGCGCGGATCATCGCCACGCCGGCGAATTCGCCGTGCGCACCGGCCAGCGGACTCAACGCCACCGCACGCATGCCGGTGACGGCCTTGAGCATCTCCTGCAGCTCGTACATGCAGGCAAGGAATCCCTGCCCGGCGTGCGCGCTCGAGAGCGGATGGCGGTACGCGAACTGCGGCAGCAGGGCCGCGGCGTTGCATGCCTTGGGGTTGTACTTCATGGTGCAGGAGCCGAGCGGATAGAAATGCGTGTCGATCGAGAAGTTCAGTTGCGACAGGCGCGTGTAGTGCCGCACGACATCCAGCTCGCTGACTTCGGGCAGCAGCGGCCGCTGCGTACGCCGCAGTTCCGCGGGCACCGGGGGAGGTGCGGTTGCGGCGGCAGGCCACTGCGTGGCGGCGCCGCGCCCGGGCCGCGAATATTCAAAGATCAGCTTCTCGCGCAGCGGCAAGCTCATATCAGGCGGCGCGCGCCGCGCGCAGCACGTCGGCGAGCGCCCGCGCGTAGGTATCGATGTCTTCGTCGGACTTGGTTTCGGTGGCGCAGGTCAGCAGGCTCGGACCGAGCTCCGGGTAATGCTCGCTGAGATCGAAGCCGCCTTCGATGCCGCGCTGGCTCAGCGCCGCCAGCACCGGCGCCAGCGGCCGGTCGAACGCCAGTGCGACCTCGTGGAAGCCCGGCCGCACAAACACGCGGCGCACCCCCGGGATCGCCGTCAGCGCGCCTGCCAGCTGCTCGGTCCGCTGCATCGACAGCGCCGCCACGCGCTCGAGTCCTTCGGCGCCGAGCAGCGACAGGTACAGCGTGGCGGCGAGCATCAGCAACCCCTGGTTGGTACAGATGTTCGAGGTCGCCTTGGCGCGACGAATGTGCTGCTCGCGGGCCTGCAATGTCAGCGTGAATCCGGGCCGACCATCCAGATCCAGCGTTCGCCCGACCAGCCGGCCGGGCATCTGCCGGACGTGCTCCATGCGGGTGCTCATGAAGCCGAAGTAAGGGCCACCCGATGACAGCGGACAACCGAGCGGTTGCCCTTCGCCGACGACGATGTTGGCGCCCTTCTGCCCCCACAGCCCAGGTGGTTTGAGCACTGCCAGCGAAATCGGGTTGACCACTGCGATGACGAACGCGCCCCGGGCATGCGCAAGATCGGTCAGCGCATCGACCTCTTCGAAAACACCAAAGAAATTCGGCTGCGCAATCACCAGCGCGGTGATGTCCTGGCCTTCGAACGGCGCGAGGCTGTGCGGCGCGGTGTGGCCGACTGAACGCTCATAGGGCAGCTCCTCGAGCTGCACGCCCTGATTGCCGACGGTCGCCGCGACCACCGCGCGATAGTGTGGGTGCAGGTTTCGCGGCATCAGCACCCGCGCGCTCTTCGAGCGTCGATTGGCGCGCACGGCCATCAGCACGGCCTCGGCGAGCGCGGTCGCGCCGTCATACATCGACGCGTTGGAGACCTCCATGCCGGTGAGGCTTGCGAGCATCGTCTGGTACTCGTAGATGCTCTGCAGCGTGCCCTGGCTCGCTTCGGCCTGATAAGGCGTATAGGCGCTGTAGAACTCGCCGCGCGTCACGGTGGACCAGACGGCCGCTGGAATGTGGTGCTCGTAGGCGCCGGCACCGATGAAGCACAGCGGGCTGCCGTCCTGGCGCGCCCGTGCCTGCATCAGCCGCATGACCTCGAACTCGTTCAGGCCGGCCGGCACCTCAGACAGCGAACCGGTACGGAGGTTGGCGGGGATCTCATCGAACAGGGACTCGATACTCGGCGCCCCGATGACCGCCAGCATCTCGCGGACATCCTCGGCGGTGTGCGGAATGAATGGCATGTGTCGACTCAACCCTCGGTGATCAGCGCGCCGTAGTCTGCGGCGGAGAGCAGGCCGACGTCGGTGGCGGGCGACTCCGCACGCAGGCGCAGCAGCCAACCGCCCCCATACGGGTCACGGTTGATGAGTTCCGGCGTATGACGCAACTGATCATTGACTGCCATGACGGTTCCCGCGACCGGTGCGTAGACATCGGACGCGGCCTTGACGGACTCGACCACGGCACAGGCCTCGCCAGCATTCAGGCGGCGGCCGATATCCGGTAGCTCGACGAACACCAGGTCGCCGAGCGCGTGCTGCGCGTGGTCGCTGATCCCGATCTCCATCGTGCCGTCGGACAGCCGTCTGACCCACTCGTGACTGCGCGCGAATGTCAGATCCGCCGGGATATTGCTCATCATCGCCCCTTTTGTGTCGGTCAGACCAGTGAAATCAATGCTTTACCATGGCGCACGAACGGCACGCGCACCACCCGCGCCGGCAGTTGCCGGCTGCGGATCTGCACCTGCACCGCGGCGTCGGTCGCGATCGGTACCCGAGCCAGACCGATCGAGCGCTCCAGCGTCGGTGAAAAGGTGCCGCTCGTGACCTCCCCCTCGCCCAGCCCGGGGACCAGTACCCGCTGGTGGCTGCGCAGCACCGCGCGCTCATCGAGCACCAGGCCCACCAGCTTGCGCTCAGGACCGCGAGCCCGTACTGCCTCGAGCGCCCGTCGGCCGACAAAATCGCGATCGGCCGGCTCGAACGCGACCGTCCACGCCAGCCCCGACTCCAGCGGATTGGTCTGCTCGTTCATGTCGTTCCCATACAGGTTCATGCCGGCCTCGAGGCGCAGCGTGTCGCGCGCGCCGAGACCGCAGGAATGGACACCGGCGGCATTGAGCCGCTGCCACACCGAGACCGCGTCCGCGGTCGGCAGCATGATTTCGAATCCATCCTCGCCGGTGTAGCCGGTGCGCGCGACGAACCACTCACCAATCTGGGTGCCGAAGAATGGTTGCAGCTCCAGCACCGCCCATGCCGCTTCCGCCGTCAGCAGCGCAGCGCTGCGCTCGCGCGCCTGCGGGCCCTGGATCGCGAGCATCGCCAGGTCGAGCCGCTCCTGCAGCCTGACCTCGACCGCGGCGGCGCGGGCGCCGATCCAGGCGAGATCCCGCTCGCGGGTGCCCGCGTTGACGACGATGCGGAAGAAATCGTCGTCGAGATAGTAGACGATCAGGTCGTCGAGCACGCCGCCCTGCTCATTGAGCATGCAGGTGTACAGCGCCTTGCCCGGCAGACTCAGCCGGCCCACGTCGTTGGCGAGCAGCCCGCGCAGCAGCTCCCGGCAGCGCGCCCCGTGCAGGTCCACGATTCCCATGTGCGAGACGTCGAACACGCCCGCCGCGCGCCTCACCGCATGGTGCTCCTCGATCTGCGAGCCGTAGGCGGCCGGCATATCCCAGCCGCCGAAGTCGATCAGCCGCGCACCCAGCGCGACGTGTAGATCAAATAAACAGGTATGCCTGCCCACTAGACTGCCATGCCAGCGCCTGCAAGGTTTTCGGCCGGAGGGCGAATCATAGCAGCGCGCGCCTTTTCCCACACCGCGGGCCCTGTTCTACAATGTCCCCATGGAACTCAAGCGACATTTCAGCCGCGCCGTGCAGGTCGGCGCCGTCACGATCGGCGGCAACGCCCCGATCGTGGTGCAATCGATGACCAACACCGATACCGCCGATATCCCGGCCACCGCTGGCCAGTGCGCGCAGCTGGCCAGCGCGGGCTCGGAACTGGTCCGCATCACGGTCAACAGCGCCGAGGCGGCCGCTGCCGTGCCGCACATCCGCAACCGGCTCGATGCGCTCGGTTGCAAGGTGCCGCTGATCGGCGATTTTCATTTCAACGGACATAAGCTGCTGCAGGAGCATCCGGCCTGCGCCGAGGCGCTCGCCAAATACCGCATCAACCCCGGCAACGTCGGTCGCGGCTCCAAGCGCGACTCGCAGTTTGCCGAGATGATCGAGATCGCCTGCCGCAACGGCAAACCGGTCCGCATCGGCGTCAACTGGGGCAGTCTCGACCAGGACCTGCTGGTGCGGATGATGGACGACAACAGCCGCTCCGCGGAGCCGAAATCGGCCCAGGAAATCATGCGCGAGGCCATCGTGCGCTCGGCCATCGACAGCGCCGAGCGCGCGGTCGAGCTTGGCATGCCGCGCGAGCGCATCGTGCTGTCGGCCAAGGTCAGCGCGGTGCAGGATCTGATCGCGGTCTACACTGAGCTGGCGGCGCGCAGCGAATTCGCGCTGCATCTCGGATTGACCGAGGCTGGCATGGGCTCCAAGGGCATCGTCGCCTCCTCGGCGGCCATGGGCATCCTGTTGCAGCAGGGAATCGGCGATACCATCCGGGTGTCGCTGACGCCCGAGCCCGGCGGTGATCGCAGCCGTGAAGTGATCGTCGCGCAGGAACTGCTGCAGACCATGGGATTGCGCTCATTCACGCCGCTCGTGACCGCCTGTCCCGGTTGCGGTCGCACCACCAGCACCTACTTCCAGACGCTCGCGGATCGCATCCAGCGCCACCTGCGGGAACGCATGCCCGAGTGGCGCGACGCCTATCAGGGCGTCGAGACCATGACGGTTGCGGTGATGGGCTGCGTCGTCAACGGCCCGGGTGAGAGCAAGCACGCCAACATCGGG
>Ga0181516_10002543_pt1 | contig 12824 bp, 10 predicted proteins | sample PEATcosm2014_Bin_25_FD_121104 | JGI IMG/M metagenome (GOLD analysis project Ga0181516, IMG submission 121104) | Peatland microbial communities from MTU Mesocosm Facility, Houghton, MI, USA - PEATcosm2014_Bin01_10_metaG | ecosystem: Environmental > Terrestrial > Soil > Wetlands > Peat | place...
CGGAAATGGTGTAGACCGCAGGGCTTTCCCTCAGGGGCTAAAGCCCATTGATTTCATTGGAGCTTTGCGGCACGGCTAAAGCCGTGCCCTTTCAAAACTGGTCTACGGTAAAACCAAAAATGCTCTAGAAGGAAAAGTTGGCCTGGAAGATGATGGCGCGATTGCCGGGGGTGGGGTTTTGAAACGCGCCGCCGGCCAAGGATTGCGACTTGCCGAAGATGGGCGAGATGAGTACGCCGTTGGGCGGGCTCAGGTTGACGATGTTGAGAACGTTCGACGCGCCAGCCACGAATGTGAGGCTGTAGCGGCGCGGAGCGCTCGCATTCAGCTTGATGGCTGCTCCTCCGCTGCCGATGCCGCGGTCGCTTACGTCGCTGCCGCCAGACAGAGTGTCGCCGCCGGTCTCGGTCTTGATTCTGGGGCCGACGCCAAAGGTCTTGCTGACACGCACATCGAGGAGGGCATTCGGCGGTCCCAGGCCGACGCCGACCGGGACGAGGCGCTCGCCTTTGCCGGAAGGATTGGTGTCCAGGCAGCCATATTTTGTTGTCACAACGCCGGGCGTGCCGCAGACGCCGTAAGTCGGGCGGGCGTTGAACTGGTTGTTGCCGGTCCAGTCGTAGCCGGTGGTCAGGTTATACGGTGTCCCCGATTGCGCCGCGAGCAATGAAGAAAAAACGAAGCCCCAAGGGGCGGTGTAGCTGTTCATCAAGGTGACGCGGTGGCGAACGCCGAAGGTGGCGCGGCCGTAGTCGAGGCCCGGATTCTGCGCCACGGACGGGAACGAATACACACCCTGCGTATCGCTCTTGGCTATGTTGAAGGTATAGGAGCCGTTGAGGACGAAACGCCGGGTCTGAATGCTGCTGGTGAAGATGATCTGTTGCTGCTTGAAGAAGCCGCCAGATTGAAACTGATAGTTATAGATTGACGGGGAAGTGCCTGTAACCACGTAAGTTGCAGCATTGAATGCAGGGGCGGTGACGTTGTTTGACATGTATTGATGAACGCCCTGAGTGAAGAGGTAGGTGATGTTAGCCGCCCACTTGCTGGTGAGCTGCTGATCGATGCCTGCGCCGGCCTGCATGTCGAGGGCCGCCTTGAAGTGCGGGTCGATGGTTCGATAGGAGGGGACCGTCGTCGGGGATGAGCTCGACGGATTGGTGACCACAAAGCTCTGCTGATTGACGCGATCGTCGTGGAGAGCCTGGATGATGTAGGGCGCGCCGCCTAAGGAACTGAAGGAACTGGGCGCGATGAAGCGGTCATAAAACCAGCCGTAGCCGGCGCGGATTACTGTCTTTGCCGGGGAACTGCTGGGGCGGCCGGGGCTCCAAGCGAGGGCGAGCCTGGGCGCCCAGTTGGTGTGGTCTTGAATCCAGGTCTGGTCCTCAAAGCGAAAGCCAAGGCCGAGCATGAAGTTCGGCTTTATGCGCCAATCGTCCTGAAAGAAGGCGGAGCCGTCGATTACCAGCGTCCACACCAGCGGGTTGGCGATGACAGTGGCGGAATACTGGCTGGGCTGCGAAGCCTGATAGGCGGCGACGGAGCTGTAGGTGTAAGTTCCATTGCTGCCGGCAGTGGAGTAGTTCGCATCCATGTAGGCGCGGGCGCGTAAGCCGAAGCGGATCGTGTGATTACCGGCGGCGGCGGTGGAATAATTCTGCAATTCAAAGACGTGGAGGTGGTCCTGGAGAATTCCGGCGCTGTTGCCTCCGGCTGTGAACGCGCCGGAGACGATCATGGTGGGCGCCAGGGAGATGGGCGTTTGTTCGGTGCGGACGCGCCGCCACTGGATGTGCAATTCGTTGAGCATCCGCGGACCGACGACGTAGGTGTCGCCAAACTGGAAGGTATTCTCCTCGTCTCTGGCGGTCATGGCCTGCTCGGGCAGGTTGAGCGCGCCCACGCCCGCCCCTGACTGGGCGGACCGGTAGTAGTAATCGCGGAAGGTGAGCGTGTGTTTCCCAATCTGCACATCGAAGCGCGGATTCAGGACCATTATGTGAGAGGGATTGGGAACCGCCTGGGTGATGTTTGCGGCTGTGTTCCGCGGGTTGACCGCATCGACGATGTTCTGGTTCTGTTTCTGAATGAAGAAGCCGCTGAAAAAGTAAGAGACATTCTTCCCGAGCGGCCCGGAGACAAAGCCGGAGTAGGAGTAGAGATTGTAGTCCGGCTGCTGGGAGACGAGTGGGTTTGCCGAGTTGGTGAAGGAGGTATTTCCATTGCCCGAGAGGCTGCCATGGAACTGCTCCGAGCCAGGTTTGGTGATGATCTCCACGCGGCCATAGCCGATGCGGTCGTACTCGGAGGAAAAGGGATTCTGATTGACGCGGATCTCGAGGATGGAAGACTTGGGCGGAAGCTGGCCGCCGGCGAATCCATCGATGTAGATCTGCCCGCCGTTGGGCCCGGCAGCGGCCCCGGCCAACTGTTGAAGTTCGGCTTGCAGTTCATCGGGGTTGTCGGAAAGGGCATCGAGGTCGCTGCCCCTGAAGACCATGGAGCCGGCGCTCTGGTCGGGGCTGACGCCGACGCCCTGGGTGTGGCCCGCGACTGTGACGTCTTCATGGTCGGCGGCGATTTCCAAGGGGAGGTTCAGCTCTTTAACACTGCCCGCGGCCAGGGAGATGCCTTGTATGGTGAGCGGCGCAAACCCCCTGGCGTTGACTTTGAGCGTGTAGGTGCGGGGAGCCAAGGTGCGAATTGAGTAGTGCCCGTCGGCGCTGGACTGTGTCTGCTGGACTTCGCTGCGATGGAGGAGTTTGATCTGTGCCTTTGGCACGACCGCTCCGCTGGGATCGACGACTTCGCCACGCAGAACTCCCGTTTGTGCAACGGCCCACGGATGCAGGACCAGCGGGACAAGCAGCAATGGCGTAAGTACGAGCGATCTCGGCTTGAAGGTCATGACCTCTTGTTCGCAATTGAGGCGGGCGTTCCTCCTTAGACGATACCCTCGAGGAAATGAAAACCTATCCATCTGTTCAGCACAAAAAACGAACTTGTGCCAGATGGGTCAACAGCAATCATGCTCTGCATTTACTTCTCGACACAAGTGTTAAATGGGCGACTTTCGACCTTGTGAGCGTGAGATGGCCGCGGGCGCCGTTTTCAGTGCGCAGGTTTGCGTCATTTGCAAGACTCATCTTGTGGTTGAAGTCGTCTGCTGCAACCTGACGCTTTTGCGGGACTTATCGCTCGCGCGAGATTCAAATGCGTCCAGGCTCGGGGAGGCTCGATTCCGGTCGCCGATCAGCTGAACGGATTGCAACAAGCTGGACGCCGCATCCCGGCGCCAGCCGAGGATGCGGCCGCTGGTTCAGGCGAGTGCGTACGGAGCCCGATAGGGCCGGGAGAGCAGTGCGCTTGCCTCAGGGTCGCCGAGAATCTTCTCGCCGGCCACGTCCCACTCCAGTTTGCGGTCGACCATCATGGAGATGAGGCCAAGGTGGCCGGGCAGGGTGGAGTGGTGGGCGGTCTGGACTGGGGTGATGGTCGGTTTGCGCGATTTCACCGAGTCGAGGAAGTTGCGGCGATGCTCTGCAGATTCGTACAGCTTTACCTTGCGCAGATCCTCGGGGAGGGAGTCGGGCTTGATCCAATCCGGGTTGGAGGCGTCGAAGCCGCCGCGGTCGACCCAGACCCAGCCGTCGGTGCCGATCCATTTTGTTCCCATAGCGATAGCGGGATGACCTCCAGCGATAGTTAAAGAAACGTCGTTGGGATAGCCGGTGACTTCTTTGCGATATTTGCACTCGATCTGATAGGCGGTGGCGGTATTCCAGAGGGCGCTGGGGGCGGGAAAGACACCGCGGCCTTCGACCTGGGATGGGCCGGTGAGGTCGAAGCCGAGACCCCAATGGGCTATGTCGCCGTGGTGTCCGATCCAGTCCATGAGCTGGCCGCCGCCGGTGTTGTAGTTCCAGCGCCAGTTCAGGTTGACTCGTGCTTCGATGTAGGGCTCCATCCGGGAGGGGCCGATCCAGGTGTCGTAGTCGAAATCGGGGGGCGGATCAGTGACGGCCAGGTCCCAGGCAGGGGTTCCGGGAACGATGAGGGAGGGGTCGGTGATCTTGCCAGGGAGCGTGGCCAGTTTAGCGAGCAGGGCCGGCTCTGTATGGGCAAAGTCGTTATGGCCGCCGGGCAGGCCGACTTCAACGCGGATGACGTTGCCGATGAGGCCGTTGCGGACGATCTCCGCCGCTTTGTGGAAGGGAGGCAGAGAGCGCTGCCAGGACCCGGTCTGCCAGATGATGTTGTTCTTTTCGACGGCCCGGACGATGGCCTGCTGCTCGGCGACGGTGTGCGCGAGGGGTTTCTCGCCGTAGATATCCTTCTTCCGGTTGGCGGCGGCGATGGCGACGATGGCATGCCAATGGTCAGGAATGGCGATCATGACGGCGTCGATATCGTCGCGGGCCAGGAGTTCGCGGTAGTCGCGGTAGGCCTTGCAGCCGGTGTTGCCATATTTGCTGTTGATGGTGTCGACGGCGGTCTGCAGGGGCTTTTTTTCCAGGTCGCAGGCGGCGACGACCTGGCAGTCGGGCTGTTGCAGAAAAGCCTTGGTGTTGGTCGGGCCGATCATGCCCCAGCCGATGACGCCGATCGTGATGCGATTGGATGCGGAGGGACGGGCCTGGCTCCAGGCGCTGGCGGGGAGGATGGCCGAGGCACTGGCGGCGGCGCTGACGGACTTGATGAAGGTGCGGCGCGAAAAGGGAGAACGGAGGGTTGGAGCGAATTGCAGGGAATCGGATGGCAGGGGCTTCATGGTCGTCTCCGAGGTGCTCTTGTGTCTGCAGTTGATCCAGACACGCAAATCGATTGATTGGCGGCCTGAAATGCAGCAGAAACTTAGGCGGGGGAAGTCTAGCACGGGGGGTTCGAGGAGAGATAGAAGCAGGAGCTTAAGTCGCTTGCCAGGGATTGACGAGCTGAATGCCGCAGTCCTCGAAGTCCGGTGTGTTGCGGGTGGCAAGGGTGGCTGAGTTGACTTTGGCAATAGCGGCGATCTGAGCGTCGAATTGGTCGATGGGGCGTCCACTTGCCCTGCGAGCAGCCAGAATGGGCCCGTAGGCGCGGGCCGCTGAGAGGTCGAAGAGGAAAATCTGATTCAAGAAAAGCGCTGGGACCAGTTGCTCCATTTTTTTCCTAAGGGCCTTTTGGCGCTTACCGGCGGGCATCAGGTCCACGCCGGAAAAGAGTTCAGCGAGCACGAGAGTGCAAGTCCAGATCTCGCGGCGTGGGATAGAGCGGATCCAGAGAAGGACTGCCGGCTCTGGAGCCGGGCGCATTGTCTCCGAGATGACGTTCGTGTCGAAGATGATCATTATTCAAATGTTGGAATTGGGCGGTGGGACTTTTGACGCCGAGGAATTTCGAGCTCGACTCCACCCAGCGGGGCAAACAGCTTGTGAATCGCGGTTCCGAAGTCTTCTTCTTCGTCTATTTCTACACCCTTAAAAGTAGGGTGCATGAGTTCTGTCAATACTTCGCGCGCCTCGGCTTCCATGGAGCGGCCGTTGAGGGCGGCGCGGACCTGGAGCCTGCGCTTGACCGATTCGTCGAGATTGCGGATGGTGATGGTGGCCATGGATTCAGAATACCACGGTTCTGCTAGCATTGCTAGCAATGACAGCAATGCTGGCAGTGATGCCCATTTCGCTACAGCCGCTTGATAAACGCCATGGCTTCAGCTAGTTGCGGGAAGCGGGCTTCATCGGCCTTGAATTCGCGGGAGTGGACACAGCGGCGCACGCCGCGCATGCGGACTGGATGCTTGAGGTGGAGCATCTCGTGGTAGAGCAGGTATTCGATGGCGTAGCGGGGACTCGAGGGGCGGTCGAAGACGCGGCTGACAACGATGGTGTTGTGGGCGGCGTCGTAGTGACCGAGCGAACGTTTGGCGTTGTGTTCGCTCCAGGTGAGCTCGGGGCGGCCGAGCAACCCGCCGAAGAAGCGCATATTGAGCGAGTCGAAGACTTCTTCGAGGTTGTAGAAGCGGCCCTCGGGGCCGGAGTAGCGTTTGCTGCCGCGAGCGTAGCGGATGAGTTCGGTTTGGCGGGTGACGGCGGCCGAGGAGGCGAAACGCTTGTAGCGCAGGTTTTGTGCCGCTTCGATGGGCTTTTTGTAGAGCTTGGCCAGCAGGATGTGGGCGATGGCGCGAACCACAGACTCGGGCGCGCCTTCCAACAGGTCGGAGAGGCTGACGTGAATCTGACCTTCGCGCAGCCGGATGGTGGTATTCAGCGAAGTAAAGCGGCGGAAGCGCACCGTGATGGGCGGCATGGGCGCCCTGGGACGCAAGGCCCGGTATTCCTGCTCAAAGATGGGGACAAAATCCGCGCTCGCCACGTCGGATTCCAGTTTACAGTGGTCAGCTTGCAGTGGGCAGTTCTTGGGGGACGGCGACGCCTGGAGAAATGGCGAGTCGACAGGGCAATTGGAGGGGATGTTGGCTCATCGAGGGAAACGCGCTTGCGATTGCATCGCGTATTTGACGCCTGATCTCTGAACTCCGATTTCTATTCTCACTTCGGTTCAGCGCGGTCCTGAGCGGCCTCGTCCGGATGCTGCTTGAAGTAGTCGGCCTGCTCCTGAAGCAGGCGTTTGGCCTGACCGGCCAAGTCCTCGCCGCTTTCGATGGCCTCCTTGCGGGCGAGGCTGAAGGTGGGTTCGCCGGCCAAGGCGCGGAGGATGTTCTGCCAGCGTGGTGTGGCGTCAGTGAGCGCCTGCAACGATTTTCGGATATCGGCTTTGCGGTCGGAGTAAAGATCGAGGTTGTCGCCGAGCTCGTCCATCAGGGCGGTGAAATCTTCCAGGGCATCGTTGAGCCGGCCGGCGCGCGCGTCGGAGACCTTGCGGTTGGTCAGACTCTTGATGTCGTCTGCATGTTCGTTGAGATATTGGGTGTAAAGAGCGACGCGGGCGTTGGGATCGATGCCGGCTTCGGCGATCTTGTCGATCTGGGTCTCGGTGAGCGGTTCGCGCTTCTGCTTTTGAGCGTAGAGGGGCGAGGCAAGAAACAGGCACAGGAGAATCGCGGGGCACAGGCGCATCGAGGCATTCATTCGGCGCTCTTATTCAAGCACAGAGGACGCTCAAGAGAAAAGAAAAGAACGAGGATGGACTTATTGGATTGGGGAAGGGCGAAGGAATCTCAGCGCAGGCGAGGCTGGACAGGCCTTACTTACGGAAGACCTGCATCATGGCTTCGTTCTGCGCCTGGTTGACGTCGGTAAGAGTCTCCTCGACCAGCGGGCGATCTTCAAAGCTGCTTCCGTGGAGCATTTCTTTCAGCCGGAAGGCAGTATGGCTCAGCAGGATCTCAGCGTTCTTGAGCCGCTTGTCGTTGTCGGCCATGGAGAGGTGAATCTTGTGGGCGATTTGCTGAACATGCTTGAGCATGCTGCTGGCATTCTCAACGTCGCCGGCGGCGTATTGCCGAAGGCTGAGCTCGGTCATTTGATGGACCAGTTCGGCGTAGAGAAAGCATTGCTCACGCGGTTGGGCCGCGCCGGCGCGGGCCTCGAGCGCCTGGATCGATTGCATGTCCATGGGTTTGTCGTCGATTCCAGCAGCACAGACGCGGACCGTGGTTACGCTGAGGAGAACAGCAACCGCCAAATGGACTTTGGACCGCATGAGCAACCTCCGCTATTGCGGTATTGCCTGGTTACGTGACTATGGACCAATTCCTGAGCGTGCGCAAGTGGAAATGCTTGCGTTTACTCACAAACCTCGGCGGAAAAAGGAAAGAGATCAGCCTACTTTCGATGGCACCGATGCCGGTCTCACGGTTTTTTTTCAAACAGTTGGAGACGTTGGCGCGCCTGCCATTCCTGGTTGGGGAACTTGCCGGCTGAGGAATCAAGAAAGTGATGGTAGTAGACCGCAGCCTGCTGCTTTTGGTGCAGCGTATCGTATGATGTCGCCCAAAGGAAATAGGTAGATGCACTTTCCGGAAGGAACTTTGACCTCATGGTAAGTGCATGCAGTGTGATGGAAGGTTGGTTGGTGCGCGAGGCCGCAAAGGCCAGCCCGCTCCAGCCGTCAGCATTGCTGGGGTCGATGTGCGTGGCCCTGTCGAAGGCCGCAACTGCCTCGGCGAACCGGCCCAGGCGGACTAGATTCTGACCGTGCGCGACCAGCAGTTCTGGATCGTCCGGAGTGGCGGCAAGCAGTTTGGCATAAATCCGATCTGAGCTGGCGATGTCGCCGGCCTCGGAGAGCACTTCGGCAAGCATCCTGTTGATGGCCGCGTCGTCGGGGTGGGCGGCGTGGAGCTTTTGCAGCAGCGGCAGAGCCTCAGCCTTATCCTCGGCGGCCAACACGATGGCAAGTTGCGCGGTCAGCGCCGGGTCGTCGGGAAGTTTTTCGAGTGCCGCACGGAGCAGGGTTTCTGCCTCGGGGTACTGCTTCATTCTGATGAGAATGTGGGCCAGTCCGGCGTTGGCGGGTTCGGACTTGGGATCCTCGTCGAGGATACGGCGGTAAGCAGATTCGGCGGCGTCGAATTGGCCGGCCTGGTCTGCCAGACTGGCGGCGAGCAGCGTGTCAGCCGGGGCTTCCGGCGAGAGCTTAAGCGCCTCGAGAAGATCATTTGAGGCGGCAGTGGTGTCGCCGGGGGAGCCGGGTGCGGGGCGGTCGATCTGAGCCAGCGCCCGCCAGGCACGGGCTTTCAGAGCCGGGCCGGCCTCGCCGGGATCGAGCTCAGTGGCGGCAATCAGCGCGGGGCGTGCTTCTGCCGGCCTTCCCAGGCGCGCCAGCAGCAGGCCCAGAGAGAGATGCGCCTCAAACGACTCGGGATTGGCGGTGATGGCGCGGCGGTAGAGGCCGGCGGCATCCTCGAGCCGATTCTGCGCGTCGGCCACATAGCCGGCGTCAAAAAGGGCGCGCGCGTCATTGGGATGGGCAGTGAGCCATGAGGCCAACTTTGCCTCGGCAGTTTTCCAGTCGGAGCCGGCGATGGCGGCCTCGGCAGCGGCGACCTGGTCGGATGGGGACTGAGTGCCGGATTGGATTGTAGTGGAGGGCGCGGCGCCGGACGGCTGTGCGCCGGAATTCGAAGAGGAGTCCTGAGCAATTGCGGTGATTGCGCCGGAAATCGAGAGGCAAAGCAGGACCGAGAAAGTGAAACGAAGCACGAAATACCTCAGCTATTAGTTTAACGGTGAGAAGGGCCGCCGGGATTGCTGAGGGTTCGACGCGCTGTTGCGGATAAGGAAACCGGGAATGGAGCACGAAGGGAGCAAAAGTGACCAGAACGTCCCCTCGACAAGGACCATAGTTTGCTCAGGAGAAAAATCATGCCTCAGCAGTTTGAGAACCCGGAAGAAGCAAAGGTAGCAGATGAGACGGTCGTGAAGGAATCAGAGCAGCAAGCCATGGAGCGCGTGGCTGAAGAGGCTGCCAGGAAAGCTGCCAAGGCGGAGCAGAAGTTCGACAAAGAGCACAAGATTTTTACAATCTGACCGGCATTCCGGGACTTCCAATCCTTAACCGGTGAAAAGAAAGAGGCCAGCACCTGTAAGGAGTATGCTGTGGAATTCGCACCGGCGCCGGGACCCATTCCCAAGGTCCGCCGCACCTTATAATAAAGAATGGCTGGTTGCGCTCTGAGCCTCGCTGAGGGGACAGAGATGCGGCTGGACGCCTTTTCAAGCGGTGCCTTCCCGTTGAACGATGCCATCATTATCCGCGGCGCGCGGACACACAACCTGAAAAATATCTCCTGCGAGATTCCCCATGGGAAGCTGACGGTGGTCAGCGGAGTATCGGGGTCGGGCAAGAGTTCGCTGGCCTTCGACACGATCTATGCCGAGGGACAGCGGCGGTATGTCGAATCGCTTTCAGCGTACGCGCGGCAGTTTCTTGAGCGGATCGAGAAGCCGGACGTAGACGAGATTGACGGGCTGGCGCCGGCCATCGCGATCAAGCAGAAGAATTCGACGCGCAACCCGCGTTCGACCGTGGCCACGGCGACCGAGATCTACGACTATCTGCGCCTGCTGTATGCGCGCTGCGGGACGGTGCATTGCGTCCATTGCGACGGGCTGGTGAAACGCGATTCGGTGGACGAGGCGACCGAGGGGATTCTTGCACTGGGGGAGGGAACACGGCTGAATGCGCTGTTTCCGGTAGTGAGCGCGACGCCATCGCCTGAGAGCCTGGCTGGTGCGGCGGGAAAGCCTGCGAAGCCTGCTGGGCGGGCGTCAAAAGCCGCCAAGGCCAAGCCGGTGGCGGGCGGAGGGGACTCGCCGCACACCGAAACATTGAAGGCGCGGCTTGCGGAGTTGCGCTCGAGCGGCTTCAACCGGCTGTGGCAACAAGGGAAGATCGTCGAGTTTTCTACGCCCGAGTCACTGCTGGAGCTGGACTTCACACTGCCCGTGTTCGTACTTTTGGACCGGATTGTTGTGAATGGGGAGAACCGCTCGCGGATTGTGGATGCAGTAGAGACCGCATACCGCGAGGCCGGTGAGGTCATTTTCGACGAAGCCCCGCGCGATGAGCAGGCCAACAGACGCCGGCTGCGTTTCTCCGGCGCATTCGAGTGCAAAAACTGCCACCGGCCCGGCAGTGAGCCGGAGCCGCGCCTTTTCAGTTTCAACAATCCTTTTGGCGCATGCCCGCGGTGCCAGGGCTTCGGAAATACGGTTGACTTCGACCTGAATCTGGTGATTCCCGACAAGGGCCTAAGCCTCGCCGATGGCGCTATCGATCCGTGGAACCGGCCCAAGTACAAATCCTGGTACAGCGATCTGCGCAAACAGGCCGCGGAACTGGGCGTACCGCTGGACGTGCCCTGGCGCGACCTGCCCGAGGCAGCCCGGGAGACCGTGCTGCGCGGCAAGGGCGCCGCGGCGGGCGAGGGCGGGTTCGCCGGTGTCTATGGTTTCTTTCAGCAAATGGAGCGCAAGAAGTACAAGCTGCACGTGCGCGTGATGCTGAGCAAGTATCGCGGCTATGCGGAGTGTCCGGACTGCCGGGGGCAGCGGTTGAGGGCGGAGGCGCGGTCGGTGAGGATTAACGACAAGAATATCTGCCAGGCGTCGGCGCTCACCATCGCCCAGGCGAAGGAATTCTTTGACGGGCTCCGGCTGTCGCCGATGCAGGAGGAGATTGCGGGGCCGATTCTGAACGAGGTGCGGCAGCGGCTCAGCTTTCTCGATGCTGTGGGCCTGGAATATCTGACGCTCGACCGGTTGGCTTCCACGCTCTCAGGCGGTGAGGCGCAGCGCATTCAACTGGCCACATCGCTGGGGTCGCGGCTGGTTGGCGCGCTCTATGTTCTGGATGAGCCTTCGATCGGGTTGCATACGCGGGACACAGCGCGGCTGATTCATATTCTTGAAGAGCTGCGCGACCTGGGGAATACGATTCTGGTTGTGGAGCACGACGCTGACATTCTGCGCGCGGCCGATCATCTGCTCGACCTGGGGCCGGGAGCGGGCGAGTTTGGCGGCAAGCTGATGGCGGAGGGAATTCTGGCGGAGATCGAGGCCAATCCCAACTCGCTCACCGGCCGCTATCTGTCCGGCAAGGTTTCGATTCCTGTGCCGACGCGGCGGCGCGAGCCGGGCAAGGAAAAGCTGGTGTTGCGTGGAGCGCACGCGAACAATTTGCACGGGCTCGATGTCGAGATTCCGCTCGGGCTGCTGGTGTCGATTACGGGAGTCTCAGGGTCGGGCAAGTCGACTCTGGTGCACCAGGTTCTCTACCGCGCCGTCGCGCGCGCGTTGGGCCAGAGCGATGGCGCCGATCCCTCAGGGGTCTTCAAATCGTTGTCCGGAGTGGAACGCCTGAATGACGTGGTGCTGGTGGACCAGACGCCGATCGGACGAACGCCGCGCTCGAACCCGATTACCTATATCAAGGGCTTCGATCTGGTGCGCGAACTGTTTGCATCGCAGCCTGAGGCAAAGCGGTTGTCGCTCACGCCGGGGCATTTTTCCTTCAACGTGCCGGGCGGCCGGTGCAACACCTGCGAGGGCGACGGCACGGTCACCGTCGAGATGCAATTTCTGGCCGATGTCGAGCTGCCTTGCGAGGACTGCAACGGCACGCGCTACCAGGCCAGGATTCTGGATGTGCGGTACAAGGGAAAGAACATCCATGACGTGCTGCAGATGACGGTGAAAGAGGCGCTGCGCTTTTTCTCCGGACAGACCAAGCTGCTTGAAAAGCTCGCGGTGCTGGATGAGATAGGGCTCGGCTATCTGCGGCTGGGGCAGTCGGCGACAACACTCTCCGGCGGGGAGGCGCAGCGGGTGAAGCTGGCGGCTCACCTGGCCCAGGTGCGCGCGGCGAATGCGAACGCCAAGCCCTCGCAGGCCAGCCGCGTGCTTTACATTCTCGACGAGCCGACGACTGGGCTGCACTTCGACGATGTTTCGAAGCTGCTGACGGCGTTTCGCAAGCTGATCGATGGCGGCGGATCGCTGATTGTGATCGAGCACAACCTGGACGTGATCAAGAGCGCGGACTGGGTGATCGACCTCGGACCCGAGGGCGGCGAGGGCGGCGGCCACATCGTCGCCGAGGGCACGCCGGAAGAGATCGCGGGCAATCTGCACTCGCATACGGGAAAGTGGCTGGCGCGGGTGCTGTGACAAGGCAATCTCAGCCTGGACAAAACATCAGCCGGTTTTCGAGCAGATTGCATAAGATCTGGCTTTGAAAGGGCACGGGTTAACAGGCTGCGGAAAAAAGGCCTGGATTCGAATGAAGGGCCCGAAAAGCATACCTCAGGGCCTGAAGGCCTCCTTAATTCCGTGCGACTTATACCGGGGTTAAAACCCCGGCCTACCGCCCGA
>Ga0181516_10002544_pt1 | contig 12821 bp, 10 predicted proteins | sample PEATcosm2014_Bin_25_FD_121104 | JGI IMG/M metagenome (GOLD analysis project Ga0181516, IMG submission 121104) | Peatland microbial communities from MTU Mesocosm Facility, Houghton, MI, USA - PEATcosm2014_Bin01_10_metaG | ecosystem: Environmental > Terrestrial > Soil > Wetlands > Peat | place...
CGCATTTCTGGTAACGGACAAGGCCCCTGGTCATGACGAAGGAATTCTAAACCACCGGTGCATGAGCGAAGTGTATCGTTTCCCACCCTTGCGTCAGAAAAAATACGCAAGGATGGGGCACCCTATCGTTTTGCAAAATAGTGCAAAATAGGGGGACATGAAACCTATTCGCAACAATCTAAGCTGTTGGGGCGGTTGGTTTCATTTGCCAGTTTGCGGCCAGCAGCTCGGCGGGCGGTCTTGCGGCCCAATAGGCTTTCAAGTCCAGAGACAAACTCTGGCGCACCCAGAGTGGGGAAATAGGGGGACATGATACCTATTCACAACAATCTAAGCTGTTGGGGCGGTTGGTTTCAGTTGCCGGTTTGCGGCCAGCAGCTCGGCGGGCGGTCTTGCGGCCCAATAGGCTTTCAAGTCCAGAGACAAACTCTGGCGCACCCAGAGTGGGGAATAGGTATCATGTCCCCCTATTTCCTCCCTATTTCCTGGTCTCCGACTTCTCCGGGACTTGGGCAAGCGGTGGCCTTTACATGTGTTGCGATCTCCAATGGCCAGCCGGTCTTCGACGGCGCGGCGTTGCAATTCTGGCTGGATGGGGTAAGCGCGGCAACCAGCACAACAAATTATGGCTCGGGCTCCGCGACGTGGACAACATCCAGCATGACTGTTGGAACACATGATGTTGGCTGCTCATCCGGCGATTCAAATTACAATAGCGCAAGAACCGATGCGAGCCTCACGGTGTCGAGCAAGGCTGCGCCAGTCGTAACCGTCTACTGCTCCCCTACTCAGATCGTCAAAGGTGCGAGTGCTACATGCTCTGGAGCAGTAAGTGGTGGAGCAACGGGCACGGTTTCACTCAGTATTGGCGGGGCCAGTTGGACTACGGTGCCTCTAAGCAATGGGACATTTAGCGCTACCGGCTTCTCCACCACTCCCGTAGGATCTTACACCGTCGCTGCGGCCTACAATGGTGACGCCTTCAACAATCCTGCCTCGTCAGCCGCTCTGCTCAATGTATCCAGTACAACGTCTCCTTCTATTTATGTCACCAGTAATAATGTTCAAGTGCCTCCAGGTGGCATCCTGTACATTAGTTCAGCCCCGGCGATGCCGCAGCTTACGATTGTGGCTCGGGGAGTGCCGTGTTCTAAACAAGTTTGGTACAACCTTTCTATTTATTATCATGATTCTAATGACAAGGACACTGACGACAGCAGAGGGAAAATCCCGGGTATGGTGACGGAGGTGAGTTACAACAACCCCGCCAATGGGGTCTCTGGCGGGACCCCTTGGCCTATTAACTGGAATCCCCCACAGGAGACGCCATCGCCTTTGGCTGCAAATGCTGCACGAGCACTTGAGGGAGGGATTGTAACTGTATCGTGGACAGTGGAAGGATCGTCGACGCAACAGATTACCTTTTACATCAAGGGAACGCCGCCGATTCCGCAAGTCGCGCACGATTTTGCCGCAGCCACGACAGCGGGTAAAGATACAGCAGCATGGTTTTGGTTGCAAATACTCAACCATGAATCTAACAATGATTCCCCCGCCGGTACCCTTCAATATTACAATTCTGGAGATAGAGCCCCAGGTTATCCGGTATGGGGCACGCCGCACGGCTACGGTATTTCGCAAGTTGATCCACCATCTTGGTGGAGTTATGACGCCGATCTGTGGGACTGGAAACAGAACATCTACGATGGAAGCTCTAAGCTGGAGTCAACAAAGAATGCAAGTCTTGGAACCTCTACAAAAGAGAGCCACTTTGATCAGCAGTTGGATCTTGCCCAAAAAGATGGCCATCCAGTAACCACACTCACCACACCAGTTATTAAAGGTATAAAAGTAGGGGGGAATTGTGCTCCAACTTATCCATACACTTCCGCGACAAGTAATACATTTGAAGACGCTGACTGGATAAAGATCTATCAAGGCGGCTATTTCGTGGAATACAGACAGCACGCCTGGGCGTTCAATCGCTTGAATTATGGTGGTGGAGATTATGTCGCCCAAGTTTGTGCAACGCGAGCCTTGTAAGCTTGTACGCTGTTTTTCTGGATGGGAGGAGTGCCAATCGAAATGCTTAATGAATTGAGGCGGTGGACGCGCATATTTGCTACATGCTCTTTGGCAACATTGTGGGCAAGTTCACAGTGTCTTGCGGTTTTGGCGCAGACAGGCCACTCACTGTATCTAATCTCTGCATCGCCAACGGATGCTATCCCTCTGACGAATGGCGCGTCGCTGCTCAGAATCGACGCAGATTTTAAAGTGTCTCTGGCGGGCACACTTACAGGCCGAACAGATAGTGTGATCTCAGTTACAGTCTGTCGTGACGCTGTATTTGTCCTTTCTGAGGATAATATTTTTATTATTCATAAAGATGCGTTACCCCGCATCACGTCTTATAACTTCGATCTGAGCGATGCCGATCCATTTGCGATTGGTTGTATTGACTTGATTGGTCAGGCGTCGCAATTGCTGCTTCCTTTTGGGGACGGAATTAATTCAAACGAGCTCAATCTTATTTCCTCTGGAAAAGGCGAACAACGAATGTCGCATGCTGATTGGTCTCTCTATAGACAAATAACAATAGAAGGCGAATCGGGCGGACCTGTTGATAGTGGATATCTGCGCGGTACTAGAGGAGATAATCGCAATGGACTTTCCGAAAAGATGAAGATGAACTACGGTATCTGGGGTAACAATGTAAACGAGACGGTTGGCGTATTCTCTGGAAACTATTATGCCCCGGTGCTTACAGTGCCCCATGAATACCTTAGAAACCTGCCAATGGCACGATATCTATTTTTAGCGAAGAATGATTTATATACCATATTGGCCGTCGATCAGTTAGGGACATACGGTGCCGGACTTGAGACTGCTGAGAAGAATGAAGAAGATGTCTACATTGTCAACGCGCAGAATGCTTGGCGTAAGACGTATCTACTCGGAACATGCTCCCGCGGGCGCTTATTCTCTCATTGGCTGGCGTCCACAGTTGCCTTTTATAGTCCGGGTTTTGGAGGACGCCCAACCCCGAGCGGCTTGCGAAAAGGAGAAAGCTCGGACACTGAACAACTGTACAGAATCGAGACCGCAGAGGATTGTAGATTGCCGGGTATCTTAGTTCTTCAGGACTTGCAGTCAAACAAGATAATTACCATCGATTCCGGCAGAGAGGACAGCGAAATTGTGCTGGTCGATAAGGAGACAGTGTTTTATCGCATCAACGATGAGATATGGACCGGGGTTATTTCCGGTTCAAAGCTCGCGAATGTGAAGATGTTGGCCAAGGATAGCAGGCTGGTGCAGGCGCACTGGGCATTTCTAGGAGGTTCGCAATGAGGCATCAGGCAGGCAATATGAGTGGACGCCGAAGCGTTCTTTGGATTGCTTTGATTTTGAGTTGCGTGTGGGCGAAAATTGCGGGAAAAGGGGGACATGATACCTATTTCCGCCTCATAGTGGCGGGTGGCCCAGGTCTCGCTTTTGAGACCTGGGAGTGAAGTAGATCAAACTTATGACGGCAGGTGGCCCGGTCATCGTCGGCAAAGAACAGCCCTGAGCGATGAGAAGCTGTGCCCCGTGTCATCGCAGTTTCATCGCGATGAGCGGGAAGGTACGACCCTCTCACCGCCGCCTTTCGAACGACCAGCCGCCGGCGCCCAGGCACGCAATCGCCACCAGCCCCAGCAACATGCAAAAGTCGGTGCGTCCCTCGTGCATCGCCGCCCAGATTCCCTGCTTGTGCAACATCGGCGCCTTGGTGGTCGCAATGGCAACCCCAATGTCGACGAGCAGCGGAACGACTGCATAGATCGTCGCGATGCCGACGATCGGCATCGCCCCGCATACAATCTCCACCACTCCAACAAACGGCCCCGTCAACCTCGGAAAGGGGATGCCGATCTTCGCGAATCGCCCCGCGCCCAGTGCCGCCGGAAAGAGAAACTTCTGAATCCCCTCCGACAGGAAAACCCAGCCCACCAGCAGCCGGAGCAGAAGCAGGCCCCAACTTGCGCGGGCGCCCGATGCCGATGCAGCTGCCATATCTCCTCCGGGCGCAATCGCGGGCTCTTGCAAGTGGCCCGTCTAGCCGATTCACCGCAGTTGCAGTACCGGCGGAATAGATATTATAAGGACTGCCCCTCGCCGGCGGCTGTTGATTGGCCGCTTACAGTTCCTTCGAATTCGCTCGCCGGCCCGCGGTGTCTCTGCGCCTCTCCACTTTAATGATGCGACGATCGGGGGCGTTCACGCGCCGGTCGACTCTGCCCCTCCGCTCATCCGTCGGAGATTTCCCGGTCGCGGGTAGAACAATCGGCGTAGTAGCGCGGCCTGCCTTCGTGGCAATGGGAGACGGCTCCTCCGGGAGAGCGAAAGCCTCTTCGAGCGACTGCGCGGTATATGGGGCCGACGGTCCCGCGGTGCTGGCAAGCAATCCGTTCAGAACCGGGAATATAACCCGCTCCTTCTCCACAAAGTCCACGCCATCCGCTGTGAGTTCGTAGGTGGCATTGTCCGCTTTGATTGCATATTTCTTCTTCACCAGATACCACATCGTAAAGTCCAGATAATCGCGGGGGAACCCCATGCGCACTTCGAGCTCGGCAAGTGAGACCTCCGGATAGTTCGGATTCGAGCGCCGGCGATAATAGAGAACTGCCAGCACTGCCATCCGCCGGTTCAGCTCGCCCTCCACCTGATCCATGAAATCGATCGTTGACGACAGCGGCGGCGGTGGTTGGCGCCTTTGCTTCGCATCGTATTCGGCGCGCCGCGTCGGATTGGACAGCACGTCGTACGCTGTCTTTAACAGCTGAAATGTCGCCGCATCGCCCGTTTTGACGTTGTCTGGGTGATGCCGCGCCGCCAGATACTTATAAACGCGATGGATCGTGTCGCTATCGGCGTTGTGGCTTATTTTCAGCAATTCATAGTAGTCAACCATTCCGCCGCCCCATCCCTTACCCCATCCGTCGCATTCTAGCGCACCACGGAAAGGGCATGGAATCCCACATTCGATACAAATCCCCCTCAAATCGCCCGGCGAAATGCAGGCCCCGTGGTACGCTTGGCCTCATGCAGCCGGCCGGTCTTGAGGGCGCCGAATGCGAAGTTCCATCCGCATCGCACCAGCGCCCCTGGCTCTTCAACTTCCTCATCGCCCCCATGGCGGTCATGTCCATCGGCTTGTCTGGCGGCGCTCTCTCCTACCTGCTCAGACGCGAGGGCGTCGATCCCGCGCGCGGCGCCAGCATCGTTGCGCTTGTCACTCTTCCCCATGCAATCTATTTCCTGTGGGGCCCTGTCACTGATTTTTGGATGCGCCGCCGAACCTGGCTCATGCTGGCTGCCGTGGCCGCCGCCGCCGCGCAGTTGGCTGCATTCCACCAGCCCCGCCTTGCATCTCCCTGGGCGGTTGGACTCATGTTTCTTGGTCTCTGTCTCGGCGGGCTCGTTGTAGCTGCCTGCGGCGGCATCATGGGCACGCTGCGCAGCGAAAAAAGCCGCCGCCTTGCCTCCAGCTTCTACCAAAGCGGCTCCCTGGCCTTCGGCGGGTTCGCTGTCTTCTTGCTGGTCTCGCTTGCAGGCCGGCTCCGCCTCGGCTCGTTGGGTTGGATTCTTGCGGCCATGATCGTGGTGCCGTCTCTAGCGGCTCTGGCCGCGCCAGGCCAATCGCTGCTCAGCGAACACACCACTGGAGAGGCGGCTTCGCGCATCTGGCGGGAGCTCCAAGCCACCTTTCTGCGTTGGGAAGCGATCCCTTACACGCTGCTGATTACCTTTCCCATGTGTAGCGGCGCAATGATCGGATTGCTCCCCGGCCTGGCTGCCGATTTCGGCGTCAACGGTCGCCAGGTGGCCTGGATGAACGGCCTCGCGGGAGCGCTGCTCATGGCTGCGGGAGCAATGGCCGCATCGCTGATTCCAATCCGCGTGCCTGCTCCCGTCGCATTCCTGTTAGCGGGCCTGGTGAATGCCGCCACGCTGGCCATTCTCGCCCTCGGTCCGTTGCGGCCCGCCGTCTACTTCACCAGCACCGTGCTGTTTCTCTTCACCATCGGCGCCTGCTATGCCCTGTTCACGGGAGTGGCGCTTGAGTTTCTTGGGGTCTCAGGCAAGAGCGGCGGTTCGCGCTATGCCATCATCAACTCGCTCGGCAACATCCCTGTCGCCTATATGGAGTACCTCGACGGCAGAAGCTATGCGCATTGGGGGCCCCGCGCCATGCCTGGCGCCGATGCCGTTCTCAGCGCCGGCTGTGCGGCACTTTTGCTCGCGCATTTCGTCTTCAGCCGGCGAAGAAAGCAGAAATCGGAATCGCCCGGCCCTGCGTAACCCGCTTGCAAACAGCAGCTACCGCTCATCCAATTGCTTCAGAATGGGTCCCAGCGAGCCCGGATTGTCCGGTGTCGCCGGATCCACCCTGAAGTCCCAAACCGACTGATTGATGTCCGATGCCGAGAGAATCTCCACCAGTGCATACTCGCCAATGGTCAGCTTCTGTTGCGGCTGGATTTTGAGCCAGTGCTTGCCAGGCACCACCTCCACCTTGGTGGGAACTACGTCCTCGTCCTGAGTCACAGTTCCGGCGGGACCCACGCGGATGGCGCCCACAATGCGCACCGCCCTGCGTTCGTCCACGCGCACAATCGCAAACCCTGACTTGTCTGAATGCGCGCCATGCTTGCTGCTTTTCACCGCTCTGGCAGTGCCGGTATTGATGGTCACGGCGTGCGCCAGCACCGGCTCGGTGTCGTCATTCACATTCAGGGATAGATAAATCGCCGGGTCGTCCACGTGAAGGTGGACCTTGGCATGCTCGCCTGCAAGTTCCAGGCTCGCCTTTGATGCAGCCAGCGGGTTCAGCGTGGCCAATCCGTGCCGCGTCTTCGCATTCATGTCCAGCTCAACAGGAGTAAGCTCCACCAACTCCGGCGTTCCCTGATAAGTGTCGAGCGCAAACACGCCGTCTTCATCCGGCAGCTCCAGTCCCTTGGCCACCTCGGGCATGCGAGCCTTCTGCAGGTCGCGTTCATCGGCCTCTTCCTTGTCCACGTCCGCGGCCTCTTTCATCGCCGGCGATGGCTCTTCTCCGGTCGGCGTGGCATGGTCCCTCTCCCATTTGCGCGTGGCGTCCCAGTCCACCAGGTCGACAGGCATCTCCTCCCAGTCGCCGCGCTCCAACGATAGATAGCGCACCCGGTCGCCCGCGATCTGGTACTGCCTGACCATCTGGTAGGATCCATCCTTCAGAATGAGGCGATGATTTTTGGCCAGGCCCGGAGAGTCGGGCTTCAACACGAGCGGTGTCTGCCCCTTCGGAGCCGTCTGCGCCCCGGCTGCGCCTGCCAACAGCAGCAGGCATGCCGGCAAGGCAGCCAATACGTGGCACTGATAAACGCGGCGCTTTGGAGGGAATTGGTTCATCGCACACAGTTTAGACGAACCGGCAAGCCCTGCGTTGGCGGCCTCATCGGGTGGAAAACCCTGGAAAGGCCGCAACCTTCTGTAGCGCGGGCGCGTCCAACTTTGTGTATCCTTAATGGAAGGCATCGTTCTTTGACAGGATTCAAACCACAATTCCGCAGGGAAAGCCGCGCAGAGTCAGGGACTTGGCCGGCCGTGGCAGTTTTGTGTCTTGTCCTCATGGCGCTCCTCGCCGTCGTTCAGGTAGCCCATTTCCACGCCAGCGAGACGGTCGCCGACCATTGCCCGCTGTGCGTTTCAATGCACTCCGCGGCTCCGGTCGCAGTCGCGGCCGCCGCCGTTGTGCTGGTTCAGGTCGGTGTTCCTAAACCGGTTGTTCGGGCGCGGACCGTTGTGCGCCACTGGAATCCCCAGCTCTTCACGCGTCCCCCTCCCGCTGGCTGCTAGAGCATCTCTCCGGTTTTCCCAATTCTGCAGAATCCGCGTGCCGCCTCGCCTCCCAAACAAGGGTGGCGGAGGCTGTCGCAGCTTCAACCACGCAGAACAAGTGGAGCTTCTGAGAGTGCTCCCCATGCACTGAAGATGCCGTGGCGCAACAGGCCGCGGTCTTCCATCCATGGTTTTCAGCCATTCTCAGGAGGCTTCCCCATGCCGTTCAATCGCGGCGCAGTTCTTCGCATTCTTCCCATCTTCGCCTTGATCTTCGCGGCGCTTTCAGCGCCCGCGCAAAGCGGCAATGCCGGCGCCATTCGCGGCTCCGTCACCGACCCATCCGGCGCCGTGATTCCCAACGCCACAGTCCACCTCACAAACGACGTCAGCGGATTCGATCGCACCGCATCCACCGATTCCCTCGGCCAATTCTCGTTCTCCAACGTCCCTTTCAACACCTACCGCCTCAATGTCTCCGCCAATGGATTTGCCCCACTCAGCCAGAACGTGGCAATGCAGTCGGTCGTCGGCGCCAGCCTCAAACTTGTTCTGCAAATCGCCGGAGCCTCCCAAACCATCACCGTCGAGTCCACCGGCGACCTGGTTGAAACTGACCCGACCTTCCACACGGACGTGGACCGCGACATGTTCATCAAGGTCCCCATGGAGAGCCAGTCCTCATCCCTCAGCTCTCTCGTTACGGCCACCACCCCCGGTGTTGCGGCCGACTCCAACGGCCTCTTCCACGGACTCGGAGATCACGCCTCCAACTCCTTCTCCGTCGATGGCCAGTCCATCACCGATCAGCAGAGCAAAGTCTTCTCCAACCAGATTCCTTCCAACTCCATTCAGTCCATTCAAGTCATCTCTGGCGCGCCACCCGCTGAGTATGGCGACAAAACCAGTCTCGTCATCGTCGCCACAACGCGCTCCGGGCAGGGCATCACTAAACCCACCGGCAGCATTAGCAGCTCCTACGGCGCCTTCGGTTCGGCCACCGGCGCAGTCGATCTCTCCTACGGCGGCAAAAAGTGGGGCAACTTCTTTGAGGCAGACGGCCTCAACACCGGACGCTTTCTCGATCCCCCGGAGTTCACCGTTTTCCACGACAAGGGCAACGAGCAAAACATCTTCGACCGAATCGATTACACCTTCACGCCGGCCGATTCCATCCATCTCGATCTCAACTACAGCCGCTCCTGGTTCCAGACGCCCAACTCCTACGACAACCTCAACGTGCAAAATGTCATGAGCGGCGGCACAACCGCCAGCCCCGTCTTCGCCAACGTAGGCAACACTGACCAGCATTCAAAAATCGGAACCTATAACATCTCGCCTACCTACACGCGCGTCATCGGCACCGACATGGTCTTCAATCTTGGTGCGTTCGTCCGCAGGGATGAATATAACTACTATCCCAGCGGTAGCCCCCTGGCGGATCTCGGTCCTGCCAATCTGCAAACCTCTTCCATCTCGCAGTACCGCACCCTCACCAACGCCGCGGTCCACTCCGACTTCTCTTACGTCAAGGGAATTCACAACCTCAAGATGGGAGCCCAATACGGGCAGACCTACCTTCGCGAGAACGACAGGCTGGGCGTGGTCGACGCCATCTACAACGCGCCCTGCGTGGATGCGAGCGGCGTCCCCTTGCCCGGTTACTCCGACCAGTCGCAGTGCCCCGGCGGCGCATCCGGCCAGAATCCGAACTACCTCTCCGTCCTTGCACCCTACGACTTCACGCGCGGCGGGACTTACTACACCTACTTCGGTCACACCGATGTAAAGGAATTGGCCCTGTTTATCGAAGACGAGATCAAGGCCGGCAACTGGGACTTCAATCTCGGCCTGCGCGAGGACGTGTACAACGGACTCACCGCTGCCAACCAGACCCAGCCGCGCCTCGGCATCGCCTACAACATCAAGCCTTCCACCACTGTCCTGCGCGTCTCCTACGCGCGCACATTGGAAACGCCCTTCAACGAAAACCTCGTGCTCTCCAGCAGCGGATGCTCCAACGCCGTCCTCGCGCCGCTCCTGGCCTGCGCCCCCGGCTCATCGGGGACGCTTGATCCCGGCTTCCGCAACGAGTTTCACGCCGGCCTGCAGCAGGCCTTCGGCAAGTGGGCCGTGGTCAGTGGCGAGTACATCTGGAAATACACCCACAACGCCTTCGACTTCAGCGTCCTCGGCAACACGCCCATTACATTCCCCATTGACTGGCATAACTCCAAGATTCCCGGCTATGCCCTCCACGCCGATATACCCCAATACCACAACTTCAGCGCCTACTTTGTCGCGTCCTCCGTGGCCGCGCGCTTCTTCCCCCCGCAATCGGCCGGAGCCGGCGCTACGCCCCAAACCGGCGGCGCTCCCTTCCGCATCGATCACGACGAAAAGTTCAATCAAACAACGCATCTCCAGTACCAGATTGGCAAACGCGGTCCCTGGGCCGGAGGCAACTGGCGCTACGACTCCGGTCTCGTGGCCGGCTCGGTGCCCTTCGCTACCGATACCACTACCCCAGTCGATTTGAGCGGCCTCACCTTCGATCAGCAGGCCCAGGCCGGCCTCGCCTGCAACGGAGTAACGGCCACCCGCACCTCGGGCTTCCAGTCCTGCGCCCCCTCGCAGTACTCCTCTTCCCTGGTCAGCATTCCTGCGCCGGGAACCGAAAATGATGACAAGAACCCGCCGCGCATCGCGCCCCGCAACCTCTTCGACCTATCAATCGGCCAGCAGAATCTCTTCCACAAGGAGCGCTACAAAGTCGACCTCGATCTGACAGCGATCAACGTGACGAACAAGTTCGCGCTCTACAACTTCCTCTCCACCTTCAGCGGCACGCACTATGTAACCCCCCGTGCCCTCACCGCAAAACTAACATTCAACTTCTAGGGCATTTTTGGTTTTACCGTAGACCAGTTTTGAAAGGGCACGGCCGGGGTACCCTCTGGGTCGCCGTGCCGCAAAGCTCCAATGAAATCAATGGGCTCTAGCCCCTGAGGGAAAGCCCTACGGTCTACACCATTTCCGAATCTGCTCTAGTGTCCTGAGCCGGAAGTTCATTCAATAATTGACTGTCATCCTGAGCAGCTTGACTCGCCCAGGCGAGTTCGGTCCAGTGATGAACGGGCTGCATTGCATCCCGGAGGGATGGGGGAAAATAGCCCAGGACAAGTCCGCAATTGCGGACGCCTTCCTGGGTTACTGCCAAAAGAGAGTCCAAGCCCCAGAGGGGCGCAGCGAAGTGTTACCGGAATAGGACGTTCATCGGGAGCGAAGATTGGCGCGTATTTTGCGCCAATCGACGTCGAAGGATCTGCGGTCCTGGTCCTCAACTTATGCAATGAACTTCAGGGACACGACACTAGCACTAAAACCGGGTACCCCGGTTCTCGTCTGCCGCGGCGGATGAGAACTGGGGCGCCCACTCAAGCCACGTTTTATGCGGCTTGAGTTGGATACCACAACTCCCAACCGTCCCTATCAAGAGGAGCCGTCCCGTTCGCGCCTCCCGGGCCGCCTGCTTTTTCCTGCCGGGCTTTTGCATGGAATTAACTGCCTTCGGCGCACAATCAATTCAGAGTACGTTCCATCATCCATGCGCGAATACGGGCCAAATGGGGCCATCGGAATCGGCAACACCTCCGCAAGCGGCCTCATTGCGCTCATAACCCCTGCATTTGCAGTATTTTGCGTATAACCTCAATGCTGAGAGGTTTTTACGTTCCCACCACCCCTCAAGTCCATGCGGCAGAGAAATTTGGCCATTTTAGGGGGAGAGGGGGGGTACCCTGCTGATTTCATGAGCCAACGCCGGGCGCACCATCCCCGCTCCCTCTGGGTCCCGCGCCATCTCGGGTTGGATAGGGAGAACCTCGAAATCCAAAATCCCAACATCCAGGGATACTTCGCATCCTGGGTGAGCTATCGCAGCAGATGGGTGTGAGGTGAGTCACTTCCCGCAGACCGCAAAAACCTGAAAATGAATTCAACCCATGAATCGCTTTCAATTCATCCTGTCTTGCGCACTGGCCGCGGCCTGCGCCGCCAGCAGTTCGGCTGCCTCTTCCCAGGAATCCTTCTATCGGCGGCTCAGGGGGAACAACGCCTCTATGACAGAGGTGCAGCCCACATGGATGGGGCCGCTCATTCAATCCGACGGGCGCCTCGGGCAGGCCATTCGCTTCTCGGTGTCGAACGCAAATTTTTCCGGCACCCGCACGCTGAACTACGGCAACGGCCACGGCATCGGCATGATCGCCGACAAGCGGTTTCAACTCGACGCCGATCCGCCATCCTACTTTCGCAACCACTCGAGCACGCAGAAGGACGGCTTCGGCAACGCAGGAGCGCAGGTGAAGTACCGCATCGCCTCAGGCAACGCAGCGCATGGCAACTTTGCGGTGTCGGCGGTTCTCTACCATGCGTTTGCCCCGCGCGTTTATCAGAACCTGTCGCTCACCTCGTCCTACTGCCCTTCGATTGCAGCGGGCAAGGCCTTGGGTCGCTTTGCAATACTCGAAAATCTTGGCGGATTCCTGCCCACAGGCAAGATCGCCCAGCAGGGCCGAAGCATCGAATGGAACTCGACAGCGCAGATGCATGTGACAAAGTATTCCTGGGTCGACCTCGAAAACAATGCAACCTTCTTCCACGCCGGCCCCTTCGACGGCAAGATGCAGAACCTCATCACCCCGGCCGCCTTCTACATGATTCGCCGCAAGGAGTGGAAGCCTGAACACGCCTCGGTAGTCTTCGCCGGCGGAATGCAGATCGCCACCTCTGGCTTCCACTACTGCAATCACAACCTGATCACCGAGATGCGGCTGATCTACTAGGGCCTGTTAACACTACCTGGGCGGGCATCGCCGGGAGCCAATTTTTCTCAGTTCGAGGCGCGAGGAGCGAACTGTAACTGGTTACTGGAGCGACAAGCAACG
>Ga0181516_10002545_pt1 | contig 12810 bp, 15 predicted proteins | sample PEATcosm2014_Bin_25_FD_121104 | JGI IMG/M metagenome (GOLD analysis project Ga0181516, IMG submission 121104) | Peatland microbial communities from MTU Mesocosm Facility, Houghton, MI, USA - PEATcosm2014_Bin01_10_metaG | ecosystem: Environmental > Terrestrial > Soil > Wetlands > Peat | place...
CGAAGTCGGACGTTCTCCGCGACCCAATGCCCACAACACGCGATCCCGCAAATCCTGCGAATAAGGCTGCATCCGTGCCGCCCCTCTATCGGTGGGATTATTGTAGCACTGTATGTATACACTATAATTAGAAGCGCTGTGAACGCTCCACCGCCTAACAGGCGGTGGCTTCAGTTACGGCTGGAAGCCGGATTGATCGGCCATGTGGCCGATTGGCCCGGCCTCTGTTGATGTTCGTACATTCGCTCCACTACTTCGAATTCCATCGCCAAAATGCAGCATGTACGGCAGGAAACGACAAACACGATTGGTCGCCTGAAGGCGAGGGGTTTGCCCATCCCCTATAGGCGACTCTAAACGAACTATAAAGCAACAATGCGCAGCCGGCCTACTTCCGCAAAACGCAACCGAACTTAGCATAACGCTGCTCGATCCCGGTTCATTGTAGGCGTAACTTGCAACGGCAAGTCGGGCTGCTCCCGATAAAACTGCCTATTAGCGACGGTTGGCGATCTGGCTGCCCCATGCAGGGCCATTTGCACAAAGCGCCAGAGGAACTTTACTCCATGACAGCCTTCCCGTGGATTTTTGAGAAGGCGGCTTGATTACTCTATGTTTGATGACAGATTGGTATTAATGACCATCTGTGTGGCGAACTACCTCAGGCATGATCGCGCAATAGCCAAGGTCGATTGGATATTTGCTTCGGAATAATTTGGCTTTTTGGCAACTTTCCAAATATTCGCCTCAGAATCGTACTCGAAGTGGCCAAGTATTTCGCAAGCTGCGACCACGTTCAATTCCGGATATAGATCGTAGAAATACAGGACGTTTCGGAGAAGTTGAACGATATCCAAGTGAGTTCTAGGTCTGAAAAGCACGAATTCCGATCGTGGACTGCCTTCCAAGTGAAGGCCGTAAAGTGAAGGAACGAACTGAATATGGTAGCCAAACTTCCTGTGCAGGCGGTATGCAAGCTCGATGTCTTCGTACCCCCAGCCAACAAAAGCTTCGTCGAAAAGAATCTGTTCACTATCCCGGGTGAAGCTGAGATTGCAGCCCATGCATCCACGCCACGGCTCGCTAGAACATGCAAATTTCTCCTGAAACAGCCACGCTTCAGAAAGGAAGTTGGAAGTGTTTGCATCGGCAGACAAGAGCGAATCGATGTGCGTTTCAAAGGACTCGTTTTGAGGCAGATCGCCAAGAAACATCCAGCGGCGTGTGCCGTAGATCGCCGTTCGGTTGCTCGCATGGAAAGCCATATGGCGGGAGACGAAGTCGGCGGGAACAGCAATATCTCCATCCAGCAGAACGATCACGCGTCCATTGGCGCATCTCAACGCATTGTTGCGGGACTTAGCCCTGCGCGCACCGTCCCGTGCCTGCCAAATATAGCGCACAGGCACGCCACTCTTCTCATCGAGAGCCTTGATAGCGCTCAATGTGTCTTCGTCCGAACCGTCGTCGCAGACGACGATTTCCCAAGCGCCATCGTAGTCTTGTCTCTTCAGAAGACTCAATGTAATCCTGAGGAGTGACGTCTGATTGTAGGCTGTAACCAGCACTGTCGCGTCCATACTGTAACTCATCAGCCAAACCTTCCGACCTATCTTGACATGAAATTGATATCCGCGCAATGAGACCTGGAGTTCAGCCTCCACAACTTCAGATAGCTCTACACGCCGCCGTTGAGGCCGGCACTGTCGTCCCAGTTGCGATGCGCCAATCGGTGGATAACCAATGAGGTGACCACATAGCCGGCATTGTGTGCGTAGCGGCCACTCCAGAAGAGGCCGCCGTCCGCACCTGCGCGCGGATCGTCCCGGAGGATTCTTGCCTGAAATGTCTTATCCGCAGGATAGATTGTTATGCGGGCTTCTTCAAAGCCCAGCCAGCATTTCATGATTGGATACCATGCCTTGTATACACTTTCCTTTGCGCTGAACAGGAGCCGATCCCAGTGTGCAAGCCCTGGGGGAAGCTCCTCCAAGAAACGAATTTCAGTCTCGGTCGCAATCTCCCGAAGAACTCCGTCCGGTAATGGCTCGTTCGGCTCGGCGTCGATGCCGATGCTCTCGATCCTGCAGTCGCGTGCCACTGCGGCGGCACAGTAGCCAGCGCAATGCGTGATGCTTCCCACGATACCGGTTGGCCAGATTGGCTCCCGGCATATGCCGCGCAGGATTGGTTGGGCTGGAACACCCAGCACTTCGAGCGCGCCCCGAGCGCACGATCTTCCGGCCGCAAATTCCATGCGGCGGCTGAACACCGCTTGGCCCAAAGTCTCAGCCTCCTCCTTCAGAAGCGTCCCTGCAGGAGGGCCGACTTGTTCCACGGCAACTATTTCATTCGGCAGAATTTCCTTGAGCAGCGACATTCGTATCTACTCTTTTCAGACGCACTATCGGGAAGTTCCGAGGGAGGAATTCAGCAGACCTGCTGTCCAGCCGATACTTGCGAAGGGGGCAGTCGGACCTTCCACGAAAATCGCATCGCAGGGCTGCCGCTCATGCACTGATACCGGCGATCCGAAACTGTCTTCCACGGAATCTCGAAACTGCATAAGATACAGTCGGGCATACAATCCATTGAGGTTCATCAACTCATCGTGCGAACCAAGCTCGGTGATGCGGCCACGGTCCAGAACGGCAATGCGATGCGCGGCGCTGATGGAACTCAGCCGGTGCGCGATGATGACTGTCGTGCGGCCAAACATAAGTCGATTCAGCGCATCCTGCACCAGTTCTTCCGATTGGCTATCGAGGGAGCTGGTGGCTTCGTCGAGCAGCAAGATACGGGGATCCTTCAAGATTGCCCGAGCGATCGCAATGCGCTGCCGCTGGCCCCCACTCAGTTTCATGCCCCGCTCTCCGACGACCGCCTCGTATCGATCGGGAAGTTCCATGATGAATTGATGAGCGTTGGCAGCCTTTGCCGCCGAAATCAATTCAGGCTCCGTTGCATCCAGCAGTCCATACAAAATGTTCTCGCGGATCGTCCCCCCAAACAGGATCGTCTCCTGGGGCACGATGGCCAAATGCGAGCGCAAGCCGGATTGCGAGACCATGCGCAGGTCCAATCCGTCGATCCGAACGCTTCCGCTCGTCGGGTCGTAGAATCGTGGAATCAAGTTGAATAATGTGCTCTTGCCCGACCCGCTGGGACCCACCAAGGCAAGGATTTCGCCGGGGCGGATATCCAGCGTGATCTCTTCAAGTACGGGCACGCCTTCATCATAGGCAAAGGAAACATCCTCGAATGTGATACTGCCTCGCACGGTCGGCATGGTCGCGGCATTTGCAATGTCTCGAACCGATGGTGTTAGATCCAGAAGCTGAAAGATTCGCTGAACGCCTCCCGCGGCGCTGCGGAATTGTCCAAATAAACCCGCCAGGCTACCCAGACTTCCGGCAACCATGATGCCATACATCAGGAATCCGGTGATCATGGCCAACGAAAGCCGCCCGGCAATGACTTCGCGGCATCCATACCACATGACCGCTCCCATGGAAGAAAGACCTAGAAAAATCATCAGTGAGGCAAACGATGACGAGTACGCTGCCAGGCGAAGCGATACATGGAGTGTCGCCTGAGTGGCTCCGGCAAACCGATGCAACTCGTACGGTTCGCGCCCGAAACTCTTCACTACGCGAATGCCCTGGAGTGTTTCTTCGGCAATCACCGTGGAACTAGCCAACTGGTCCTGCACCCCCGCGCCCTGTTTCTGAATCATGTTGCCGAAGAAAGATCCGATGAAAATAAGCGCTGGAATCATTGCGAACATAAAAAGCGTCAGTCGGGGACTGATTGCCAGGATGATCGCCAGCGCGCCGATCAGCGAAGCTGCCTGACTGAGCAGCGAGGTCAAGCTGCTGGTGAGCATATTGCGCATCTGAGTCACGTCGTTTGTAAGACGCGACACCAGTTCTCCAATGCGGTGTCCGCCAAAGAAATCAAGCGAAAGGCTTTGTAGTTTGCCATACAACTGAGTTCGCAGCTCGCAAACGACATGTTCGCCGACGGCCACCAGTAAATACGATTGAACGAATGAAAAGACTGCCTGAACCAGGAAGATGCCCGTCAGGAGCAGAGCAAGGCGGTTCAAAGCACCTGTGTTGTTAGGTTGACTCACTGAACCGAGCAGGCGCGTGATCATGAGAGGGAAGGCCAGAGTGCAGCCCATCGAAATCAGCAACGCAAGTGTGGCCAGGGCCATGCGTCCCCAATACGGCATCAAATAGCTGAGGAGGCGCGTCCAGTCAATTCCTCCTAACGACGCTGGAGTCTCATTGACGGGTTTGCGAATTGATCCAGTTTGGCTCAGTTCCCTCGACGCCTCGGGCATAGCAGGGGTTCCTTTGTCGGACAGATCGTTGATAGTGATTATATTCGGATTTGTTGGAAATCGCTCCGCGCAGGCTGCCTGAGCTCCCGACGCATCTTATCGCACTTTACTCAATGTTTTAGTGGTTCTGCGCAGGAATCTGTAAGGCAGCCTGATATTCGGGGGGGGTTCTTGATGAACGGAATCGGCTATTCTCATCACAATGCGCGCCAACGATTGGATACGGATATTGGGGTGGCCGGGCCACAAAGTTTACCGGCATGAGATTGATGAGTCTGGCAAGAGGCTGAAGCTTTGGGTCCGGCGCAAGCGAGCATCACGCTGCAGGTTTGTTCCGGCTGCGGCAAGCCAAGAGGCGAAATAGTATCCAGTTATGAGCGGGAAGTACGCGATCTGCCGTGCTTCGAGTACCTGACCATGGTGGTGGTGGAGTTGTACCGGATTCGCTGCCCGGACTGCGGCGTGAAGAGCGAAAAAGTTCCATTGCTGCCTTCCAAGGCACCGTTCAGCAAGCGTTTCGAAGATGCTGTGGGTCAGGCCTGCGAGAGTGCAGCGGCCAGCCGTGTGGGCATTGAGTTCGGTCTGGCGGCCAGCACGGTGCGCGCCATCTATCAGCGGTATTTACAGCGATGGTCCAAGTCGCGGCGCAAGCCGGCATTGCGGCAGATGGGCGTGGATGAAATCTATCTGGGCAAGAAGCAGAAGTTCATCACGGTGGTGAGCAACCTCGGAACCAGCGAGCCGCTCTGGTTCGGCGCCGAGCGCAAGAAGGAAACGCTCGATGAGTTCTTCACCAAGCAACTGAGTCTTTTTCAGCGTGGCGCTGTGCAGGCGGCTTGCGTCGATATGTGGAAGCCGTTCAAGCAGAGCATCATCGAGTGGCTGCCCAACTGCCGCACCATCTATGACAAGTTTCATATCATCAAGTACTCCAATGCGGCGGTTGACGAGGTGCGCCGGGCCGAGTGCTTCCGCAAGGGCGGTGCTGCTCGGGAGTTAGTCAAGGGCAAGCGCTGGCTGCTGCTGACGCACTGGGTGCATCAGACCGCGCGCAACAAACAGCAACTCAACGAACTGTTTGCGATGAACCGGCGCGTGATGAAGGCGTATCTGTTGAAGGAGAGTCTGGACCGACTGTGGAATTACAGAAATGAGGGAGCGATGATGCGCTACCTAAAGAGTTGGCTCGATCAACTACGCTGGCGGCGGCTCAAACCGATGGAGAAGCTGGCTGATCTGCTGCTGCGCCTTAAGCGTCCGAAGTTCCCATCTGGACGGGGTGCGGGATACGCCTGAACGATAAGTTCATGAACTATACAGGTGTTAAGCGGACGGCGCGCCGTGCGCGGGTCTATCGGTCGGTAGCGGAGAAGCGGCGGATCGTGGAGTTGACCTTCTTGCATGGGGCGAGCGTTTTGCCGGTGGCGCAGGCCTAGGGCGTGAACTCTCATCAGGTCTTCGATTGGCGGCGAGCTTATCGCAACGGCAAGCTGGCGGCAGGTGAGCAGGAGTCCTGCAAGCTGTTGCCGGTGATCGTGTCCGCTCCGAATGCCGGAATCGACGCGGGAGTTACTGCCGAGGAGGGCATCGGCGCCATCGATGCTGGCCGGGCGCAGCGGTCTGCCGCATATTCAGCGCGCGCACAGACCGCGGCAGGCTCGATCCACATTGAACTGCCAGGCCGAGCGACGATCCGGGTCGAGAACGGTGTAAATGCGGCGTTGCTGCGAGCAGTAATGACGAGTCTGCGGCCATGATGGAACTGCGCACCGGCACGAAGATTTGGATCGCCGCCGGAGTTACCGATATGCGGCGCGGGTTTCATGGACTGAGCGCGCAGGTGCAGACCGTGCTCAACGCGCAGCCTTATTCGGGCCACGTCTTTGTTTTTCGCGGCCGGCGCGGCGACATCGTGAAGCGGTTGTGGTTCGACGGCGACGGCCTTTGCCTGTTTGCCAAGCGATTGGAGCGCGGCCGTTTTGTGTGGCCGAAGGCGGACAGCGAAACAGTTGCATTGAGTCGCGCCCAGTTATCGATGTTATTGGAAGGCTTCGATTGGCGCAGGCCCGAGCGGACCTTCGCGCCGTTCATGGCCGTTTAGACGAAGTATAATAATCATCTGTATTCATGCGGTTTTCGCGTATATTTACTCCGTGCATCGTGGCATACTCAAAGCATGTCGGTCAGCGCTCTTCCCGATCTCGATCAACTGAACAACAAAGCGTTGAAAGCGCTGCTTGTTGAGCGTCATCGCGAGTATGTCGAGGCAGATACAAGCCAAAACACGCAGATCGTGCATTTGAAGTTAGTCATCGAGAAGCTGCGGCGCACGATCTTTGGGCGTAAGAGCGAGAAGATCGTCCTTCAACTGGAGCAGCTTGAACTGGAACAGGAAGAGCTGGAGACCGCGCAGGCAGCGGCGGAAACGGCTGGCGATGCTCTTCGCCCCGAAACCGCGCCAGCGCCGCGTCCCCGCCGCAAGCCGGGATCCCCAGCGACAGGCCTTCGTCGCTGGGTGGAAGCCGCTGCCCGAGCATCTCAAGCGCGAAGCTGTAACTCATGCTCCCGAGCACACGTGCTGCCCGGATTGCGGCGGCGCATTGCAGCACTTCGGCGAAGATGTTTCTGAGCAGTTGGAGTACGTTCCAGATAGCTTCAAGGTGATCCGCCACGTGCGGCCCAAGTTTGCCTGCCCGGCTTGCGAGCGCGTGGTCGAAGCTCCGGCGCCGTCGCGGCCCATCGAGCGCGGACTGGCCGGACCGGCGCTGTTGGCGCATGTGCTGGTCTCGAAGTTCTGTGATTATGTTGGGTTCCCGGTTATGTGGCGTTCGGCTCCGAAATGGGCGTAAACCGTGGACCTTTCGGAATTGAACGTCACATAAACGCGGGCTAGATCTGAGCCAGGAAGGACATCAGGTCGGGGTTGTCGCGCCAGTGTTTTGTCGATTGCGTGCTCTCCACTGCACACAGGCCGAGGGCTTTGGCTTTCATCTGAAGGTCGGTTTCGGCGCAGATGTTGGTGGTTTTGATGGAGACGTGGCCAAGCCAGGCTCGGATGGTGTTGATGTCAACGCCGGCGCAGAGAAGATGCGTGGCTGTGGTGTGGCGGATGGTATGCGGGCTGATCCGTTTTTTGCGCATCTCCGGCACGCGGCGCATGGCCGCTTGAGCATAGCGCGTTACGATCACATGGATGCCGAAGCGTGTCAGCGGCTCCGAGCGGCGATTGAGGAACACTGGTTCTTCGCCGCTCCGCCCGGCGATGAGGTTTCCCAGGATCGCGGTCGTGGAGGCCCAGAGCGGACAGATGCGGACTTTGCCTCCCTTGCCGTAAAAGCACACGGAAGACAACGTACTGTCTGCGCCGCCATGCAGGTTGAGATCGTCGATGCACAGTTTGGCCGCTTCATCAGCCCGTGCTCCCGAGTTGTACAGGAAAAGGAACAGAGCGCGATCCCGAGAGCCGAGCTTTGTTCCGGGGCTGGGAGCGTCCAGTAGAGGATCGATTTCCGGCTTCTCCAGATAACAGACTGGCTTGGGGGCCGTACGCTTGGACTTGACGATGCGGAGTTGGGCGCACCAGTCCAGATATTCCGGGCATCGTTTCGCGATGAAGCCGGCGAGAGCATGGATGGCCTCCAGACGCTGATTGCGGCTGGAGATGCTGCATTTTCGCTTTTCTTCGATATGCCGCACGAAGGCGCGCAGCAGGTCTGCATCGATGTCCGCGCTGAGTAACTCGTCCAATTTCTTATGCGCCTTGGCAGCAGTAAACAACACCAGCAGGCGAACGGCATCGCGATAGCTCTATTGCGTGTTGCGAGCCAGATTCCGCTCCCCGACGAGATATTCCAGCAGGAAGCGCCTGATCCAGGGTCCGAGGGCGGAGCTATTCTTCATGGCACCCTCCGTATACCCAGTTCTGGAAGCGGCGGTTGGCTTCTGCCAGCAACTCCGGTGTCATGGTGAGATAACACTGCGTCGAGCGCAGGTCGATGTGACCGAGATAGGTGGAAAGAGCCGGCAGAAGGGTCTGCACGTTAGCACCGCTCTTATACCACTCCGTTAGCCTGTGGACGGCGAACGTGTGCCGCAGGTCATGAAGCCGCGGCTGACGAGAACTCGCGTCACTGTGGCGGACTCCCGCAAGGATGCACAACCGGCGGAAGTTGGCATCTACCGTAGAGTGGCCGAGGCGCTTATGTTGCCGCGACTGAAACAAGGGCATGTAATGCTGATTCCCTCTTCCCGGCGTGGCCAGATACTTCCGAAGGACCTAGACCACATCGGCTCCCAGAGGAACAAGTCTGGACTTGTAGAACTTCGTCCCGCGGATGGTGATCACGCCATTTTCGAGATCCATGTCAGCCAGATGCAAACTCAGCGCTTCACCAACCCGCATACCCGTTCCGTAGAGGAACAACAGCAGGGTGCGAAGCGTGTTTACCGATGTCCGGCAGGCCGCACGCCGTTGACAACGGGGCACTGCGTCCAACAACAGCCGAAGCTCCTGACGGGAGTAGATGTACGGAACGAAGGTAGGCGTATACTTTGGGACCGCCAGCGGCAGCGGAAAAGAAGCCAGCTTTCCACGACTCTTCCAGTACGCAAAGAAGTCCCGCAGCGTGCCATATTTGCGTTGCCAAGTTGCCGGCCCTGTGAGCGGACCATCCAGGAACTGCTTAACATCCGCAGAGGTTATCGCGCTCTGGAGCTTGGACCCATAACAGCTGGAAAAAGCCCGCAGAGCAACGAATGGGCTTTGGAACTTCTCGCCTGTTGCCTGGCGGTGCAAAATATATAGATCGATCGCGGCCGCGAGTTTCATAGCAGACCTCCCAGATCGAAGTCCGCCACGAGCCGCAGTTGTTGGAGATGAACCTTGGCATAGATGCTCGTGGATCTGTAGTCGCGATGGCCCAGCAGATCACCTATCTCCTTCATGGATGCGCCTTGTTCGAGCAGGTGAGTTGCACAGGCATGCCGCAGGCTGTGCGGGCCGCGCCGCCTGCATCGGATGCCTGCCGCACGCATTCCTTTGCTCGTAATTCCCCAGAGTACGCTATATCCAATCGCCCGGTATGGCGGGTTCAGCGTCAAGAACAGATTCCGGCAAGAGGACCGGGGCCTCGCCTTCTGGAGGTATGCCAGGATGGCATTGCCTACTTAACACTGCAGAGGATACTTCTGAGCTCCTCCGCGTTTGGAGTGGTTCACCGTGAACGTATCCGAGCGCCAGTCGAAGTCACTCAACTGAAGACGCGATATCTCGCCGCTGCGCAATCCGTATACCGCCAGAAGGAACAGGATGGCTCTGGCGCGTAGCGCGGCCGCATTGTTCCCCTTGACACCTTTCACCAGCCGCTGCACGTCCTTCCATTCCGGCCCTTCGGGTAATCCTTCTTGCGCGTATATTCTGGGCGAGCCGATGCCTTCTTCGATGCCGGGATTGCACCAACCGCGTTTTACCGCGTAACGGAAGAAGGACCGCAGCGCGTCCGCGTAGCCGCATGCAGACTTGCGGCTCCAGCCTCCGGCTCCCTTGAAGATCAGAAAGTCATCTACATCTTTCAACCGCGCGGCGGCGAGCGATCGGCGCCGACCGGAAAGCCACTTGAGAAACAGAGTTGCCTTCTGCCGGCGCGATCCTACCGTCGGCATCGCCAGCCCCTTATCCTCCGTCAGCCACCTCGCATAGTCGTCGATCTTGTCGGCGAACCGCGTGCGTGGAATCGCCCGCACCTTGAGCATGCCCGCGAAGCGCAGCCACTTCTTCGCAACATAGATGAAGTAACTGCCTGTGTGTTTGCAAGATCGAATGTCTGGATTCGAGCGCTGCTGCCGTGTCCACTTCTTCGCGGCGGCTTCGATTTCCTCGATCCACACACCCCGCGATCGAGTCAGTTTCAGCAGCCTGATCACGTTCAGCAATTGCCATGACACACAGCGAGCCGCCGCAAGACTGATGCCTTGCTAAAGCAGGTGTTTCAGAAAGGCTTCCCGCTCCCCAAGCAGCGGAGCGTTCTCCTAACGGGCGATATAATACGGCTGTTCCATCTGCAACAGAGTTCTCAGCATGGTCCGGGATCCCTTCCATCCCGCACCATGCTAAGCCCGCCAGCCGTCTTAACCTCCACAGTTATGTGACGTTCAATCCCGAAAGGGCCACGGTTTACGCCCATTCCGGAACCGAACGCCACATAACCGGGAACCCAACATAATCACAGTTATGCGGTACACCACATAACTGTGATCATCTTCCGCTTTATCGCCAGTTGGAGATCTATGCACGGCAGGGCGTTGAGATCGAGCGCTCCACGCTGGCTGGCTGGGTTGGCGCAAGCAGTGAGTTACTCACTCCATTGGTCGAAGCGTTGCGCGCGCATATCTTCGCGGCGCGTAAGATTCACGCCGACGATACGCCCATGCCGGTGCTGGCGCCAGGCACCGGCAAGACCAAGACGGGCCGCCTGTGGACTTACGTCCGCGAAGACCGGCCTGCGGGCGAAGATACAGCTCCGGCCGTGTGGTTCGCTTACTCGCCGGATAGCAAGGGCGAGCATCCACGCGCGCTTCTAAAGAACTTCAAAGGCGCTTTGCAGGCCGATGCCTATGCGGGCTTTTATCACCTTTACGATGGCGGCGCGATCTACGAAGTGGCGTGCTGGGCACACGCGCGGCGCAAGTTCTATGAGATTCATGCCGCGCATCCGTCGCCGACAACCACCGAAGCACTCGACCGCATCGGCGCGCTGTATGGCATCGAAGAAGATATACGTGGCAAACCCATCGATATTCGGCGCGAAGTTCGCCAGGCTCGCGCCCGTCTCCTGCTGGATGATATTCGAGCTTGGATGGAGAAATCACTGCGCCAGCTTTCGCCCAAGAGTGAAATTGCGGCCGCCATCCGTTATGCGCTCTCGCGCTGGCGCGCCTTGACGCGCTATGTCGATGACGGTCTTCTGGATATCGACAACAACGCCGCCGAACGCGCGTTGCGCTGTGTCGCTCTTGGCAGAAAGAACGTATGCGTCCGTCCAAGTACACGGTTGACGAGCACTTGTGGGGTTGTGTAGGTTACTTTGCTTTGCTGGCCGCGTAGGCTGCTGGGGTGAGTTGGTCGAGGCCTTTCACGGAACGGCCGGCGAGTCCTGGCAGCACGGCGGCCAGGTATTCGCGGATCGGCAGGCCTAGCCTGCGGCAACTCTCGACGATGGAAAAGATCGCCGCCACTTTTGGACCGGCTTGCTTGCTGCCCAGGTGCACCCAGTTCTTGCGGCCGATCGCAACCGGGCGCATGGAATTCTCGGCCAGGTTATTGGATAGCTCCAGCTCGGGATATTCGAGGAAGAGAGTCAGCTTTTTCCATAAAGCCAAGGTGTATCGTGCGGCCTTGCCCGCGGCGCTTTGGGGCAACACCTTGCTCTGCGCGGCCAGTATCTGCTTGCGCAGTTCGGCCACGAGCGCAGGCGCGCGTTCCATGCGCAGCGCATAACGTTCGGCATGATTCATCTTCGCGGCGCGCGCCTCGGCATCGATGGCGAACAACTCATCCATCAACGCGACGATGCTTGCCGAGTCCTTGTCTCTGGGATCGACCTTGATGGCATCGATGTATTTGCGGCGCGCGTGCGCGAGGCAACAAGCATGCGCCATCGTTGGCCCGCCGATACCATTTTCGTATGCGGCGTAGCCATCGGTTTGCAGGATACCGTTGAACTGACCAAGGAATTTCTTTGGCCCTTCGCGCTCGCGGCCCATGCGGAAGTCGAAGACAACCGATCTGCCTGGCGATCCATATTGCCATAGATAGGCTTGATGATTGCACCCGCGCTTGTCATGCGCCTGCACATCGACCGGTGTTTCGTCAGCCTGGATGTAGTTGCCATTTAATAACTCCATGCGCATCACGCGCGCGATGGGAGTCAATAACTCGCCCACTTGCATCACCCAACCGTCCATCGTGGAGCGGCCGATATCGAGGCCCGTATCGCGCTTGAGAATCGCGCTCTGCCGATAGAGCGGAAGACTGTTGCAATATTTTGCGACAACCGCGTCGATGATGATTTGATCGGAAACCAGCGACTTGGGGATGATCGACTCGGGCAGCGAAGCAACTGCAACGCCGAACTCCTCGCACCGCTTGCACGCGCGTTTTTCGCGCTTCGTCACGCGCACGAAATACTCGGCGGGTTTCACGTCGAGCACTTCACTTTCTTCGTAGCCGATTACCGCATTCTCTTTGCCGCAGCCGCCACAGATGCACTGATCGGGCGTGCAGGCGATGATCTTTTCAACGCGAGTCAGATACGCGGGCAGCGTCTGCCGGCCAGGATGTTTTTTCTTGTCTCGCTGCCGCGGAGAAGCACATCCGTTATCGATTGCCGGCGCTGATTCCGCGAGAGGCTCGCGCTCGCTCTCGGCAACAACTTCTTCGCGGCTGACTCCGGGTTCAACTTCGA
>Ga0181516_10002548_pt1 | contig 12798 bp, 12 predicted proteins | sample PEATcosm2014_Bin_25_FD_121104 | JGI IMG/M metagenome (GOLD analysis project Ga0181516, IMG submission 121104) | Peatland microbial communities from MTU Mesocosm Facility, Houghton, MI, USA - PEATcosm2014_Bin01_10_metaG | ecosystem: Environmental > Terrestrial > Soil > Wetlands > Peat | place...
CGGCGTCGCGATGCCACAGCTCGAACTCAAGCTGGCTCACAAAGTCATCCACGCGCGGAAAGTTCGCATTCAATGTCTTCAGGTCTGGATCGTTGGTGCTGTCGTCGAGACTGCACGCCCACTCCAGCCATTTGTCCACCTCGGGTCCCGGCAACTCGGGCGGCGCCGCCAGCGCTGAAATCTCCATCAGCTCCGCAACGGCGGCATCGCGCTGCCGCAGCCGCTCCTGCTTCGTCCGCTCGCGCCGATGCGTCACTGTTCCCGCCGCCAGCCATTGCGCCAAGTCAAGATAACGGCAACGCTTGGCCGCCACTTCGTCCAGACGTACCACCAATGCATCCAATTCGCCCTTGCTATGCCAGGTGGCGCCGGAGTCCTCTGAGAGAATCGCATCGCGCAGATTCTGGCATACGTCCAGCAGCTTGCCCAGATCGGCCAGAGCCGCCGCACGGTCAATTTGCTGCCCTGCTTCCAGCAGATCGATCTTGTCGTGCCACTGCCTGGCCTGCTCAGTCAGGCTTTGCAGAGTGTCTGACACAATGCTGCGTCGCCGTTGCGTATCCTCGAATGCATTCACGTGGGTTCGCTCCAAATCGCTGGTAAAACTCTTGTTATGTGTTGAACATGGTAGCGTGATTGCTCTCGATGGCTCTACGCCGGTCTTACCGCTAGGTAACACCCCCGTCACGTTACTTATGTGGGATTCAGACTTATGCAGAATCCGGGAGCTTATGCGGATTAAGGGGGTGCACGATTTCGCGCTAGCCGGGAGGCCGGTCCTTTCGGCCCGGAAGCCGGGTCAATTTCCGCTCCTCAAACGCCGGCCTTCAACGGCCGTCCGCACAAAAAAAAGCGCCCCCCGGTGAGTCCCTGCCTGGATTGGATCCAGGTCTGGCAAACCGGAGGGGCGAGGAGCCGCAATCACAAGAAAATGCGCTCTCAGATGTTGCGCCCGCACACGTGACTCACGCCACCGCTCAGACACACTCCAAGGACATTTTCTGGACCGAGAGTGAATATATTTGGGTTCGTGCCGCTTCAACAGGTTCCATCGGGTACCACGTTGCCCGGTTGGCGCTTAAATCTCTAATCGCACGCGAGTTAATCTAGCATGGACAACTCCGCCGGGCCGACGTATCATACGCTTTACAGTTCATCTTTGAGGGTCGTGTGGGCTGATTTCCACACGCAAAGCGTCGAGGATGGCTGCGGTGTCGGCCCGCCTTAGCTTGGCAAGCCACACCATTTCAGCTCCACGAGAGCCACCGCCCAACGCGTCCAGACAAGGCCCTTGGTGTGGTTCGGTGAGCGATTTTTCCATTGGGGAATTGGGAGCCGTACCAAGGAGTTCTGGACATGCCGGTGGCACCGAAATCCATGCAAGATCTGGAGCAGACAACCTCTGTCCCCGATCCGGTGCTGATTCGCGAACAGCTCGACCGCCTGCTCGCCCATCCTCTTTTCGCCAACAGCAAACGCTATCCCGCTCTTCTCGGCTATGTCGTCGAACAAACCCTCCTCGGCACTTCGGCCGACCTCAAAGAACGCAGCATCGGCATCGAAGTCTTCGGCCGCTCGCCGAGCTACGACGCCAACGCCGACCCTGTCGTTCGCATCACCGCGGGCGAGGTGCGGAAGCGTCTCTCGCAGTACTATTACGATTCCTCCCACAACGGCGAATTGGTGATCGAGCTCCCCATCGGCTCCTATGTCCCCGTTTTTCGCACCGTCGAAGCGCCCCCTGAAATTGCTCCGGCCGCCGACCCCGAGGCCAGCGGGCCCTCCGCACTCCTGCCCGAGCTCCCACTTGCTCCCCGCCAGGGCCGTCTGCGTTGGCTGCTCATCACCGCGCTTGTCATGCTCTCTGGCGCCGTCGGACTCGGCATCGGCATGCGCTATCATCCCGTCGTTCCACCTCCGCCGCCCTCCAATTTCGATCGCTTCTGGGAGCCCGTCACCTCCAGCGCCAACCCCGCTACATTCTGCCTCGGCGAACCCGCAAAAAATCTCGATGAGGCATCGATCAACGACTTTGAAGCCCCGGTCATTCCACCGGTTCCCGAGAAGCTCTACGTCCGCCTCCACTACTCGGGCAATCTCGCCCTGGCCGACGTCATCACTCTGACTCGTACCGCGGCCGCGCTCGAGAGCGGCCACAAAACTTTCCGCGTCGTTCCCGCATCCGAGGCCAGCTTTTCAGAGTTGCGCGAAGGCCCGATCGTGCTGATCGGCGCATTCGACAACATCTGGACCCTGCGCATTACGCAGAAACTTCGTTTTGGATTTGAATCGAAAGACGGCGTCGCTTTGCTCGTCGACCGCAAGAGCCAACAGACAACCGCGTGGGCGACTGCCTGGGATCTCCCTTATCAAAAGCTCGCGCGCGACTACGCCATTGTGGCGCGCATCCACGACAGCACCACCGGGCAGCCCGTGATCATCGCCGCTGGGATCTCAGAAGAGGGAACTGAGGCTGCCGGCGAGATCCTCTATAACCCGGTCTATCTCGATTCGCTTCTCGCCAAAGCTCCGCCTGATTGGGAGCAGAAAAACATGGAAGCGGTGATCGAGACCCAGGTCATCCAGGGCCACTCCGGGCCTCCGAATATCCTCGCCGTTGAAACCTGGTAACTGGAATTAATACTCGCTGCCGTGGGTGACGCGCCTTGAGGTCTTGCTGCGCTGCAAGGCGCGCCTTTCAGCGAGCATTCCTACTTAGACTTGGCCTTCTGTGCGGCCCAGCGCTTGCGCTGTGCATCGGCGATGCGCTTGCGCGCCTCTGCGCTCAGCACCCGCTTCTTCCGCCGCTTGGGCGCCTTCACTGCTTTGCTCTCGGTGATTTTGGCGGTGACTTTGCCGGAGGCGGCCAGCAGGGAGCGAACCTGGGTTAGCCGTGCAATCTCCGAGTCAAGTTGAGCGATAATCGAATCAATACTCATACTTTGAGAATAACTCACTTTCAAGCCCATTCTATCCGTACAGGCTAAGTTTCCTGGCTTATGCGTTCACTAACAAATCGTTCTTAGTCCGCTTTCCCGATCGTCCTATCTCGATACGCTTTCTGCAAAACAAAAAATGCCTGCTTCTTCTGTCCCTGATCCGAGATAAGCCCCTTGCGGTTGAATTCATCCTGAATGCCCGCGAGCGGCCGGTTCGGCGAGCGAAAATCCATCAATACCCACGGGCTCATTCCCCTTAGTTGCGCGATCTTGTTCAGCATCGGTAGTTGATGGCGAAACACATTCGCCTGATACTCCTCGGTCCAGCGCTCATTCTCGCCGCCATGCAAGCCGGCCTTCGCGCCCGCGCCAAACTCGCTCACAATCAGCGGCTTCTCGTAGCCGATCTGCCATTGAGTAACATCGGCGCTATCCGGATGCCCCTCATACCACCCGATATATTCGTTGAATCCGATTACATCCAGAGCCTGACCGAGCGGATCGTCCACGATCTTTGTGTTCCCCTGCGCCCGCACCAGCAGAGCTGCTGTAATCAGTCGCGTAGAGTCGAGCGCCCGCGCTCGTGCAGCTAAGGTTTCGATGAATTGGGTACGCACCGGGTTGTTCGGTGTCTCATTGGCCATCGACCATAAGATAATCGCCGCGTGATTTCGCGAGGTATTGATCTCCTCATCCAGTTGCTGCTCCGCCTTCGCCAGCACCACCGGGTTATTGAACTCAAGCGCCCAATACACCGGATTCTCCGACCACACTAAGATTCCCATGCGGTCCGCCGAGCGAAGCATCGTTTCATCGTGCGGATAGTGCGCCAGCCGCACATAGTTACAACCCAGCTCCTTGGCCCAGCCCAGCAGCGTCTCCGCATCCTTGTCGGAAAAGGCTCGCCCGGTGCGATAAGGCGCCTCGGCGTGAATCGAAACACCGCGCAGAAAGATAGGCTTCCCATTCAGCAGAATCTCCGTCCCCTTCGTTTCAATGGTGCGGAACCCCATGAGTTCATCTATCGAGTCATCCCCGGCACGCAGCACAACCTTATACAGCTTCGGTGTCTCCGGCGACCAGCGCTCCAACCCCTTCACGTTGAATTGCATTGCCGCGCGCCCATCCGCCCCGACCTTCGCCGCAGCTTTGGCGCCTAACTCGGGAATCTCTACTTCAACCTTGTCGCCCGCCTGACCGCCCTCCACATGCACCCATCCTTCAACCGTCGATCCATCACCGCGGGCCAGATGCACGTCATATTGATCGATAAATGTGTCAGGCACCTCAATCAGCGAAACCTCGCGCGTCAGCCCGCCATAGTTCCACCAATCCGTCTCCAGTGTCGGCACATTGTCTTCGTGGCGCGTGTTATCCACCGCCGCCACTACGAAGTTATCGCCGCCATGCACAGCCTCTGTCACGTCGCAATTGAATGCCGTGTAACCGCCCTCGTGTTCGCACACTTTCTTCCCGTTCACCCAAAACCACGAGTGATAATTCGCCGCGCCCACATGCAGAAAGATATGCGTGTGCTCCTTCGGCTGATAAGTGAAGTCGCGCTCGTACCACATAGGACCCTCATAGTAGAAGAGCGATTCGCGCTGCGTATTCCAATCGCCCGGCACCTTCAGCTTCGGCGCCGTCGCATAGTTATACTCCGTTGGAAACGGATCCTCGGGCTGCGCCTTCCGATTCAGGAACCATCCATTCTTCTTCTCTTCATGATGAAAGCTGAACAGGCCCGAGAAAAATGGATCGACAATTGAAGCCCACTCGCCATTCAGCGAAGTCGCGGGACGCCGATCCGCGCCCGTCAGCACGATCGTTCCCGACGTGCCCTGCGCGACCGCACAATGCGACGAAAAGGCAACGATCGCAACGAAAAACGCTGCCCGGCTGGCCAAATGTAAATTGCGCGCTTGCACCCGTGCGATTAAATTCCTCATCTTGGGCCCTCACGATTTCAGATGCATTTTTTAGCAGCGCGACAACAGTTCAATCCAGGCGCGCCGATTCGATCAGACTGGCTATCTTATCGCCTCGCACGAGACGCTGTATATTTCGCGTGCGCTCAAAGTTTGTTGCGCGCAGCAAAAAGGGCAGGCTTTGATGCCTGCCCTTCGCTCGTTTGAACCCCGTCGCTAAGCTCCCAGATACATCACGTGCACATAGGTGCCGAGTCTAACGTTGTACGCGAGATACCAGCCTATGTGATCCGGATCGTCATAGATAATAATGTCATCCGAATCCCACAACCAGCCGTCGCAGAACGCCAGGTCCGCTGGCGCCACGCTCCAATACCAGCCGTTAAACCAGAACCGTCCCGGTCCACCGCCCGCAAGATGCCACACATGTCCGCGGCCAATGCCGCCGGTGAAGTGGCCATGCTCCCACGGCTTGTCGAGATGATAGTTCGCGTCATTGGGGCCGGTATCATGACCTACCCAGGTCTTTCCGTCCACGTGCGGCGCATTCGGATGACCGGGCTTATCGCTGAAGTTCCGTGGTTGGTCCTTAGTTGCCGGCGCTGCGGGAGTGCCGTGAAACGGTGCTGGCCCGTGTGCCGGCGGCGTAGGATGCCCGGTCGGCTTGTGTTGCGCAAACGCAGGCGCGCTCATAACAAGCAAAGCTGCCAATGCGATCTGAAGTCCTTTCATTGTTTCCTCCAGGTGTCTCCAAGGGTTCTGTTCCTCTTACTTGCCCTCGGGTGGGGTAACCAACAACTTCATTGGATGCAACCCGGCATCACTGCTCTAGTTGCGCAGTGGGAATTGTATCCCAAAGATATCCCCAGGTTATAAACAGGAATTCAACTTATCCCGCACTAATCCCTGCTCAGCGCCAACTAAGCCACAACCGCCGCCGGCGTGCGCCGCCATCCATAGAGGGGGAACCGGTTGGCCATCTCCGCTACTTCGCCGCGAATCCGCTCCAGCGCCGCATCGTCGTTGCGTTGTTCCAGCGCCTTCGCGATCCAGGCGCCAATCAACCGCATCTCCGCTTCCTTCATGCCGCGCGTGGTCAGCGCCGGTGTCCCAATGCGCACACCCGATGGCTTCAGCGGCGGATTGGTATCGTACGGAATCGCGTTCTTGTTCACCGTAATGCCGGCCTTGCCCAACGCCAGCTCCGCTTCCGATCCCAAAATGCCCTTCTCAAATACATCCACCAGCAGCAGGTGATTGTCGGTTCCACCTGAGACCAGCCGATAACCCGCCTCTTGCAGCGCGACCGCGAGCGCTTTTGCGTTGGCCACAATCTGCGCGGCATAGCTCTTGAACTCCGGCCGCAGCGCCTCGTTAAATGCCACTGCCTTGGCCGCCACAATGTGCACCAGGGGACCACCCTGCTGGCCCGGAAACACCGCCTGGTCGACCGCTTTCCCAATCGTCTGCTCCGGCTTCACTCCCACCTGGTAGTCCTTGCCGCACAAGATCAACCCTGCCCGCGGTCCGCGCAGCGTCTTGTGCGTCGTGGTCGTCGTGATGTGCGCGTACGGCACAGGAGAGGGATGCACGCCGCCGGCAACCAGGCCCGCGATATGCGCCATGTCGAAGATGTAAACCGCACCAACCTTGTCCGCAATTTGCCGCATCCGCTCAAAATCCCAAAGCCGCGGATAGGCGCTTGCTCCGCCGATGATCGCCTTCGGCATCTCTCGTACGGCAATCGACTCCAGCTCGTCGTAGTCAATCACTTCCGTATCGCGCCGCACCGTGTAAAAAGTTGGCTTGTAGAGCTTCCCGCTGAAGCTCAACTTATGTCCGTGCGTCAGGTGCCCGCCATGCGCCAGGTCAAGCCCCAGAATCGTATCGCCCACTTGCAGCACCGCCATATACGCCGATGCATTGGCCTGTGACCCGGAGTGCGGCTGCACATTCGCAAATTCCGCGCCAAAGATCTGTTTCGCGCGATCGCGCGCCAGGTTCTCCACCACATCGGCATACTCGCACCCGCCGTAGTAGCGCCGGCCCGGATACCCCTCGGCATATTTATTCGTGAAGACCGAGCCGGCCGCTTCCAGCACCGCTTCAGACACAAAATTCTCGCTGGCGATCATCTCCAGCCCCTCGTGCTGGCGAAGTGTTTCGTGGTCAATGGCGGCAGCTACTTCGGGGTCAGCCTGGGCGAGTGAGAGTGCCATGCGGTCAGTCATATTTAGAATTTTAGGCCATTCGGCTCGTTCCCCGACTGTGGAAGATGACTCTCCCGTGCGCAATGCGGCACTCCTACCGGCGCAGTGTCTGCTCCGCAACCGCCAGCACCCGTCCAGTGTAGTGGTCCACTTGAAACACCACCAGCCGTACCGGGCCCATCGCCTCTTTTCCGTGATTGAGGCTGCCTCCGCCGAGTTTCAGCGCGCGGCCATCCGCGGCATCCGCCCCAAACTCCTTCATCACCCGCACCACGGCCACATGATGCAGCGTGCGCCCTTTGTTCTCGCCCCGCGACACCTCCGATTGCGTTTCGTCCGCCGCCAGCACCGCAACCAGCCGCCCCACCGGCGCCGCCGTTCCCTGCACAGAGAACTGCGCCGCGCCACCCTCCCACCGGGCGTCCTTAATCACCAACTCCGGCTTCGGCGCGGCAGCGGCTGCCGCTGCCACCAGCCGTTCCACCCCGCCCATGTTGTTTCCCACCACCTGCGCCGCTCCGTCCACCACCACCTGCGGTGTGAAGCTGTCCTCAAGCTTGAATTGCTCCTCATATTTCTGCTGCCGGTCCGTCATCTCGTCGAGCGAGAAGGGATCCTTCCACCCCTGCCGGTCCCAATACGTCACATGCTCGCTCAACACGATCGCCTGCGCCCCCGGCACAAACTGCGTCGCATCCAGCTCCTGCAGCAGCTTGTCGGCGGGCGGGCAGTCTAAACACCCTTCCGACGTGAACAGTTCCACCAGCACCGGCTGGCGGGTCGCAGCACTGTCTTGTGTGGCCTGCTGGCCCGGCGCCGGCAGCGCGAGACCGCAGACAACCGCCGCCACACCTGCAACCGCTCGCAAACGAAACAACTCTTTCAATGGGGAAGCCATACCTCTACAGAATATCCAGCAAAGCCGGCATGTTACGCGGTTTCTCAAGCAGGAATTTAACGAAGCGGCCCCGCGGCGAGTCGGTCCGGTCAGTCCTTCCGTTGATCAATCGAATCCGCATCCGCACTTGAGCTCGCTCGCCTGCAATCTCGTGCTGGTTTACCGGTATGCTGAAAGCCATGCGGTCTCCGGCCATTCTCGTCATCGTTCAACGGCTTTCCATCCTGATGTGCCTCCTCGGCTCCATCGCGTTGCATGCGCAGACACCCGCATCTGCCGTCAGCATCACGCCCGCCATCGTCGTTGCCGGCTCGCCAGAATTGCTGCGCATCGCCGCTCCCGACGCGATCTCCGTCAACGGCCAATGGCTCGGCCGCAATATTGAATTCTTTCGCAATCCCGGAAGCCGCGCCTGGTTCGCCCTCGCCGGCGTCGACGTCGAGGCGCCGGTCGGCCCCTCGCCCTTGCTCATTCATTTGCATCTTGCTGATAAAACCACGCGCGACCTCACCCAGACCATCGATATTCACGCCGCGCACTACCGCACCGCCTCGATCTCTGTCGAACCGAAATTCATCGAGCCCGGCCCCGATCAGCTCCACCAGATCCAGGCTGAACAGCAGATCAAAGACAAGGCCTTCGCCGCCAGCGCCACCCAGCCCCTCTGGCACGGCAGCTTTCGTGCGCCCGTTCACGCCCCGCCGACTGACAGCTTCGGCACCCGCCGCACCTTCAACGGCAAGCTCTCCAGCATTCACAAGGGCATGGATTTTCGCGCGCCCATCGGCACCGTGGTCAGGGCAGGGAACAGCGGCGTCGTGGTTCTCGCCCAGCCGCTCTACTTCGAGGGCAACTGCGTCGTCATTGACCACGGCCTCGGCCTTTTCACCGTCTCCATGCACCTCAGCCGCATCGACGTGCACGCCGGCCAGCACGTCGCGCAGGGCGACCAACTCGGCCTCAGCGGAGCGACAGGCCGCGTTACGGGTCCCCATCTCCACTGGTCCGTTCGCTGGCAGGGCGCTTCCCTCGACCCCGCCAAGCTCCTCCGCCTCAACCTCAGCGCCGTCCGCTAATTGTCAGGAATTTCAAGCGCAGCGTCGCTGGCCGCGATGCTCGCAAGTGCGTCTTACCGCGCCCCCACTTCCTCTTCTTCGGCGCACTCGACGGTCGCATTCGCCTTCGCGGCCTTTTCCTCGCGCAGCTCTTTATACGCGCGATGCACAAACGAGCCCAGATACCAGCCATCGATATATTTATACGGAGTCTCGCCCGTCGTGTAGTGCCCGCACGGCAGCACCCGCGCCTCAAAGTTCAGGCCCACGCGCTCAAATGCCTCCACCACCTGCAGCGAATACTCCTTGGGAAATGTCAGGTCATAGTTCGCATACACCAGCAACACCCTTTTTGCCGGTCCGTCGACCGCTTCGCTCATGATGCGGTCATAGAAGCTCACCGGGCTCACCGCCGCCCACAGCGCGCGAATGCGATCTTGCGTGAGTCCCGCCTGTTGCAGCGCCTGCTGGATGTGTCGCGTGCTCTGCCCCGCCCACACCACATCGCCAAACGCCGTCGATGCATGGTTGAACGCATTCACGCGAATCCGCTTGTCGTGTGCGCTGGCGAGAAATCCATAGCACGACCCAAGGCTCGTCCCCAGCACGCCAAAGTGCTCGTAGCCCTGTTCCTCGAGCCAATCGATGCAGCAGCGAATATCGACCACTGCCTGCCGGCACGCCGAGATCGTTCGCCCGATATTTGCGCTCACCGCGTAGTCCGAGCGCTCCAGCTCCCTGGGCCTTCGAATATCGTGATACGGCTTCGACAGCCGCAGCGCCGACACACCAAATTTGTTAAAAATCGTGCACAGCGAGTTATGGCTGAAGGCGTCCGCATTCCACTGCGGCATCACCACGATCGCCTGCTTGGGCCGCTTCGGATCCTTGTGCGCGGGCGCGGGATACCAGCGCGCATTCACCTGGTCGTTTTCCGGATAGGGCGTGCGCTCCGGCGAGGTGAAACGCAAAAACTGCGCCTTCGCAATTTTGCCCTCTTCGCCCAGCCGGCGAATCTCCGCTTCCTGCGCCAGCGTCTCCGGCCGCACATTGGTGGGGAAAAGCTCAGGGCATCGCTCCTCCAACCGGAAATCCGTGGGCCGTTCGTAGCCGAAAAATACGTCGCTATGCCGAATGAGCAATTGATTGATGCGCACCATCGCCATCTCGGCCGACTTGTCATCGCGCATGGCTTCCGCTGTGGGCATCGCCGCGCCAAATCCATGCGCCTCGAGAAACGGCTCAACCCACTCGAAGCCCCACTCCAGCGGCCGCACCACGCGATTCTCGTCGCGCGTCGTCAGCCGCGTCTCCCAGTCATACATCCAGCGCGCGTATTTTTCTTTCAACATGAGCTGACTTCAATTTTATCAGCGCGTGTGCCCGCTCTAATCTGTATGAGCATTGGTGGACTGCCCGCAGCCCTGCTGAGGTGACGATTCCAGGGTAGAGCTTCGTTAAAAGGTCAAGATTTGAGAAATGAACGATTGTTTTTCTGTGTGAAGGCACTGTTGAGCTATGGTTCCCAGTTTTCCCGAGATAGAACAAAAGACGATTACCTGCATCCATCGACGCCTATTTCGGGCAACCGAAAGAGACCTAAATATGATGAAAAAGACGACTCCGAAGAGCCCGGCCCCCAGAGTCCACCTCATGCTGCACAAATAAAACCATGTACCAACCATCAACGACTTCAGGCCGGCTAATGACACGCTCAGTTGGACTGGCGACCAACGCTCATGGATCGGCTTGTAGGCGCAATTCGCGAATGACAGAGTCACAAGAATGACGCAAACATAGACTAGATGCTGAAACATCTTTGATTCTGCTTGAAACCTGTGACTATGGGAAAATCCCGGATTAGATATTGTTTCCGTTCCACCGGAATGTGTCTGGTAATCCCAAAGTCTCTTTCGGAAAACTGTAATTCGTACTCTTGATTGTTCTGGCGTTTCGCAATCTCTCGTGATCGATTCTGGGAGAACACCTACTTCGACCGATAATCCAGCCCTTCGATACTCCTCCGCTCGTCCGTTCCAAGCATCTTCAAATGCATCATAGTCAGAGTTCTCAGAAAGGTTCCTTAAAGACAACTTCCCAAGAAACCGCGTCCACAGATCCCACTTGAGTCGATACCAGCCTTCCGGAGGCTCAAAGTAATCAAGATTTTCGTAGATCACACCAATCACGTAACACAGCCCCAGAATGAAGAAGGGTATCACCACGGGCCCCCAGTCATGTCTGGTGACAGGAAGAGATTGAATCTTGCAAATCAGAGTAAGACCTGGAAATAGGCAGAGAACAAATAATGTAGCGGCAGCAGGTATTATTCGAGACAGAATGTCATAGTAGAAAAAGGGAAACGACTTTTCCACTTGATTTCCCGCCTTTCGGCACCATTCTACACTTGAACCGACTCTTTACTTGAAGACTAAGTGGCACGCTTTACGCCACTTGCTTCTCCGCCCGCTTCAACCGCCAATACTCCGCCGCCAGCCAACCCAGGCTCGCCAACGCGATCAGCGCGATGATGGTCTGCGAAATTACGCAGTAGAGACACCACACCAGCAGATCGAACTGCTCAATAAACGTGAGACGCAGCGCGAAAATCAGCCCGATTAGCGCTGTCACATGCAGCAGAAACCTCTGCCGCGCCAGCGCCAGCCCGGCTAGCAGCAGATAGCCCGCGATTCCAATTGCTGCTACCGGAACCCGCCCAATCATGGCAAACGGGCTGTGATTCACCACGCCACAGTCCCACTTTTCGTTGATCGAGCAGGGTTCTGTCGCAGTTGAATAGTGCACCTGCAACGCCAGCGCCGAAACCAGCGCGCCAGCCACGGCGAGAATCGCGATTACATAACGCATGACTCTGATCGTATCGCAATACTAGCCGTGCGCAATGCCGGCCAGTCCTGCCGCAAGGCATTACCATGAACCCATGCTTCAAAGCGGCAATCCTGAAGACGCGCGCGCTGGATCGTCCGGCGTTCGTCGCGTTGCCTTCTTCGGTGGCAGTTTTGACCCGCCGCATCGCGGCCACATCGCCATCGCCCGCGCCGCGCAAACCGCGCTTCATCTCGACACCGTGCTCTTTGCACCCGTCGGCGCGCAGCCGCTCAAGCCGCAGGGAGCGACCGCCGGCTTCGAAGATCGTCTCGCCATGACCCGCCTGGCCATCGCCGGCGAGCCCAACTTCGCAGTCTCGCTCGCCGATGCGCCATCAATCAATAGCTCGCCCAACTATACGATTGACACTCTGCGTACACTTCGCACCGAGCTTTCAGCCAGCAGCGCGCTCTTCTGCCTCATGGGCGCTGACTCGTTCCTCACGCTGCACCGCTGGCATCGTGGCGCCGACATTCCCTTCGTCGCGCCGCTCATCGTCGCCTCGCGCCCAGGGCAGTCTCTCGGCGAGCTCGCAGGTGTGCTGCCCGCCGGCCTCACCCTCGATCGCGAATCCAATCAATCCGCCGGCCCCGTCGAACTGCGCACCTACACACTGCGCAACTCTGTAGGCGTCACCGCCCCTTTCTATCTCCTGCCCGGCCTGAACATCGACATCAGCGCATCGGCCATCCGCCAGCAGGTTCGCGCGGCCCACGTTCAGCCCGACTCCGATCTGCCGCCCGCCGTCTTCGACTACATCGCCTCCCACGGCCTCTATCGCTAGTTTCCCCTATTCCCTGCACCCTGTTCGCTGTTCTACGATGTTTCTTGGAGACCAATTCCCTCGAATGACTAACCCGCAGGCGCTTGAACACACCC
>Ga0181516_10002549_pt1 | contig 12797 bp, 5 predicted proteins | sample PEATcosm2014_Bin_25_FD_121104 | JGI IMG/M metagenome (GOLD analysis project Ga0181516, IMG submission 121104) | Peatland microbial communities from MTU Mesocosm Facility, Houghton, MI, USA - PEATcosm2014_Bin01_10_metaG | ecosystem: Environmental > Terrestrial > Soil > Wetlands > Peat | place...
AACCAGCATTCCAATCGAGGCCTCCCAGAGTCGAGGAGGCCAGTGTGGACCCGCTGCCAGGGGGTCCCGATTGGATGAAAATCAGCCCCGTAGCGGGGTCCCTATTCCATGAAAAGGAACACTGGAAAGGCTGGCCCTTAGACGGCAGGCCCTCTGGCCCCACGTCCTGCGCCCGACTGCTGACGACTTTCAGTTGCGGCGAGTTCGGCAACGGCAGCGCGGTAGTAGCAGTCGCGGATCGCTCGCTCGCGTCGTTCGGCTTCGGCTGCCCAGGCTGCGGCGCGGATGTAGCGCTCTCGCTCGGCGTCCCTGTGGGCTCGCCAGCCAACGGGGTCTGCCCAGTGCCAGACGAGGTGGTAGAGGGTTGCAATGACTCCGCAAGTGGAGCCGATGGTGAAGAGGGCGGCGTAGGGGTCGCTGAGAAGCCGGAAGAGGATAGTGATGGCTCGCCTCCCGTGTTCTGTCCGAGGCTGGCGACGTGATCCTTGAGCGCCGCCTCAAGTTCGTCCTGCGCCGCATTTATGGCCCCGTGGTCGCCGCCGCGCAACGCCCCGAGGAACTTCATCGTGCCTGTGAATAGGCCGACCGTCGCCGCCCCGAAGCCAAGGGACACAAGGGCGTTCTTGGCGTAGCCCGCCGCGTCGCTGTCGCCGGGGTCGCTGGCGAAGAACTGCGTTAGCGGCCCGTTGAGGCCAGGGATGCGCTCGGCGAGGTTTGCGAAGTTCTCGGCGTGGGGCTCAAACGCAGCGGTGAAGCCAAGCGTGTCGGCCGCTGCTGTTCCCGCGGTGCCGAGCTTAGCGGCGGCGGCGAGCTTCCCCGCGCCCAGCAACCCTACCGCAGTCTCGCCGAGCCCCTGCGCAAAGGAGTTGGCAAGCCCCTTGTCGGCGTCCGCATTGGCCGCCGCGTCGAGGGCCTGTCGCGCCCCGGAGCGATCCTTCTCGCCCGGCGCTGTACCCCACAAGCCGCCGCCGGTCGCGAAGAAGTCCTTGGCTGCAAATACGCCCTTGGCCATGCCCATGGCGACGCTCGGGACAAGCTTGCCGGGAATGCCGATCACGTCCGGCGTGTAGTCCGATAGGTCCGGGCCGCCTGGGGCCGGCGCGGCGGGTGCTCCGGGAGTCGCTGGCGTGGCCGCCGGCTGGCCTTGGGGCTGCGGGGTTACTGGCGCGGCGGCTGTTGGCGGGGCTGCCACGGACGGCGCGGCCTGAGTCACTGGTGCAGGGGCGGCGGGCGCGGCTGGGGCCGGGGCTTGAACGTTGGCGAAGAGGTCCTCTTCCGGGGCGGTCGGAGCCGCGGCGGGCGTGTCAACCATTTCGGTCATCTCCTCTGAGGGCGGGAGCGCGCATACGCATCTCCCCGACCCCGACATATGCAGAGGTTGTAGAAACCGCAAGTGGAGAATGTTACTTTAGAGGCGTTATACGTCGGGTATGCTGGCGGTAACACCTAGAGTGATAACATGCATAAGTACGTGCCTCACCGTAACGCCACGCTCATCATGCATTATGCTTCACTTAAACGCTACACCGTGTGCTGCACCACAACGCTACACCGTGTGCTGCACCAAGGCGCCACACCGTGCGGCTAATAGTGCGACATGGCGATGCTGAGGAAAGGGCACACCCTTGCCGTGACGCCGCATGCACCGTGGGGATGCGCAGGCCAGCTAGCGGAGTTAGTCCTGAGGCTCACGACAGGGGTGTCGGCTGCGCATGCTTTGCGCCGCCCATTGCCTCTGCGTGGGCGCTTTACGCGGCGATCATTCGCGCCACGGCCGTTGGGGCATACCGCTTGCCGTCGCGCGTGACGTGGCCTTGCGCCTCCAGCTCAGCGGCGATGTCTCGCAATGAGCGCTTGCGGCCGTTGACGGGGTAACGCGCCAGCCTCTTCGCCATCGCGACCAATTCAGGGCTGCGCTCGGCATAGCTCTTTCGGCCACCGCATTTGCCGGTAACGGCCCTCTTGCGCTCGCGTGCGCCCTTGAGCTTGGCGACAAGCATCGCTTTGTCAAACTGCGAAACGCTACCGAGGATTTGCCGGATCATGACGGCGGTGGGAGTGTCGTCTAGAAATGCGTCTGGGCTGTCGGCGGCAATCAGCGCGATCCCCGCATCCTTCAACATGCGCCAGCCGGTCTCTTGGACAATCAGGTCACGCGCGAAGCGGCTTGCCGTCTCAACGATGATGGTCCGAACGCCGTTGCCGGCGATGCGCGTCATCATGGCCGCAAAGCCGGGGCGCGTATCAACCGGGTCCGACCCCTTGACCGCATCGTCCGAATGTTCCGCCACGATCTCATAGCCGGCCGCTTTGGCGAACTTGGCGACGGCCTCGCGCTGGCGCTTCAGCGTGTCCTTGTCCTCGCCGACGTTGGTCGCTGACGAGGTTCGGAAGTAGGCAATGGCCTTTGTCAACTCTCTGCGTGACATGGCGTAATCACCCCTTTGTGTCTCATTTCCTGAAGTAACCGTAACATACAGACTGCGTAATAGCAAGACCGACCTGTGGCATTTGGCTGGGCGCGTGCGCATAATGGCGGCGGGTGGATTGGCCACCTCTTCCTGCGACTGGGGGCAGGCATGACCGAACGATCGCCGCTTTGGACTTCAACGGGCGGGCTATTCGCAATTGCAGTTGCGCTTTTGGTGCTCGCGGGGGCGATAAGCAATCTGCCGACGCAGGGGCGGTATCAGTTCGCCCCAAGCGCCTTGGATGGCCAAGTGGTCTGGCGCGGCGACACCATCACCGGCCACGCGGTGCTGTGTGCAACAGACAGATTTGAGGCAAGGTCCAACGCGGACGCCAGGTCTGCGGGGATCGTCATCAAGTGCTGAGCGCGACGCGGGCTCAGGGCTCAGGGTTCAGGGCCGAACCTTCAGAGGGGTGCAGGCACCCGCGACGAACGCAGCCGGCGGGTGGGCTCGCTGTCTCGCTGTAGGTCGCGGCCCGGTGGTTGCTATGCGCGTCGCGCGGTACACGGCACGCGCCCGCACACTTTAGAGCGTTCCTGTAGAAGCGATGGGGGGGCCCACGTCGCCGTTGCCACGTGCCTACCTGTCGTATGGGCGACCCCTGCGGGTAGTCGGCGGCGAGACCGATCGGATCATTGACGACAGAGCACTCTGGTCATACAAGTCATGCAATCCGGCGAGCATAAGCCATTGATATCGCGACAGTCAGCGCCCCTCCTGTCGGGTGCGCCAGTGTGGCTTTGGTTGTTCGAGCGCCGCTGTCGCCGGAGGCTCGCCTTCACGCCCGCCGACCGTTGTCGCCGCTGGAGCGTCGGGCGCCGCGCGCTGCCGCGCCTGCCGCAGGGCTCGAATTGGCTTTGGGGGTCTTCGGGGCCGGCGCCTCAGACGTCGGCGCGAACCAGCCGGGGTTGGGAGGCTCGCCCGTTCGCGGGCGCATTGCATCCCGGACGGCGTTCGCTTTCAGCAGCCCGCAGACGATACGGTCGCGGGCGAGACGCCGCTTTTGCAAATCGACGGATTGGGCGCTCGTGGATGCCGGAGGATCGGGGAGCTGCAGCAGCAGCGCGGCGATCTGCGCGCGGGCGATTTCTCCGTTCGTCAATGCCGCGGCGACCGCTTCGAGGCCTCCGCGCTTGGACTCGAAGCCGAGCGTGGCGCCGTCGCCGGTTCGAACACGCGGGAGGCCGCGCCGCGCGACGCCCCGAGCCGCCGCCGGTTCAAGACACGGATTGGACAACCATGCTTCGGCCGGCTGTTTCGGCCCGATCGTTCGTCCGCGGCCTCCTCTTCCGAGTCCCATTGCGCGAGAAGGTCGACAACCGCGGCAACGACTTGCCGGCAATCGCCACGTTCCGACCTATGTCTTCAATCTCGCTCAGGCGCTCCGCGGATCCTGCGGCGACTTCGGCAGCCGCTGACCGATCTCCATGGCTGCGGCAGAAACGCCTTCCGCCGGAACGACCGCGGACTCGCCGCGCGACCAGGGGCTACCGGCCGAGCCCGCCCATCAGCAGGTACTTCATCTCGAGGTATTCCTCGACGCCGTGGCGCGAGCCCTCGCGGCCGAGGCCGCTTTCCTTGACGCCGCCAAACGGCGCCTCGGCGGTCGAGATGACGCCCTCGTTGATCCCCACCATGCCGTATTCGAGCGCCTCGGCGACGCGCCAAACCCGGCCGAGGTCGCGCGCGTAGAAATAGCAGGCGAGGCCGAACTCCGTGGCGTTGGCGAGCGCCACCGCCTCCTCTTCGTCCTTGAAACGGAACAGCGGCGCCACCGGTCCGAAAGTCTCCTCGCGCGCCACCGCCATGGCCGGGGTGACCTCGGTGAGCAGCGTCGGGGCGAAGAAATTGCCGCCGAGCGGCTTGCCGCCAACCGCGACCTGCGCACCTTTGGCGACCGCGTCGTCGACATGCTCGCGGACCTTGGCGACCGCGGCGCGGTTGATCAGCGGCCCGATGGTCACGCCGGGCCCGGTTCCGGGGCCGACTTTGAGCCGCTTCACCGCTTCGGCGAGCTTGCCGGCGAAGGCGTCGTAGACGTCGTCCTGAACCAGGAGTCGGTTGGCGCAGACGCAGGTCTGGCCGGCGTTGCGGTACTTCGAGGCGATCGCCCCCTCGACCGCCGCGTCGAGGTCGGCGTCGTCGAAGACGATGAACGGCGCGTTGCCGCCGAGCTCGAGGCCGACCTTCTTGATCGTCGGCGCGCACTGCGCCATCAGTTTGCGGCCAATCTCTGTCGAGCCGGTGAAGGAAAGACCGCGCACGATCGAATTGGATGTCATCTCCGCGCCGATCTCGCTGGAAGAGCCGGTGACGACCGAGAACACGCCGGGCGGAATTCCCGCCCGCTCGGCGAGTTCGGCCAGCGCGAGCGCTGAGAGCGGCGTCTCGCTGGCGGGCTTGCAGACGAAGGCGCAGCCGACGGCGAGCGCCGGGCCGGCCTTGCGCGTGATCATCGCGTTGGGAAAATTCCATGGCGTGATCGCCGCGACGACGCCGAGCGGCTGCTTGATCGCCAGCATGCGCGCATTCGGCCAGGGCGAAGGAATGGTCTCGCCATAGACGCGCTTGGCCTCCTCGGCGAAGAACTCGACGAAAGAGGCGCCGTAGGCGACCTCGCCGCGCGCCTCGGCGAGCGGCTTGCCCTGCTCGGCGGTCATGATGCGCGCGAGGTCGTCCTGGTTCGCCATCATCAACTCGAACCATTTGCGCAGGACGCCGGCGCGCTCCTTCGCCGTTTTGCGCGCCCACGCCTTCTGCGCCCGCTCGGCCGCCTCGATGGCGCGGCGAGTCTCCGCCGCGCCGAGCTTCGGGACGGAGCCGACAAGGCTGTCGTCGGCCGGATTGGTCACCTCGATCGTCGCCGAGCCGCCGATCCAGGCGCCGCCGACGTAGCATCTGTCCTTGATCAACGAGGCATCGCTCAAGCCGATGTCGGTGATCTTCCTCTCTTGCGCGCCCGTCTTCATCGGCCTTCCTCGCTTCGCCGCCCACTCGTCTCGTCACGCCTGCAAGGCCGCGTCAAGGCGGTCGAGGCCTTCGTCGACCACCGCGTCCGCGGCAGTCAACGGCGCCAGAATACGGATGGCGTTGGCGAACACGCCGCAGGAGAGAAGGATCAGCCCGAGTTCGGCGGCGCGGGCGACCGCCCGCTTCGCCCCCTCGACGTCCGGCGCCTCACCGCCGCGCTCCTTGACCAGGTCGAAGGCGACCATGGCGCCGGGGCCGCGGATATAGGCGATCGGCAGACCGGTGTTGGCGGCGCGGGCGTCGGACGCAGAGGAATCGCGAATTTGCCGAGGCCCGACTCCAGCTCCGGCAGGCGCGGCGGCAGCCGCATCACCGCGAGATCCGGCGTGCGGCAGATCCGCAAGGGCGCGCGTGCCGGCTTCGTCATCTCGTCCGTCGCGTCGGCGATGATGGCGAGCGCCCTGGTGATCTGCGCGTGGAATTTCGCTCCAGCCTCGGTCAGCGCATGGTTTCGGCCTTTCGTACGGACAAGCGCAATGCCCAGCCGCTTCTCCGAATTGCTGATGTGTCGCGGAACGCCCGTCGGGCTGACGTCCAGCGCTTCGGCGGCCGCACGGACGCCGCCCGTCGTTCCGACAGCGTCGAAAGCGCGCAACGCGGTCAACGGCAGGGGGCCAATATGCTTCGGATTGCTCGCCATGTCGCCGCAGCCGGCCACGTCCTTCCGTTCGCGATCGGGGCGTTGAATTGGCGAAAGGTGCCGACGCGCCGCGCGAACCGACCGGCCGAACCGCGTCGCGGCCCCGCTCGTCTGTAGCAATTGAAAGGTTCCGCAAAAACCGCAGGGTGTCAATCGCGCTAGCTAGCTCGCGCTCTCGTTGGGTCCGGAGCGCGCGCTGCAGTCCGCGCGCGGTCGCCGACATGTGGCTGGGATCGCTCCAGCCGGCGCCGTGGATCAAAGCCTCGCCCTGGGCGCGCGCTTCGGACCGCCGGGCGCCGGCGGTCGCGTGCTCGGCGGTTTGCCGCGACAGCTTGACGGATCGTCGCGCTGTCCAGGCCGCGGCCGTCGACGGCCCAGGAGAACGAACGTCGCCGCGCACAACTGGGGGCATGGCGGCCTCCAGGATGCGCCAGCGACGCGTGTATTTGCCGATATCCTCGCGAGGCGCCAGGACGGGCGATCCGAACGAGGCCATGTGGGCCATGAGCGGGCTGCGACTTTAACCGGAATTATGACCGAAATGGCGCCCGAAAGCGCAAGAACCGGCTGAGAGCTTCAGCCGGTTCTAGCAAAATCAGCGCTCTAATGCGAAAATGGAGCGGGCGAAGGGATTCGAACCCTCGACCCCGACCTTGGCAAGGTCGTGCTCTACCCCTGAGCTACACCCGCGTCCCGGGACGGGCTCGGCCCGTCCGCGGAGGGCTTATGCCGCATGCAGAAGCAGATTGCAACACCCCCGGCGGCCTTGAATCTTCGGGGTCTTTGTCCGAACATCGCGACACGACACCGTGAATTGCTGTCGTCGCGTCGCCGTGCGAAGCGCTGGCCGGACGACTCGAGGGTCGAATGAACGAAAACGTGGATCTCCAGCAGGTCGAGGCGCCGAACCCGGTCAAGCCGGTCACCCCCCAGGCGCCGCGTCGGCGGTTCGCCCGGATCGTTTGGATCGTCGTGCTGGTGGTTGTGGCGGCGCTCGCTTGGCGCTACTGGCCGGCCAGCGCGCCGGCGCCCGACGCGCAGACCCAGAACGCGACTGGCGGACCGCCGCAGACCGTACGTGACGCTGCGGCGACGACCGGCGACATGCCGATCACGATCGACGCGCTCGGCGCGGTGACGCCGCTCGCCACCATCACCGTCAAGACGCAGATCGCGGGCAGGCTGATGGAGGTCGGCTTCCAGGAAGGGCAGATGGTCAAGCAGGGCGACTTCCTCGCCCAGATCGATTCACGTCCCTATGAGGCGACGCTCGCGCAGGCGCAAGCGCAACTGGCGAAGGACACTTCGCTCTACGAGCAGGCGCAAGCCGATCTTGCGCGTTATGAAACGCTGGTCAAGCAGGACTCGATCGCGCGCCAGCAGGTCGAGGATCAGCAGTTTCTGGTGGCGCAAGACAAGGCGGCGATGGGCAGCGACCAGGCGCAGATCGACACAGCCAAGCTGAACATCTCCTATTGCCACATCACGTCGCCCGTGGCCGGGCGCGTCGGCTTGCGGCAAGTCGACCCCGGCAACTACCTGCAGCCGTCCGACACGACCGGCATCGTCATCGTCACTGAAATCGATCCGATCAGCGTCGTCTTCTCCACCGCCGAGGACAACCTGCCGCAGATCGCGGCGCGGATGAACGCCGGCGCCAAGCTGACGGCGACCGCCTACGACCGCACCAACTCCAAGGCGCTGGCGAGCGGGACGGTCTCGACTTACGACAACCAGATCGACCTCACCACCGGCACTTTCAAGGTCAGGGCGCAGTTCGACAACCCCGACGGCGCGTTGTTTCCCAACCAATTCGTCAACATCAAGCTCCTGGTCGACACGATCAGCGGCGCGACGCTCGCGCCCAACGCGGCGATCCAGATCGGAGCCTCGGGCAGCTTTGCCTATGTCGTGAACGCGGACTCGACCGTCGCCGTGCGCAAGGTGACGACCGGGGTCGCCGACGCCAAGAACACCGTGATCGTTTCCGGTCTGAAGCCGGGCGAGAATGTCGTCATCGACGGCGTCGACCGGCTGCGCGACGGCGTCAAGGTCGTCGTGCGCAACGGCGGCGGCGCGTCGGCGGCCACGCCCGCCGACGCTTCCGGCGCCGGCCAGCGTCACAAACGCGCCCAGGGCCAGGGCGACGGCGCGCCGACAGCCGGCGCGCCTTCAACGCTGTCGCCCTCGCCCTCGCCAGCTTCGACGCCGTCGCCGTCGCCGACCGCGACGCCGTGAACCAAAGGCGGAGCGCGCGACGATGAATCCGTCCCGCCTATTCATCGAGCGGCCGGTGGCGACGACGCTGTTGATGTTCGCCATCTTGATGGTCGGCGTCGCCGCCTATCGTTTTCTGCCGCTGTCGGCGTTGCCCGAAGTCGACTACCCGACGATCCAGGTGCAGACCTTCTATCCCGGCGCGAGCCCCGAGGTGATGACGTCGTCGGTGACCGCGCCGCTGGAGCGCCAGTTCGGCCAGATGCCGAGCCTGACGCAGATGATGTCGCAGAGTTCGGCCGGCGCCTCGGTGATCACCTTGCGCTTCAGCCTCGACATCGCTCTCGACATCGCCGAGCAGGAAGTGCAGGCGGCGATCAACGCCGCCGGCAATCTCCTGCCCGCCGACCTCCCGGCGCCGCCGATCTACGCCAAGGTCAACCCGGCCGACGCGCCGATCCTCACCCTCGGCGTCACCTCGACTTCGCTCAAGCTCACCGACGTCGAGGACATCGTCGAAAGCCGGCTCGCGCCCAAGCTGGCGCAGCTTCCCGGCGTCGGCCTGGTGTCGATTTCCGGCGGGCAGCGGCCGGCCGTGCGCATCCACGCCAACCCGCTCGCGCTCGCCGCCTACGGCCTCAATCTCGACGACCTGCGCACGACCGTCGCCAACCTCAACGTCAATACGCCGAAGGGCAATTTCGACGGCCCGTCGCAGTCGTTCGCCATCAACGCCAACGACCAGATCCGCGATCCCAGCGACTATCTCAAGTCGGTCGTCGCCTACCGCAATGGCGCGCCGGTGCTGCTCACCGACGTCGCTGCGGTTGAGATCGCCGCCGAGAACACGCGGTTGTCGGCGTGGATGAACCGCACGCCGGCGCTGCTGGTCAACATCCAGCGCCAGCCGGGGGCGAACGTGATTCAGGTCGTCGACAGCATCAAGCAATTGTTGCCGTCGCTGACCACGACGCTGCCGCAAGCGGTCAAGATCACGCCGTTGACCGATCGCACCATCACCATCCGTGCTTCCGTCAGCGACGTCGAATTCGAGCTTTCGCTGTCGATCGGCCTGGTCGTGCTGGTGATCTTCCTCTTCCTGCGCAACGTTCCGGCGACCATCATTCCCAGCCTCGCCGTGCCGCTGTCGCTGGTCGGCGCGCTGGCGATCATGTACCAGCTCGGCTTCAGCCTCGACAATCTATCGCTGATGGCGCTCACCGTCGCCACCGGCTTCGTCGTCGACGACGCGATCGTCGTCATCGAGAACATCTCCCGCTATCTCGAGAGCGGCGACAGTCCGAACGAGGCGGCGCTCAAAGGCTCGCGGCAGATCGGCTTCACCATCATTTCGCTGACGGTGTCGTTGCTCGCGGTGCTGATCCCGTTGCTGTTCATGGGCGACGTGGTCGGCCGCTTGTTCCATGAATTCGCCATCACGCTTGCGTCGACCATCGTCATCTCGGCGGTGGTGTCGTTGACGCTGACGCCAATGATGTGCGCCAAGCTGCTGCGCCCCGAGGAGCCGGGACGCGTCGGTCGCCATCACGCCACCGGCGGCCGCTTCTTCCAGGGGGTGCTCGCCTGGTACGGCCGCGCCCTCGACGTCGTGCTCAACCACCAGCCGACGACGCTGTTCGTCGCCTTGGCGACCTTCGTCCTCACCGGGTATCTCTACGCGACGATCCCCAAGGGATTCTTCCCGCTCCAGGACACCGGCGTCATTCAGGCCGTCACCCAGGCGGCGCAGGACACGTCCTTCGCCAAGATGGCGGACCGCCAGCAGCAACTGGCCGATGTCATCTTGCGCGACGCCGACGTCGACAGCCTGTCGTCATTCATCGGCGTCGACGGCAGCAATGTCACGCTCAATTCCGGCCGCTTCCTGATCAACCTCAAGCCGCACGACCAGCGCACGGCCGGTGTGGCCGAGATCATCCGCCGCCTGCAGCGCGAGACCGTCGACGTCGCCGGCATCGCGCTGTTCATGCAACCGGTGCAGGACCTGTCGATCGACACCCAGGTCAGCGCCACCGAATACCAGTTCACCCTCGACAACCAGGATCTCGTCACGCTGCAGACCTGGACGCCCAAGGTGCTCAGCCGCCTCGCCAAGCTCGGCGAGATCGTCGACGTCGCCAGCGACTTGCAGCCGAACGGCCGCGCGGTCCAGGCGACGCTCGACCGATCGAGCGCGGCGCGTTTCGGCATCACTCCGGCGACGGTCGACAACGCGCTCTACGACGCCTACGGCCAGCGCATCATTTCGACCGTCTTCACCCAGTCGAACCAATATCGCGTCATTCTCGACGTCGATCCGGCGATGACGCATTCGGTCGCCTCGCTCAACGACATTTACCTGCCGTCGTCCGGCTCGACCTCGGGTCAGGTGCCGCTGTCGGCGATCGGGTCGCTCGAAGTCGTGCAGTCGCCGCTGCAGATTTCGCACCTCAAGCAGTTCCCGGTGACGACCATCTCGTTCAACCTCGCGCCGGGCGCTTCGCTCGGCGCCGCCGTCGACGCGATCAACGCCGCGCTCGCCGACATCAGCCTGCCCGGCAGCTTCGGCGTCAACTTCCAGGGCGCGGCGCAGGCGTTCCAGGCGTCGCTGTCGAACGAGGCGTTCCTGCTGCTGGCGGCGATCCTGGCGATGTACATCGTGCTCGGCGTCCTCTACGAGAGCTTCATCCACCCGATCACGATTCTCTCGACCTTGCCGTCGGCGGGCATCGGCGCGCTGCTGTCGCTCGAGCTCGCCGGCGCCGGGCTCGACATCATCGGCGTCATCGGCATCGTGCTGTTGATCGGCATCGTCAAGAAGAACGCGATCATGATGATCGACTTCGCCCTCGACGCGCAGCGGCACGAGGGGCTCGACGCGCGCGCGGCGATCTACCAGGCCTGCCTACTGCGCCTGCGGCCGATCCTGATGACGACGGTCGCGGCGATGTTCGGCGCGCTGCCGTTGATGCTGGGAACCGGCGTCGGCTCCGAGCTGCGCCATCCGCTCGGCTTGGCGATCGTCGGCGGGCTCGCGGTCAGCCAGGTGCTGACGCTGTTCACCACGCCGGTGATCTATCTCTTCTTCGAGGGCATCGCCCAGCGTCTCGGCGCCGGCTCGTCGGTCGGTCCGCTGCCGGCGGAGGCGCCGTGAACAACCGCTTCTCCGAGCTGTTCATCCGCCGACCGGTCGCGACCACTCTGCTGACCATCGGCATCGCGCTCGCCGGCCTGCTCGCCTTCACGCAGTTGCCGGTGTCGCCGCTGCCGCAGGTCGATTTTCCCAACATCTCGGTTTCGGCCACCATGCCGGGGGCGAGCCCCGACACGATGGCGAGCTCGGTCGCCGCGCCGCTCGAACGCCATCTCGGCCAGATCGCCGACGTCAACGAGATGACCTCAACGAGTTCGCTCGGCTCGACTCGCATTCAGCTGCAGTTCGGCCTCGATCGCGACATCGACGGCGCGGCGCGCGACGTGCAGGCGGCGATCAACGCCGCTCGCGCCGACTTACCGACGAGCCTGCGCTCCAATCCGACCTACCACAAGATCAACCCCGCCGATGCGCCGATCATGGTGCTGGCGATGACCTCGACCACCCGCACCGCCGGGCAGATGTACGACATCGCCTCGAACGTGCTGCAGCAGCGGCTGTCGCAGCTCGACGGGATCGGCGAGGTCGACGTCGTCGGCAGCGCCCTGCCGGCGGTCCGGGTCGAACTCGATCCCGGCGCGCTGTTCAAATACGGAATCGGGCTCGAAGACGTCCGCGCCGCGCTCGCCGCCGCCAACGCCAACAGCCCCAAGGGCGCGGTCGAGGACGACGACTTCCACTATCAGATCTACGCCAACGACCAAGCGACCAAGGCCGACCAGTATCGCGACCTCGTCGTCGCTTATCGCAACAACGCGGCGGTCAAGCTCTCCGACGTCGCCCAGGTCGTCGATTCGGTTGAGGACCTGCGCAACGCCGGCCTCTCCAACGGCAAGCCGTCGGTCGGCATCGTGCTGTCGCGCCAGCCCGGCGCCAACATCATCCAGGCGGTCGACGGCGTCAAAGCCGAGCTGCCGCGCCTCGCCGCGGCGCTGCCTGGCGACGTCGACCTCGGCGTCGTCGTCGACCGCTCGATCACCATCCGCGGCTCGCTCGCCGACACCGAGCGCACGCTGCTGACCTCCGTCGCGCTGGTGATCGTGGTCGTCTTCGTCTTCCTGCGCAACGTACGCGCCGCCGCCGTGCCGAGCGTCGCGGTGCCGGTGTCGATTCTCGGCGCGTTCGCCGTGATGTATCTGCTCGGTTACAGCCTCGACAACCTGTCGCTGATGGCGCTGACGATCTCGACCGGCTTCGTCGTCGACGACGCGATCGTCGTTCTGGAGAACATCAGCCGACATATCGAGCTCGGCGCGACCCGATTCCGCGCCGCGATCCTCGGCGC
>Ga0181516_10002551_pt1 | contig 12787 bp, 8 predicted proteins | sample PEATcosm2014_Bin_25_FD_121104 | JGI IMG/M metagenome (GOLD analysis project Ga0181516, IMG submission 121104) | Peatland microbial communities from MTU Mesocosm Facility, Houghton, MI, USA - PEATcosm2014_Bin01_10_metaG | ecosystem: Environmental > Terrestrial > Soil > Wetlands > Peat | place...
AAATCTCCAACCCATTTCCAAAAATTCGGACGTAATTCAACTGGAAGTTCATCTACCCCATCAATTAGTAGCACGCCACGTTTTTCGTTCAAGACTCGATGCAGCCAATTCACTGGTTGTGTAAGTGCCCAAACTTTTGGATCTAATGTGTAAGATACAAGCTTTTGGATGTTCGGTGAACCATTGTCCTGTTTATCTAATCTGCGAAGGGGTATAAAAAACGGCACACCTCCCTTCCATGGATTCTCTATCGTCGTTCGATTTGAACATTGAACAGCAATCCAACTGAGGAGGGTAGATTTTCCAGAACCAGCAGGACCACGAACGGTCAAAATCTTTTCGGTTAAGAGGATGCTTTCGGCTCTTTCAGGATGGTCATCCTTTTCCCTCTTAACTGCAAGAGACACATACGCAATACTGAGTTGCTGTCTTAAGTCGCACATTTCTCGGACACCGAGCATCTGCAACTTTCCGTATTCGTTTGCGACTTGAGCGAGATAAGTTTCTTCAAATGATGAATCCTCAAATCCGACATTGGAAAAATCAAACAGGGATAAATCTCGTCGTAGTTGTTCAACTCCTTTTGACAACACGCGAATTTCACCGGTTAAAGCTGAGTCGCGTTCCTGTAATTCAGTTAATATTCGATCTATGCCATCGGAGGTTTCACTTGAAAATTCTTTCAACAAGCCCTGAAGCGCAATTATTGATTCCTGCGAAGAAATCAGGTTGTTTAAGACTTCCTGGTGGTCTTTGCGACGTAGCCACTCCAAGTAATTTTCTATCGTCGCCTTTTTTTTGTCGCCTTTGACCGTGGCATACCATTGAGCCAATGTAAGACCAATGCCGCCAACTCCGGCAACCGAGTTTAGCAATTCTGAAATTCCCATAGACTTTGTAGTTGATTCATTCACGGGACGCCGAATGCCGCGATTTTTCAAACGCCATAACTTCCAACTGTGGTTTTCTTACGCCTATTTCCGAACCGAGTCGAGAAGTTTCTGGCTTCCAAGCCCGCCACCAGATGGATGCTATCGTCGCCCACAGAGCGGACGTTACATGAGCCGTGGAAAGCAATCGGGCGATGTGGACATTAACACCGTCGCCCGCGACGTTTTATGACGATGAGGCCCATGTTCAAAAAATCGCCGCCATAGCCTCACCAGCGATGCCCACTCCACCGTAATTTATGGCGGCGACCTAAAACTTGGATTGAGGAAAAGCAAAAAGCGTTCCAGCCCGTCACCAGATGGATTTGTAGGAGTCGAGGTGACGAGACTCAAATCAAACCAGTCAGAGACTCCTTACGTCGTCTCCTACGGTCAATTGTTCGCGTGGTTCGCGGTTCAAAATCTGTGTTTCATCTGTGTCCATCTGTGGCCCACCTCATCCGGCCTCCGGCCAGCCGAAGCTCGGCTTGCCAATTCTCCCCATCCGATGCGGAGAAGGAATTATTTTGTGGAACGTTTTCCCGGCGTAGGTGCTTGCGCACGGCCACCAACACCGGGCTGATTTCCGTTACGCCTTCAGCGTATTTGAATCCGTGTTTATCCGTGTTTATCCGTGGTAAAAAATTTTCGCGTGTTTGGCGTAGTTCGCGGTTCACCTCATCCGGCCTTCCCGCCAGCTTCAGCCGACCGGCATCTGGAGCATCACCGCGCGGCCGGTGCTGCTGACGTCACTGAGCTTGAATTTGCCGGGGCAGTCGGCTTCGTGGACGCTGCAAGGCCCGAATTTTTCCACGGCCAGTTCGCGCCGGGCCAGTTGTGTGGCCCATTCGAGCGGTTGCGCGCTGTTGATGGGCACGCTGCAAAGGATTTCCCTGAACTCGACGCGGCCTTCAAAGCTCAACTCGTCGTCAACCTCGTCGATCCATTCGGGCATTTCCCAATCCGGCGGCAGGGGCTGCTGGAAAAATTCCTTCAGATGGCAGTCCATCATGAATTTGGACGCCCGTTCGCTGGGAATGAGTGCCTCCAGCGAAAATTCAAATTCATGACCGTGCCGTTCGCCGAATTTCAGGTCGGTCTCCCATTTCCCAAACCGCAGGGGTTTGGTCTCGCCGGGCGGCCAGATCCAGATGTCCGGCCCGCGCGTTTCCGACGATTCATCGCCGTCAATCGGTTCGTGATAGCCGAGGAAAAGATTTTCCAGGTCGCGCCAGTCGCGCAGGCCGGGCACGAACCCGATGAGGCGGAGCCGCAGCCCGGGCGCATCGGCCGGCACGGTGGCCGCCTCCGCCTCGTGCGGGACAAAAGACCAGTCGGCCTGAAAATAAATGCAGCTTTCCCGACCCTCGCGGGGCAGGAACAGTTTCAGCCCGTCGGAACCCCGGAGTTTCCATTTTTGAGAGTTGAGTTGCAGGTTCATGCTTTGAAATTAGTCCTGTTCAGGGTTTTTTGTCGAGCCGTTTTAAGAGGTCGGCAAGCCGCGTCCAAAATTTGTGTTTCATCTGTGCCCATCTGTGGCTCACTCCATCCGTTTAATTTTCCTTCATTTCGCGTCAATTGACTCGCTCGCACCCGCTCGCTCGGCCTTGCGGCCTTCGTCCCGCAAATGCGGGACAAATTCCTTTCGCCGTTTCCCAAACAGTTCAAGTCTTGGGCGGGATTCAAAACTGATTCTCGCTCCTTGCGGAGGGCCACCGGGTTCGTGCCGGACTGCCGTTTGAATTTGTAGCGGCGGGCTGTGACCGCCGGTAACGATATTTTGACATTTTCAAGCAATTCCGGCCTGGAATGGCGAATTTTGCACAGCAATCTCTACTGATTGGTCACCAATCTCTAAAGGTCAGCGAGCAATCTTCAAAGGTCGGTCACCAATCTCTAAAGATCAGTGAGCAATCTTCAAAGGTCGGTGAGCAACCTCTAAAGGTCAGCGAGCAATCTTCAAAGATCGGTCACCAATCTCTAAAGGTCAGTGAGCGATCTTCAAAGGTCGGTCAGCAACCTCTAAAGGTCAGTGAGCGATCTTCAAAGGTCGGTCATCAATCTCTAAAGGTCAGTGAGCGATCTTCAAAGGTCGGTGATCAATCTCTATTGATCGGTCACCGACCTCTATTGATTGGCGACTTATGGCAAAGGTTCGCGACGCTCCTTGCGGAGCGCCACCATTATCCAAAGGTTGATTTCCGATAGGGACGCCGCGCTGCGGCGTCCGGAGGAAGTTCCGTCTCCCTTGCCTGTGGAGAAGCACCAAACGTTCATCGCAGCGCAATGACCCTACCGTTGGAAATTTGCCGGGCAAACAAAGGGCGATGGATAGTGCATGAAGCCGGTCTTCCGCATTGTCTGTCGCCCGGATTATTTTTGGTCCTAGCGGACGGCCAGCATCGCACACGGCCCCTACTTGCGTAGGGCCACCGTTGCGCAGGGCCACCGTTGCGCAGGGCCACCATGTTGTTACTTTAATTGGAATATACCCTGACAACATCGGTCAACTCCCTGCCTGTGCTGAAGGAGAACCACTTGCCGGATTTGTCGAATACCCCCAAACACCTGTATTCCTTGCATTGAATCCAATGGTTTTCGCCGGTTTTGAAATTTTCTGCCGCTGGCAGACAGCCATCCATATTTTGTTTTTCTTCTCTCATCCCTGTATTGTATGTCCGGGCTGGTGTTGCCGCGACTAGGAAGCTCCTTGCCGCCGCTAGGGAAACCCCAGTCCCAAACAATACCGCTGCCGGAATTTCAGATCACGTTCGGGACTTGGAAGAAATTGTTGATCTCTTGGATTGAAATACGAGGTCACAAGACCCATTTTAATAGGACAAAAGTAACCACGAAGGCCAGCAGCCCTGAAATGACATCTTTGTAAACGCCGCGCTTCCGCCCGTTTGACCTGCGTTCATAAGTTAGGTTGGGTCCCATGTGTGCCCAATGTGAACATAATTATTTCAAACTGCACATGGGGTGTTCACCCCATAGGATTCAATCAATACCACTACCGGTTCCGGGCAAATCTTGCGCGGCAATCCGATTTATGCTTTATTCCGGCAAGGGTACGCGCCGCTTTGAATGAAAACGGCGGATGCGCTGTCCATTGAAACGAATCTATGTTCTACGCTTTTGATCCATTGTGGCTGCTGTTCGCGGTGCCGGGGTTGCTGCTCGGCATCTGGGCGCAGGTGAAATTGTCGCACGCCTACGGCAAATACAGCAAGGTGGCCGTCGAGTCGGGCATGACGGGCGCGCAGGCGGCGCGCCGGATCCTCGATGACGCCGGCCTCAACGACATGGCGGTGGAGGAAGTGCCCGGCCACTTGAGCGACCATTACGACCCGACGAAGCGCGCGCTGTTTTTGTCGTCGGAAAATTTTCGCGGGCGCACGGTCGCGGCGGTGGGCGTGGCGGCGCACGAATCCGGCCACGCGCTGCAGCATCAGGCGGCCTACGGGCTGTTCAATTTCCGGATGGCGATCGCGCCGGTGACGCAGTTCGCAAGCATGGCCTACATGGGGGTCTTCTTCGCTGGATTCATTTTCCGCCAGTTTTTCCCCACGTTCATCACCATCGCCATCGTGCTTTTTTCCGTGATGACGCTGTTCCAGCTCGTGACGCTGCCGGTGGAATATGACGCGAGCCGCCGGGCAAAGGAGCAGTTGTTCCGGCTCGGCCTCGTGCGCGAGGACGAACGCGCGGGCATCAGCAAGGTTTTGGACGCGGCGGCGCTGACTTATGTCGCGGCGCTGGTCAGCTCGGTCATGCAATTGCTCTACCTGCTCACCATCCGCGGCCGGCGCTGATTTGATTTTTCTTGCCCGCGCGCATTTCGTCTTTAACGTCTTGCCCGTCATGGCGGTAAAAACCAAAAAGCCAAAAGCGGTCAGGATCCAAGGACGCGCAAAAATCTCCGCGCCGGCGGCCAAGTTCGTCCCGTATGTCATCCCTGATTCCGCCCCGCCCAAGCCGGCCGAGGGCGACACGACGGCGTTCATCCGTTATGAAAGTTCGCGTTCCGACGGCGACAGTTCCATCCGGCTTTACCTGCGCGAGATCGGGCAGGTGAAACTGCTCACGCCGGACGAGGAGATCCAGCTCGCCGCGCGCATCAAGAAGGGCGACAAGAAGGCGCGCGAACACATGATCAAGGCGAACCTGCGCCTCGTCGTGAAGATCGCGCGCGATTACGAGGGCATCGGCCTGCCGCTGCTGGATTTGATCAGCGAGGGCAACATCGGCCTGATGAAGGCCGTCGAACGGTTCGACCCCGCGAAGGGCGGAAAACTTTCGACCTACGGTTCGTGGTGGATCAAGCAGTCCATCAAGCGCGCGCTGGCCAACCAGTCCAAGACCATCCGCCTGCCCGTCCATCTCGTTGACAAGATCTCCAAGATGCGCCGCATCGGGATGCGCCTGCAGGAGGAGCTTGGCCGCGAGGCGACGGACGAGGAACTGGCCGACGAGATGGGCATGACCGCCGCGCGCGTGCGGCAGATGCGGCAGGCGGCCATCCGCCCGGCGTCGCTCGACGCACCCATCGGCGACGACGACTCGAACAATTTTTCCGACGTGGTCGAGGACGAGAACGCCACGTCGCCCTACGACAACCTCGAGGACAAGACCGTGACCGGGATGTTGCAGGACATGGTCAAGGATCTCGACGACCGCGAGGCGACGATTTTGCGCTTCCGTTTCGGCCTCGACGGCGGCACGGAAAAGACATTGGAGGAGGTCGGCGTGAAATTCGGCGTCACGCGCGAGCGGGTCCGCCAGATACAGAACCTGGCGCTGAAAAAACTCCGCAGGATGATCCAAAAGCTTGAAACAGAAAAAGGCAAAGAAAAATAAAGATCATGCCGAACGTCACGTCCAAAGAAATCGAAACCGCCATCCGCAACGTCCCGGATTTTCCGAAAGCCGGCATCCAGTTCAAGGACATCACGCCCGTGCTGGCCGACGCGCGGCTGTTCGCAGGCGCGATCGACCTGCTTTGCGACGGCTTCAAGCCCGGCTCGGTGGACGCGGTCGTGGGCATTGATGCGCGCGGATTCATCTTCGCCGCCGCCGCCGCCATGAAATTGAAGGCCGGCTTCGTGCCCGTCCGCAAAAAGGGCAAGCTGCCCTACAAAACACACGAGCAGGATTACGCGCTCGAATACGGCTCGGCGACCGTGGCGATGCACATCGACGCGCTCAAGCCCGGTGCGCGCGTCTTGTTGATCGATGACCTGCTCGCAACAGGCGGAACCGCCGCCGCCGCGACCGCGCTGGTGAAAAAACTTGGCGCGCAGATTCTGGAGATCAGCTTTCTCATCGAATTGAAATTCCTCGACGGCCGCGAAAAATTGAAAGGCTGCCCGGTTCGCTCGATCGTGGTCTACTAGGCCGCGCGCAATTCAGTTTTCAACTTCGTCCTTTTCGCTACACTTCCGGCGATGCACTGGCTGCAAACGCTCGACACGGGCCTGTTTCATTTCATCAACGGCTCGCTGGGCAATCCGCCCTGCGACTGGCTCATGCCCATCCTGAGCGGCGGCGGCGGCGTGATGCAATGGTTCGTTCCCTTCGCCGTCGCGCTCGTCATCGGCATCCTGTGTTTCGGAAATGCGCGCGCGCGGCTCTGCGCCCTGATGATCTTTCTCGTCATCGCGCTCGGCGACCCGCTCATCGTCAACACCATCAAGCACGCCGTCGACCGCCCGCGCCCGTGCATCACGCTTTCCAATGTCGTCGAACGGCTGGGCTGCACGGAAACCGGCAGCATGCCGTCCGCGCACGCGGCGAACTGGTTCGCGATGACGATGATCATGTTTCTTTTTTACCGGCGCAGCGCGTGGTTCATGCTGCCGATGGCGCTGGCCGTTTCGTTTTCGCGCGTCTACAACGGCGTGCATTATCCGAGCGACGTTCTGGCCGGCGCGATCCTGGGCGCGGGCTACGCGGCGGCCTTTGCGATCGCGATCGAAATGGCGTGGCAGAATTTCGGAAAAAAATGGTTTCCGCTCTGGCACGCAAAGCTGCCGTCGCTCTTAAACGCGGAATGCGGAATGCAAAATGCGGAAAATCAAAATCCTGCCAACTCCGAACTCCGAACTCCGAACTCCGAACTCGAATGGCTCCGCCTCGGTTACATCTTGATTTTCGCCATGTTGATCGGCCGCTGGATTTACATCGCCAGCGGCACGATTGACCTGGAAAAAGACGAGGCATATCAATGGGTCTGGTCGAAGCATCTCGCGCTGTCGTACTACAGCAAGCCGTTCGGGATCGCGCTGATCCAATTCGCAAGCACCCATGTCTTTGGCGACACGGAATTCGGCATCCGCTTTTTCTCGCCGCTCTTCGCCGCGATTTTGAGCGTGATGGCGCTGCGGTTTTTCGCGCGTGAAGCCAGCGCGTGCGCGGCGTTCTGGCTTTTGCTCGTCGTCACCGCCGCGCCGCTGCTCGGCATCGGCACGATCTTGATGACCATTGACCCGCCGCTCGTGCTGTGCTGGACATGGGCGCTCATCGCCGGCTGGCGCGCGACGCAACCCGGCGGCAAAACGCGCGACTGGCTCGTCGTCGGGCTGGCGATGGGGCTCGGCTTTCTGTGCAAATACACGGCGGCGACGCAGCTCGTCTGCTGGATGATTTTCTTCGCGCTCCAACCGTCGGCGCGCGCGCATCTGAAAAAGGCCGGCCCCTGGCTTGCGCTGCTGGTCTTCTCGATCTGCACCCTGCCCGTCGCCATCTGGAACTCCCAACACGGCTGGGTCACCGTCACTCACGTCGCGGGCGACGCGGGAATGCACACGGCGTGGAGGCCGACGCTGCGCTATTTCTGGGATTTCATTTTCTCGCAGGCCGGGTTGCTCAATCCGGTTTTCTTCGTCGGCGCGGTCTGGGCGATGTTCGGCTTCTGGAGATCCCGGCGCGAACGCCCGCTGTGGCTTTATTTTTTCTGCATGGGCGCGCCGCTTTATCTCGGCTACTGGCTTTTCTCATTTCATTCGCGCGTGCTGCCGAACTGGCCCGTGGCCGCCGTCCCGGCGATGTTCTGCCTGATGGTTCTTTATTGGGAGGAAAAAATCCGCGCCGGTTCGCGCTGGGTGAAACCATTTTTCACCGCCGGCCTCGCGCTCGGGATTTTTGCCATCGTGTTCATGTATGACAGCAATCTCGTCGGCAAGATTTCCGGCCACCTGCTGCCCGGCGAAACCGACCCGTCGCGCCGCGTGCGCGCGTGGCAGCCGACCGCCGCGCTCGTCGAGACCGCGCGCGAAAACCTCGAGGCCGAAGGCAAGCCCGCGTTCATCATCGCCGACCATTACGGCATCACCAGCGAATTTTCATTTTACCTGCCGCAGGCGCGCGCCGCGCTGGATTCCAAGCCGCTCGTCTATTGCGTGGACTCGGACGAACCGGAAAACCAATTCTATTACTGGCCGGAATATGATTATCGCTCCAGCCGCAAAGGCGAGAACGCCATCTACATTTCCGAGCTCAACCCCTACCCGCTCGAAAGCGGCTGGCTTTGGAAGTGGCTCGCGCATGAACCCGTCGATTACGCCGGCACGCCGCCGCCCATGAAAATCCCGGCGCGCGTCGCCGGTGAATTTGAATCCACAGCCGACCTCGGCGAACACGAGATCATGTTCGGCGACCGCATCTTCCGACGCGTCCATCTTTGGGCGTGCTACAATCTGAAATAAAATGGCCGCGACGGAAACCCTTCTGCGCGTCCGCGATTATGATCTGGCCGCGACACTGGATTCCGGCCAGGTCTTCCGCTGGCGACAAAAAGAAAATTCATGGATTGGCGTTGTCGGAAAAAACTCCGTGCGGCTGACGCAAACACCCGCGGGCATTTTTGCCGAAACTGATGCGCCGCAAAAAAACTGGGACTGGCTGCGCGATTATCTTCAAACCGAGATTGAACTGGGAAAAATTCTCAAAGCTTTTCCAGACGACGCGCCGATGAGAAACGCCGTCGCCAGTTGTCGCGGACTGCGGCTGTTGCGGCAAGACCCGTGGGAATGTCTCGCGTCGTTCATTTTGTCCTCCACGAAACAAATCGTCCAAATCCGCCAGATCGTCGCGCTGCTCTGCGAACGCTTTGGCGATCGGCTTACGCCGCAGCCACCGATTTCAAGCGAGGTGAATTATTCGTTCCCGTCGCCGGAGCAAATTGCCGCCGCGACGGAAAAGGAACTCCGCGCCTGCAAAATGGGCTTCCGCGCGCCCAACCTCCTCGCCGCCGCGCGGCAGATTGCCGATGGAAAATTTGACCTCGAAAAAATCCGCCGGCTGGATTACGCCGAAGCGCGCGCGGAACTGATGAAACTGCGCGGCGTGGGCGGGAAGATTGCCGACTGCGTTTTGCTCTTCGCCTACGGATTTGATTCCGCGTTTCCCGTGGATGTCTGGATCGAACGCGCGCTGCAACGGCTTTATTTCCCGCGCCGCCGCGCCAGCGAACCACGCCTGCGCCGCTTTGCCGCCACGCATTTCGGCCCGCATGCCGGTTACGCCCAGCAATATCTTTTTCATTACATGCGGACGAAATTGAAATAGCTTTTTCTTGATAAAAAATTGCCGGTCAACTTTCATAAGCTCTGATGAAAGCGGGCGTGCATAGGTAGCGGTTTAATAATAATGTTGGCATCAAGCCATGAGCTTTCTTTCACAGTTTACAATAAACGAACCATTGATGAGATGGCGCGAACCAAATGCTTACTCCAGACGCGATCTTTCGCGGCCTCGTGCATGGATTGGCTTATCACTGTTTTTTCTAATACCGATTCTACTTCTCTTCATCGCGCCATATACAGACATGGACAGTAGCCCCAGAAGGAACATATTCGTAGCCTCTTTTTTGTGGGTGGTCGGCGCGCTTGTATTTGTTCGTATTTGGTTTGGTCCAGGTAATGTAGTCCGTCTGCATGAAGACTATGTGGCGAAAGCAATCAGTCGGCCAGCATGGCAGACGCGATACAAAGATATTGAAAGTTGCAGTGTCAGCTACGACAGTTATCACGATAGTAAGTTTTGCATATTAACATTTACCCTCAAGAAAGGTTTGCCAACGGGACAAGTCGGTCAGATTGTTTTACCGGACGATTCCACTCTGGAGCGAGCGTTGCAGATACTTCGAGACAGAGGCATAAAGATTATGCTGCCTAACAATTAGATAGACTGCAAATTTCCTTCGCCGCCTTCGCGTCCTTCGCGCGACGCAAAATGAAAATTGAAACCATCCTGACGCCGGCGGAATTGCCCGCGCTCGCCCAACGCGATTTGCGCGCGACCGCGTGCGTCGTGTTCGACGTGCTGCGCGCGACCAGCACGTTCGTGACCGCGCTGCACCACGGCGCCAAAGCCATCATCCCCGTCAGCGAAATCGCCGAGGCACTGGAAATCAAGAAGTCCAAAGTCCAAAGTCCAAAGTCCAAAGTCATTTTGCTCGGCGGCGAACGCAACGGCGTCCGCATTTCCGCCGGCGGCATTGATTTCGATCTCGGCAATTCGCCGCGCGAATACACGCCGGAAAAAGTGCGCGGCAAAACCATTGTCAGCACTACCACGAACGGCACGCGCGCCCTGCGCGCCTGCGTCGGCGCGAAAACAATTCTTGCCGCCTCCTTCTTGAACCTCACGGCGACGGCGGAATTTCTCCGGCAAAACCGTTTTGAAAACATTCTGCTCATCTGCGCCGGCACGCGCGAGAATGCCGCGCTCGAAGACACTCTGGCGGCGGGGGCGCTGGTTGAATTTTTGGCTCGCGGGGATGCTCGCCCCACCTTGTCCGCTTCAACTGAATCCGCACTTCAAACTTACGCGAAAGCAAAATCTGATCTGGCCGCGACAGTGATCCGCGATTCAGAAAATGGGCGGCGTTTGCTGGCGATTCCCGAATTGCGTGACGACGTGGCATTCTGCCTTCAGCGCGACATTTTTCCGCTCGTCGCCAAAATGGAATCTGACGGCGCGATTCGGATTTCAGTTTGAAATTTGCGCGCCGAGCGCCTGCAATTTCGCCCTGGTTCTTGAGTCTTCAGGATTGAGCTGCAACGCGGTCTGGTAGTTCTGCACGGCTTCGGCAAGTTGTCCCTGCCTGACAAGGGTGTCGCCGAGATTGGCGTAAATCTGCGCGTTGTCGGGCGCAAAACGGATCGCTTCGCGGTAATGTTGAGCGGCTTCATCAAACCGGTGCTCGATGAACAGAACGGTGGCGAGGTTGTTGTGCGCATCGGCGAAATCCGGATTCAACTGCAGTGCGGCCTCAAAATTGGTGATGGCTCCGGCGAACTGGCCTTTGGCGTAGAGCGCAAAGCCAAGGTTGTCCAGCACGTCTGCCTGATCGGGCGCGATTTGCAAGGCGTGGCGATAATTTTCAATGGCTCCGTCCAAGTTTCCCGTCTTGGCCAGCGCATTGCCCATGTTATAAAAGACGTCGGGGTCTGACGGATTCATCCGCTGGGCGTTATGAAACAAATCCATTGCTTCGACGAAATTTCCACGCTTTGACATCCAGGTGCCAAGATTGATGTATGCGGTATAATTGTCGCCCGTCACCGCCAGCGTGTGGCGAAACAGCGTCTCGTTGTCGCGCCAATAGTCCAACTGGCTCCGTGTCCGTGTCGCACTGGCAGCCAGCACGAGCAATACAATCACGGCTGCCGCTGACCTTGAAACTTTTTGACTGGTGAATAATTTTTCAGCGCCCCAAGCCAAAATGATGAACAAGCCGACCAGCGGAAAATAGGTGTATCGGTCGGCCATGGATTGAATCCCGACCTGGACAAGACCGATGACGGGAACGAGTGTTCCGACAAACCAAAACCAGCCGGTGAACACAAATGGAAATTTTCGAGACACACTCACCGTCGCGAGGCAAAGGAAGACGAACAGCGTCACCGAAAATAAAACCAGGCTAACAGGCCAATGGCCGGGAAGCGGATACGGATTGGCAAGGGGTTCAGGCCAGAAAGTTTTGCCGAGATAGCGGGCGTAAGAGACAAACGCGTTTTCCACCCGCAGCGACAGCGGAAATTTTGTCATCGTGGCCACGGCGCCGCCCTTTTGTTGCGCAATGAATGTGGCGGCACAGGAAACCGCGCTCAACGCAAAGAATGGAATTTTTTCCGAAAGCAGGCGGGAACCCGTGGTTCGCGGATCGCGGATCGCAAATCGTTGGAGCGGCCACCAGTCGAGCAACAGCATCACAAACGGCAGCGTGACGAGCATCGGCTTGGACATCAAACCGAGCGCAAAAAAAATCAGCACGAACCAAAAACCGAGCCGACTATTTTCCTTTGCATAATGCGCGTAACTTAAAAGCGCCAGCAGAGCGAAAAACGTGCTCAAAACGTCTTTGCGCTCGGAAATCCACGCAACGGATTCGACATGCAACGGATGCAAGGCAAACAGCGCTGCCACGAGTGCGCTCCGCCAAGTCGCCGCGGTTAATTTTCGGAGCAGCAAAAATAGCAAAGCCGTGTTGGCCGAGTGGAATAAAAGATTTGTGAAATGCGGGCCGAAAGAATTTTTGCCGGAAATTTGCGCGTCCAACATGAGTGACAGCCACGTCAGCGGATGCCAGTTGCCGGCGCATCCCGTTGTGAAAGCCCAGGCGACATTTGCCGGAGTCAGCGCGGACAAGACGTGGGGGTTGGACGTGAAGTAATCCGGGTCGTCGTAATTCAGAAAATCGCAGCGCGTGACGGGCCAGAAAACAAGAATCGTCGTCGCGGCCAAAAGCAGACAGAGAAAAGCAGGATTGGAAAATACGCTGGCAAATCTGGCTTTGAAAATTGCGCCGCCGTTATGTTCGGGCAGAAGCATTTTATCTGATCCGTCAGACG
>Ga0181516_10002552_pt1 | contig 12785 bp, 14 predicted proteins | sample PEATcosm2014_Bin_25_FD_121104 | JGI IMG/M metagenome (GOLD analysis project Ga0181516, IMG submission 121104) | Peatland microbial communities from MTU Mesocosm Facility, Houghton, MI, USA - PEATcosm2014_Bin01_10_metaG | ecosystem: Environmental > Terrestrial > Soil > Wetlands > Peat | place...
AGGCCAGTTCACGCGGGGGGTCGCGAAAGATGCCGGCAAGCCACTGGCTGCCGCCGACGGCCTTGGCGGCAGGCTGCGAGCGCCGGAAAGCTGCTAAAGCCCGAGCATAAAGAGAGACCCGCTGAGGCGGATCAGCGCGCCAGCGGGTCAATTACCGGATCCGTCAGCACTAGGGGAAGACCGTGCTTCGGCCGTGCACAACTTGTATTCCCGCCATTAGAAGAAGTCTGTGCGTTACCGAACATAAAAGAACCCGTCAGTGAAGATAACCGCACTGACGGGTTGAAAGCTGAATCCACCGAACAGTCACTCAGGGGGAGTCGTGCTCGGTTAGGGAGATCTGGACTCAGGCGAGAACCTTACACGCGAACCGTTGGGTTCTCTGTGCGGCGCCGAACACGCGGCAACGGAAAACTCTGCCGGGTCCCGGTACGGTGCCGTACAGATGGGGCGTTGCACGGGTGTCAGTATGCGAAATCAACGACGATTTTCCTGCAACAAGGTGGAACATGGGCACAATTCTAATCATTCTCCTGATCGTCCTGCTGTTCGGCGGCGGCGGCGGCTATTATGGATATCGACGCTACGGTGGGACCGGACTCGGCGGCGCCTTGGGTCTGGTACTGATTATCGTGCTCGTACTGTGGTTGTTCGGCGGGCTGCATATCAGCAGCTGATGCTCCGATTCGCGGACTGCGCTTGCGAATTGGAACCCGGAGGTGTCTTAGGCGACACAGCAATGGGGAGCGTAGATGATCATTTCCTCGCCGCTGGATTTCCGGGAGGCGGCACGTCGCCGGGTGCCGCGATTCCTGTTCGATTACGCCGATGGGGGTGCCTACACCGAGGCCACGCTGCGGCGCAATGTCTCGGACCTGGCGGAAGTGGCGCTTCGACAGCGGGTACTCCAGGGCTGCGGCACGATCGATCTCAAGGCCACGCTCTTTGGACAGGAGCTATCGCTACCGGTCATGCTCGGTCCGGTCGGCATCGGTGGCATGTACCGTCGTCGCGGGGAGACGCAGGCGGCCCGCGCGGCCACTCGGGCGGGCGTGCCGTTCTGCCTGTCGACGGTCTCGTTGTGCTCGCTGGCCGAGGTCATCAAGGCCGCGGGCAATGATCGCATCTGGTTTCAGCTCTACGTCATACGAGACCGGGCATTCATGCGAGATCTGCTGCAGACCGCGAAGGCGGCCGGTGTGAAGGCGCTGGTGTTCACGGTCGATATGCCTGTGCCCGGCGCGCGCTATCGCGATGCGCACTCGGGCATGTCAGGTTCCAGGGGGCCCTTGCGCCGGCTCCTGCAGGCATTGGGCAAGCCGGGATGGGCCTGGGATGTGGGCATCCGCGGTCGACCGCATCAGCTCGGCAATCTCGAGCCGGTGCTTGGCAAGGCGAGCGGGTTGAATGATTACATGGGCTGGCTCGGCGCCAATTTTGATCCGACTATCTTCTGGAAGGATCTGGACTGGATCCGGGCCGGCTGGGACGGGCCGCTGATCATCAAGGGGATACTGGACCCGGAGGATGCCCGCGCAGCGGTAGACATCGGGGCCGACGGCATCGTCGTGTCCAATCATGGCGGACGACAGCTCGATGGGGTGCTCTCGAGCGCGCGCGCACTCCCCGCGATCGCCGATGCGGTTGGCGATCAGTTGACCGTGCTTGCTGATTCAGGTGTGCGGTCAGGGCTCGATGTCGTGCGTATGCTGGCCCTGGGCGCCAGGGGCGTGCTGCTCGGTCGCGCATGGATATTCGCGCTCGCTGCCCGGGGCGAAGCCGGTGTCGCTCAGCTGCTCGATCTGCTCGCGCGCGAAATGCGAGTGGCGATGACGTTGACGGGGTGCCAACGAATTGCCGACATCGATCGATCCACGCTGGTGGCAACTTCGAAGTGAGGCGATGGCGTTCTCACGGCGTGGCCGCGCCTGCGATCTTGCCCAAACCCGCCGTGACACAAGCCTCGTCCTTCTCTCCCCCCGGCGCGCCGGACGCGCTCATGGCGCCTACGATCACGCCATGGATGCGAATCGGCAGTCCCCCGGCCCAGGTGATGAGACTCGGATCGGCAGCGAGCGCAGACGTGGGCACGGTCTTGCCAAAATCCCCGGAGGACATGCCCGTCTTCAAGACCGTGTAGGCCTTGCGCCGGCTGATCTCGACGGTGCGCTCCGCTGCGCCGTCGCCGCGCAGCACGAGTCGGGTCGATAAATCCGGGTCGAGTACCGTGACCGTGACGGCGTAGCCCTGTGCCCGGCACGTGTCGACGGCCGTCTGCGCGGCAACGAGCAGCTGCGGGAGCGCGAGCGGAGCCGCCGTTTCATACGCATGAGCAGTCAATGTGATCGCGATCATAGAGGCCGCAGTGATTGCCAATCGGTTCACGCTGAACTCCTCACATCCACATCCACACCGCCGCGGCCCCCATCACCAGGGTTGCGATCCAGCCGAGGATAACGATCGGCCGACTGGCCGTGTAGGCGCCCATGATGGATTGCTTCGAGGCCACAAGGATGATGACCGCCATCAGCGGTACCGCGACGATCCCATTGATGACCGCGCTCCAGAATAACGCTTTCATCGGGCTGATCGGCGAGTACTGGATCAGCAGGGCCGCGAGCACGCTGACGGCGATGACGGCGTAGAATCCGCGGGCGTCGGTAGCCTTGCGCTCCAGACCGAACTTCCAGCCCATCGCCTCGGCCAGCGCATAGGCGCCGGAGCCGGCAAGGACTGGCACGCCGATGAACCCGACGCCAAGAATCCCCGCCGCAAACAGCAGGAAGGCGAAGTCACCGGCGACCGGGCGCAGCGCACTCGCTGCCGCGGCGGCAGTCGTAATATTGGTCACACCGGCTCGATTGAGCGTGACCGCGGTTGCCAGAATGATGAAGTAGGCGGTGAGGTCCGAATAGAACATCCCGCTCCAGGTGTCCCAGCGAATCCGCCGCAGCTCCATCTTTGCCGCAGGCGGATCATCGATCAGAGGCCGTGCGTCTCTGCTGCCGCGATGCATCTCCTCCACTTCTTCGGACGCCTGCCAGAAGAACAGGTAGGGGCTGATGGTGGTGCCGAAGACCCCGATGACGACGGTGGCTGCGGCCGCGTCCCATTTGAGACTGGGCCAGACCGTACGCAGCGCGACCTCTCCCCAGGGAACATGCACGGTGAACAGCACGGCCATGTAGGCCAGCAGCGACAGCGTCAGCCATTTCAAGAATACAACGTAGCGATGATAGGGAATCAGCACCTGGAGCAGCAGCGTGGCGATCACGAAGCAAAACGTCATCAGATGTCGATTGACGCCGCTGACGAGCTCGGCGACTTCGCCCATGGCGGCGACGTCGGCCGCGATATTCAGGATATTCGCCATCAGCAGCAGCGCCACGACGCCCAGCAGCACGTACGGTGGAAATGCGAGCTTGATATTCGCGGCAAGTCCCCTGCCGGTGACTCGCCCGATGCGGGCGCAGATCGATTGGATCGCAGCCATCAGCGGCAGGGCCAGCGGCATGGTCCACAACATGTTCAGGCCGAACTGCGCGCCTGCCTGGGAGTAGGTGGCTATGCCGCTGGGATCGTCATCTGCGACCCCGGTTATCAGGCCCGGGCCGATGCATGCGAGCGGATGCTCTTTGAGGCGACTCCAGAGCGTCCGGATATAGCGCTGGATCGGGGCGTGCGGTCTGAGCATGTTATAACTCTTTTATAAATCAATATTATAAGTAGTATTTGTTACAAACTACTGTAACAGCAGGCGCCCGGTCGTGGCAGCAGGCTCGCGGCCGCTAAGTGCCTATAATCCTGACACTGAACGGGGCCGCCGAGGAGCCCGTCGGAGCTCAACATTGTGGCGAGGATCTGGCACCCGCAGGCGACGCTGGAGGCCCTGATGCGAACCGGTCATGGCACGCTGCTGGAATATCTGGGCATTGTGCTGACCGAGCTCGGGGATGACTTTCTGTCGGGGACCATGCCCGTTAATGAGCGCACGGTGCAGCCGATGCGCATTCTGCACGGCGGAGCCTCGGTCGCTTTCGCCGAGACACTGGCGAGCCTGGCGGCCACCGCCGTGGTGGATGCTGCAAGCTTCGCCTGCGTGGGACAGGAGATCAACGCCAACCACGTTCGCCGGGCGGCGGAGGGTACGGTGGTGTCGGGTGTTGCACGCCCGTTCCATATCGGAGCGCGCAGTCATGTGTGGGGAGTAGACATCTGTGATTCGCAGCAACGTCGCGTCTGCATCTCGCGAGTGACGATGGCCGTGATACCGCGATCGTAAGGTCAGGGCGCTGGCAGCACCTTGGAGAAGAAGTCGTAGATGCCACGCTCGCCCATGCGACGGGCGTTCGCAAGTTCGCCGGCTTTGGTCGAGTACAGCACCCGATTGTCTGGCGTCACGACGACGGCTGCCGGTATCCCCTTCTGAATGGGGTTGCCATAGCGCTGGGCAAGATCCAGGTTCTTGTCGAAATTGCCGACGTCGATCTTGACGACCACGAATCGAGAATCGATCAGGGGCGCGCTCGAGCCATGCATGGCCACATCAAGGTCCCGGCAATCTTCACACCAGTTAGCGCCGAATACGACCAGCACATCCTTGTGCTGCGTCTGCGCTTCATCCAGCCCTTGTTGAAGTGCGGCATGGGCATCTGCGCCATCATCATAGGGTAGCGGAGCCGCGGCCACCGCCAGCGACCATCCAATGCCGATCAGCAGCCGTATCGGGAATTTCATTGCAATCACCAGTGGTAGCTCAGCATGAACTTGAACAGTACCGGCGCCACCAGCTGACCTTGAGTCCCTTCGATCGCCACCGATGAGGCGGCGTTGGCGTAGTGATAGAGACGATACTCGAGGTCGCCGTAGACTTTCCACTGGCCGTAACTGAGCTCCGCCCCGGGAGACAGCAACAGACGGTGGTAGCCGCTGTTGGCCGGATCTGCACTCGCGCCGCTGTCGTGCAGCCGATCCGAACCGACCAGCTGCAGCAGCGTGGCTAGCGTCGCGGTTTGCCCGATGTGGATCCCGTCGTACAGGAGTCCCGCTGCGGCGTCCACCTCATTGCCGGGCCGATAGCCTTCGCGCATATTGAAGGCGCGATCGAGCAGGGCCTCCACAAACCACTTCAGATGATTACTGCTGCCAATGCTCCCCAGGTGATACCCGCCCAGCAATAAGTCAGTGGTGCCCGTGCCGATCGAGGTATCGCGGTCGAAATTGGGGTAAGTCCAGTCGCCGCTGGGGATTTTCAGCCCCAGAGTAATGGCCGTTGACAGGTCGGAGGAGAAGCCCGTGTAGCGGCCAACGAGCCGGATGTCGCCCAGAGCCGTGTGGCGGAAGCTGGTCACGTCCGGCGCGCCTGGCACGCCAATATCGGTTCGAAACAGCCGATCCCAGTAGGGAATCTTCAGCGACGCGCCCCAGGTGTCGTTGAACTGATAGTCGATGCCGGCACCGCCGAAGTTGGTTTGTATATCCTTGTCGGTATTGGCAGCGCTCAAACCGTGGTGCGAGCCGACCCAGTTCTCGGTCTGATTCATGTAGTCGTCTTCCAGGTACAGCGTGCCGCCGGGACCATTCGGCAGCATCGTGGCCGTTCCGACGTCGAACACGCCGCACCCGCAGGCGCAGGCGAATCCTGCCGACGGTGCGACAGCGAGCAGCAGGCTTGACAGCGACGCGCGCACCAAACCAGCGCCGGTCGCGCCGCCGCCCTGAGCAGTCATAAACATATACATGTAACTCTCCCAACGAGGGCCAATGCATGTAGCCACGCGCCGAGCCCCGGTCGTCTCGGCCGGGCGGTGAGTGCGATCAGCGCTCGCGCGCGCGCGACTGGTTCAGGCTTGCAGGGGAGGGCCGCGCGGCAACTGCGCGCGTGCTGGGATTTCGTAGTGAATGATCTGCGGCGCCCGTTCTAGCGCCTGCAGGGACGGTGGATCGATGGGCAGAACGACGGCTAAGTACGTCAGCGCCGCGAGCGCAGGACTGGCACCGTAGGGACAGGCACTATGATCCTGATGGGTGGGAACCTGATGGTTGGGAACCTGATGGGTGGGCGAATGACTGCCACCGGATAGTGGCATGTCCATGGCCGTCGAAACCGCCATCGCCGCAATGGGGGCATAGCCCGCGCACAGCATCAGCCGCACGCTCAAGCCCGGACCAAACGCAGGCATGAAGCCGATCGGAATCAGCGAGCGCAACAGGAAGCCCGGCAGCACAATCGCCACCCACCAGCTTCCGCGCTTACGGTGCCATCCGATCAAAGCTGCTCAGGCTCCGACATGCTGTATCACCGGGCGAGTGTAGCGCAGCCGCCACGGTTCGCCCATCGCGCAGTCGCTCGACCACCAGTCATAATCGGTCAGCACAATCCAACATGGAGCAGGTCATGGATCGCTTCACGATTTCGCTGGACGAGGCCCTCGCGGCGGCCTTTGATGAGCACATCCAACGACGAGGCTATACGACTCGCAGCGAAGCGGTGCGAGACATACTCCGCGATCTCCTGCAGCGCGGGGAGCAGGCGCGCGATGGCAGCGGCTTCTGCGTCGCGAGCCTGTCATACGTCTACAACCATCACGAGCGCCAGCTGTCCGAGCGATTGGCCAATCTGCAGCATGGACACCATGAGCTCACCGTCGCGACCATGCACGTGCACCTTGATCACGAGCAGTGTCTCGAGACCACGACGCTGAAGGGACCCGCGAAGGCGGTGCGGCAATTCGCCGAGAAACTCATGGCCGAACGGGGCGTGCGCCACGGTCAGTTGAATCTCGTCAGCGTCGACCTCGGAGAGTCCCACAAGCACGACGGCAGCCGCCATCGCCACCTGACACCCCGGCATTGATTGTAAGAAGATCCTGGCACGGCACTGCGCGCCGGCGCGGTGCTGCCGGGTGCCGGGTGCCGGAAGGTTGCAACACGGTTCTGGTAAGAGGATTATGGAAATCCTCTTAAAAATGGCGTCCAATTCCCGGCGGGGCGCGTATGTATGCATCGTGGCCTGCCTGATGTGGAAACGTGCCTCCGGTCTGCTCCTCAGGGGTGTCAGCGCGGCTGGCGTCCTGGGCGGTATGGCGGTGGCGTCCGAGGCGCTGGCCGATACCGGAACCGGGGACACGCTGCAGCAGATCACCGTCACCGCGGAACGCCTCGAACTGCTCGGAACGGCTGCCAGCGCCAGCGAAGGGGTGGTCGCGGATGAGGAATTACAGCTGGCGCCGGTGTATCGGCCGGGGCAAATGCTGGAGACCGTCCCGGGCCTGATCGTGACGCTGCACAGCGGAGAGGGTAAAGCCAATCAGTTCCTGCTGCGGGGCTACAATCTCGATCACGGCACCGACCTGGCGACCTACGTGGACGACATGCCGGTCAACCAGCCCACGCATGCACACGGCCAGGGTTACACCGATCTGAACTTCGTGATTCCGGAACTCGCAGACGGTATCGCGTACACCAAGGGGCCGTACTACGCCGATGTCGGGGATTTCGGTGCGGTCGGTTCAGTGCACATGGAGTATCGGAGCACGATCCCCGACCAGGTGTCCGCGACCGTCGGCACGCTCGACTACCAGCGCTACTTCGCCGCCGGCTCGCAGGTCGTGGGTGATGGACATCTGCTGGCTGCCGCGGAACTCCAGCACTACGACGGGCCGTTCCTCAATCCTGATGACGCGCGCAAGCAGAACCTGGTGCTGCGCTACAGCCAGGGAGATGAGCACAACGGCTATTCCGTGACCGGTATGTTCTATCACCAGCTCTGGACCAACACCACGGACATCCCGATCCGGGCCATCACCGAGGGCGTGGTGCCCGATCGATTCGGCACGCTCGACCCAAGCGACGGTGGCCACGCGCAACGCGCGAGTCTGTCCGCGCAGTATCACGCAACGATCGGTGAGGGCCGGCTTTCGGCCAGCGCATTCTTCATCTACAACCAGCTGCATCTGTTCAACGATTTCACCCAGTACCTGTTCGATCCGGTGCATGGCGATCAGGAAGATCAATTCGAGAATCGTCGCGTATTGGGCGGTGCGGCGAGTTACACCCAGCCACTGTCGCTGGGTCCGATCCAGAACGAGATCGCGGTCGGTACGCTCAGCCGCTATGACCTGCTCGGCGTCGGACGGCTGCCGAGCGAGGGGCAGTTGCCGCTGGCGCCGCTGCCGCCCACAGATCCGGTGTCCTTTGCCAACAATGATCAGGTATATCTATTCGCTGGCGCCGCCTATCTGCAGGCGACGACCCACTGGACTGCCACCTTTCGCAGCGTGCTCGGCCTTCGGGACGACTACCAGCATGGTACCGACGTGGATTACCTGGCCGCACTGCACGAGACCGCCGGGTATACCAACGGCGGCTCGCAAGCCAAGTCGCTGCTGCAACCCAAGGCGAATCTGATTTATACCCCGACGAATTACCTGGAATTCTACTTGGCTGCCGGTCAGGGGTTCCACAGCGCGGACCTGCGCGGGGTCAATCAGGACCGGAGCGTGGACTTGGGCCTTCCGAATACGCCGCTGCTCGCCAAGCAGGATGGCCAGGAGGTCGGTGTACGCAGCGAGATCGGACGCAGCGTCGCGTTGACATTGGCGGTGTATAACCTCTGGCAACAATCCGAGACCACCATCGACCCCGATGTAGGCCAGGACATTGCCGGCCCTCCCAGCCGCCGCTACGGTTTCGAAGTGAATATCACCTATCAGATCCGCCGCTGGCTGGAGTTCTACGGCAGCTTCTCGGGCGACCACACGCGCTTCACTCACCCGTTCGATGACGGCACCGGACACCTCGGCAACTACATCACCGACGCCCCCTATGCGACCGGTTCAGCTGCGCTGTATCTGACGCACCTGGGTCGCTGGAGCGGTGGGCTGAACTATCGCTTTCTGGGCAACTATCCGCTCTCCTCCGGACCCTGCGTGAACTCGGCCGCCGTGCACGATTTCCCGGGTGCGAGCTCCTGCGCCACCGCACCGACGGCGGCAGGTCAGATCGATGGCAAGGGCTTCGGAGAATTGAATGCCGACATTCGCTATGCGCTGCCGTCCGGCTGGAATGTGTCGCTGGGCGCCTACAACCTGCTGAACACGCATGCCGCGGCCGCTGAATTCTGGTACGTCGATCGGCTCAAATCCGAGCTCGGCACGTACTCGGAGGGCCGAGCGGATATTCACGAGCATCCGCTCGAACCCCTCATGGCGCGCTTCACGATCTCAAAGCAGTTTGCTCTCTGATTTCTGGCCGTCGGAGGCGCGATGGTCGGCGGATTCGCGCGCACGCAGCTCCGTCAGGGTAAAGATGGCGTCCGGGACCGCCTCGAGTCTTGCGCGCGGTATCGGCTGGCCGCTCGCGTCCGAGAGGCCGTAGGTTCCGTCTGCGATCTTCTGCAGCGCGCGTTCGACGATTGCCAGGCGCTGCTGGTTGCGCTGGGTCAGGTTGCCCTCCAGTTCGAGCATCGTCAGCTTCTGTGCATCGTCCTCGAGTTCCTGCGCTTCGCCCAGCGATTGCGAGCGCAGTCCACTCTCTTCGGCTTGCTCGGTGCGCGTGCCCTGCAGCAGTTCCTGGCGCAGCGTCCTCAGCCGTTGCCCTTGTGTCTCGATAAAGGCCTGGTCCAATTCCGGGGTGTGGCTGTTCATGAAGGCTCCTGCTGCGCTGTTCGCGCTGGTACGACGTAACCACGCATTATACGAGCGCGCAAGAGCCCTGATGAGCTTTTCCCCGGCCATGCCGGTGTGTATAAGGCTGCATTGAGACTGGAGAACCGATCAGCGCCATGAAAGTGAATCGTTTCGTCCTCAGCGTACTGTGTCTCGGATTGACCCAAGGTCTGCAGGCCGAGGAGGGCCCTGTTCCCCATGGGGTGCCGCGCCTCGATCATGTCTTTGTGATCATGATGGAGAATCACGGCTACCAGCAGATGCTGGGGAATCCGAACGCACCCTTCATCAATGAGTACATGAAGACAGCAAACCTTGCCACCAATTATTTTGCCGTCGCGCACCCCAGCCTGACGAACCATCTGGAGATCGTAGGGGGCTCCAACTTCGGTGTTCTCAGTGATAACGACCCGGATTGGCACAACGGCCGCTGCCAGCCCAATCTGAGCACCGGCATCGCGGCCACCGCGCGTCCCGCGACGCCGCCAATCTGTCCGATCGCCGGGGAAGGCACCGAAGCGCCGATGCCTGCCATTGACTTTACCAATCAGTCGGCAGGACCGCCCGGGACCGTGAATCTCGACGGCGTCCAATCCATGGCAGCCTCGACGCACATTCTAGGGAAGACCATCGCCGATCAGCTCATCGCGACCGGCCGCAGCTGGAAGAGTTACGAGGATGCACTTCCAGCGCCCGGCGCGGACCGCATCAACTACTCCGACGGGCTGTATTCCAATCTGACCGATTTCAGCACTCTGACGCCGCCACAGAATCCGCCGCTGACGCCCAAGACCATCGTTGCCCTCTATGCTTCCAAACACAACCCATTTGTTTACTTTCGTAACGTCCAGGAGGGCACGAATCCCGGTAGCAGTTTGAAGAACAGCGTGGGATTCGACGGGATCCATGGCCTGTATGCCGATCTGAGAGTCGCAGAGATACCGAACTTCGCGCTCGTCGTGCCGACTCAATGCAACGACCAGCACGGCAGGGAAAATGCGGGTCCACTGTGCGCCTACGACCCCAAGGACGACGGCAGTCAGCAGGGACTGAATCCGGCGCTCATCCAGCGCAGTGACATTGCTCTGCACAATCTGATCGATGCGATCAAGGGTTCACCCGCCTGGAACAAGGGCCACAATGCCATTGTGGTCGTCTGGGACGAGAACGATTACAGCAATGCCCCGAATATCAATCAGGTGGTGCTCACCGTTGATACGAATTATGGTTCGCACGGCATCCAAAGCAACGTGCGCTACACGCATTTTTCCTTGCTGCGCTCCCTGGAGGCTGGGTTTCGCCTGCCATGCCTGAACCACGCGTGCGACCAGGACACGCGTACGATGACGGATCTGTTTGGCGGTGCGCGCGGCGACGCTGAGCATTAGCCGCGAGGGATCGTGGATCACCTGCTGGTCGTTGCTCACCCGCTGATCGATAGTGTCACGCTGAAACTGGCGCGTGCCTATGCTGCCGAGCTGGAAGCGCTTGGGCATCGCCTGCGCACCCATGACTTGTATCGGATGGCTTTCAATCCGGTAATGACTGCCGAAGAACTCGAACCGCTGAGCCGCCAGGCGGCAGTGCCCGCCGAGGTCGCCGAGGCCCAGATCGCCATCAGGGCCGCAGACGCACTGACGGTGTTCTATCCGCTGTGGTGGGCGAGCATGCCCGCCATTCTGAAGGGTTACATCGACCGCGTGTTCGCCCGCGGATTTGCTTATGAAGCGGAGGGCGGGCAGACGCAGGCCTTGCTTACCGGCAAGCAGTGCATCCTGGTGACCCTCTCAGGATCCCCGATGTCCTTGCTGCAGCGGAGCGGGGAGTGGAGTGCCATCGATGCGCTGCAGGACACGCATGTGTTTCGCTCCTCGGGATTCAATCTTCTGGAACACCTGCACATCGACTCGGTCGAGCCGCCTATCACTCCGGAGAAGATCGCAGTGCTGGAAGCCCGAGTTCGTGCCTGTGCCCGCCGGCACTTCACGTGTTGACGGCTGATATCTTCGCTCGCAGCGTTCCGCGCCGCTGGGTGCGCACCGTCGTGAGAGGCTGACGAAAACTACCGTTCTGCGCTCACTTCAGCGCCAGGCCTTGTACGCTGTGATTGGTCAGCGTGCCGTCTGACAGAGCACACGCGGACAAGGTGCCGGTCGCCTGAACCACGGTGCAGTGGTAGATATCCGAACCGGTACTCACGTAGGCATCGGTGTCCAGGAGCACAAAGTCGAGGCGGTGCAATTGGGTAGTGAGCCATCGTTGGCGATCGCACACGTCACAACTCCAGCGTTGCCGTCCGGCGCATACACGTAGTTGCCGTAGATCTTGATCTGTGCCGCGCCATTGAGGCCAGCATTGTTGGCGGTTATAGCGATGGCGCTGCAGGTATTGAGGGTCCCGTCCGTCGGCGACACGACACACATGGAGGGTACGCTGTAATCGACGATATAGGCGAAACTGGCATTCGCCGCGATACCGTAGGGATCGGAGATGCCGGACGTCGACGCGGTCACCACGCAGTTACTGAGACTCCCCGCAGTGCCGATGGTGCACACCTGGATGTCATCGTAATAGTCGAGGTAGAGGTAGTTCCCTTAAGTGGCTATGCCGTAGACCACTTCACTGGTCTCCAGGGATGTGGCTGTGCAGGCGTCGAGCGTGCCGTCACTTTCAAGGGTGCAGGTATCGAAGTCTGAGTTCGCGCCCGGTATGTAGGCGAAGTCGCCGCTGAACGTTCCCGGTCCGAAAGAAGCCCCGCCACTTGTGCTGGTGGTATCGGCACTGGTCGCGGTCTGTGCGCACGTGTTCAAGGTTCCGTCAACGATGATCGAGCAGTATTGCGCGACAGCGCCGAGTGCATAGACGTGCGGGTTCGAATACTGCACGTTCGCCGAACCGGTCTGCGCGGTGAAGGCACTGTCGGTGTAACTGAAGTTCAGCGTGAGGGTTCCGGTCGCGTTGGTGACCGTCGCATAGCTCAAGGGCAGCGAGCATCCGGTGCCGCCATTGACCGTATCGCAGGCAAAGCCGTTGGTACCACTCCATCCGGCCGGCAGGGCGGTGAGGTCGGAGGTAACCTTGAAGTGGGTGGCGGTATTGCCGTCATTGGTGGTGAAT
>Ga0181516_10002556_pt1 | contig 12775 bp, 14 predicted proteins | sample PEATcosm2014_Bin_25_FD_121104 | JGI IMG/M metagenome (GOLD analysis project Ga0181516, IMG submission 121104) | Peatland microbial communities from MTU Mesocosm Facility, Houghton, MI, USA - PEATcosm2014_Bin01_10_metaG | ecosystem: Environmental > Terrestrial > Soil > Wetlands > Peat | place...
ACTCACCATCGCAACTGAAAACGTCAAAGTCGGAAACGGGCATACCGCGGGCCGTCCCTATGTTTCTCCCGGAGAGTACGTGAGCATTTCCGTCGCGGATACCGGCGTAGGCATTAGCAAGGAGTTGCAGGACCAGATCTTCGAGCCGTTCTTCACAACCAAGGAACTCGGCAAGGGAACCGGCTTGGGACTTGCTATGGTGTACGGCATCGTCAAGCAGAGCGGCGGCTACATATGGGTGGACAGCGAAGTCGGGCAAGGTGCGAAGTTCACGATTTACTTGTCCCGGGCGAACGAAGCAGTCACCCATCGCACAGCCGGTGTCACGGCCGGTGAGCGGCCACAAGGGACGGAAACACTACTGGTGGTCGAAGATGAAGCCGCCCTTCGAGACGTGATGTGCGACTTTCTCAAAAGCCTGGGATATAAGGTACTGGCCGCCGGTTCAGGACAACAAGCGCTTGCCATCTTCAGCGAAGAAAACAACATCGACCTTTTGATAACAGATGTGGTGATGCCAAAGATGAGCGGTAGAGAATTATCACAAATGCTGGTCGCATTGAAGCCAACCCTCAAGTCGATTCACATGTCCGGCTACACCGACGACGTCATCTTTCAGGGCGGGGAGTTGGGTACAACTTTTCTGCACAAGCCATTCAGTCTCGGAACCCTTGCCTGCAAGGTGCGTGACGCCCTCAGCCCCGTTCATACAGCGCCCTAACCACCGTCAAACACCGCAAAGGCTGAGACGAAATTTCTGGCCGTAGCTGCTGCCCGGAAGTGCCTCTCGGGCATGGTGTCTCAAGCATCGTGGGACACGACGTGATCGAACTCGTCTCCGTCTGATTAGTTGTGCAGCACAACGCTGACCAGCGAGCTGTTGATTTGCATTCCGTTACAGCTGTAATTGATGAAGCCAAGATCGCGAAACCGATTGAGGAAGAAGCTTACGCGCGAGCGCGTGGTGCCGATCATTTCGGCTAGAGTCTCCTGGCTGATCTTTTCGATGACGGGAGTGGGCTTTGAATCCTGACCGAAGTTGGCCATCATCAGTAATAGCCGGGCAAGTCGCTTTTCGCCGGAGTTGAATAGGTGATCGACCAGATCAGCCTCCATTCGGATATTGCGGGAAAGCATGTGTGCGAGAAATTGCTCCGAGAACCCAGGCTCGCGCTGAAGCAGTCCCAGCATGACGGCCTTTTCTATCCTAACGATGGTGCTCGGTTGCAGTGCGCTCGCAGTGGAAATGCGAAGCTGCTGGCCTGCTATTGAGCCCTCGCCGAAAAAACTCTTCTCTGGAAGATAGGCGATGACGGCTTCCTTGCCACTCGTCGATACAACGGTAAGCTTCACCTTGCCCGTCTGGATATAAAAGACTGCGTCGGCCGGGTCACCTTGCGAAAAGATAGAGTCATCAGCCGGGTATTCGCGCGCCGATTTGCCGGTCACGATCCGGGTCAGCAGAATCTGCGGGTCGAATGGAATCATCGTGGCAGGCATAGTGCCGACCTTTTTCGGCTCGATCGTCAACTTGTGATTGGCAGTCGAAGGCAATGGAAAGGATAGACCAACCGGAACCCTGCGTGCCGCACTCGTCATAGTCGAACAACCTGTAGCCATAATCGATACCTTTCAATTGGCAGGGTGAGCTTGTGGCAACCGCTGCAATGTGTCTATAGCCAAGATACGGGATAGGGAAAAGGATGGAATCAGCGAACGCTGTTATTGCTGTAGGCATTTGTCGCTGGAACTCTGTAAGGCTTTTCTTACGCCAGGACATTGATTGTTGTGCGATATGACCCGCGGGAAATGCGCAGCTGGCCGCAAGAACTATCAAGCCCATTGGACATTGTCGGAGTAAGTTATGTGAGGTTTGTTTACGGATTCATCGAAGGCTGTATCTGGAATGTTCCAGACACGCGGTGAGGGCAGCGGTCTTCAGCTGGCTGAGGTCCCGCCCAGTATTTTCCTGATCGCGGGCGCCAGCTCTTCCGATGCACTGTTCTTGTTGACATAGGCGGACGCTCCGGCCCGCAGACAGCGCGTTGCATACTGATTCTCAGGCTGCACACTCACCATGATGACGGGAAGCTTCGGGTACAAATGCTTTACATCCTGCAGCACATCCAGCCCGCTGCGACCAGGCATATTGATGTCGAGCAATAGGACGCCGTATTGAGATCTGGCCAGTTGGGCCATCACCTCATCTCCGTTGGCGGCTTCGGAAAAGTGCGTGCCTGCAAAGGCATCGTCCACAATCTCTCTCAGTCCCCGGCGCACGTTCGCGTGATCATCTGCTATCAGGACATACATCGTTGTATCAGCTTCCTGGCCCAAGTCCTGCCTGAACTACGTTAACGAAGGCGGGAGGGATTGGAAACCAGTGAATACCGTGAATTGTGTAGGATTTTGTAAGCCCGGTCTGTAGGGTTATTCCTACACCGGCGTGCCGAGCCTAGTCGATCAAGTTATGCGTCATGGCGTAGCGGGTAAGTTCGGCGTTGCTCTTCATCTGCATTTTTTCCATGATGCGGGCTCGATAGCTGCTTATGGTCTTTACGCTGACGTGAAGGTCTTCGCCGATTTTCGTCAGGGAAACGCCAGAGGCGATCATTTTCATAACCTCGTGTTCCCGGTCGGAGAGCAGTTCATGCAAGGGCCTATCGACGGACACATCCAAATTGGCAGCCAGTTTTTCGGCGAGGCTCGCGCTGACGTAGCGGCCACCACCCAGTATTTTCTTTGTGGCCAGCGCCAGTTCTTCGGGTGCGCTCTCTTTGTTGATATAAGCAGCAGCGCCAGCCCGCAAACAGCGCACCGCATACTGGTCCTCTGGTTGGCAACTCAGAATAATCACCGGCAACCGCGGGTAGGAGTGTTTTACATCCCTCAGCACGTCCATTCCGCTGCGCCCTGGCATGTTGATATCCAGCACCAGCATGGAGGTTTGGGATTTGCCAAGGTGGCCAAGCACCTCGTCTCCGTTGCCGACTTCGGTAAAGTCCGCATCGGGAAGAGCGTCAGCCAGTATCTCCCTGAGGCCACGGCGCACGACGGCATGATCATCCGCTATCAGAATGTGCATGGTTGCTCTCTTTCGGCGCCAGGAGTGTCGACAGGAACGCGAACCGTGACGGTCGTGCCATTGCCGGGTGAACTGGAGATTTGAACGTCACCGCCGCAGAACTGCGCCCGTTCTTTCATCCCAAGAAGCCCGAGAGATCCAAGCGAGTTTGACAGGTCGGATTCACAGAAGCCCACACCGTCGTCTTGTACGACCAGGAGAATGTTCTCATCTTCCTGACATAAGGATACGCTCACTGACTTCGCTTGCGCATGACGGACCACGTTGGTCAGGCACTCCTGAAAAATACGGAAAGCAGCAGTGGCTCGATCTCCATCCATGTGCAAATCGACCGGCGGGACGGAGACCTGGCAGCGAACATCATTGCGCGAAGCAAACTCGCCGGCCTGCCATTCGATGGCTGCCGCAAGGCCGAGATCATCCAACACTCCCGGACGCAACCCACTGCAAATCGCGCGTACCGCTTTGACGCCATCGTTGATCGACTGAACCGATTCCGCCAGTCGGGCAAGCACCCCGGTTTCCGACTCTGGCAGATGACGCGTCATCCAGGTCAGATCCATTTTGATTGCGGTGAGAATTTGCCCGATCTGATCGTGCAGGTCGCGAGCGACTCTCTTGCGATCCTCTTCCCGCACCCACTGCAGGCGTTCAGCCAACGCGCGCAGCTGTTCCTTTTGTAAGATGAGCGACTGTTCTCCCCGCTTACGTTCGGTGATGTCGCTATTGATCACCAACACACGAGGCAGTTGGTCACGCTTACCCCACTGCAATGCCCATCGACTGGCTACCGCAATTCGCCTTCCGTCCTGAGCGGTCTTGGTGAGATCTCCCTCCCAGTGTCCCTGGCGCATGAGTTGCGCCCTGATCTCTTCCAGCGGCTGGGGAAATTCGGTACGGAGCAGCTCGTGCGACACTTTACCGGCGGCGTGGCTCTTGGAGTATCCCAACATTGCCTCTGACCCGCGGCTCCAAAAACGGATGGTTCCGTCCATGTCCATCACGAATACGGAGTCCTGTGTGAGCTCGATCAGAGCAGCCTGTTCCGCAGTTGCTTCCTGCTCCCGACGCCTCGCCGCGACGTCACGAAAAACCAGCACCACGCCGATGACTTTTCCGGCGCCGGCGAGGATTGGAGCCGCGCTGTGTTCGACAGGAATCTCGCGTCCATCTCGGGCAATGAGTGCCACATTGTTGGTCACGGTTAGAATCTGTCTCTCTTGGAGCACCCGAAGCACTTCGTCGTCGGCACCCAGCCCGGTCTGCTCGTTGATGATCTTGAACACATCCTGGAGCGGCTGATTGTGCGCTTCCTCCGGTTGCCACCCAGTTAGCGCGGTGGCAACCGAGTTGAGAAATGTGACACGAGCTTCGCTGTCCGTTGCGATCACGGCGTCGCCAATGCTGCCCAGGGTAGCCGTCCATCGCTCTTCGCTCTGTAATAGCTTGGTGCCTAACTGTTCGATGTTGTATCGAGTGAACAGCGTGAGGAATACCGCAAATCCCAGGCCGAGGCCAATGCAACTTGTGGCCATCAGGTTCCATCGCTGGTGGGCGGTTCGAATGCGCTGGACACGGAATCCCGCTTCCACGTCTTGAAACCTCGAGATCTGCTCTCGAAGGGCATCCATCCCGCGTTTGCCTTGCAAGCTCTCATAGAGAGCGCCGTCGGCTTTTCCAGTTCGGCGAAGGGCTATCACTTTGTCGGTGTACGCCAGCCACTCCATGTAGCTGGCTCGGACGTCCGCCAATCTCCGCTTCTGCGGAGAACTGTCATCCACCAACTTATACAAGGCACGGTATTCGGAATCGAATCTCTTCGTGCCTTCCAGATAGGGCTGAAGGAGTGTCTCGTCGCTCGTTGCCAGGTATCCGCGCATGCCGGTTTCTACATCGACCAGCAATTTGAGCAAACGTGCGGACTGATCGAGGACCTGGTCGGTGTGGTCAACCCACTGCAAGGATCGGTTCAAGTCGAATGATTCCCACAGAAGCAGTGCCGCGAGCGCCGCCGTGACCATCATCGGGATCACTATCACCCGGCGAAGCAACGACTTGAGTTTCGAGTATTCCATCGTGACCGATCACTCCCCGACCTTGTGAAGCTTTAACGCCACAATCCACAGAGTGAACCATCTGCGATTTAGTTCAATCTTCAGAATCCGCCATCGTCATGCAGCACTATGCTCATCAGTGATGCGTGCAGGACCATCTCAATGCTCTTGGAATCGATGAAGCCGCGTTCGCCGAAACTGTCGAGGAAGGCGCTGAGGTTGGAACAGGTTTTTCCTATAGTGCTGGCCATTGAATCCGGGCTCATCATGGCAGAGCACAAGTCCGCTTCAATACTGATGCCGCGGGTGAGCGTGAAAGTGAGGAATCGTCCGGCGAACTCCGGATCGCTGCGTAGCAGATCCATCAGAGCCTGCTTCTCCACGCGCACAATGGTGCTACGCTGAAGCGCTCTCGCCGTGGCGCTGCGGAATGCCTGACCGGCCAGACAGCATTCGCCCAGAAAGCTACCTTGGGGAAGAATGGAGATGACCGCCTGCTCGCCCTCTACCGATCTAACAGTGAGCCGCACCGCGCCACTCTGGATGTAGAACACCGCTAGCGCCGGATCTCCTTGCGAGAATACTGGCTCATCGGTCAGATACTCATGCTGGGTTTTTCCTGCTGAAATCCTGGTTATGCTGGGATCAAGTGCGAACACCTTCTCGGTAGCCCTATCCAACTCGGCGCGATCGTTGACATCCACGAAGACCTTCTTCACTGATTGGCGCGTGCTGAATGCCGTGCTGGGTAAAGAATAAACGGCTTGTTATGGTCACGGATGGTCAAAGTTGATCACATGGAAGTCAGCGTCTTCCTATATCATGTCGACGTTTTGTTTGCTCAAGAGGCTTACAGCTAAAGACCATCGCCATAGAAGTGATTTACAACTGCTGCAGACGCAGTTCGGCTTTACAGGGCAAACTGGTTGCTGACTGTCGCTAATCGTGAAGCACGACGCTGACCAACGAACTGTGGACGTTCACTCCACCGCCGTTGTACTCGATGAAACCCATCTCCCTGAACCGATTCATGAAGAAACTGACTCGCGAACGGGTGGTTCCGATCATTTCGGCGAGAGTTTCCTGACTCACTCTCGCGATGAGCGGCATCGGCTTGGATTCCTGTCCGAAGTTGGCCATCAGCAGGAGGAGCCTGGCCAGGCGTTTTTCGCTGGAGTTGAAGAGGTGATCCACGAGGTCAGCTTCCATGCGAATATTCCGGGATAGAAGGTAGGCAAGGAATTGTTCGGCAAACTCCGGCTCCTGGTGCAGGAGTGCGACCATGGCACTCTTTTCGACTCGGACAATCGTGCTCTTCTGGTCTGCCGTGGCCGTGGCCATGCGTATTAGCTGTCCTGCCAGGCAACCCTCACCGAAGAAACTGCCGTGCGACAGGATCGCAACCACAGCCTCTTTGCCGCTCTTCGATACAACCGCGAGCTTCACTCTGCCGCTCTGGATATAGAAAACCGCATCCGCAGCATCCCCCTGCGAATAAACAGACGCGGCGGCCCGGTAAACCTGAGAGGTCTTTCCAGCGGAGAGTTTCGTCAGGAGCAGGTGCGGGCTGAATGAGCCAAGGAACTCGGGCAGCGCGTCCGCGGAAAGAAGCGGGGTCGCAGGCAAAGATCCGCACGGCGCGCCAGAGGACTTCTGCGCTTTCTTGGTCGGGGTGGCGGTGCTCTTGGAGGCCATCGGAATCTCCCACTCGGACGGTCATCCGGGGGCATTTGCCGAGTGGACACAGTATAGCCCCAAAGAGGAATTCGAGAACTGTGACTGGGTTTTGGCCCTCCTTTTTGTACCTGCATACAAACGGGCGGCTGAATTTTCAAGAAGTGGTCAATTCTGCTCAGACTCTGGAAAGTCCCAAGACTATAAACAACGGAGTCACCACCGGGAGCTATTCGCGCATTAATCAGCTCAGCAGGAATGAAGGGAACACAGTATGAAAGCAATCGGAATCACCAGCACCTTAGCATTGGCTTTGCTTCTAGCGGTTGCTGCCCCTGCGTGGACGCAGGAACAACATGAGCAGGAACAGAAAGAAAAGCCCGCCCAGCAGGAAGAGAAGAAAGCTCAACCGGAGAAATCGGTAAAGCCGGAACAAAAGCCGGCCAAGCAGGAAGAGAAGAGTGCCAAGCCGGTGGAGAACAAACAGCAGCCGGATAAGAACGCCAAGAGCGAAGAAAAAGGAGCGCCGCAACACCCTGTGCAGGCTCAACCTGCCAAGCAGGCGCAGCGTGGTCGCATCCCTGACGACCGCTTCAAGGCTAGCTTCGGACGCCAACATACGTTTCGTGTCAGCCAGGCCAACGGCAGAGATCGCCACTTCCAATACGGTGGCTACTCATTCGGGTTTGTTGACGCCTGGCCAAGCAACTGGCTGTACACGCAAGACGTTTATGTTATCGAAATTGACGGCGTGTATTACCTTTGCAACGCGACGTATCCGGGCGTGAACCTTACGCTAAGCATCGTGCTATAGCGACATGCGGCCTCTCTGAGGAAAGCAGCTAAGTTCTAGAAACAGTGGCGTGGGTCCCAATTTCGGGCTCACGCGGGGCTTCTTAGTTTTCGAAGGTATCATGCGCGCAGCTTTGCCAGTAGATCCTGGGGGTGCACTGGTTTGGCGAGGATCTCAAACTCATGTCCACGGGCGCGCGCGTTCTCCAGCAGATCAGCCGTTGCGGCCTGACCGGAGAAGAGAAGAATCTTACAGCTTGGCAGAAACTCCCGTATGTGAATGGCAGCTTCAATCCCATTCATATCCGGCATGATGACGTCGCTGATGATGAGGTCAGGCTTGTGTGCCCTCGCGGCGTCTACAGCGCCGTTGCCGGTGTAAACGGCGGAAGCATTGAATCCGGCCTGGTTGAGAATAATCGTCAGTGTGTCGGCGATGACGTGCTCGTCATCGACCACCAGCACGCGGGGTTTTGCTTTCGTTTCCGTCATTGTCCCTCTTGGATGCTGGAACTTACAGCCGAGCTCTTCTCTTTCATTATAAGACAGGGATCAGTTTCGAGCGTCTGGAATTCAATTGGACGGGTCAATTCAGAACACCTTTCGTCCCGCCGCCCTGCCGATCCGGGCAGACACACCGCCCGCGGACGCATCCAACATGACACAGTGAGACACCTGCGTAGGGAGAAACGATTGCTTCAGAAAGTGACATTCCAGGCGGAACGCTGGGCAAAGGGACGTCTGTGCATCGGCTTTGCAACCGTACTGGCACTGCTCTGCATGGCATGTACTCACGCTGAGGTGAAACAGCCATTGCGTCCGCAAGCCAGTGGCAATAACGCCAGCCAGCCAGTAATGCTGGCCGCATACCAGCCTTGGTTCGGCGAGAAGGGACACATCAACGTGGGTTACTCCTCGCAGGACCGAACCGTGCTGGAACGCCAGATCGCAGATGCCAAGAAGCTGGGGATCGCCGGATTTGTAGTGAACTGGTATGGCAAGGAGCACTCGTTTGAAGACAACTCCTATGCGCTGCTGCAACAGGTAGCCGGCAGCGATGGCGATGACTTCAAGGTAGCCCTGATGTACGACGAGAATGACTCTGAGCCGGCGAGCGCTACGGATGTTGTGCTGGCCGACCTGAACTACGCCTACCATCGCTATGTTTCGCGCTCCTCAGAGGTGCCCAGCAAGGCTTACCTCCGCTACAACGGCCAGCCCGTAATTTTCATTTTCCCGAAGAACGGCAACACGGATTGGAATCGCGTGCGGCAGGTGGTGAACACATGGGAGGAGCGTCCTTTGCTGATCTACAAAGACCCTACCGAGAAATGGGCCGGGGCCTTTGATGGCTTCTACGCATGGGTGCAACCGGGCGGTCCGGGCTGGCAGCGCGATGGCAGCAACTGGGGGCAGGACTACCTGGACTACTTCTATCGCACGATGACCCATGAGTATCCCCAGAAGCTGGCAGTGGGCGGAGCGTGGCCGGGCTTTAACGATTCCCGCGCCTCATGGAGCCGCAACCGGCACATGGATGCGCGCTGCGGACGGACGCTCGAGGATTCCATGCAGATGTTCCGTCACTATTATGATTCCAGCCGCCCGCTTCCCTTCCTGATGATTGAGACGTGGAACGATTACGAAGAAGGAACCAACGTGGAAGGCGGGCAGCACGGCTGCCGAAGCTGACAGCATTCCCCACATTCGCCGAACAATCGGCTGAAGTGCGCGGCGCCCGGCGTATGATCAGCATTATGGACGACCTGACTTTCCGGAAGAATGCAGATGGGGCGATGGCTCGGCTTACCCGCGCTCTGTACAACGTGGAAGAAGCAGCAGGCTTTGACGTGGAAGAACGCGGCGGTGCCTTGCACCTGACCTTCGACGAACCGCCCGGAACCTTCGTGATTTCGCCGAACTCAGCGGCGCGCCAGATTTGGATTTCCGCGCTCTCCACCAGCTTCAAGCTGGATTGGAGCGAGGCCTACACCGACTTTGTGCTGAGCCATAGCGGCGAGTTGCTGCTCCCGCTGGTGGGGCGTCTGCTGACCGAGCAGACGGGTAACGCGGTGACCCTGGCATAACAGCGCTCGCCTTTTGAACGTCCACTAATTACTCGGCGTTGCGAAGATGGGCGGGAGGAGTTATTTCGCTCTTCCGTATGCTGTCCCTGCTCCAGGGATCGGTGGTTGGGCCGCCTAGCTTGCAAAGCAGGTCTTCTGCGATCTGGCGTCCGTGGAAGCGTCCATTCTCGATGAAGATCTCGTTGGTATTCATCCCCGCAATAATCACTCCGGCCAGGTAGATTCCGGCGACATTGCTTTCGAGAGTTTGCAGGTTCACCACCGGCTTGGACGCTGTCTCCGTTAGCTGAACACCGAGCGCGCGCAGAAAACTGAAATCAGGATGATAGCCCGTGAGTGCAAAGACAAAATCATTCTTCAGCCAAAGGTCGCCCTTCGGAGTGGACAACAGGACTGAATCAGGGGTGATCTCTCGGATCGTGGTATTGAAGTATGCCGCGATCTCGTGATTCTTGATGCGATTTTCGATGTCAGGCTTGATCCAGTACTTGACGTTGGGCGAGATGGCCGCGCCGCGATGCACCAGGGTGACACGAGCTCCGTGACGCCACAGTTCGAGGGCCGCGATGGCTGCCGAGTTCTTGGCACCGACGACGACCACATCAGAGTTATAGAACGGATGCGGCTCCCGATAGTAGTGCATCACCTTCTCGGCGTCTTCACCCGGAACACCCATGCGGTTCGGGAGATCGTAGTATCCGATGGCGACCACCAGCTTGCGAGCCAGAAACTGCACCGGGCGGGAGAGACGGTCCGTGCAATGCACGAGGAATGCGCCGTCTGCGCCCTCCACGCGAACCACCGCATGGTACTGGCGCACATCGAGGCTGTAAAAGTCGGCAACCTTGCGGTAGTACTCCAGAGCCTCCTGCCGCGAGGGCTTCGGCTGCGCGCTGACAAAAGGAATATCGCCGATTTCCAGCAGCTCAGGCGTAGTAAAGAACGTCATGTTGGTGGGGTAGTTGTAGAGCGAATTGCAGAGGCATCCCTTGTCCACCGAAACGGCGGAAAAGCCTGCCCGGCGTGCCTCAATCGCACACGCGAGACCGGTTGGACCGGAGCCAACGATGAGTACGTCAAACTGCTCCATGACAGGTTCCTTCATATGAATAGATGTTACAACGAATGGCGGCAATTGACGTTCATCAGAATCGCATGGAGCTCTGGGCGATAACACGACGCAACTCATGCGGGTTGCGGTAAGCTTTGTGAAGAGCGCGAGGTATGCGTGCTCCTTTTCTCATCATGCAAGAACTCAAACTGGCGATTTTTGACGTGGCAGGGACCGTGATCGAGGATCACGGCGAAGTGGTGTCGTCTTTTGTAGATGCATTGGCGGCGCATGGCATCGGCGTGAGCAGCGAAGAGCTGATGGAATTCAAAGGGGCAGCCAAGCGCGAGGTGATCCGGTTCATGGGATGGCGCAAGCGCAATGAACCGCTCAGCGAGGCTGCGGTAGAAGAGGTCTACGTGGACTTTGAGCGACTGGTGAATGAGCGCTACGAGGAACAACTCGCGCCCATTGCCGGGGCGGAGGAGAGCTTCGAGTCCCTGCATAAGCGCGGGATGCAGATTGCGCTGACCACCGGATTTGGACGGGCCACGCTGGATTTAGTGGTGAAGCGTCTAGGGTGGCAGCAATGGTTTGCGGCGATGATCTCAAGCGACGAGGTTGAAATGGGACGTCCTGCTCCGTACCTGATTTTCCGGGCGATGGAGCGCTGCCGTTGCCGCTCGGTGCACGAGGTGATGAACGTGGGCGATACGCCGCTCGATCTGCAATCTGCTGCAAACGCTGGTGTTGCGCTCAATGTGGGCGTGCTGAGCGGGCAGTACCGCCGGGAACGCCTGCTATGCGAACCACAGGACGCTCTGCTGGCCTCCGTAGCCGATTTGCCGGCTCTGCTGGCGACCTGGAAGTAGGGCGGACTGTAAGCATTTGGTACACAGATGGCACGATGGTAAGTAGCTGGAGTCAGCAACTCTGGGGAATTCACCTCATATGCACTGAGGGCAGGGCGGAGTACAAAGGATAAGTCCCCGGGAATGCGTTTCCCCGACGACGTTTCCCCGACCAGAAGGACGCTGATACCATGCTGAACTTGAAGAAGCCTACGAAGCAGTACTACAACGAGAACGAGGCCGCACACGCGTTGTGCATTTCTGTAGAGGCGCTCTACGACGTACTGGACAAACACATCTTTAACCGGGAGCATCCACGGCCTGAGATTCTGGAATTCACTCATGCCGAGCTGCTGCTGATTTCCGTGTGGGCAGAGCCCGAACGCGGACGCAATGTCCTTGCCATGCCCGCCCGAGCCATGGAGCAACGGGGATGAGATGTTCATGGTGAAGGTAATTTCTTCTCACCCGGCCCGGTAGGCGCAGGGCCGAATGCTCTACGATGGCCATTGGCCCACGGATTGCTCTGATATCTCCCACATAGGAGATAGTGCATGGCAGAGTTCAGGCGAGGAGCGTCGGAAGAGTACTGGCGCCCGGCAAACGCTTCCGGGGCTGCTTTCGAGAGACAACGCTTGCAGGCCGTGGAGAGCGCTGAGCTCTGCAGCATCTGCGGAACGCCTTTCCCGGCAGGCGCGCGATTCTGCAACCAATGCGGATTGAACCGCCAAGCCGCGGCACTCGGCACATCGCACAAGTTGAAATGGGATCTTCTGGGCGACTGGATGGACCTCGATGGTGTCCTCGAACGGACCGGACTTTCTGTGATTTCGCTGGTCCTGGCCGCCTTGGCTGTCATTTGCATGTTGGCGACGATCATGACTGGTCTGCTCTACACCACGGCGACGCTGGCGGAGTGGCAAGCAGTGCAGACTTGGCGAATTGAATGGCTGCTGGCCTCGGTGGCCTCGCTACTCGGAGCAATTCTCTTCAAGAAGTAATCAGCCGACCTACATCGATGGCAGTGCACTCGCGGAATTCACAGCGACTTATGGTACGCTAGAGCTGTGTGGGCGCGTAGCTCAGTTGGTAGAGCAACGCCCTTTTAAGGCGTGGGTCCTGGGTTCGAGTCCCAGCGCGCTCACCATTGATTTCAAGTGACTTACGCCGAAAAGGGCTGG
>Ga0181516_10002557_pt1 | contig 12773 bp, 10 predicted proteins | sample PEATcosm2014_Bin_25_FD_121104 | JGI IMG/M metagenome (GOLD analysis project Ga0181516, IMG submission 121104) | Peatland microbial communities from MTU Mesocosm Facility, Houghton, MI, USA - PEATcosm2014_Bin01_10_metaG | ecosystem: Environmental > Terrestrial > Soil > Wetlands > Peat | place...
ACGCCGACGCCTTCGGAGTCGCCATGCGAGGTCAGAACGAGGAACAGCAGGTCGCGCTCGGGATCCATCTTCGCCCCGAGTTCGGCGAGGGTCGAGCGCAGATTGTCTTCGGTCGCTTCGCCGTTGCGCTTGGTGTTGGCGCGCACAATCACCTTGTCGGCCGGGCCGAACTGACGCGCGATGACGCGCGCCGCGCCTTCGGCCTCGCTGGCGAAGACGCTCTGATCGCCCCACAGGCCGAAAGCGACGACGTCGATCTTAGCCGGCGCGGCCGCCGCGCTCGCCGCTGCGAGCGCGAACGCCGCCGTCAGCCCATTGCGCGCGCCGTTTCGCCGCTTCATGCCGAGCGCCTGCCTGATCACTTCCGTATCGGTTCTATCTAGGCGGTTCGCCGGCCCAAGGGAACCCTTCGCAATCATTCGTAGCCGAGCGGTCCGCGCGGCACGATTCCCGTCGGGTTAATGAACTTCAGGCTCTCGTAATAATGATGTTTGATGTGGAAATAATCGATCGTCTCCTCGACGCCCGGCCAGGCGCGTAACGCCTCGAGATAGCGGCTGAGGTTCGGATAATCGGCGATGCGGCGCAGGTTGCACTTGAACAGGCCGACATAGACCGGATCGAAGCGCACGAGCGTCGTGAACAGGCGCCAGTCCGCTTCGGTCGCGCGCGCGCCGCTGAGGTAGCGGCGGTCGGCGAGCCGCGCCTCCAACCAATCGAGCGAGTCGAACAGCGCCGCGACCGCTTCGTCGTAAGCCGGCTGGCTGCGGGCGAAGCCGCAGCGATAGACGCCGTTGTTGACCGTCGGGTAGATGCGCGCGTTGAGCGCGTCGATCTCCGCGCGCAGCTCGGCGGGATAGAAGTCGCCCGCCTTGGCGCCGACGCCGTCGAACGCCGAGTTGAACATGCGGATGATTTCCGACGACTCGTTGTTGACGATGCGCCGGCGCTGCGTGTCGAACAGGACCGGCACGGTGCAGCGCCCGCTGTAGCCCGGCTGCGACGCGACGTAGAGCTCGTAAAGCTTCTCGGCCCCGAGCACGGGATCGGCGACGACGCCGCGGCCGGGCGCGAACGTCCAGCCGTCCTTGCCCATCAGCCAGTTGACGACCGACAGGTCGACGATCCGCTCCAACCCCTTGAGCTTGCGGAAGACCAGCGTGCGGTGGGCCCACGGACAGGCGAGCGACACGTAGAGCCGGTAGCGCCCCGGCTCGGCTTTGAACCCGCCCTCGCCCGAGGGTCCCGGCGCGCCGTCGGCGGTGACCCAATCGCGGAACTGGGCGTCGGCGCGCACGAACCGCCCGGCGGCGTCATGAGAGAAATTCCCTTCCGCGCGCCACACGCCGTCGACCACCTGCATCGCCGGTTCTCCCCTGGGCGGTCTTTTCCGGCGCTCAGCGCCGCGCCAGCTTCTCGGCGGCGGCGAGCCATTGGCTCTGCGCCCGGCGCACGTGCGCCGGCGCGCGCCGCAAGCCCCGCGCGACCTCGTCGGCGAGCGCGCGCGCTTCGTCCGCCCGGTCGAGGCGCGCCAGCAGTTCGGCCTGCCGCACGCGCGGCTCGACGCCGGGGTAGTAGGCGCTGACCGCCTCGTAAGTCGCGAGCGCCTCCGCGTCGCGGCCGGCGGCTTCCAGCGCTCTGGCGTAGAGAAGATGGCCTTCCGGCGAGCGGTACGCGGGCCAGCGCGCCTTCAGTTCGTCGAGGGTGGCGACCGCCGACGCCGTCTCGCCGAGGCCGAATTCGGCGCGCGCGCGACCGAGCATGAAACTCGGCTCGTCGCCTTGCGGCGCGGCGAGGATGGCGACGTAATGACTGCGCGCTTCCTCGAACTTACCGAGCGCCAGGCACGCCTCGGCGAGCGCCGCGCGATTGGCGATCGTGTCGACGATCGCCAGTTGGTCCTTCGCCTCGCGATAAAGGCGCTCCGGATCGAGCGCGGCGACGATGCGGCTGCCGGCGCGGCGCGTCGTGGTCGAGCCGAGCCAACCCGGAACGAGCTCGACCACGACATAGGCGAGCGCGCCGATGCCCGGCAGGAACAGGATGACGAAACCCCAGGGCATGAAGCGGCCGGTGCGCGCGGCGTGGACGATCAACGCAATGTCGACCCCGGCGACGATCCAACCGAGCGGTATGCCAAACAAGCGACGCACTCCTTCGGCGAGGGTTTCCCGCCAAGGCTGTGATTTGGCGATTGCGGGAGCGTTTGTCCAATCTGGCTCTGCTCAGCCCGCCTCCATCAGCTTCGCCGCCTCGTCGCGCTCGAACAGATAGAGCAGCAATCGCAGGCCGCGGTTGGCTTCGCCGCGCAGGCCCTCGCCGGCCGCCAGCGCCGCCTCCGCCTGACGGCGCGCCAACGCCAGCAGCTTGCCATGAATCTCCAGCCTGGCGAGGCGGAATCCCGGCGCGCCGGCCTGGCGGACGCCGAGCACCTCGCCCTCCCCGCGCAGCCGCAGATCCTCTTCGGCGATGCGGAAGCCGTCCTCGGTCTGGCGCAGGATTTCGAGCCGCGCCCGCGCCGCTTCGCCAAGCGGACCCTTATAGAGCAGCAGGCAGGAGGAGCGGCCGGCGCCGCGCCCGACCCGGCCGCGCAATTGATGCAACTGCGCCAGGCCGAAGCGCTCGGCGTGCTCGATCACCATGATCGTCGCCTCGGCGACGTCGACGCCGACCTCGACGACGGTGGTGGCGATGAGAACCTTGGTCTCGCCGCGCTGGAAGCGCTCCATCGCCGCGTCCTTTTCCGGCCCCTTCATCCGGCCGTGGACCAGGCCGACCGCGTCGCCGAACGTCTGGCGCAGCGCCTCGTAGCGCGCTTCCGCCGCGGCGAGGTCGAGCGTCTCGCTCTCCTCGACCAGCGGACAGATCCAATAGGCGCGCGCGCCGTCGGCGATCGCCCGGCCGATAGCGGCGACGACCTCGTCAAGCCGCTCGATCGGCAGCGCGCGGGTGTCGATCGGCTGGCGGCCGGGCGGCTTCTCGGTCAGCGCCGAGACGTCCATGTCGCCGAAATAAGCGAGCACCAGCGTGCGTGGGATCGGCGTCGCCGTCATCACCAGCAGGTCGACCGCCTCGCCCTTGCCGGCCAGCGCCAGGCGCTGGTGGACGCCGAAGCGGTGCTGCTCGTCGACCACCGCCAGGCCGAGGTCGCGGAAGGCGACGCTCTCCTGGAACAAAGCGTGGGTGCCGACGACGACGTCGATCTCGCCCGCTTCCAGGCGGCTCAGCGTCTGACGGCGCTCCGACGCCTTGTCGCGGCCGGTGGTCAGCGCGATCCGCAGGCCGGCGGCCTCGGCGAGCGGGCGGATGCGCTCGAAATGCTGGCGGGCGAGGATTTCGGTCGGCGCCATCAGCGCCGCCTGCCGCCCCGCCTCGACCACGTCGGCCATCGCCAACAGCGCGACGATCGTCTTGCCCGAGCCGACGTCGCCTTGCAGCAGACGGATCATCCGCTTGGGCGCGGCGAGATCGGCGCGGATTTCCGCGACCGCCTGAGACTGCGCGCCGGTCAGCGCGAACGGCAGCGCGTCGAGAATGCGCTGCGCCAAACGGCCGGCGCTGATCTGGGCGCGGCCGGCGACCGAGCGCATGCGAGCGCGGATCATCAGCAGCGCGAGCTGGTTGGCGAGCAACTCGTCGTAGGCGAGCCGCGTCGCCGCCGGCCCAGCGGGATCGACGTCGGCGGGCGTCGCCGGCGCATGCAGCGTCCGCAACGCTTCGGCGAAGCCCGGCGCGCCGAGCCGGCGCAAATCCGTTTCGTCGATCCATTCCGGCAGACGCGGCAGGCGCCCCAGCGCGCCCTGGGCCGCCTTGGCGACGGTGCGCGGATAAAGCCCCTCGGTCAGGCCGTAGACCGGCTCGACCGCCGGCATCTTGGCGAGCTCTTCGGAATCCATCACCCGGTCGGGATGGACCATCTGCAAGCGGCCGTCCCACAGCTCGAGCTTGCCGGAAATCCAGCGGGTCGCGCCGACCGGCAGGCGCTTCTTGATCCACTCGGCATTGGCGAGAAAGAACACCAGCTCGACGTCGCCGGTGTCGTCCTCGACCAGCACCTTATAGGGCGCCTTGGAGCGCGAGGTCGGCGGCGGGCGGTGCTCGACGACGCGCGCCTCGATGACGGCGATCGCGTCGCGCTGAGCTTCGGCGATCTTCGGCCGGGCGCGGCGATCGATCACCGCGTAGGGCAGATGGAAGAGGACATCGACGACGCGCCCGCCCTGCGGCCGATCGAGGAGCTTGTTTATGAGCTTGGCGTTCTTCGGCCCGACGCCCGGCAGCGTCTCGGCGGGGGCGAACAGCGGGTCGAGCAAGGCGGGGCGCATGGGGCTTTATACAGGCGCGCGCAGGCGAGGCGAAAGGCGGGGGCGCGTCTCAAACGCTTGCGTCCAGAATCTGCTGAGCCCCGACGGCCGCTTGGCTCCTTGAGGCGGAAGCGGGCGTAGCGGCGGCGGTCGGCAGGTCAGGATTTTCGCCGGGCCTGCCTCAGGATGTCCTCCATCTGATGAATGATTTTGCACCCCTTCAACGTGTCGCCCGTCTTGTCTTCCGGATCGGCCTCGAAGAGCGCCCGCATCTGGTCGGACATCCGCATCAGTTCCTGGTAGCGCGCCTCGCCGAGCGTCTGCCGGTTGAGGCTGAGCCCTTGGTTCAACTGCTGGAAGACATAATCCAGATTCATGTAGGGAAAATAGCCGGTCTTATCCAAGAACTTTGGGGCTGAGACCAGCATTGAGCTTAATACCTCCAAGATTTCGATTATGTTTTGAGGGACGCGGATCTTTGCGGGTTTCATGAATCACCTTCGGAACGAAAGTTTTGCGATCGGGATTTTCGCTGTGCCTGCCTCAGGATATCCTCCATCTGACGAATGATTTTGCAGCCCTTTAGCGTATCGCCCGTCTTGTCTTCCGAATCGGCCTCGAAGAGCGCCCGCGTCTGGTCCGACATCCGCATCAGTTCCTGATAGCGCTCCTCGCCGAGCGTCTGCCGGTTGAAGCTGAGTCCCTCGTTTAATTGTCGGAACACGTAGTCCAAATTCTGATAGGGGAAATAGCCTGTCTTGTCTGTGAATTTTGGAGCTGACGACAGCATAGAAACTACGAACTCCAGAAGTTCCATTGTGTTTCTTGGGATATACATTTTTCTCGGCTTCATTAGTCACCTTTATAGCCAAAAATCATCGGGTCTAGGAATCAAGTAAGTGCTGGCGCCATCAAGTTGGCTCGGTCGAATGATGATCACCGCGCGCGGCCGTGAATCGGCGCGGAAGAACCCGCGGATTTGCGGCGAGCTGACCGTCTTCCGCGAGAGCGTCCACTCAAAGTCGACGTCACCGAGCCTTGCGTCTGGAATTCAGTAAAGAATATCAGTCTCCGAGGTTTCGTAGTCGCGGTTGTTGATCGTTAGGTTCGCGCGCGGACCATAGGGAATGCCGTACTCATCGAACAACTGCCGGAGAGCCTGTCGGACTCGAAAGTCAACTTGATTGCCGATCGCCTCCTCTCGCGACAGCCGCGGCTGAAGACGGCCGGCGTCGGCGGCGGCGACGGCTTCTGGGTAGACGGCGTCGACGGCGTTTTGCAGAAACCGCAGCGTCTCGACCTGAAGGAACCCAACATCGCCGCGCACGCGATAGTAGGCGGCGGCTCGCTCCATGAGAAGATGGTTGATCAGATTGGTGCGCCCCTGCCGAGTGAGGCCGTCGATCCCGTCCCGCGGCAAGAGTTCTTCGTCGGCGAACGTGGGATCGATCTGCTTGATTTGATGGACAAGACCCCAGTATTGGCCCAACGCCCCGTCGAGATCGGCTTCGTCGGCGGCGGCGCTGACGCCGAGAAAGCCGTCGATGGGCGCCAAGGGAATGGCCAGGCCGGGGGCGTCGCTCAGGCCGGGGAAAACGTCTTCGAGTCGCGTGTAATCGTCCGGCGGCCCGTTCGACCGGCGCGACTCCGCTTCCTCCTCCGCGCCGCCAGTCAGGACGACGCGCGGGTCGTCGATTCCGGGTCGATAGACGCCGTCGTCGAGCGGGAGCGAAGGCTCTGGGCGGGGAGCGGGGACGTGAGGGGAGACGGCCGCCGCAGGCTTGGCGGGGACTGTTGGCGCGCCGCCCGCACCTTCTCCTGTCGTCCATTGACCGCCGTCCGGCTGTCCGGCCGGAACGCGCGGCTCGTCCTGCCAGGCCGTCCCGCCTTTCTCCAATTCGGCGACTTCGGCGAGCTTGGCGAGCGCTTGCGGCGACGGGTCCGGCAGACCGAGCAGGACGGTCTCGACGCCCGCGAGACAGAGATCGCCGGCCTCGATCGCCTTAGCGGCGCGACCCAAACCGCGATGAAGTCGAAGAATGACGTCTTCGCGCTGAGGGCCATAGGCCGCGCTGAGAATCCGCCCCAATCCCTGTGGCGGCCGCACCTCGCTGCGTCGTCGCCCCGCCGCGTCGGCGCCGATGCGTGCGAGGTCCGCAGGCCCCAGCGCGACGCCCGCCTTGTCACAGGCGAGTCCGCCTCCGCCGCGCGGGGCGAGTCGATACATCCGGGCCAACGGAAAATTCATCGGTAGGCTTCCATCCACGTGACATCAGTATGTTCATGTTTTGTTCCATTGTCACGAATTTCAGAACCTCATATGATTCATGAACCTGGAAATCAGAATGGTGGGGCGCCGCAAACGGCGCCCGGCGTATCCTCTGGCGGCAATGGGAGCGTACAGCGCGCGTCCCGTCACATCGGCGGCGTGACCCCGCCGACGCCGACAACGACGCTGCGCGCTTCGTAAACGCCACCCTCGCCAGCGCCGCCGCGCGCGACGATCGCCGCGCCGGCCGTCAGGTCGCCGAGACCGCCCGGCTCGATGGCGACGATCGGCGTCGACGTGTCGATCGCGATCGACTTCTGGCCGCCGTTGTAGGCGACGACGATCTGCGGGCCTTCGACTGCGTCGACCCGCACGTCGACCGCGCCGTTGGTCATCGTGCTGTTCGGGGCGAGATCGAACGGGCGGAAGCCGTCGCCGACGCCGCGCATCGACTCGGGGAAGATGTGGACTTCGAGCGCTTTCAGCGCTTCGCCGTCGCCCGGCACGGCGGCGACGCCGACATAGACGCCCGGCTTGACGTCGGCGAGGCTGGCGGCGACGACCCGCGCGACCTTGGCGTCAGCGGGCAGCCGCAGGGTCCTCTCGGCGCCGTCGCGCGTTTTCACGTCGAAGCTCTGGCGGTCCGGCGCGACGCGCTCGATCACGCCGCGCAAGGCGGCGGGCGGCGCGCTCTGGGCTAAGGCGGGCGCCGACAGGGCGAGCAGCAAAGCGGCGGCGATGAGCGACGGTCGCATGGGCGTCTCCCGGGACTGAGTTTGGCCGGACCCTCGCGCCTAACTCGGGCGGATTTGAGGGCGGCGGCCGCGGAGCGGCGGGAGCGAGCCTTGCCGGCTTTCAAACGGATGTGAGGCCGGCGCGGGCTTTAAGCGCCAGTCTCCGTTGAGTGCTTAGAAGCGATTGCGCGCGCTCCGCCAAGCAAACAATGGACGGCTCTGCCTTCGACCGCGTGTCTCAGATGAGGCGAACCCGCACATTTGCTCGCCGACTCTTGCAGCCCGCCGCTTGAGACATCCGAGCGGTGAAAGCTGGCCGACAAAACGATTCGCCGGACGTGGATCATCAACCGCTTAGGCGTCAAAAAACGCGGCGAACCAGCCCGCGCGCAAACCGAAGCGCGCCCTTTCGGCGACCACCGGTAGGGGGAATTGATTGTCTGCCCCCGCCCCCGCGCTCGAACGCAAGGGCGACTCTGAATTTGACTCATATGCGCTTATAAGATTATAACTATATTTCGCTCACCGGGAGCGCGGGAGTGATGGAATGATGCCCCAAATCAGCATTTCTCAGCCTCTGTATGACAAGATCAAGGGGCTTGCCGAACCGTTTGTCGATACGCCGGAGTCGGTGATCACGCGGTGCGTAGACTTCTACGCATCGAGCTACGGAGCGACCAAGGGCGTCTCGATAGCGACTCAGAGCCGCGGAGACCCCGTCATGACATTTTCCGGCGATACGCCGCCGGACCTGACTTTCACGCGAATCCTCTCTGTGAAATTCGATGGCGCCTTCCTTAACAAGAGTAGCCTTTACTGGAACACGCTGATGTACGACGTGGTCGCCCGCGCCGCGAACAAACTGAAGTCGCCCGAGAAACTGAAGCAGCTGATCTTGGTCAACTATGTCGACGGCGAAGGCGACGCGAAGTCCGGCTACCGCTTCATCCCCCCCGCGGGTCTGTCCGTTCAAGGGCAGGACGCTAACGCTGCTTGGAAGACGATCTTCCATCTCGTCGAAGCGCTCGGATTTACGATCGACGTGTTGTTCATGTGGGAGAACAAAGACAAAGCCCTTCACCCCGGCAAGCGCGGACAAATGACCCTTGAAAGGATCTGATGATCGCGGCTTACGGCCGGCCTCGTTTTGAGAGTGGAACGGGGCCGTTTCTTTCTTGCCGTGCACGGCAATTGCCGCGCCCCTTGCACAATTTCCCCAACGCGCGACTCCCTCCCCTTGCCGCCCCGCCCCATCCCGTGGCAAGCGGTCCCCCATGACCGACGCCCCCTCCGATCCGGCCAAGCCTGCGCCGCGCGTCTCGTTCGTTTCGCTCGGCTGCCCCAAGGCGCTGGTCGACAGCGAGCGCATCCTCACAAGGCTGCGGGCCGAGGGCTACGAGCTGTCCAAGAGCCACGCCGGGGCCGACTTGGCGATCGTCAACACCTGCGGCTTCCTCGACAGCGCCAAGAAGGAGTCGCTCGAGGCGATCGGCGCGGCGATGGCGGAAAACGGCAAAGTGATCGTCACCGGCTGCATGGGCGCCGAACCGCAGCAGATCCGCGACGCCTACCCCAACGTGGCGGCGATCACCGGCCCGCAGGCCTATGAGAGCGTGATGGCGGCGGTGCGCGCCGCCGCGCCGGCGCCGCACGACCCGTTCGTCGACCTGATCCCCGAGCAGGGCGTCAAGCTGACCCCGCGCCACTATGCTTATCTCAAGATTTCAGAGGGCTGCGACAATCGCTGCACCTTCTGCATTATCCCCAAGCTGCGCGGCGACCTGGTCTCGCGGCCGGCGGTTGACGTGTTGCGCGAAGCCGAGAAGCTGGTGAAGGCCGGCGTCAAGGAACTGCTGGTGATCTCGCAGGACACCAGCGCCTACGGCCGCGACCTGCGCTACGCCGCGAGCCGCTGGCGCGACCGCGAGGTTTCGGCGCGCTTCCTCGACCTGACGCGCGAGCTGGCGACGCTCGGCGTTTGGGTGCGGCTGCACTACGTCTACCCCTACCCGCACGTCGACGAGGTCGTCGGCCTGATGAGCGGCGGCAATCTGCTGCCCTATCTCGACGTCCCGTTCCAGCACGCTTCGCCCGCCGTGCTCAAGGCGATGAAGCGGCCGGGCGACCAGCAAAAGGCCCTCGAGCGCATCCGCGCCTGGCGGGCGATCTGCCCTGACCTGACCATCCGCTCGACTTTCATCGTCGGCTTCCCCGGCGAGACCGAGGAAGACTTCCGCCTGCTGCTCGACTGGCTCGACGAAGCCAAGCTCGACCGCGTCGGCGCTTTCCAATACGAGCCGGTCGCCGGCGCGCGCGCCAACGACCTCGGCCTCGAAATCGTCCCCGACGAGATCAAGCACAGCCGCTGGAAGCGCTTCATGGCGCGCCAGCAGTCGATCAGCGCCAAGAAGCTCGCCGCCAAGGTCGGCAAGCGGCTGCCGGCGATCATCGACGAGGGCGGCGCCGGCGCGGCCACGGGGCGCAGTCCGAGCGACGCGCCGGGGATCGACGGAATCGTCCACGTCAAATCGAGCCGGGCGCTGCGCCCCGGCGACGTCGTCACCGTCAGAATCGAGCGCGCCGACGCTTACGACCTGTGGGGAACGGCGGGATAGCGCGGCCTTCGCAGAACGCTTCGTCAGACGAACGCCGAGTCGACGCAGACGACGCGCGCGGCGACGCCGCAAAACGCTCGCCTCGCGCCGGTTCCACAGAGTGGCGAAACATTCGAGCGAAGACGTTAAGCCTATTTTCGCCACAGCCCGGCGCGGCTCGAGCGGCTTAACGCCCCGACAACGTCGCCGCTTCATTTTCGACCGGGGTAAGTCCAGGCTTTCGTGCAATTTTCAACGCGAACGCAAGAGCGTCGGCGGTGGAATTCGCCGGGAGCCGCGCGTGCGGGGGCTCCGATGAGTTTCGATACGCCGACCAGCTCCGTCCCGACGTTTGGACGAAGGGGAATCCGTCCGCCGCCGCCGCCGCTTTCCCGGCCCGCGCCGGCGCAAAAGGCAAGCGAGCCAGGCGCAGCCGCCGATGCGCCGCCGAGCGATCTCGAACGTTTCCTCGGGATGTTTCCGCTGCTGACGGCGGGAATGATCGTCGGATTGGCCTCAATCTTCGCCCTCGAACAGAAGTTCGCCTTCGACATCGGTCCCGGCGGCGCCCTTAGTCTGGAATCCCTGATCGCGCTCGGCGGCGCGAGCTTCGACCAGGTCGTCGGCCGCGAGGAAGCGTGGCGCCTGTTTCTCGCGCCGCTGCTGCACTCGAGTTCGGCGCATCTGATCGGCAATTGCGTCGCGATGGCGATGGTCGGCTTTCTCCTGGAGCCGCTGATCGGGCGCGGCTGGTTCGCGCTCATCTTCGCGGCGAGCGCATTGGGCGGCGTCGCCGGTTCGATGATCGGCAACGATCCCGCGGCCACCACCGTTGGGGCCTCGGGCGCGATCACCGGCCTGGTCGCCGCGGGTCTGGTGATGAGCTTCCATCGTCGCGCCGACGCGGACGACGCGCGCAAGATGCGAAGGCGGGCGATTTTCCTGCTCGCGCCGGCGCTGCTGCCGCTGTTCCTCGGCGTGCGGGACCACGTCGACTACCACGCCCATCTCGGCGGGGCGCTCGTCGGCGGTGCCGTCGCGCTGACGCTGATCGTGACCTGGGACGGCGATTCGTTTCGTCCGCGCTGGGCGCGAATGGCGGCGAGAACCGCGATGGCGGGCTTGGCCGTCTCGCTGATTTCCTGTTCTTTCGTGTTTTTCCATTACCCGGACGAGGCCGCCGTCGCCCAGACGATCATCCCGGATTCGCTGGCGACCCAGCCCTTCGCCGCCCTGACGAACCAGTCCTCGGACTTGATGGGCCGTTACCCCGCCGACCCCCGCGCCCTGCTGATCCGCGCCGCCTTCTTGGCGAAGATCGAACAGTTTCCCGAGGCGGAAGATTTGCTTCGTCGGGCGATGACGACGGAATGGCCTGCGCGCCCGTTCATGGAGACGAAAGTGCGCAAGCGCGCCCAGGCGCTCCTCGCCGTGGTCCTGCTCGACGAACGACGAGGCCGCGACGCGCTCGATATGGCCGAGCCGATCTGCGCCGACAGGACGCAAATCGAGTCCTGGCCTATGCTGACGAGGGCGAAGCTCTGCAAGGGCTGACTCGCCGGGCGGTGACGGATTGGCCGCGGGAAGAGGCGCCGCTCCGCAGACGCGGGCGCGCGGCCTGAAAAGCCGATTATCGGAAATGCTCGGCCCAACCGGCTGCAATTACCCAGCGATCCCGCCCAATTCTGAGCCCCTTCGACGCCCCGGCGCCGAGAGAAGCGGCGGAGCGGCGGATCGTCGCGGGGCGCCCCGCTATTCAGCGGATTCCGCCGCCAATGTCGCATCGTCGAGCGTCAATTCACAGCCACGCCAAGCAGCCGTGATTTCCTCCTCGCCGAATCGACTCCGATCGGCTACAGGTCAAATCCCATGGCGCGGTATATCTTCATCACCGGCGGCGTGGTCTCTTCGCTTGGCAAGGGTTTGGCTTCAGCGGCGCTCGGCGCGCTGCTGCAGGCGCGCGGCTATTCGGTGCGATTGCGCAAGCTCGATCCCTATCTCAACGTCGATCCGGGCACGATGAGCCCGACTCAGCACGGCGAAGTGTTCGTCACCGACGACGGCGCCGAGACCGATCTCGACCTCGGTCATTACGAGCGCTTCACCGGCCGCAGCGCCAATCGCCAGGACAACGTCACCAGCGGCCGCATCTATCAGGAGCTGATCGCGCGCGAGCGCCACGGCGACTTCCTCGGCGCGACGGTGCAGGTGATCCCGCACGTCACCAACGCGATCAAGGCGTTCGTCCTCGACGGCAACGAGAACGTCGACTTCGTGCTGGTGGAGATCGGCGGCACGGTCGGCGACATCGAGGGCCTGCCGTTCTTCGAGGCGATCCGCCAGCTCGGCATCGACCTGCCGCGCGGCCACGTCGTCTACATCCACCTGACGCTGCTGCCCTACATTCCCACCGCCGGCGAACTCAAGACCAAGCCGACCCAACATTCGGTCAAGGAGCTGCGCTCGATCGGCATCCAGCCCGACATCCTGCTGTGCCGCTCGGATCGCGAGATTCCGCGCGAGGAGCGGCGCAAGCTCGGCCTGTTCTGCAACGTGCGCGAGAGTGCGGTGGTGGAGGCGCGCGACGTCGGCTCGATCTACGACGTGCCGGCCGCCTATCACGCCGCCGGCCTCGACCGCGAAGTGCTCGCCGCCTTCGGCATCGAGCCGGCGCCCAAGCCCGACATGCGCCGCTGGGACGCGGTGACGCGGGCGCTGCACAATCCCGAAGGCGAAGTGACGATCGCCATCGTCGGCAAGTACACCGGCCTCAAGGACGCCTACAAGTCGCTGACCGAAGCGCTCACCCACGGCGGCATGGCCAACAAGGTCAGGGTCAAGCTCGACTGGATCGAGAGCGAGATCTTCGAGA
>Ga0181516_10002558_pt1 | contig 12773 bp, 4 predicted proteins | sample PEATcosm2014_Bin_25_FD_121104 | JGI IMG/M metagenome (GOLD analysis project Ga0181516, IMG submission 121104) | Peatland microbial communities from MTU Mesocosm Facility, Houghton, MI, USA - PEATcosm2014_Bin01_10_metaG | ecosystem: Environmental > Terrestrial > Soil > Wetlands > Peat | place...
CCTTTGCCTTTGCCGAAGCGCTGTTGTCCTGCAGATCATTGTTGCTCCGCCAGCCGTCATCGGAGCGGTACTCATCGTCGACGGCGTAGGTGACGCCGTCGTGCGTGCCGAATTGCGATGTCCGCTGCGTCCAGTCGCCGCGGCTCAAATACTCCGTGTCCGAACTCAGCCCAAAATGGTTTTGTTCAAAGAGCCTCGCGTATTGCTGCTGCGAACTGAAATCCGAGAGGTTGCCCGCGGATGCCGGTGACAGCAGGTCGGCCATGATCAGTTCCCCGAACCAGGGCGTCTCGTAACGGAGATTGACCTGGCGCGGATCGCGCAGCGCGTCGTAATTGTTGGCGAGGAACTGGTGCGCCGCATAGTTCCCGTAATCGTAATCCACCGCGCGCGACGCTTCGCGGTAGCCCCAGTCGGAGGTTTCCACGTCCTTGTCCCAGGTCAGGGCCCCGGTGTCCTGGTAGATCCGGGCCAGGTTCGCGCTCCGCACCGCCTGGTCCTCGTCCAGCAGCAACCGGGACCGGAAGAGCCGGCGATTATCATTCAGCTTCTCCGATTCTTCGAGATCGCGAACTGCGGGGTTGATGGCGTTATCTTTCTGGTCCACGAGCGCCTGGTACAGCCAGGCAGTCGGATCATTCGGATCAAGTTGCTCCGCCAGCGCCAGTTCCCTGCTGGCGCGGCCGCTGTCGCCATTGTCGGCGAAGGCCTTGCCCAGATAACTGCGAAACACGGCCCGCTGCGGTTCCAAAATGCACGCCGCCTGAATGTCCTTCCTTCCCGCTTCCTCGTCGCCGCTCCTGATCTCGCACAAACCCCGGCCTATCCAGGCATTGCCCAGCGCGCCGTCAATCGCGATGGCCTCGTCGAACGACGCGCGCGCGCGGCCCGCCCGGCCCTGGGCGAGCTCGATGAATCCCCGGACCGCCAGCGACTGCGCGTTGCGCGGCGAAACCTCAAGACTTTTTTGCAGCGCCGCGAGCGATTCCGGCAGACGGCCGAAGCTCAATTCCAGTTCGGCCACGCGCGCCCAGCCAAAGCCAAAGTTTGGCGATGCGGCCACGGCGGCGCGCGCCGCGCGCAGGGCGTCGGCGAGCCGGGCATGCGCCTGCAAATAATACGATTCGGCGAGCCATTCCGTGGCGAGACCGGGCGCCCCGGCACGCGGTCCGGCCTGGTTTTTGACGGCGGCGATGACTTCGCGCAACGCGGTCGCCAGCTTCGCTGACCGGCTCTCCTCTCCGCCGGACGATGGCAGGTTCGTCAGGAGCGAGTCGGCCTGTTCGACCTGCCCCGCGGACAGCAGCAATGCCGCCCGAAAAACCCGCTCGGAATCCGAACCGGGCTGCCGGTCGGCCGGATATTGCGCGACCGCCTGAAGCAGGTCGCCGCTGCGATAGGCGGCCAGCGGCCCGCTCAATGCCCGCTGTTCATCCGCGCTGAGATCAAGGTCGGATACATCCAGTATACCGGGATAGTAAAGGCACCACTGCATGATGTTGACCGCCCCAACCATCGGCGACTTCACGGGAGCCTTGCCCGGATCGACGTTGCCCTGGTCCCCGGAAGTCATGTCGACCTGGCCAACTTGGTTGCTCAAAGTAAGGCCGCCCTCAATCAAGGCCACGATCGTGCTCCCGTCGGCGGCGACCGACAGGTTGAACTCCGTTCCACGAATGGCGCCCGAGGTCAGGGGCGTTTGGAATTCCTGCTTGGCCGGCTTCTCGCGTCCAAGGAAGTACACCGACCCGGACTTGACATCGAGCAGGGACTGCGCGCCGGCGTGCTCGGCTTCGCGAATCTGGAGCGTGGTGAGTTCATTCAAGCGAAGGACCGTAAGCTCCGAAAGCCGGACCGTGGCGCGGCTGCGTTCCAGGGTCCTCAAGCGGTCGCCAATTTGGAGAATCTGATTTGGCGTTGCGGACATCCAGCCGGTGCCGTTCACGGGAAAGACCTGGACATTCCCTTCGAGGGTCAAGAGTTCTGCGCGGGCGGCGGGAGTGGAAGGAGGCGTTTGCCCCATGCATATCATCCCCGCAGCCAGCACCAATGCGCCGACGCATGCCATTTTTTTGCCGCCCATAGGCAAGAAACCGCGTTCTGCTTTTTTGACGAAGCCTTTCTGGCAAGCACCATTACCAGAATTGACAGTGTGGATTAGCAATCGTCCGGCGCAATGTATCTGACCGGGCACCGGGAACGGAAGCAATTTCGCGCCGCTTCTTGACGCCAAAACCGCGGGCGTCGCATCGGCTCAGTTGGCGGATTTGGCGCGCAAAAGGACAATCCCCGCCAGACCCAATCCGAGCAGCAAAGTGCCGCCAGGCTCCGGGGCGCTGATGACGCTCAGGACCTCAATATTGTCCAAGTTCACGGAGGTCGCGCTCGAGCCTGGAATCACTTCGATCAACAGCCCATTCACCGCGACGGACGGGTCGGACGTATGGAGTGTTGAGAAGCTGAAAGGTCCAAACGTGCCGGCCAAGGTGCCGGTCTCCTGATAGGCCAGCGTGGCGCCCTGAAAGCCCTGAACGACGTACGCGCTGTCGCCGTTATTGCTGGAAAAATCAAAACCCTGAAACGTGAAAAACCCGGCGCCGTCGGTGACCTGGATGACTCCGATGCCCGGCGCGTTAACCGGGCCGTCGACGATGCTTGGACCAGGATTCCCGTAGATCGTGGCCTGCAACCAGGTGCCGGAAGTTGGCATTACCACAAAACCACCTTCCGTGTCGCCTGTGAACGGGGCCAGGTTCGGCCCCGACAAACCGGAAAAGGTTATGCCAGTGCCGGGCTGCGCGAAACCCGCCGACGCCTGCAACACGAGGACCAGTGCGAATGCAAACGGGACAGCGAAGAAATGATTTTGCCTGACCGGGAGACATACCCCAGGCGCCGTGGCTGCAGATTTCCTTTGGCTTATCGTGCCCATTAGTTGCGGGGTGCATCTAGCCGCGCACAAGTCCCAAAGTCAAGTTTTTTCCGGCAAAACATCTGGCTCCGTACCTTTACGTATGCACTCCACTTTTACAAATTGCGCGATGATTAGCCTTGACTGTTCGAATCATAATAAGATGAAATGACCGCAGTCCGTTGGCTTTCCCGTGGTGGATTTGGGAGACGGACTTTCAGAGCCTCTTGATGTGTTTTTCCGGCCCGGTCAGGGGATACGACCGGCTGCCGGAGAATCCTCGGACGAGCAGAGGTTTGCATTCACGGATGATTGCGAAGAGTCGTTCAAAGCCATCGGACCCATGTACCTCCTGCCCGTTTGCCGGCATGAGGAAATCTGTGCCGCGAATAGTTCCGGCCAACCTGGTGAAAACGTGAAAATTGCATGCCATCGAGTTTGTTTGGAAACGATTTTGGTCGTCGCCGTCCTGGCGCTTCGCGCCTCCTCCTCCTCCGCCGCACCGCCGGTGGTAAACGCGTACCTCGCGAACGCTTTTAATTCCGCGGGAGAAGTCGGCCCCGCTGTTCCCAACTGGCATGTATGGTATCAAAACACTCCGGGCACGCTTCAATCCCTCACCTGGGATCCCACCACGGACGCGCAGGGGAACACCAACTCCGGCGCGATGAAAATGGTGGCTCAGTTCAATGGCAGCGGCCAGTTTGCTGTTTATAACGGCACCTTCGATGCCTCGCTGTCCGGTTCGAACTGCGCCACGCTGGAAATGGATGTGCGGTTCGATCCGTCGTCGCCGACACGGGCGGGGGCGGATTTCGGCCTGCTTCAATTCGGATTTCAAACGGGGCAGAGCAACGGCTTTGGCCCGGATTGGTTCGGATCCGCGGTCATCCCGGCCACCAACACGGGATGGGTTCATGTCTCCGCGACCGTGAACATCAATGCCGACTCCGCGGAACAGGAAATCCGCGGGCTGGCCATTCAGATGGATGGAAATCGCGGGGACAATGTTCTGAATGGGACCACAACTTTTTGGGTGGACAACATCACGCTGACTTTGACTCCGGCGGGCGTGGGCAATGTGGCGGCGCCCATGTTCATCTACTACCCGAGAAACTTGACCATCCCTCCCGGGGCGAACGGGACGTTCAACATCGCCGCCGCGTCCTCGCAGCCGCTCGGTTATCAATGGCAGTTTGACACCGTGAACCTTCCGGGGGCGACGAACGCCGCTCTGACGATCTCCAATGCGACCGTCGCCGACTCGGGCATCTACTCCGTCCTCATCACCGCCGCCGGCGGCGCAAGCGTCGGCGATTCCGCCGTCCTCACCGTTCAAGCGCCGGCGCAATCGCTGACCTGGTTCAACCCGGCTTCCATCGCGTACGGGACCCCTCTCGACACCAATCAACTGGACGCCATGGCAAACGTGCCGGGCACCTTCGTCTACACACCGCCCGCCGGTGCCGTGCTCGACGCCGGCACCAATGTTCTTTCTGTCGTATTCGCCCCGGACGACACCAATGATTACAGCAGCGTGACCGACAGCGTCAGCCTCGTGGTGGTACCCGCTCCGCTGGGTGTGAGCGCCGACAGTTTCACACGCTCCTTCGGCCAGCCCAATCCCGTTTTCACCGGAACCATCGCGGGCTTGCAGAATGGCGACAGTATCACGGCCACTTACAATTGTTCCGCCACGCTGGCCAGTCCACCGGCCGAATATCCCATTGTGCCCCTCGTGTTCGATCCGGGCAACCGGCTCAGCAACTACAGTCTCAGCGTTACTCCGGGCACGCTGACGGTGACTTCCGGCGCGCAGGTGCTGGCGCACGACGATGCGGCGGCCTATGAACTTGCCGGCGGGAACTGGACTGGCGGGATGAACTTTGGCTATGGGTTTGCGCCCTGGGTCATCCAGACCAGCGGCCCGGCAATCCAGGGAAGTTTCATCGGCGATGGCGGAAACATCGCCACCATCAGCAACAGCGCCTGGGGCCTCTTTGCCAACGGACAGCCCCTGACGAATGTGGCGCTGGCCTTCCGCGGGTTCAGCAATTCCTTGCCGGTCGGCATGTCCTTCAAGCTCGAATGGCGCACTGGCGACATCGGCTTCAATTCCTACAACTTTGCCGGCTTCAGCTTGCGGACCGGCAACGTGACCGACCCAAACGCGAGTTACACCGCCGGCGAACAGTTCGCCTTTTTCTATCAGGGTGGAGGTTTGAACACCAACGCGCAGGACGACGTGATGATCCGGGACGGCTCCGGCGAGAGATATGCCCCCGCGCCCGGTGTGTCATTCAGTTCCATCCACCAGGGCATTGCGATTGAGTTCACACTTCTTTCAAGCACCACCTACCGTCTGGCGGTCATGGACGCCGCCACGAGCAATCTGATCGCACTTTTCGACAATCGCACCTTGGAAGGCAATGGGACCATTGACAGCGTCGTGCTGTTTGACAACCAGACCGATGGCGGCGGCGGAGAGTATGACGGCAATCAACTCTATAACAACCTGGAGATATCGACACCGTCCATTCCCGTTCCGCCCCTCGTCTCCGTGACCCCGGGAAGCGTGGCAGTCGCGCCCGGCGACACCGCGGTTTTCACGGCGAATGCCACCGGCACGCCGCCGCTGGTTTATCAATGGCTGTTCAACGGTGTGGCTTTGCCGGGTCCAATCGCCTCGACCCTGACGATCTCCAACGTCACGGTCGCGAATGCCGGGAATTACCAGGCTTTGGTCACAACTCCTTACGGCTCGGCAACCAGTTCCAATGCCACGCTTGCTGTGCTCACGCCGGCCACGATTCTTCAGCCGCCGGACAGCGCACAAACGACCGTCGGTGGCACCGCCACCTTTGCCGTCGTGGCTGTGAGTTCTTCACCGCTCAACTATCAATGGTTTTTCGGAGGCGCCCCTATCCCCGGGGCCACGAACTCCTCCTACGCCGTGGTCAACGCGCAGCTTTCACAGCAAGGCACCTACACCGTGCAAGTTGCCAATCTGGCCGGGTCGATTGTCAGTGCCAGCGCCGCCTTGCTCGTGCTGCCGGCGCCGCCGCCATTGGTGCCGACTTTCTCGTACACCATCAACGTCCAAGCCGGCACCAATCTCATCGCCAACCAGCTCAAGAAAGGGGGCAACACCTTGAAGGAAATCATGCCCGTGGCCCCGGACGGGACCCTCGTCTCCAAATATGACAATGCCAGCGGCACGTGGGCGAGTTCGACCTATAGCGCCGCCCTCGGGACATGGATTCCTTCCAGCATCGTGCTTCGGCCGGGCGAAGGGGCGCAGCTCGTAAGCCCGATTGGGACAAACCTTGTGTTCAGCGGCACCGCCAATGTCCCAGTCCTGCCCCTCGCCATTCCCGCCGGCCAAGCCTGGCTCGTCAGCCGGCAAACCAATGACGTGGGAACCTACGAGAACATCGTGGGCGCCTCCCCCGCGCCGGGGGCGGTGGTCTACAAATGGAACCCTGTCAGTGGTTCGTACACGCTCTATACATACACCGCGTCGGGTTGGTCGGGCGGGGCCGAGCCGACGGTTGCCGTGGGTGAATCGGTTTGGATCGGCCCCAATGGCGGCGAGCCGGTGCCGGTTCCCGAGCGGCCTGCGATTACTCAGCAACCGGTAGGTCTCTCCGTGGCCCAGGGTGGTTCCGCGGCCTTCGCGGTCGTCGCTGACAGCGACAGCCCCTTGTTCTATCAATGGCACTTGAACGGCAACGGAATTTCCGGCGCAACCAACAGCACCCTCACGATTCCCGATGTCCAAGCCTCGAACGTCTGCAATTACAGTGTCGCGGTCAATAATTCCATTGGCATCACCGACAGCGTGGTCGTCCAGTTGACCATTCCCGGTCTGGGCACCTTGCCCGTCGCGGATGATTTTGCCAACGCCGGCAGTATCGGCGCTTCCACCAACGGCTCGGGTACCGCCAGCAATCTCGGCGCAACGACCGAGCCGGACGAGCCTTCCCCGGACAATATATTGTTCGGCGCTTCCGTCTGGCTGAGCTGGCAGCCGGGAGTCAGCGGCATCGCCAGCCTTACGACTGCAGGCAGCGATTTCGACACCGTGCTGGGTGTTTTTACCGGCCCGAACCTGGCCGGTCTGCAATTGGTCGCGGCGGACGATGATAGCGGCCCAAACCTGTGCGCTGCGCTCAGTTTCAACGCCGTCGCCGGCACGACTTACTTCATCCAGCTCAGCGGGTTTCACGGCGCGGAAGGCAACATTCTCCTCTCTTGGAACGTGGCGGCCACAAACACACTGGTGCCGGTAATCCTTGTGGAGCCTCAGAACCAGACCCAGACCAATGGCGGCCCCGTCGCGCTTTCGGTCGTGGCCACCAACATCACCCCCGCGGCTTCATACCAGTGGATGCTCCAGGGCAATCCCATTTCGGGAGCCACCAATTCGACGCTGACGATTACCAACCTCACCCCGGATCTGGTCGGCCTCTACACTGTCGCCGTGACGAATCTTGAATCCCTGGCGGGAGTGCTCTCAACGCCGGCCAGCGTTGAGATATTCGATCCGGGCATCGCGCAGCCGGGGAACTTTGCCAACGTCCATCCCCAGGACAAATTCCTGAACGCCAGCGCGCTCACGCCGCATGATCCCAACATCCCGGACGACCCCACTTTCGCCGGCGGCTTTACCGGGACGCAAATCTTCAGTTCTGTCGGCGCCACCGCGGACCAGGGGGAGCCCGATCACTGCGGATACGCGCCCTGTCATTCGGTCTGGTATTCCTACGTGCCGCCCACCACGGGGATATTGAACGTATACACGAGCAACAATTTCAACGCGGTCCTGGAAGTCTACAGCGGACCGGGCAACAGCTTCACCAATCTGCTGTCCCTGGCCTGCAGCGCCAACCACGGCACGAACGGCGAGTCGGTGACCCTCGGCGTCGCCGCCGGGACCAACTATTGGGTCGTCGTCGACGGGGTCAATTGCGCCAGCGGTGCATTCACCGTGAATTATATTCTCACCTCGCCGCCCGCATTCACCGTTCTGCCGGTCGGCCAGACAGCGACCAACGGCGCCACGGTGGTCTTGCGGGCCGCGACCTCCGGAAGCCCGCCGTTCGGATATCAATGGATGTTCAATGGCCGGATGGTTTCCGGCGCGACGAACAGCTCGCTGATGATCACCAACTTTCAAACCGTCAACGAGGGCAACTACAGCGTGATGACGGCAAATTCTTACGGCACCAACCAAAGCTCCCCGGCGGCGTTGTACTTGAGCAGCCCGCCGCGCTTCGTCAGTTTCGGCATGGTGAGCGGAGTATTTTCGGCGCAATTTGTCGGCGCGGCCAACAGCAACTACGTTTTTCAAGCGTCAACCAATCTGGCCGACTGGGGCCCGGTGGCCACCAACAGCTCCCCGATTGGCATCCTCAATCTATATGACCCGGTCGTGTCCGGAGCCCAGGGTCGTTTCTACCGCGCCGCCGCGAAATAAGCGGCGGCAAGCACGCTGCTAAACTCTTTTCACCGAACCAGCAGAGCCATCGGACAAACCCTCGGACTTTTTCGGCGCCAGGCTTTGGCGCTGCGGCCAGCCGGCGGCTGGTAGGAATGAACTTCAGGTCTTTGCATTTGATGGCGGCTCCGGATCCTGCTCGTTGGCCACGGAAGAACGGAGATTGCTGAGATCCTTCAACGTATTGAACCAAAACGGCGCGCCCAGACTCAACAACACGGCACTGGCGGCAACGCCCCAGAAATGCAGCCAGCTCGGCGTCCAATAATTGTAGAATGGTTGCGGGTACGGATCCGGCACCAGCGCGAGGGTCAATTTATTGTCCAGGATGGAACGCAAATTCTCCGCCGCCGACCGGAGCGGCGCCTGCGGCACCATGTCCTCGTAGCTTTGCAGCCACTTGGCGGCGTCCGTGATGTTGATCGCTTTCAAATGGTCATCCAGCCATGCCTTGCCTTCGTCAAGGTTCGTGAAACCCGCCGGTTGCGGCAGCCCTTTCAGCGCCACCGGCTGGCTGCTGATCAATTGCTTCATCGCCGTGACATAAACCTCGTCCGTCCCGTTCGTGGAGGCCAGAATATCATCGGCCTTCTTCGACAGCGCGTCGGCGCTCGCCACCAGCCGCTCGCGAAGCACCGCGTCGGACGAAAGTTGCGTAAACAGCTTGAAGGCGTCCAGGTGCAGGCCAAACGCGAGCGCCACCGAAAAAAGTACGGTCCACAGCCTTGTTTGCGTCGCGAACCGTTGTGAAGTCCGCTGCATGACGGAATCGAACCATTGATGAATATGGCCGGACAGCTCTTCCACGGGAATCGTGAGCCGCGAAATGATTTCGTCGGCCTTGGCCGCGTCGTCCGGAAAAGATTTCTGGATTTCCGGGGCAAGTTGCAGCAACTTTTCCGCATCCGCAAGGTCAAGCGCTTCCATGGACTTGCCGAGCGCCGCCGCCCAAGGTTCAGGCTGCCCGCCCGCGGACGGCGCCGTTCCTTCTTTGGCCAGCGCGTGGAGAATTTCAACCAACTCATCCTCTCCGATCGCGGACCCAAGGCACCATTTCGCCGTCACCTTGGACTTTGTTCCCGAAAACGTCGAGTCCGAGATGTAAGGATGCTGCAACACCTGTTCGCTGATGGTTTTGGCGTATTTGGCCAGCTCCGGGTCCGCGTTCTTGAGCAGGGTCTCGATCCCCCAGCGCAGGTTGCCGCCGCGCAAGGCGAACAATGCCGACGCCATCTGCGTCAGCGCCGTGACCAGCACGCTCACGCCCGTGATGATGACGACAAATGACAGGACCGTATCGATATGTTCCAGGTTCATGTTGCTTGGGTGGCCACGCCCGTGAAGGTACGGCGGAGGTCGGTAGGCACACCGGTGCTTGGGTCGGTGAAAAGCACGGCAAGAGGTGCATAATGATGTTCCACGCCATGGGGTGGCAAGGCATCAGGAACCGGTTGCCCGCTGGCGGCTTCCATAATCAGGTTGCCTTGCGCATCGCGTAACCGTGGCCACTCGATGTCGCCCGTGGCCACTCGCGCCGGAATCAGCCAGTAATCGCCCGCGCGGTAGCTTCCTCCCGGTTGGAACTGGATTTGTATGCCGTCCTCCAAGTTTAACCAATTCGGAGCGTTGGCGGTGGACTCCTCGACGAAAGCGGCTCCGGTGGCTTGCTGGAGAGTCAATCCATTCTGGGTCGGATCCCCCGACTTCTGGTCCCACCTTCGCAGGAACGGATGTTTTCCCGGAACGGTCCCCGTAAGACCCGATAAAGCCGGTGTCACGGTAACCTGCAGGTTCACGCGGTCGACCAACTGGACCAGGTACAAGCGTGCCGTGGTGGCGCCGGAGAGTGCGTAGTCATCATCCACAACTTCCACCCAATCCCCTTCGGTGAGGCTCAGCCGCTCATCGCGTCCCAAATGTGCGACTCCGACTATGGTACTGTTTGCCGGGAGGTTGAGGATCGGGAAAATGACCGAGCCATTCTCTCGTGACCATTTGAACGTGGCGCCGGTTCCGTCAACAGTGGGATTGCCGTTGGCATCGAGGGTGGTGCTGGCACCCCCGGTACCGTGTATTTCAACGCGATAAAGCTGGTTCTCGGCCCCACGATAGCTGGACGAGGGCGACATGGTGCAGGGGTCGGTCGAAACTGGCTGCGGTTGGACTCGCGCCTTCAGAAGCCCCCGGTTGTCGGGCTGCCAGAATTTCAACCATTTTGGCCAGGTGGATTGGAACCAAGCGTCTCTGTCTTTCGCCGGGCTTGCGCTGGTGAGCCCGCTCAACCCATCTGAAACTGTGCTGCCGGGGATTGCTTTCACCTGCCACACTACTTTTGCCCGCGTTGCTGTATCCGGCCCGCCCAAGGCCACTTCACGAATCCATCCGTCTTCAACACACGTCAAATGCCGCTCCCAAACATCGAGATATACGAGGTAATTCGCCAGAGCTGGATTATTATTGCCCGCCGGGCCAGGCACCGGCCGATCCGGCTGGTTGAGGTAGGTGGTTAGGCGGCGCAGCGAGAGGGATTGCTGAGATGTAAATCCGAACATGGACAAGCTGGCCGGGAGCGTCAGAATCAGCCCGGTGCTGTCCACTGCGGAAACAATCACCCTCTTGACTGACACGAAGTTGTCGGAACTGAGTTCGACATACTTTGAGGCCAAGGCGGCGGGCGACTGCGAATTAAATCCCGCGATGACCGCGACTTGACTGGTATTCCCGTTCTGCTGAGTTGAAGGGTAAGGTTGAACCGTCAAGACCGGGTTGTTGTTCTCGCACAAGATTCCGTCAACATAGTAGTCGCCCGGGTCAATGATGAAGTCGCCCTGGAGCGTGGTTCCCGCCGGGAAGTCTATTTTCAACTGTTCAAGCTGAAAGCTGGTGCCTGCTCCCCCATGCTGGCCGATCAAATCCGCCGCCTGCCGCCGCAACCGGTGCAGCAGGATGGCCGCCTGTTCATTCCAATCCGCGTCCAGTTGCACGCGGCCCTGCTGCATCAGGACGCGGCTGAAATGTTTCGCCGGGTTGAAGGTGTCGCGGGTGAAGTCGCCTCGGTATTCGCCTTGCATAGTTTTTTCCTAGGTTGCGTAGATGATGCCGGCGTCCATCCCGGCGGGGGTGTAGTCGTCCAGCCGGGCGCGCAAATTGGCGGCCCGCTGCGGTTGATACAAATCATGGAAGGCGCCCATCTCCGATTCGTCGTCCGCGCCCGTCTTGATCTCTTCAGCGCACGCGTCCGCGAGCTGGCAGTAGGCGGGCGTGCCGTAACGGGTGCTGTTGAACTCGGGCTGCACGCGCGCCTGTTCGGCGGCCAGCGCGGCGGCCAGTTCCGCCGCCGTCATTTTGACCTGATCTTTGGCGTACTGGTCGTTGACGGCGTTGATGACCAGGTCCGGCTGGCATTCGTAACGGCGGGGCGTGCGCGATTCCGGCGGGAGATAGCAAAACCGGACACATCCCCGCTGCCGCCGCGCCACGCAGACTTGCGCGTTGAAAATGCAATTCTCCGCCAGGGCGATTTCATGCGCCAGGACCTCCCCGAACACGGTGCATCGGACCATGGTCAGGCGGGCGTAAGCCAGGTTGCTCTCCACCCCGTTGAGCGCGGGCAGCTTGTTCTCCGTTGCGTCCAAGATGCTGTCGCTCAGGCAAAGTTGCACCGGCTCGGTCATGGCGTCATTCGTTTCCACTTCAATGGAGCCGAGGATGCTGTGCTCAATCTTGATACACGCGGTGGTGTTGCTCAAAACGAGGCTTGGCTCCTCGCCCTGGCACGGGCCGCATTCGCAGTCCAACGACCAACCCGGCACCAGCGTGCAGTGGCGGATCGTGACATCGCACAGGTTGCCCTGGCCCGGCGCGGGGACTTTAATGTCGGGCACCGGCGCGGGCGCGGGCACCGGCGCCACAACCTTCGGCCCCGAAACCATCACTCCCCGTCCCGCAATCAACAGCCCGTCGAGAATGACGCGGCTGCCCTGGTCGCCGGAAATGAACAACGCATCCAGTTTCGCCCGGGTCTGGGTCACGCTTATGACGGGCCGTTTGAGATTCGCCGCGCGGATCTGCACGGTCTGATTTTTGGCCGGGTTGAGGCTGATGCTTTCCTCGTACAATCCGCTGTCAGTGATCTCAATTACGACATTCTGCAACGCCGCGGTGGGTGAGGCCGCGAGGTCTTGCTGCCACTGGGCCAGGGCGGCGTTGATGGTTTTGAACTTTTCCGTCCCGCCCACGCGGTAAATCGTGTATTGAGCGGGCTGCGAAAGCAGCCTTTCGTATTCTCCTCCTCCAATATCCGCGCTGAACGCGTAGTAATAGGACACCCAGACATTCTGCTCCCGGGGCGCCTCACCAGGA
>Ga0181516_10002560_pt1 | contig 12766 bp, 14 predicted proteins | sample PEATcosm2014_Bin_25_FD_121104 | JGI IMG/M metagenome (GOLD analysis project Ga0181516, IMG submission 121104) | Peatland microbial communities from MTU Mesocosm Facility, Houghton, MI, USA - PEATcosm2014_Bin01_10_metaG | ecosystem: Environmental > Terrestrial > Soil > Wetlands > Peat | place...
GACGAAGGAGCGAGATGTGCGCGGAAGGTCCGCCGACGCCGATCAGGCCCAACCAGGTCCAGTGGCCCAGCACTCGCCAGAGTGAGATGGCGGGCGTGGCCCCTCCCGTGGAGGGGGAACGGCGGATGCGACGCTCCTAGGCGGTGACCCGGCAGACCTCGTCGCCGCGGGCGCGTGACGTCATGGTCACCGTCGTGCGTTCGGCACCGAGTCCCTCGAGCATGCCCGAGATGAGTCCGCGGTCGACCGCACAGAGCACGGGGTGGTGCTGGGCCGCGGTCCCGAAGGGGCAGTTCTCGGACACCACGCTCTGTTCGGAATCGTGCTCTTCGGCGCGCGCGGCGAAGCCGTGCGCGGTGAGCAGTCCCGCGATCGAGGCCATGGCGGCCTTGACCGACCGCGAGGAATCCGTGGGGGTGACCGAAGCGCCCAGCGTGCGTCCGTAGTCGACACCGACATCGTGGGCCAGTTGTTCGGCCGCGTTCGGTCCGAGGCGTTCGAGGGCCATCTCGAGCAGCGCCACCAGCAACGCGTCACGGCGCATTGAACCGTCCATCGCGAGCGAGTCGTCCACGACCCGGTAGCCCTTCGCCGGACGGCCGACGGTCGTCTTGCGCACGTTGTCGTAGGTCACGTACCCACCCTCGGCGAGTCGTTCGAGGTGGTGGCGAACGACGTTGGCGTGCACGTGACAGTGCGAGGAGAGTTCGGCCGCGGTGGCGCCGGGGTTCTCTCGCACGAAGAAGTAGATCTTTCGCCGGGTGTTGTCGCCAAAAGAGTGAGTCAGGCTGGTGATGTTGGCAGTAAAGAGGGCCGGGTCGACCTCGTTGTCACTCTGCGTGGTACTCACGATGGAAGTCTACGAGTCGACGCCCGAGGCGCAACAGTAATGTCTAGGGACTAAAGAAAGAACCTCTCCCGTGGCGACAGACCCCGCAATTACCCAGAAACTGGCCCAGATCGTTGAACCCCAATTGGTGCGCACCCTCGGCGAACTCGGTTTCCTCGGCGAGGTCGGTGAGGCGAACGGCAGCGTGCGCGTGGAACTGGTGCTGCCGGTGACGGGCTGGCCCAATCTTGGCTTGATCGAAAGGTCCATCCAGGCGCTCGCCCCGGGGGCGAGCGTGGTCGTGCGTGCGATGAACGACGACGAGAAACTCGCTCTGCGTAACTTCTTGCGCGGCGAGATGGCGGGCGATCCGGGACCGGGCGAGCACGCCCACGCCAAGGACAGCGCCGCGCCAAGGTTCCTCGAGAAGCTCTCCAAGACCCGCGTGCTCGGTATCTCCTCGGGCAAGGGTGGCGTCGGCAAGTCGTCGGTGACGATCAACCTCGCGATCTCGCTCGCCGCACTCGGTCACCAGGTCGGAGTCCTAGACGCGGACGTCTACGGATTCTCGTTGCCCAAGATGCTCGGCGCGACCACGGACCCGATCGTGCTCGGTGACACGGTTATACCCACGCTCGCCCACGGGGTGCGTTGTGTCTCCATGGGCTACTTCGTGCCCGACGAGCAGCCCGTGATCTGGCGCGGGCCGATGCTGCACAAGGCCATCGAGCAACTGGTCACCGAGGCGTGGTGGGACGAGCCGGACTTTTTGCTGATCGACATGCCCCCCGGGACCGGTGACGTGGCGCTCACGTTGTCCGAAGTGCTGCCGCGCATCGAGATGTACGTGGTCACCACGCCCCAGGCGGCCGCCCAGCGAGTCGCCCAGCGTTCGGCTTACGCCGCGCGCAAGTTGAAGTTGTCGGTGCGCGGCGTGATCGAGAACATGAGTTGGTTCACCGGCGACGACGGCACGCGCTACGAGATCTACGGGGAGGGCGGCGGACAACGCATCGCCGACGAGCTCGGCGTGCCACTGCTCGGCCAGATTCCCCTCGAGACCAGGTTGCGCGAGGGCGGCGACATCGGCGAGCCGGTCGTGGTGGCGAGTCCGAACAGCGAGGTCGCCCGGGCCTTTGTCGCGCTCGCCGCCGCCGTGGCGGCGCAGGGTCCCGCGCGCGTCTATCGTCAAGAACTCAGGCTGGTCTAGTCGGCCGATAGGGGGGCGTATGGAGTTAGAGGGTAAGACCGCGGTCATCACGGGCGGAGCCAGCGGCATCGGACTGGCGACGGCGCGACGCCTCGCGTCCTCGGGCGTGAACCTGGTACTGGGCGACATCGAGGACGCCGCACTCGCGAGTGCACTCGAGGGACTCACGAAGGAGGGGGCCAAGGCCGTCGGCGTGCACTGCGACGTTGCCGACGAGAACGACGTGCACGCATTACGCGACGAGGCGTTGTCGCAGTTCGGTGGCGTCCACGTCGTCTTCAACAACGCCGGGGTCGTGGGTGGACCGACCATCGGGACGCCCAAGAAGGTTTGGGACTGGGTCTTTGGCATCGACATCGGCGGCGTCGTCAATGGAATCAACGCCTTCGTGCCGCACTTCCTCGATCAGAACGAGGGCCACGTCGTGAACACCGCTTCACTGGCGGGTCTCGGTGGCATGCCGGGTATGGGTGCGTACTGCGCGAGCAAATTCGCGGTCGTGGGGATCTCCGAAAGCCTCTTTCACGAACTGGCGATGAGCGGCAAGGACGTCGGGGTCTCGGTGTTGTGCCCTGGTTTCGTGCGTACGCGCATCCACGAGTCGCACCGCAACATGCCCAACGAACTGGTGAGCTACAACGAGGACCCGATGGTCAAGATCGTCAACGACGTCGCGTCATCGGCCGTGAATAACGGCATCGATCCCGACGACGTCGCGCGCGCGGTCGAGAACGCGATTCGCACGAACGCCTTTTGGATCCTCACCCACGAGCGAGTGGCGCTGCGCACGACTGAACAACGACTCGGCTGGATGCAAGGCGGCGCGCCGCTGGGCATCAACCTCGAGGCGGCGACGAGGCCCTAGCGGTCGATGCCGCTGGGCAGTTGGTCAATGGGCCAGTCGAGCAGGGTGACCGCACTTCGACAGGCGAACCGGTCCGTCATGCCCGCCACGTAGGACACCGCCTCGAACAGAGCGTCCGCCGGCGACTCCCACTCGCCACCGCGCTCGGCAACGTCGGGGATCAGCGAAGGATGCAGGGCGAAGTACTCGACGAGGGCTCGCAGCATCGCCACGACCGCTGACGCCTGGTGGCGCGACGCGCCGCGCAGGTAGATCGACTCGTAGTTGAAGTGTCGAAAGGCACTCAGGGCCTCGGCGTGCCACGCGTCCATGCCGATCACGCCCGTCGCACGAATGGTGCGAATCATGGCGTTGATGAACGCGCCGAGTTGCTGACCGCGTTTCTCGCCGCAGCGCTGGGCCACGAGGAGGGGCAGGTCCTCGGGCTTGGCGATGCCCGCCGAGACCGCATCCTCGAAGTCGTGACACACGTAGGCGATGCGGTCGGCCCAACTCACGACCTCCCCCTCGGGCGTCGAGGGCGCGGGCCGCGACCAGGAGTGGTTCCTGATGCCGTCGAGCGTCTCCGCACACAGGTTGAGCGCGACGAGCGAGACGTCCGCGCCCCAGACGGCGTGGTCGAAACCGCCCTCGACGAAGGGGTCGAACGCCTCCTCGCTGGCGTGGCCCCCGGGGCCGTGTCCACAGTCGTGGCCCAGCGCGATCGCCTCGGTGAGGGCGACGTTGAGCCCCACGGCGCGCGCGATTCCCGTGGCGACTTGGGCGACCTCGAGTGCGTGAGTGAGCCGCGTGCGCATGTGGTCCTCGGGAAAGACGAAGACCTGGGTCTTGCCCGCGAGGCGCCGAAACGACGCACTGTGCAAGATGCGGTCGCGGTCGCGTTCGAAGCACGTGCGGAACTCGTCGGACTGCTCGTCGCGCGCACGGTTTCCCGCGCCGTGTGAGCGGGTGGCACCGCGTGCCAAGGTCTCGTCGAGTTGACGTTCGCGCGCGGCGAGCGTGGTGCCGTCGAGCGAGTGCGCCTCGAGCGTCGGCTCGACGTTCGCGCTCGAATCACGGTGGGCGATCACCACGTCGTCGGATGAACCCTCGTAACCCGACATGGTCGCTGCCCAGCGACGGCTGCGCTCGGATACTGGATCGTTGCTCACGGTATCTATCTTGCCCCAGGGTCCTAACATGGGAAAGTCGCCACTGGGCCAGAGGAGAAGTGATGGACATTCGTATTGGCATCGTGCAGTCAATGAAGGAGCTCGAAGTCGAGCTCCCCGAGAGCGCCAACCGCGAAGAGATTATGAAGGAGGTCGAGGCGGCGCTCGGCACCGAGACGATCCTGTGGCTCACCGACCGCAAGGGACGTCGCGTCGGCGTGCCCGCGTCACGCATTGCCTACGTCGAGTTCGCGACCTCCTCGAGCGAACGCATCGTGGGCTTCGGCACGGACTGAAACCGGGGCCAGTCCGTGATCGACTACCACCTTCACCTCTGGCCCCACTCCGAATCGTCGGTCGCCTATCAGATCGACCAGATTGCCGCCTACTGTGCCGAGGCCGCTACCCACGGGGTGAGCGAACTCGCGCTCACCGAGCACACGCACCGATTCGTCGAGGTGGCCTCGTTGGTGGGACCCTTCTGGTCCAAGTTCGGACACGAGCCGACGAGCCCGGCGATTGCCGAGTACTTCGACTGGCACGCGCGCAATTCACTCGATGACTACGTGAACCTGGCGGTCGCCGCGAAGGAACAGGGCCTACCGGTCAAGGTCGGGCTCGAAGTCGACTACTACCGAGGTCAGATGGACGAGGTGGCGGACCTGCTCGCCCAGTACCCCTTTGACGTGTTGATCGGTTCGGTGCACTGGATCGACACCTGGCAGTTCGACGACTACGAGAATCCCGTCCACCGTCACCAGTGGGATGTTCGCGACGTCGACCAGTCCTGGCGCGACTACGGCGAGCGCGTGGCTGAGCTGGCGGCGACCAAGTCCGTGGACGTCCTCGCCCACCCGGACCTCATCAAGGTCGCGGGATACATCTCGTCTGATCCGAGCCAGTTCTGGGAGCAGGCCTCGCGGGCCGCCCGCGAAGCCGACCTGTCCGTCGAGTGCTCCTCGGCCGGCTGGAAGAAGCCGGTCGACGAGCAGTACCCCTCGTCGGGATTCCTCGACTACCTCGTCGCCCAGGGCCTCACCTTCACCACCGCCAGTGACGCGCATCGACTCGAGCGCGTGGGCGAACGAGCGAACGATCTGGCGACCATGCTCGAGGCCAAGGGTGTGCACGAGATCGCCACCTTCACCAAGCGCCAACGGGCCATGGTCGCGCTGCGGTAGTCAATGGCGACGCTCGCTGAACTCGCGAACCTGCGCACGACGTTGGAGGATCCAGCGATCGATCATCTGTTGCGCCTCACGGCGTCGTGGTCCCTGCTCGCCGACCTCTCGTTCTCGGACCTGTTGTTGATGGCCTGCGTGCACGAGCCGTCGGCGGACCCGACGAACTTCGTGGTCCTTGGTCAGATGCGTCCGAACAACCGATCGACGATCCTCAACGACGACCTGGTGGGCACCACCCAGCAGGCGCAGTCCTGGCCGCTCGTGCAACTGGCCTTCGAGAACGGGACGCGGATGGTGGGAGAGGTGAAGGTCGACACCATCGACGAGGTGGTGCCGGTGTGGTGCGTCCCGGTGCGCTACCACGGCACGATAGTCGCGGTGATGGTCCGACTGCAGGGTCCGTTGCGCGGTCCGGCGTCGCTCTACGAGCAGGCGTACCTGTCCATCTTCGTTCGTTTGTGCGCAATGGTGGCCGATTCGACCTTCCCCTACCGCGAGGAAGACGTCGCCGGCCCGGGTCTGCCGCGCGTGGGCGACGGCATCATCCTGCTCGACGCCCAGGGCGAGGTCGAGTTCGCCACGCCCAACGCCGCCAACGCGCTGCACCGACTCGGCATCTACGCGTCCTCCGAGGGCCGCACGCTACCCGAGCTGGGTCTTCGAGTGCGGGTGGTCGAACGTTGTCTGGAGTACGGCATACCCGCACTCGAGGAGGTCGACCGTGGTCACGACGTGGCGATCCTCTTTCACTGCGTGCCGTTGCTCGAACACGGTCTCGTGACGGGCGTGGTGCTGTTGGTGCGCGACGTGTCGGACCTTCGTCAACTGAACCGGGTCCTGCTCAACAAGGAGGCGGCCGTTCGCGAGGTCCACCACCGGGTGAAGAACAATCTCCAGACGATCTCGTCATTGCTGCGTCTCCAAGCCCGACGAAGCGACGAGCTCGAGACCCGGATCGCGTTGCAAGAGGCGGAGCGTCGCGTGCGCTCGATTGCGGTCGTGCACGAGGTGCTCTCGCGCGAGCCCGGTGAGGAAGTGGTCTTTGACGAGATTGTGCGTTCCCTCGTACTGCTGGTCGAGGACACGGTCCTGGCCTTGCACCCGGTCGAGATCGTCGTGAACGGCGAACTCGGTACGCTTTCGACGGATCTGGCGACGCCGCTCGCGGTCGCCCTGGCCGAACTTCTCACCAACGCCGTCGAGCACGCCTTCGTCGATTTCGGTGGCGCGGCGAACGAGCACGTCGGAGTCGTGACGCTCAACCTGTATCAGGAGGACGGTAACGCGGTCGCCGAGATCCGGGACAACGGCCGAGGCCTGGGCGAGGATTTTTCACTGGACGTGCCCACGAGCCTGGGATTGTCGATAGTGCGCGACCTCGTACGCGCACAGTTACACGGCACGATCGAGATGAATTCGGTGCCCTACGCCGAGGGCGGGGGAACGTTCGTTCGCGTCGTCGTGCCGACCGAGGCGCGGCTCTAGGACTAGTTCATCGAGGCGCGACGCCGAGCGGCGAGCCACTGCTTGCGCAACTTGCGTCGCTCGTCCTCGGTGGTGCCGCCCCACACGCCCGACTCCTGGTTGGTGGCGAGGGCGAACTCGAGACAGGCCTTCTGTGCGTCACAATGGTCGCAGACGCGCTTGGCGGACTCGATCTGGTCGGTGGCCATGCCCGTCGTGCCGATGGGAAAGAAGAGTTCGGGTTCGGTGTCGCGGCACGCGGCGTTCGAACGCCAGTCGGCGTCGTCCCAAGCGTGGGTGCGGTTCCAGATCAACGACATGAGTAATCCTTATTGGCTCATACCGCGGCGTCTTCAGGAGAAGTCCACCGTGGCGGGGTTTCTAATTTTACTTAGGTTGCAAAGTGAATACAAGGGACTTTTCTAAGAAACGACTAACGACTGCGCGTCGTAGGGGGCGCCCTGGTGGCGGATTCGTCGAGATTTCGTGTTTTTCGCCAGTGATTGGGCGCTCGTCGCCGTTCGCCCGCGGGGACTTTGCAAGACTGCGCCCATGCCAGCTGTCGTCGCTCACCGCGGCCTTCACGTGATCGAACGAGAGAACACGGTTCGGGCATTCTTCGCCGCCGTGCAGTTGGGGGTCGACGGCGTGGAACTCGACGTGCGACGAACGCTCGACGGTGCCTTCGTCGTGCACCACGACCCCGCCGTGGGCGACCTCGTGATCGCCCGGAGCACCGCGTCCCAGCTGCCCTCCTACGTGCCCACCCTCGACGAGGCGCTCGAGGCCCTGGTCGGGGTCAACGTGAACGTCGAGATCAAGAACATCCAACACGCCAGCGAACCGACCTACGACCCCACGGGCGACTTCGCGCGCGACGTCGTGCGCCAACTGCGCGCTGACGGCTGGGCGGAGTCGGTGATCATCTCGTGCTTCGACCTGGCGACGTGTGCCGCGGTGCGATCCTTCGACCGTGACATCAGGGTCGGCTGGCTCTTGTGGCTCGACGACGTGGCTGAGGCGATGCTCAAGGCCCACGTGCTGGGACTGGACGCGGTACACCCCCCGTTCACGCGCCTCGGCGACCCGGACATGGAGCGCGCGCGTAACTACGACCTCGACGTGAACGTCTGGACGGTCAACGGCGCCGCGGACATCGCGGCGATGGTCAGTCTCGGCGTGACGAGCATCATCACCGACGACCCGGCGCTGGCGCGCTCGATCGTGGGAGCTGATTTAGATACCGACGGGTAAATGCCCTAGATTATGGGCATGAACGTTGTCGTGTGTGTGAAACAGATTCCTGACCCCGCGGCGCCGCAGTCCCTCGACGCGTCGCACAACCTGGACCGATCGGGCAAGTTGATCCTTGACGAAGCCGATACCTACGGCGTGGAGATGGCCCTGCAACTGGTCGACCAGGCCGGCAGCGGTGAGGTCACCGTCGTCTCGATGGGATCGGCCGCTGACGTCGCGGGACTTCGCAACGCGCTCGCCATGGGTGCCGCCAAGGCGGTCATCGTGAGTGACGACGCGTTGCGCGGCACCGACGCACTCGGCACCGCCAAGGTCCTCGCCGCGGTGATCAAGCGCGAGAGCCCCGACTTGATACTCGCGGCCACCGAGTCCTCGGATGGGTACACCGGCACGACGCCCGTGCAACTGGCCGAACTGCTCGGACTCCCCTCGATCACCTTCGCCAAGTCGGTCAGCGTCGAGGGTTCGACCGTCAAGGTCGATCGTCAGACCGAGTCGGGTTACGACGAGGTGACCGCTCCCACGCCGTGTGTGGTCACCGTGACCGCCGGCGTCGTCGAACCGCGGTACGCGTCCTTCAAGGGCATCATGGCCGCCAAGTCCAAGCCCGTCGAGATCCTGTCGGTCGCGGACCTCGGGCTTGGTGGCGCGGTGGGACCGTCGGGTGCCCGCCAGGAGATCACCGCCGTGGTCGCCGCCGAATCACGTCAGGCCGGTGAGAAGTACGTCGACGAAGGTGACGGCGCCCAGAAGATCGTCGCGTACCTCGAGTCCATCAAAGTCCTTTAGGAGTCCTCATGTCAGTAACCGCCATCTGGGTCGTCGCCGAGCCCGCCAAGGGGTCCTTTACGAGCACCTCGCTCGAACTGCTCACGCACGCCCGCTCCCTCTCGTCGAACGTCTCGGCGCTCACCTGGGGCGACGGATCGACACTCGCCGCACAAGCGGGCGAGTACGGCGCGACCACGCTCTATGACGTCGGGGATCTTCACGGCGCGCTACCGGGCGTGCCGGTCGCCGCGGCGATCGCTCAACTCGTCGCGGCCTCGTCGCCCGACGCGATCCTCATCCCCACCAGTTACGACGGTCGCGATATCGCGGGTCGCCTCTCGGCGAGACTCGACCGACCGGTCCTCACGAACGTGACTGGGCTCGCCGACGATGGTGGACTCGTCACCGAGCACCCGGTCTTTGGCGGCACGCAGACCGTCAAGGCCCACTTCACGAGCGAGGGTCCCGGGATCATTGTCGTGCGCGCGAAGTCCTTCGTCGCCGAACCCAGCGGTGGTGCGCCGGCGTCGGTGGTGAGTGCCCCTTCGGGTGACAGCGGCGCGAGCGGGACCGCGACGATCACCACGAGTCACGTCGAAGAGCGCACTGGTCCCAAACTCGAGGAAGCCGCGGTCGTGGTCTCGGGTGGACGCGGACTCGGCGAGGCGGACAAGTACGCACTCATCGAAGAGACCGCCAAACTGTTGCACGGCGCCGCGGGCGCGAGTCGCGCCATCGTCGACGCCGGGTGGGTGCCTTATTCGCACCAGGTCGGCCAGACGGGCAAGACCGTCAAGCCGACCGTGTACATCGCGTGTGGCATCTCGGGTGCGACCCAGCACATGGTGGGCATGAAGGGCTCGAAGAACATCGTGGCGATCAACAAGGACCCCGACGCGCCGATTTTCCAGATCGCGGACCTCGGCATCGTGGGCGACGTCCACAAGGTGTTGCCCGCGCTGATCGAGCAGTTGAAGGCCCGCGCGTAGCGCGAGCCGACGAGCGAACACGGGCGTCGTCCCCACGTGCCTAGGGTGAGCACAGGACCATGACCGCTCCTTCTGTGACCAGCGAGGCACGTCGGTGGTGGACGCTCAGCGTCGTGAGCCTCGCGACGCTGATGGTGGCCCTGGACGCGACGGTCATCAACATTGCTCTACCGCGCGCGCAGTTGGCCCTGCACTTCTCCAACGCCAACCGCCAGTGGGCCATCACGGCCTACGCGCTCGCCTTCGGGTCGCTGCTCCTACTCGGCGGACGCCTCAGCGACCTCTGGGGTCGACGGACGGTGTTGTACCTCGGGCTCGCCGGATTCGCGCTGGCGTCCGCGCTCGGGGGTTCGGCGCACAGTTTCTCCCTGCTCGTCACCGCGCGCGCTATTCAGGGGGTCTTTGGCGCGCTGCTCGCGCCCGCCGCCCTCGCGACGCTCACCACGACCTTCCAGGAACCCCACGAGCGGGCGAAGGCCTTCTCGATCTACGGCGCCATCGGGGGTTCGGGCGCGGCGATCGGGTTGTTGCTCGGCGGGGCGCTAACCCAGTGGGCGTCGTGGCGCTGGTGCTTGTTCATCAACCTGTTCTTCGCGGCGTTCGCCATCGTCGGCGTCGCGCTGTTCGTTGACAAAGGGCGTTCTGAACTCCACACCCACCTCGACGTGCTGGGCACCGTGCTCGGCAGTGGCGGGCTGTTCTTCGTCGTCTACGGACTTGGCCACGCGGTCACGACCAGTTGGTCCAACGTCTTCACCTGGGCGAGCCTGATGCTGGGCGCGGTGGTGCTCACCGTGTTCGTGCTCTGGCAGCGACGAGCGACTCACGCGCTGTTGCCCCTGCGCATCCTCTGGCAACGCACCCGCGGAGGATCGCTCATCTCATTGTTCATCACCAGCATCGGGATGTTCGGGGTCTCGCTGTTCCTCGCCTACTACCTGCAGGTCACGCTCGGCTTCTCGCCGCTACGCACGGGACTGGCCTTCCTGCCGCTCGTGGGTAGCCTCGCGCTGTCGGCCTTCGTCGCGAGCGCACGTCTGCTCGCCAAGACCGGTCCGCGCCCGCTCGTGCCCGTCGGCATGGTGCTCGGCATGATGGGCATGATCCTGTTCACCAAGTTGCCGGCCAACTCGGACTACGTGGGCCACGTGTTGCCGGGCCTCATCGTGCTCGGACTCGGGTTGGGCCTCATCTTCGCGCCCGCGACCGCGAGCGCGACCGCGGGCATCGAAAAGCGCGACGCGGGGGCGGCGTCGGCGCTCGTGAACACCACCCAGCAGATCGGCGGGTCAGTCGGCACGGCGCTGTTGAACACCATCGCGGTCTCCGCCGCGACGGCTTCGGGCATGAGTCTGATGAGGACCAACCCGCCCCACAGCGCGCTCGCGATGAAGGCCCTCGAGACCACGGCGACCCTGCACGGCTACGCGGTGGCGTTCTGGTGGGCCGCTGGTTTCTTCGGACTCGGCGCGGTGCTGACGTTCGTCCTGCTCGAGTCGGGGGTGGACGTCTCGTCGAGCCCGCTGTTGAATGACTAGATGAGTGGCCAGGGGTAGGGAGGCCAGTCGCTCTCGTCGTTGGGCGTGGGGTAGTGGGCTACGTCGACGAGTTCGCCCGCGCGAAGTTGGGTGATGGCGAGCTCGCTCGGACTGAGCAGCGTCGCGAGGTTCCCGCACTCGCCGTTCGCGAAGCGCTCGATTCGTTCGAGTAGTCCCGAGTCGACGCCGAGTCCCGCGTACTCCCAGATGACCGTACGCAACTTCTCCTGTTCGTGGAAGCACAGGCCGTTGTCGATTGCCCAACAGCGGCTTCCGTCGTAGAGCACGTGACCGGCTTTGCGGTCGGCGTTGTTGGCGATGACGTCAAAGGCTGCCAGGTCCGCGAACCAGTCGTAGAGTTCGGCGCGTTCGCGCAACGTGAAGTAGTGGTCCTCGAGGTTGTCGTCGACCCACCACTGCAGTGATCCGACACCAAAGGGAGCATCCTCGCGGACAATGGTGGTCGGCACGAGATCGGTGCCGAGTACGACGTCGAGTTCGTAGGCCGCGACTTCCCGGCGCCACAGGCCGTCAGGAAAATCCCAGAGCCGTCGTTCACCCGCTTCAGGCTTGTAACAGGCCTGGGCGCTCAGCCCGTCGAGGGTGACGCTCACGAGCAGCGCTTGATTTGAGGAGCCCGCGACGCGACCCTCGACGTCGAGTCGACCGAGGCGAAGCAGCGTGTACTGGTCGGTTCGGTCCATCTCAGCGGATGGGCGGGCGGTGGCCGTTCGTGCGCGGACAGTCGTGACCCTTGGGATCGAGCGGCCCGCCACAGAGCGGACACGAGGGCCGACCGGCCTCGACCAGTCGGGTGATCGCGATCGCCAACGCGCCGGCCCACTCCTTGGTGAGGGTTAACTCGAGCGTGTCCTCTTCTTCGAGGGACTGCACGGTGACCTCGATGCTCTGGGCGTCCTCGTCCACGGCGATGGCGATGTCGCCCGCGACGAAGTCCGCCTCGTACTCGGGCTCGAGACCGACGCCCTCGGGCAGGTGGCCGGGTCGGCCGAGGTCGGTGAGCACCTGAGCGAGCCACTCGGCGAGCGCACTTAACTGCAACTTCTCGCACTTGACGATCACGAGACGGCGTCCCTGGCGCGCCTGGAGCAGGAACAGCCGGTTGCCAACTTCACCGCGCACGCCCACCATGACCTTGTCGGGGGCGTCAAAGACGTAGTTCATGACGGGGCGAGTTCCTTCAGCGACGACGTGGCGTTCACGCAGAGCACGATCGGCGTACCCGTGCCGATCGCGAGGGCGCTGACCGAACAAGTCGAGATGACCGTTCGCTGGAAGAGATCAAGCGGTACGCCCTGGGCGAACGTGACCGCCGCCTTGATGGGATCGGCGTGGCTCACGACGACGATGGTCTTGCCGCGGTGACGCGCCGCGAGTCGCTCGAGCGTTGACCAGATTCGCAGTTGCATCTCGGCAAAGGATTCACCCTCGGGGAAACGAAACGAGCTCGGGGATTGTTGGACGCTGCGCCATTCGGGCTTCTTGGC
>Ga0181516_10002561_pt1 | contig 12762 bp, 10 predicted proteins | sample PEATcosm2014_Bin_25_FD_121104 | JGI IMG/M metagenome (GOLD analysis project Ga0181516, IMG submission 121104) | Peatland microbial communities from MTU Mesocosm Facility, Houghton, MI, USA - PEATcosm2014_Bin01_10_metaG | ecosystem: Environmental > Terrestrial > Soil > Wetlands > Peat | place...
CACTCCTTTGCCCATGACGTGGACAGATAGCCCGGATGCAAATCATGCACCACCGCCTCCGGTTCAATCTCAAATGTGCGCATCAGGTGATCGAGCGACTCCTTGAAAAACTCCAGCCCTGTCAGGTTCTCCAGATCGCCCAGATGCTGGCTCTGATAAACATGCCGCCCGCGTGCCAGCGCAAACACATTCTTCAAGTGACCGCCGACGGCCAGCAGCGGAGGAGACTCAAACGGCAACTCCACTCCCAACGGCACATAGCCCCGCGCCCTTCGAATCAACTGCGGCACGCCCTCCACTACCGCCGCCACCGAGTCGTCGCATCGCTGCAAAATCTCGCGATTGTGCATCAGAAATGCATCCGCGATCCCGCCCAATCGCGCCAACGCCTCGTCGTTGTCGATCGCAATCGGCTCCTCGCTCAGGTTCGCCGAGGTCATCATCAACGCCTTCACGCGCCCATCGGCAAACAGCAAATGCTGCAGCGGCGCATACGGCAAAAACAATCCCAGCCACGGAATTCCCGGCGCAACACTCTCCGTAATCTCACTGCCTTCCCTCTTCCGTGCCAGCACAATCGGCCTCGCCGAACTAAGCAGCAGCGCTTCCTCTTCCACAGTCAGCGCACACACCGTCCGCGCCGCATCCAGATCCTTCACCATCACCGCAAGCGGCTTTCCATAGCGATGCTTCCGCTCGCGCAACCGCGTCACCGCCGCTTCATTCGTCGCATCCACGCTCAAATGAAATCCGCCCACACCCTTGATGGCCACGATCTGGCCCGCTGCCAACCACCCAATCGTCGCCTCCACCGGATCATTAACTGCGAATTCCGCACCGTTCGCTCCCGTTGTCCAAACAACCGGCCCGCAATCCCAGCAGGCATTCGGTTGCGCGTGAAACCGCCGATTCAGCGGATCGTCGTACTCCGCCTGGCACGCCGCGCACATGGAAAACACCGCCATCGACGTCTGCGGCCGGTCATAAGGAATCTGCCGTGTGATCGTGAACCGCGGCCCACAATTCGTGCAGTTTAAAAACGGATAGTCGTATCTGCGATCTTCATCGTCCAGCAACTCCCTCAGGCAATCGGCGCAGGTTGCCGCATCCGCCGGAATCCCGGTGCTCACCTGCCCCTTCACCTGGCTCGTGACAATCCGGAATTCCTTTTCCCCCATCGCCGGCATCTCGCGCACTGCCACAGCATCGATCCGCGCCAGCGGCGGCATCTCCGCCCGCAGCCGCACTAGAAAAGCCTCGGTCCGCGCCGCCGGCCCCTCAATCTCAATCGTCACCCCGTCCGTGTCGTTCCCAATCGACCCCGCCAGCCCTTCCTCCATCGCCAGTCGATAAACAAACGGCCGAAACCCCACTCCCTGCACCACTCCACGCACCATCACCCCGCGCCGCACCACATCTTGCGCTGCCCGGCCTGCGCCTTCTAACGGTTCTCGTTGTTCGCCCTCTTCACTCACCAGCGCGCCCCGCGATGCAGTCAAAGAATAGCCTATGTGCATCCCGTCCCCGGTCCGCATCTTAGGTCGTATCGACATATACAGGCGGCGGCGCCGGGAGCCATTTTTTCTCAGATCGAGGAATGAGGAGCGACGCATACCGGGTGTCTGCTAGCGACAATTGACGAAGAGATGGGGAAAAATGGCCCCGGCCCTTCGGGTTGCGGCGAAAATCGCGCCATACCGCGTTGTCGTCCTGGGCAGTGGGCCCGCCACAGCCGTCGTCCTCCGCCTTGTCTGGCGCGATTTGCTCACGCAACGCTACCGCCTGTATATGTCGATACGACCTAGTTACAGCGGCGCTGTCTTTTGATGCCGCCGCGCGAGCCCGGCTCAGCCCCGACACCCCATAATCAATTCAGCGATGAAACTCGCACATTCACGTTCCGCCCGGCACCGCATCCGCGCATTCCTGCTTCTCGCGGCGTTCTCCTGCCTCAGCGCCGCCGCTCCTGCCCAGCAGCCAGATCAACCCGCCGTCATCCGCGGCGTCGACGCGGCCGTCATGGCGCGCGTCAACAGCATCGCCGGCTATTCCGTCACCGAACACTACACCGTCTATCGCGGATCCGATCAGACTCACCCCACCGCCGAGATGACCGTGAAGACCACGTATAAGAGGGGTGTCGGCAAAAGCTACGTCATCCTCTCCGAGAGCGGTTCAGCCCTCGTGCGCAAATTCGGTCTCGACTCGCTGCTCGACAACGAAAAGAGGATCAACCTCCCCGGCAATGTCGAGCATTCCTGGATCACCTCCGCCAATTACGAAATGACCCTCAAACCCGGCATTCAGCGTCAGGATGGCCGCGACTGCTTTGTCCTGGCTATTTATCCCCACCAAAAAGCGCCCAATCTCATCGTAGGAACGATCTGGGTCGATGCGAAGGACTACACCATCGTCCGTCTCCAGGGAGTAGCCTCGCAGGTTCCCTCCATCTTTGCCGGAACCACCCACATGATGCGCCAATACGCCAACATTGACGGCTTTGCCATGGCCACTCGCGCCCGCGCAGAGTCCAGCACCTTCCTCTATGGCACAACCGTTGTCACCATCGACTACTCCGGCTACTGCATTCAGACCAACACGGCCCGCTAAGGCATCCTTCATCCTTACTAATTAACAATTTCTTGCCGATATCTTTGCCCACACCCACCATCCGCAGTGACGCATGCCGCTCCACCGACGCATCTTCTGCACTATACTGGGCTCCGTGATGCCGATTTTCGGGGACTGGAAACTCGATGCCGCTCTCGGCTCCTGCCTGCTGCTGGGGTTGCGCCATGGCTTCGACTACGACCACCTCGCCGCCATCTCCGACATCACCGCTGTCCAGCGCAATTGGTGGAGCGGTCTGCGCCTCGGCACCACCTACGCACTCGGGCACGCCTTCACCGTCGCCGCCCTTGGTGTCGCCGTTCTCCAAATGCATCTCGGCCTCCCCGAGGGGCTTGACCACTGGACCGAACGCCTCATCGGCCTCACCTTGATCGTTCTCGGCATCGGCGTTGTCGCCGGCATCCTGCGCAAAGACGCGCATGGTCACTCCCACAGCCGCATCGAGAGCCGCCTCGCCATTGCCATCAACGGGATCCTCTGGCTCGCCTGGAAGATTCGATGTATCTGGAATCCCTCAGCTCCCCGCCCCGACCGCTTTCAGTGGATGTACACCGGCAAATCCGTCTTCCTCATCGGCATGTTGCACGGCGTCGGCGCGGAGACGCCCAGCCAGCTCGCCCTCTTCTTCCTCACCGCAAATCTGGGCGGAACCTCGCGCGGCATGTTGGGCCTGGCTGCTTTTTCCGTGGGCCTCGTCGCCATGAACGCCCTCATGACCGCCTCCATGGGCGGAGCCTTCAAAGCCACGGGGCATCACCCGCGCTTCTACCACGCCATTGCATGGACCGGCGCCATCTATAGCTGCGCCATCGGCCTCATTTTTCTCTTTGGAATCTCCGATAAACTGCCGTCGCTCGGCGGCTGACACCCTCCGTCAACCAATCACTTAGCCGGCACCCCTGCTGCATCTGCCGCGCCGGCTCCCTCCGCCCTCGCCCTTTCTTCGTCAATCGCTTTAAACATCCTGTCAATATCAAAGTAATTAAAAGAGTTGGGAAGTGATATCTCTCCGGCTCGCTGTTCCGCCTGGGCCAGCAAAGCTAGATCGTGTTTATCCACCGTGCGAATACCCTTGGCCGTCAGCCACGACCGAATCTCCTCCTCCGACATGGTGCCCGGATCAGGCCTGTCCTTTAGAAATTCGATTGCCTTTTTCGCGCCCAGCTCTCCATCGTGGCGCGCGATTCCCGCCAACCCCGTGCTCGCCTTGCGCGCCCACCCCACCACAAACCGCCCCGGATGCACCGCTCCGCCCGCCGGATCGAAAACCTCATACGATGGCCCGCCTGTCTGCTCCGTGTCCGGCTTGGTCGCATATCCGTCCGGCCCCATCGGCAGTCCGATCTGCGGATCGTGCCGGTCGCCGATCGCAAAAAGCACCGTGTCCACATCGAGAGTCGCGCTCGCGCTCGTCACCCTTGCCGACGTACTGCCGTCCGCTTTCAACACAAGATCGTTTTCTGAAACCTCCATCTTCGTCACCCGCCCGGTGTCGTCCGGAATAAACGCCTTGGGCGAAGAGAGAAACCGGAACGACAGGCTTGGCGGAATCGACTTGAACCCCTCTTGCAGCAGTTCCGGAAAATGCATCGCAAACACATTCGCCGGCGAAACATCCTGGTTGCAGCGTTCGCACCGCTCCCGCACCCGCTCCAGCTCCGCCGTCATCTGCTCGCGCGACATGTGCGGTTCCACGTATTCAATCTCTTTCCTGTCAAACTTCACTTCCAGCGGTCCCCGCCGCGCGATAATCACCACGCTCTCCGTGTACTTCGCCGGTTTGTCCAGCAGCAGCCAGCGCGCGATGTCGATCGCCACGTTGCCCACGCCCACAATCGCAATCCTCCTATATGAGGAGAAGTCCTTCACCGCGTGCGACTCAAGCTGGTTGTAGTTGTAGACAAAATCCTTGGCCGCATAGACGCCCTTGGCATCTTCGCCCGGCAGTCCCAGCAGCTTGGCTCCCTGCGCCCCCGATGCAAACAAAATCGCCGCCGGACGAAACGATTCCAGATCCGCAAGCGAAAGATCGTAGGCCGCGCCAATCTGCACATGGCCAAAATAATGCACGTTGGGCAGATCCAGCGTCTGCGTAAACTGCTTGCGCAGCCCCAACTTCATCTTCGTCTTCAGGGGATAGATGCCGTACTGCGCCAGTCCCCCGGGCCGGATGTCCCGGTTGAAGATATACGTCTCATATCCGGCCAGGGCAAGCTGCCGCGCGGCAAACATTCCCGCCGGGCCCGCCCCCACGACAAAGACACCTTTCATGCTCGACCCCTCCCGATATTCAGTCGCCGACCACAGGCCTCGCGTCCTCTGTCCCGACAGGGCATGGGCCTCGACCGGTGCCTTCTCCCGTGTACTTGCAATTATCGCAGGTGAGCCACGCGCAGGTCCCTCGCAAATCCAATGCTCCCAGACGTCTCCAGACGGAACTCGGAGCCTGATTTGTGTCACACATTGGGACTCGTTACTTCGCCCGGTGACAGCGGTCACTACGCTTGCCAGACGCAACATTTAAAACTAAAACTGGACGCGGTGCAGGGATGCAAGAATGATTGCAGTGCACTAAGCGTCCACATTCGGAGGGACCGTGCCCGCACTTATACCCCCACCTCTTCCCAGCGACGACAAGCGATGGAGAATCGTCAACGGCACCATGCGCAAAAATGGATTCGCCCGTCACGCTCTGATCGAGACACTTCACACCGTGCAAAGTTCTTTCGGCTACCTCGACGACGTTGCCATCCGTTTCGTCGCCAAGTCGCTGCGCGTGCCGTTAAGCCAGGCCTATGGAGTCGTGACCTTCTACCACTACTTCAGCCTCAAGCCGCCCGGCAAGCACACCATGACCATCTGCACCGGCACCGCCTGCTACATCAAGGGAACTGACAAGCTTGTGGCTTCCGCTGAAAAACGCCTCGGCGTTCCCCAGGGTCAGACGACAAAAGATGGCAAGATCAGCCTCATGACCGCCCGCTGCGTCGGCGCCTGCGGCCGCGCCCCTGTGGTGCTGGTCGATGGCGAACTGCATGGCCAGATGGCAGGCGATGAAATGCTTGAGCAACTGGAAAGGTGGGCTGTCGAATGAATCTTGAAGAGCTCGAGCAAATTGCCGAATCCGTTCGCGCCGAAAACGCGAAGTTCGACCACGAAATCAACGTCTGCATGGGCACAGGCTGCCTCAGCCAGCACTCTGACAAGCTGCGCGACGCCCTCACTAAAGCGGCCGAGGCCTCCGGCAAAAAGGCTCTCGTGCGCCGCACCGGCTGCATGGGTCTTTGCGCCGCCGGTCCCCTCGTGCTCGTCGATCCTGAAGAAGTCCTCTACCAGCATGTGAAGGCCGAAAATGCCGAAGCCGTCGTCGCCAGTCTGGGCGGCGAGCCGGTCGCGGCCCTGCAGTGCGATCTGCGCGAGCACTTCGACCAGCAGGTGCACATCGTTCTCGAAAACTCCGGCCACATCGATCCTGAAAAAATCGACGACTACATCGCCCACGACGGCTATCAGGCCCTGGTCAAGGCCCTCACCGAGATGTCCCCCAACGAGGTCGTCCAGCAGATCGTCGAGAGCGGTCTCAGAGGGCGCGGCGGCGGCGGCTATCCCACCGGTCTCAAGTGGAGCACCGTTGCCAAAGCCACCGGCGATTTGAAATACGTCATCTGCAACGGCGACGAGGGCGACCCCGGCGCTTTCATGGATCGCAGCGTTCTCGAGAGCGATCCGCAGCGCGTCGTCGAGGGCATGGCCATCGCGGCCTACGCCGTCGGCGCCAGCAAAGGCTACGTCTACGTCCGCGCCGAATATCCGCTGGCAGTCGCCCGCCTCACCACCTGTCTGCGCGATGCGCGTCGCCGCGGCCTGCTCGGCAACAGCATCTGCAACACGTCCTTCAACTTCGATGTCGAGATTCGTCTCGGCGCCGGAGCCTTCGTCTGCGGCGAAGAGACTGCTCTCATCGCCTCCATCGAGGGCAAGCGCGGCACTCCCAAGCCCCGCCCGCCCTACCCCGCGGTCAGCGGCTTGTGGGAGCGGCCCACCCTCATCAACAACGTCGAAACCTTCGCCAATATCGCGCCCATCATCCGCAAGGGCGGCAAGTGGTTCGCCTCGATCGGCTCCGAACGCAGCAAGGGCACCAAGGTCTTCGCCCTCACCGGCAAAATTACCAACACCGGCCTCGTCGAAGTGCCCATGGGCATCAGCCTTCGCAAGATCATCGAGGGCATTGGTGGCGGCGTTCCCGACGGCCACAAGTTCAAGGCCGTGCAGACCGGCGGTCCTTCCGGCGGCTGCATTCCCGAGGAACTGCTCGACATCGGCGTCAGCTACGATGCGCTCGTCAAAATCGGTTCGATCATGGGCTCCGGCGGCATGATCGTCATGGACGACACCTCCTGCATGGTCAATGTCGCCCGCTTCTTCATCGAGTTCTGCATGACCGAGTCCTGCGGCAAATGCATTCCCTGCCGCGCCGGCACCGCGCAGATGTTCACCTTGCTCTCGCGCTTCTGCGCCGGCACCGGAACCATGGCCGATCTTGAGCTTCTCGAGGAACTCTGCATCACCGTCAAGGAAGCCAGCCTCTGCGGCCTCGGTCAGACCGCGCCCAACCCCGTCCTCAGCACCCTCAAGTACTTCCGCCAGGAGTACATCGATCACATCGTGCACAAACGCTGTCCGGCCGGCGTGTGCAACATCCAGGCTCCCGTGGAGGTGCTCGCATGAGCGAATCCGTCGACGTCAAAACACTCATCATCGACGAGAAAGAAGTCAGCGCCCGCCGCGGCCAGACCATCCTTGAGGTGGCCCGCGAAAACGGCATCGACATCCCCACCCTCTGCCATCTCGACGGCCTCAGCGACGTGGGCGCATGCCGCATGTGCCTGGTCGAGATCAAAGGCAGCAACAAGCTTCTCCCCGCCTGCGTCGCCACGGTCTATGAGGGCATGGAGGTCACTACCAACACTGAGCGCCTTCAGAAGCATCGCCGCACCATCCTCGAGCTGCTCCTCGCCGAGCGCAATCACATTTGCTCGGTCTGCGTGGCCAACGGCCACTGCGATCTGCAAACGCTGGTTCAGAATCAGGGCGTCACCCATGTGCGTTTCCCCTATCGCAACCCCGATCTGCCGGTCGACGCCTCCCACGAGCGCTTCACCGCCGACCACAATCGCTGCATCCTATGCACTCGCTGCGTGCGCGTCTGTGCCGAGGTCGAGGGCGCTCACGTGTGGGACGTGATGGGCCGCGGCATCAACTCCATGATCATCACCGACCTTCACGAGGATTGGGGCAGCTCCAGTTGCACCCGCTGCGGCAAATGCGTGCAGGTCTGTCCCACCGGGGCTCTGTTCGACAAAACCAAAGTCGGTTCCGAACACCCGAAATACCCCGATTTCCTGCCCTACCTCAACATGATGCGGGAGGCGAAATGAGCAAATTGAAACTGGCAACAGTGTGGCTTGACGGCTGTTCGGGCTGCCACATGTCCTTTCTCGATATGGACGAGCGCCTCATCGAACTCGCCGAGTTGGTCGACGTCGTCTACAGCCCCATCGTGGACGCCAAGCAGTTCCCCGATGAGGTCGACATCGCCCTCGTCGAGGGAGCGGTCGCCTCGGTCGCCGACGAAGCCAAAATCCGCAAAGTCCGCGCCCACTCCAAATTGCTCGTCGCCATGGGCGACTGCGCCGTCGCCGGCAACGTGCCCTCGATGCGCAACCCCATCGGGCCCCAGGCCATTCTCGATCGCGCTTACATCGAGAATGCCGATACGCAGCAGCAAATTCCCTGCGTTGTCGTTCCCAAACTTCTCGATGTGGTCCGCCCCATCCACGAGTTTGTCAAAGTCGACGTCTTTCTTCCCGGCTGCCCGCCCTCGGCCGACACCTTTCATACCGCGCTGACCGCTCTGATCACCGGCAAGCCGCTCGACATTCCAGCGCTCACGCGCTTCGGAGCTTGAATCATGAGCCAGACCATCACCATCGATCCCGTTACCCGCCTCGAAGGCCACGGCAAGATCACCATCCAGCTCAACGACCAGGGTGAAGTCGAAAACGCAAACTTCCACGTCACCCAGGTCCGCGGATTCGAACGATTCGCCCAGGGCCGCCCGTATTACGAGATGCCCAGCCTCATGGCGCGCATCTGCGGCATCTGCCCGGTCTCCCATCTCATCGCCTCGGCCAAGGCCTGCGAATCCATCATGTCCGTCAAGATTCCCCACACCGCGGCGCAGCTTCGCCGCATGCTCAACCTCGCCCAGACCGTGCAGTCGCACGCGCTCAGCTTCTTCTATCTCTCCTCGCCCGACCTGCTTCTCGGCATGGAGTCCGATCCCACCGCGCGCCATATCTTCGGCGTCGTCGCCGCCAAGCCCGAGCTGGGCCGTGCCGGCGTTGCCCTGCGCCGCTTCGGTCAGCACATCATCGAGCTTCTCGGCAACAAGCGCATCCATCCCGGCTGGGTCGTTCCCGGCGGCGTCACCGAGCCGCTCGCCTCCGCCAAGCGCGACGAAATTCTCGCCATGATTCCCGAGGCCTACGCCAACATCAAGCTCGCGCTCACGGCCTACAAGCACATCGCCGAAAGTTTCCAGCCGGAGATCGAGGTCTTCGCCAACTTCCCCTCCCTCTACCTCGGCCTCATCAACGAAGATGAATCGGTCGAGTTCACCGATGGCGCGCTCCGCCTCATCGACGCCAAGGGAGAGATCGTCGAAGACGGCATCACCGCCACCCGCTTCAACGAGGTCATCGGCGAAGCTGTCGAGCCCTACAGCTACACCAAATTTGCCTACTACAAGCCGCTCGGCTATCCCGCCGGCAGCTATCGCGTCGGCCCCCTGGCCCGCCTCAACATCGCCAAAACCATGGGCACTCCGCTCGCCGATTGGGAACTGGGTCAGTTCAAGCAGCTAGCCATCGGCCCCGTGCAAAGCTCCTTCCACTACCATCACGCCCGCCTCATCGATATCCTCTACGGCATCGAGAAAATAGAGGAGATCCTCAGCGATCCGCGCATTCTCGACACCCATGTCCGCGCCACCGCCGGCGTCAATCGCCTCGAGGGCTCAGGCCAGGCCGAGGCTCCGCGCGGCACCCTCAATCATCACTACAAGGTCGACGAAAACGGCCTCATCACCTGGGCCAACCTCGTCATCGCCACCGGCCAGAACAACAACGCCATGAACATCGGCGTTCTCCAGGCCGCGAAGCACTACATCAAAAAGGGCAAGTTTACCGAAGGCATTCTCAACCGCGTCGAGGCCGTCGTCCGCACCTTCGACCCCTGCCTGAGCTGCTCCACCCACGCTCTCGGACAAATGCCATTGGTGTTAACTCTGCTCAACGCCGACGGCGAACAAGTCGACCAGGTCGTCCGCAACTAACGCAGCCGATTCGGCCACATAGAAGTGGCGCCCATCCTTCGCGCCGTTAGCGAAGGGTGGGATGCCTCCTCCAACTCCCCGGAAACCTCCATGACTCAATCTCCGATCCGCTGCCTCATCCTCGCCTGCGGCAACACGCTTCGCGAAGATGACGGCGTCGGGCCATGGCTCGCCGCGTGGGCCGAAGAACGCTTCCGCGACAACCCCGCCATCCGCTCCATCGCCCTTCAGCAGTGGACCCCCGAGTTATCCGAAGACATCGCCGCCGCCGGCTCCGTCCTCTTCATCGACTGCGCCATCGATGCCGCCCCTGGTTCCGTCCGTCTCACATCCGTCGAACCCGGCGACGCACCGGCAGCACTCGCAACCCATCACCTCGGGCCCGCGCAGCTTCTCTCCCTCAGCCAGGAACTCTACGGCTCGATTCCTCGCGCCTCCCTGCTCCTCACCATCGGCGCCGCTTCCATAAATCTCCGCGAAGGATTCAGCGACATCGTCAGCGCAGCTCTCCCTGAAGCCCGCACGCTGCTTGAGCAGGCAGTCGCCCGCCTCCTGACACCAACGCCAAAACCATAAATTCGTCTCAGAGAACTGAACCAGCAGCGCATCAGCGCACAAAAAAGCCGGATCTTGAGCCCCGGCCTTTCGCCAACCGCGCACACTCATCCCCAAACGCCAACGGCGGCCGCACCGTATCGATGCGCACCGCCGCAAGCTGCTTGAACCTTTTAAAACCTTAGAACGCCGCCACCGTCTGCCGCAGGCTATACGAGCTCAGCGTCTTGATGTAGTTGCCGCGATCGAAGGGTGAAGTATCCGGCACCGAACGCCGGCTCAAACTCCCCCGCGTCTCCCACAACGATGTGTATTCGCGCTTTTCGAGCCAGTACTGCATGTCGCCCAGCACCCGCCCGATGTGTTCGATGCCGTGAATGTGCAGTGCCGAGGCCATCATGGTCATGCTTGCGCCGGCCATGACGCTCTTCAGCACATCTTCCGCCGAATGCACTCCGCCCGTAATCGCCAGATCGATGTTGGTCTGGCCATACAGGATCGCCGCCCAGTGCAGCCGCGGCAATAATTCCGACGGCGTTGAGAAGTGCAGCGTCGGCCGCACCTCCAGCGTCTCAATGTCAAAATCCGCCTGGTAAAACCGGTTGAAGAGAACCACGCCCCGCGCGCCCACTCCCTCGATGCGCGCCACCAGGTGCGGAATGCTCGTGAACGATTGCGACAGCTTCACCGAAACCGGAATCTTGACTGCCTTGCAAACGCTTTCGACCAGTTCCAGCAGTTGCAATTCCAGCTCGCTCGAAGTCTGACTCTTGTTCGTGGCCAGCGCATACGTATTCAGCTCGATCGCGTCCGCGCCTGCCTCTTCCATATCTTTTGCAAATCGCATCCACCCGCCCACGCTATTGCCGTTCAGGCTGGCGATGATAGGAATATTGACCGCTCCCTTGGCGCGGCGCAGATGCTCGAGATAAACCTCGTGCGTCATGCGGTAGTCGTTCTGCTCCGGTAAAAAATCGAGCGACTCGGCAAACGAGTCCGTGCCGCGCGACATATCGTCATCCAGCGCCTTCGACTCCAGCACCAGTTGCTCCTCAAACAGCGAGGTGAGCACGATGGCCGAGGCGCCCGCATCTTCCATGCGGCGTACATTGTCCAGCGACTCAGACAGCGGCGTCGAAGAAACCACGATCGGTCCGTTCAGCTTGAGCCCCAGATACTGCGTTGAAAAGTCAATCATTTCGTTCCTCCGGCAGGCGTTGCTGCCAGTTTCTCTTCCGACTTTTCTTCAGGAGCGATATGCGGCGTCTCACCACGGCCCGGCATCCCTGCCCGCGCCGAGTAGACGCGCCACTGGCGCTCCACATCGTCCTGTGCTTCCTTCAGCAACTCTGCGGCCACCTCAGGATTGCTGCGCGCAAGCATCGTATAGCGCGCCTCGCGATAGGTGTACTCCTTCAATCGGATCGACGGCGCCTTCGAATCAAGCTGGAACGGATTCTTCCCTTCCTCGCGCAGCGCTGGGTTATAGCGCATCAGCGGCCAGTAGCCGGACTGCACTGCCAGCTTCTGCTGCTCCAGCCCATGCACCAGGTCGTACCCGTGCGCGATGCAGCTCGAATACGCGATGATGATCGACGGCCCTTCATGCGCCTCGGCCTCCTGGAAGGCCTTGATCACATGGGTGTCGTTGCCGCCCAGCGCCACTTGCGCAACATAAACCGACCCGTAGCTCACCGCTTCCATGGCCAGGTCCTTGCGGCTGTTGCTCTTTCCGCTCGCCGCAAACTTCGCCACCGCGCCCCGCGGCGTTGCCTTCGACATCTGCCCGCCCGTGTTCGAGTAAACCTCGGTATCGAGCACCAGCACATTCACGTTTTTGCCCGAGCCCAGCACGTGATCCAGTCCGCCGAATCCGATGTCAAACGCCCATCCGTCGCCGCCCAGAATCCACACGCTCTTGCGCACCAGCGTATCGGCAATCGCCAGCAGATTTTTCGCGTCTGACGAATCGACCGCCGCCAGCTTCTGGCGAAGCGCCGTTACCCGCTCCCGCTGCGCATTGATCTCCGTCTCCGTCTTCTGCTGTGCGCCGATCAGTTCCGCCGCCAGCTCCGGACCAATCTCCGCTGCCAGCCGCGTCACCAGCGTCTCGGCAAAAATCTTCTGCTGATCGAGAGCGGTCCGCATGCCAAAACCAAACTCCGCGTTGTCCTCAA
>Ga0181516_10002562_pt1 | contig 12760 bp, 9 predicted proteins | sample PEATcosm2014_Bin_25_FD_121104 | JGI IMG/M metagenome (GOLD analysis project Ga0181516, IMG submission 121104) | Peatland microbial communities from MTU Mesocosm Facility, Houghton, MI, USA - PEATcosm2014_Bin01_10_metaG | ecosystem: Environmental > Terrestrial > Soil > Wetlands > Peat | place...
CGATACAGACCCGTCTGCAAGTCGAAAGAGAAGGACAAGAAGAGACCTGTGGACACACAAACGCGTCACGCATTAAAGACAGACAGCTTTGCCCAAGCGGCAGCAAGCAGTGTGAGTTGGGTTACCGGTCACCGTTCGGGCGTAGTGCGCTGGGTTATCGGCGTTCTCGTAGCGGTGGTGGTGGTTGGCGGCGGGCTCACCTATTGGAACATCCGCTCGGCGGCAGCCAACACAGCCCTGGGCGCGGCGTTGGATACCTACGTCAGCCCGCTGGCCATCCCGGGCGCTCCGGCTGAAAAGGGTGTGTACAACACGGCCAGCGAGCGGTCCAAGGCGGCCAATCAGCAGTTTCTTGCCGTGATCAAGGACTTCGGCTGGCTTCCTGAGGCCTCCAAGGCGCATTATTTCGCAGGCGTTACCTACCAGGAACTGGGCCAGACGGCATCGGCTGAGACGGAGTTGAAGGCGGCTTCCGGCGCCTGGGATCGCGAAGTTGCCAACCTGGCAAAGCTGGCGCTGGCGGGTGTATATCACCAGACAGCCCGCGACCCGCAGGCCATCGACCTCTACAACGCCCTGGTGGCCAAGCCGTCGGAGACGGTTCCTGCCAGCGTGGCGCAGCTTGACCTGGCCAACCTTTACGTGGCAGCCGGCAAGCAGGATCAGGCGCGCGCTTTGTGGGCCAAGGTCAAGGACTCCGACAAGGATGGCGCGGCCGGCTCCATTGCCGCGCAAAAGCTTGCTGCCAAGCAGTAGGCAGGGCTCGGTTTAAAGCGACTCGCGGAGCCTGCGTGCTCTGCGAGTCGTTGTTTTTGCGCCGCTGGTAAACCTGCGGTGCTTGATTTTGAGCATTCTTTTGCCGGGTTGCGTCTGGTAATTTATGAGCGCCAGCCAGGCAATCCTCGCAGGTTGGATGGAGATTCCAGAAAGAGCAGTGTCCGAAAAAGACCGCCAGTACGCGGATGAGCAAGCGCTCGCGGTCCTGGTGAGCCAGTACTCGGGGACTTTGTATCGCGTGGCATTCTCCGTCCTGCGCAACGCCTCCGACGCCGAAGATGCGGTGCAGGAGGCTTTTTTGCGCGTCCTGCGCCACCGTGACACGCTTGGTGACGTCCGCGACCATCGCGTCTGGCTGATCCGCATCGTGTGGAACATCGTGCTGGACCGCAAGCGGCGGGCCAAGACGCGCCCGGAGACCGACGACGTGTCGGAACTGGCGCGGGTGCTGCCGGCCAACGGGCTCAGCGCGGAAGAAATTGCATCGGCGGCGCAGCACCATGCCCACGTGCTGGCCTGCATTCAGCAGCTCCCCGCCAAGGAGCGGCAGGTGCTGATGCTTTCGGCCTTCGAGGAGCTTTCCAGCGTGGAGATTGCCTCGATTCTGGATACCACCGAGTCCAGCGTCCGTTCCCGCCTGTTCAGGGCGCGCAACCTGATGGCCGGCCTGCTGAACCACGCAAGGAGTCCCAGATGAATCCTGCAAACCACAACATTGCATGCGGTAACGATGCGCATTCCGGCGAATTGCCGGGATCGTTCGAAGAGACGCTGCGGATGCTTGCCAACGTGCCGGTGCCCGAGGGGCTGGCAGACCGTGTTCAGGTGGGGCTGAGCGCTGCGCCGCGCCAGGGGCGCGTTTTATCGTGGCCTGCGGCTTTTCGTCCAGGCGGCAGCATGATGCGCGCCGCGGCCGTGGCCGGGATCGTGGCCGTGATCGCGGGCGGCGGGTATGGGGTGTATTCGCGGGTGCAACCTGCCGCGCAGTCGAGGACCGTGGCCATGCCAGCGCATCTGGCGGCGCCGGGCGGGTTCTCGAATGCCGGGGCGATGCGGACGCCGCAGACGCTCGACCAACCCAAGGCGGCGGCGGCGGCGGAAGCAGGGAAGGCAGTCGTGAAGCTGCCTCCGTCAACTCCGAAGAAGGCGCTCCATCCGGGGAAGGCCGCCGTGCAGCGCGTTCAACCTCTGGCGAAGTAGAAGTCGTTGCAGCGCTGCGGTCGCCGGATCACCGCCGAATTCGAATCGGCTTAAGCGGGAAAGTAACAGCGAAGACGCAGAAGCCATCAGGCCACTCCAAGCCGCAAGTCTTTCCGAGCGGGCACGTGTCAAATTCCTCATCTAGTTGAGGAGATGTCAAATAGATATGAAGATCGTTTGTGGACGAACTAACAATGTTGTAAACCTTGGCGAAGTCACCAAAGGAAATCTCTGAGTCAGGGTATAGGAAGATCAGCTTCTCGAAGCGAGGCGCATAGATTTCAGAAAGTTTGGGGCCTAACTCACTCGCGGAAAAGGGCGTTATGTTGTTTAGCCATGCGCTGCCGTCTTTGTGAAGAACTAAACTAACTGTCCCGTCCAAGACCTCGCAATGACGAGTGGGATCGATCTGCGCTCGCTCCATCGGCAAGTGAATCCCCACAGAAGCAGGCTTCTGCACCACAAACGCACAAAGGCTCAGCACGAGGAACAGGCTGGCTAACGGTGCAGCCAGCAGCACGCGCAACCGGTTGGGGTCCATGCCATATATTGACACCGGCGCGGGCGGCTTTGTTCCCGACCCAAGGGGTTTCCTACGCATCCTTGGTAATGGCGCGGATGACCATGCCGAGGAGGGCGAGGACGACTGCGCCCCAGAACGCGGGGACCATGCCGCGGACATGGAATCCGCGAACCAAATTCGAGGCCAGCAGGATCATCATGCCGTTGATGACCAGCAGAAAAATGCCCAGGGTAAGGATGCTGATGGGGAAGGTGATGACCTTCAGCAGCAGGCCCAGCGTCGCGTTGAGCAGGCCGATGACCAGGGCGGCCACCAGCGCGGGGCCAAGGCCATCGACCCTGAACCCGGTCACAAGGTTTGAAACAACCAGCAGGGCGATGGCACTCAGAATCCAGTGAATCAGCAGTCGTAGCATTCTTTCGTTCTCCTTGGCGTGGTGGCGTGATCCCCGTTGTATGGGTTGGATGCGTGCGTCAGGTTTCCGTTATAGCATGAAGCATCGTCAACCCGCACCAAATCAACGGCTTCAACCGCGGGGTGCGACTTTTTGGCGCGTGCGGGGTCAAAACGAGTAAAGATCCGCGGGTTGATCCTTGCCGATTTCCCAAAAAAGAGAGGCGCCTTCGATGAACGCTCGCCCCATCGCCGGGTTCATGGTTCTGCTTTTCTGCTCGTTGGGGGCGCACGGCCAGCAGCCGGCAAACGCGCCGCTGCCCGACATTCGCAAGCTGATGGCTGAGGTGATGGAGCACCAGAAGCAACTGGACAAGATTCGGGAGAACTACACCTATAGCTCGTTCCGGACCACCCAGGACATCGACGGTAACGGGCAGGTGAAGAAGACCGAGACGCAGGAGTTCGAGGATTTTTTTGTCAACGGCCACATCATCGAGCGCCAGGTGAAGAAGGATGGCAAGCCGCTCGGCGACCACGACCAGCAGAAGGAAACCGAGCGCGTGACCAAACTGGTGGAGAAAGCGGAGAAGACGCCGCGCGACCAGTCGCTGGAGGGGCAGAACATCAGCGTGTCCCGGGTGCTGGAGATTATGGACGTGCGCAATCCGCGGCGCGAAAACTACCGCGGGCGGCCGGCGATTGTCTTCGACTTTGTGGGCCGCAAAGACGCCAAGACGCACGGGCTGGCCGAAGACGCCTCAAAAAAGCTGCAGGGCACGGTGTGGGTGGACGAGGCGGACAGGCAGGTGGCGCACCTGCAGGTGAGCTTTACCGACAACTTCCGGGTGGCGGGCGGGCTGGTGGCCAGCATCCAGAAGGGGTCGAACTTCCATTTCGACCAGGCGCCGGTGAACGGGGAGCTTTGGCTGCCGACAGGCGGCGAGGGCGACATGCAGGCGCGGGTGCTGCTCGTGAAGAACTATCGCCAGCACTATGCCGAGCGGGATTACGACTTCAAGCGGTTCCGGGTGGAGACGCAGCAGGCGAAGGACGCCAAGGTCGCCGAAACGAAACAGTAAACGGGCCGGACGATGGCGGTCCGCAGGGTCAGGGGCGGGACATGTACGCACGGAAACTGTCGATATCGCGCATTGATGAGTCGGGAGCGCGGCATCTTTGCCCGATTCGGTGGATCGATAACTTTGCCATGCGCAACTTTACCAACGACGCGGTCTTTGACCATACGCTGCCGTTGGCCGATGGGCTGCTGGAGGCGGGGCGCCTTGTCCCCATCGAGCAACTGCAACCCGCCATGGAAGACTGGTTCCGGCGCAAAGGCTACCTGAAGGCAGAGGAGTTTCTTGAAGTGCTGGAGATTGCGGCGAACGATCCGCATGCGCGGGCGTAGAGCCGTCGTCGCCGGTTTGGGGTGACGCCGGAATCGGTGTCCCGTGTTCGGCCCGGTTTACACCGTTCCGTGCAGGGCTATAGGCTGGCTTGGGCTTCCTAACCGGGGTGAGCGGAGAAGCGGGGCACGGCCATGCGATTGAGAGTCAAGTCTTTTGTCTTCGGCGCGCTGTGGTTTGGCGGGCTGGCGGCCTTGTCTGCGGGCGGCGCGCTGGTGGCACAAACGGCTGCCGATCCTTCGGGCGACGTAGCCGAGAATCCCGGGCCGCCGGCGCGCGATCTTTCATCTGCGCTCAAGCCGGGTGCGGTGCGCAAGGCGATGCGCAAGGTTGCCGACTGGCAACTGCAGACAGCCGAGGCTCGATTCAGCACCGACTGGACCTTTGCCGCGCTCTACGACGGGCTGCTGGCGGCGTCGCGGACCACAGGCGATCCGCGTTATCGCGATGCCGTGGTGAAGTTTGCCGAGCAAACCAGGTGGCAACTGGGGCCGCGGTTTGCGCACGCCGACGACGAGGCGGTGGGGCAATCCTATCTCGAACTTGACCTGGAGCAGCCGGCGCCGGAGCGGATGGCCGCGATGAAGGCGGAGGGCGACAAGCTGCTGGCGCGGCCGGACGACCCGGCGCACGACCTGTGGTGGTGGTGCGATGCGCTGTTTATGGCTCCGCCGGCGCTGGCCCGGCTGGCGAAGGTCACCGGCGACACGCGCTACCTGGACTACATGGATCGCGAATGGTGGCTGACCTCGGCCCACCTCTACGATCCGGCGGCGCACCTCTATTTTCGCGATGCCGGCTATCTGAATCGGCATGAGAAGAACGGGGCCAGGCTGTTCTGGTCGCGCGGCAACGGTTGGGTGCTGGCCGGGCTGGCGCGGGTGTTGGCGTTTATGCCGGCGGATTATCCTTCGCGCGCGCGGTACGTGGCGCAGTTTCGCGAGATGGCGCAGGCGGTCGCTGCAATCCAGGGCGCGGACGGGTTGTGGCGCAGCGGACTGCTGGATGCGGCGGATTATCCGCATCCCGAGGTCTCCGGGTCTGCGTTTTTCACCTTTGCGCTGGCATGGGGCGTCAACGAGGGGCTGCTGGACAGAAAGACGTATGTGCCTGTGGTTGCCAGGGCCTGGAAGGGGCTGGTATCGCACATTTACGCCGACGGCAGGCTGGGTTCGATCCAGAAAATCGGCGCGGCGCCGGGTAGCCTGAGCCCGGGAGGCAGTTACGTGTACGGCGTGGGCGCGTTCCTGCTGGCGGGCTCTGAAGTGGACCGGCTGGCGCAGGGAAAGCGCGCGGGAGTGCAACGATGAAGAGGACGGATGGGCTGCACCCGGTCTGAGAGTGCCGATTTTGACCACGCTGAGCAACTGAAAATGGCTGTCGCGGGCGCACGAAAAAAGGTGCAAAAAATGACACGGCGGAGGAACGGTTTCAAATGCGGAACGCTCACCATTATCAAGCGGTTGCCGGTAACCATGCCTAGTGTATAACTCGCCAACACTTGAGAAAGTTGATGGCGATTTGGTAAAATAGGCAGATGGTTATACGACGAGAATCAAGCAACTTGAGCTCGAAATCCCCACTCCGGATGTGGTTGTTGGCAGGGGCGTCGTCGATTGCATTGGCAGGTGTGGTGGTAACAATCGCCACACGGCCGGTGGAAGCCGACGTACACCTTGCCAGGCCAGATGCGACCGCGACCCTCGCGGCTCCGGTTTCCAGCTCAACCCCGGCTTCTCTTACGCCGCTACAACCCAAGCGCAAACATTACTCAGACGCACTGCATGGACTTGCCTCCTGGTATGGCTCAGCCTTTAACGGACGCCTTACGGCAAGCGGTGAACAGTTTGAGATGTACGCAATGACGGCATGCCACCCGACACTCCCTTTTGGCTCGTTGGTTCGGGTGGTGAATCGCGACAACCACCGCTCGGTGGTGGTTCGCATCACCGATCGCGGCTATCTTGAGAAGGGGCGGATCATCGACCTTTCGTATGGAGCCGCGCGCCAACTGGCAATGACCGAACAAGGGATTGCCCGGATCGATCTGCAGGTCATCTCCCGCGGGCCATCCGGCTCCGGTCAATAGACAATCCTCATCGTACAGAACACGAACGGCCAACCCCAGGGTTGGCCGTTCGTGTTTGCGGGATGTGTACTTTGCCCGGAGCCGCTGGGGGAAGCAGGCTGGGGCTTATCTTTCGCCCGGAGGGGCGCGGTTGGACTTGGTTGAAGCCGAGGCGATGGTGTAGGTAGCGGATTTGAAGGCAGAGGCCGGGTCTCCAGGGGCAACCGCGAATGCCTTCAATGTTTGAGTCTTCTTTACGGGAATCGCTTGCGTGTACACCGTCGAGTTGGTGTTTGGCGTGGTTCCGTCGGTCGTGAAGTAGATGACCGCGCCGGGGGTTGCATCGGTAATGGTGACTGACTGCGCGGTGGCATAGGAGCCTCCGCCGGGAGAGAAGACGGGGGGTGCGGTGAACTGGTAGAGGTAATAGTTGGCCTTGGCGACAAGGGACTGCACATAGCCGGGGGCAGTCGCGATTGCAAACACGCTGGCCGAGGAGGACAGGGTGAACGGGCCGGTGTATTTAGGCGAAGCGGTGGTGGGCGTCTGCGAGTTGGTGGTGTAGTAGATGGTGGCGCCGGGGGTGGCGTCGGAGAGGGAGACAACGATTGGCGACGGGTAATCTCCCTGCCTTGGAGAAAAGACAGGGGTCGCCGTGGGGATTTGGATGGTGTAGGTGGTCGATGCAACCGGCGATACGGAGTATCCGGGTGCAGTCGCGATGGCCTTGACGGTTTCAGTTTGCGCGATCGTGAGGTAGGTCGTGAATTTTTGCGAACTTGTTGTCGGGGTGGACCCATCGGTGGTGTAGTAGATGGTCGCTCCCGGGGCATTATCCAGGAGGGTTATGTATTGAATGGAGGAGTACAATCCCCCTCCCCGCGAGCAATACGGTTTGGGCGCCGGCGGGGCCACCACGTAGGAGTAGTTTGCAACGGCGCCTGGCATGTAGCCGGGCAAGACCGAAATCACCTTGAGAGTCTCACTCGCGGCTATCGGAATCCACGCCGTATATTCGGTGGAGTTGACGGTGGGTGTTGACCCGTCGAGGGTGTAGTAGTAGCTCGTGGACCTGACAGTAGGTCCGGTCAGCATCACGGTGATGCGGGAGGTGTAGGTCCCCGGAGGGGGATAGGCAATGGGCGGAGCGCTGGCCAGAACCGCCACCCGGATCTGCACGGTATGTACATGCCCGGCGGCGCTCACGGTAAAGACGATGGGGTAAATTCCCGCTGGCGTGTAGTAGACGGGCGTGAAGGTGACTGTGTCGGTGGTGGTGCCGGCGATGGTGGGAGTGGTGGTGGCAGCCTGGACGGCGATGTACTTGGACGGGACCCAGGTAAGCGATGCGGCGCCGTTGAAGCCGTTCACCGCGGTCAAGGTCAGAGTGGCGCTTCCCGAGCCCCCGATCTGGGCCTGAATCTCCGGATTCAGGGTGTTCAAGGAGTAGTCCGCTTTTGAAACGGCGACGTTGACGGTGTTTGAAGTTGCCAGGCCGTAATTGACGTCGCCCTGGTAGACGGCGGTAACCAGGTTGACGCCGTTGTCGAGAGAAGCGGCGGGAAGGTTGAGCACGGCCGTACCGGCCTTGAGGTTCGCAATCTCGTAGAGGCCCTGGTTGTGGCTGGTAAAGACGATGCTGCCGCTCGGGATGGGCTTACCGGCAGGCGCGGAGACGGTGGCCGTAAGGGTAACGGTCTCGCCCGGCGTGGGGCTGTTGGAACTCGAGGTGAGCGCGACGGTTGTCGTCAGCTTGCTGGAGAGGGCAAGGACGGTTCCGCCGTTGGCGGCGCTTCCCAGCCAGTTGGCGTCGCCGGCATAAGAGGCCGTGAGGGGAAGAATGCCGGACGGCACTTTGGCAAAGGTCACCACGGCTTCGAGACCGGCGTTGCCAGCGGTTCCAAAGGCCTGCCACGGCACCGTTTGGGATTGACTGCCGAGCTTTACAGTGACGGAGCCGCCAGGGTTTTTCCCATACAGCGGCAGGTAGCCGGTGGAAAGCTCCACATCCACGGCGACGCTGGCTCCGGCGGCGACGGTGCGCACCAGCGGCGCGATGGACAGGCTGGTGCTGCCGGGAACAATGGTGAACTGGGCGGCGGCGGCGACGGTTGCGGAGGAGTAGCTGGGGTCGCCGAAATAAGTCTCCGCAACCACATGACTTCCGGGGGCAAAAACACCGGTGGACCACTCCGCCACGCCGGCGGCGTTCAACGGCTGGTTGGAACTGACGACGGCGCTTCCCACCCTGTCGGTGAAAGTGACGACGCCGGTGGCCGGCGCGGGCTGGCTGGAGATGGTGGCGTTGGCGCTCGCCGGTTGCGCATCGAGGAAGATTTGCGCGCCGTAGGGCACGGTGATGCCGGCCGTGAGCGGGTACATCACCATGTCGTAGGGATTCCAGGCCCATCCGGTTGCCGACATCCGGGGGATCTCCGGGGTGACGGTGATGGTGACGGGGGGGGACTGGCTGCGGCTGTAGGAGGCGTCTCCGCCATAGGATGCCGTCACCTGGTAGGTGCCGCCGGGAAGGTTGTCGACCAGGCCATAGACCGCGCCGCCCACCAGCGAGGCGTTGCCAATAGCGTTGTAATCGTTGATTCCGGAGATGGCGTTCAGGCTGACCGACCCGGTGGGCGTTCCCGGGCCGGAGGATGGAGCGACGGCTCCCTGCACAGTGGCGTTCCTGCCGTGGACGAAGGTAGATGGGGAGATGCTGAGCGTGGTGGTGGTGGCGCGGAATGTGGTGGCATTCCAGTACTTGATGAGATTGGCTACATCGACGGTGCCCAGGCCGGTGGCCAGGTCATAGCCGGGGCCGGCGGCGTATCCGCTTTCAACCTGAAAGCCGCCGGAGATGGTTCCCGATGTGCCGGCGCCGCAATTGGCCGATCCGGGATAGCAAAGCACCTGGTTTCCGCCCAGCGTGACGTCGTGAAAGGCGCTGGGCCGATAGATGGACAGGTAATAGTAGACGTAGTTTGCCTGCCCGGCCCAGGAGCCCGTGCTCTGATTGACCAGCGCCTGGATTCCGGCCATGGCGGGGGCGGCAGCGGAAGTCCCGCCCACCCCGGTTACGGTCACCGAGCCGCTGCTGAGACTGCTGCCGGCGCAGTCGCCGGGCTGGGCGCAGATGGGATAAAAGCTGGAGTTGTACCCGTTTGCGGCAAACAGGGAGACGTCGGGCAGATCGCGCACCTGGTCGTTGGGGACGCCGTTGGCAAACTGCCAGGCCGGCTTGGGATATCCCTGACCGGCTTTCCCCGCGGGGTAATATGCGATGCGGCTGGCACCGCCGCCGGTGGCCAGGATCGTCTGCGACGGCAAACTGGAGGGGTTGCCGCCGCTGGCAATATTGAAACCGAAGTAGTCGTTCCAGGCCTGTTCGGGCACGCGCTGGCGCAGGGAGATGGCCGGAGAAGTGGTGGATTGTGCCCAGTAGGTGCTCAGTTGGGTATTGGCAGACGTGCTGCCGCCGGCATATTGGCTGTAGTAGAGGTCGGTGCCTCCGACGGCGACGTCGTAGGGTGTGGATGCGATGCCGTTGACTTGCAGGCCGGCGTAGGCCTCGTTTTGCACATCGAAATCGTCGCAGCCGGCCGAGCCGCCGTCTCCCGCTGCGACAAAGGCGGTTTGGCCCTGGGCGGCCGCCTGCTGCCAAAGCGCATTCCAGAAGGCGTTGCCGCTTTGGCCCAGGTAGGCCTCGCATTCTCCGTAGCTGGTGCTGACGATGCCGGCCTGGTCGTCTTCCACCGCGCGCAGGGCCGCCAGCGCCACGCCGTCGGTGAGGGCGGTGCCGGCGGAGGTGTAGAGAATGACCTGGGCGCCGGGAGCAACCGCGTTGGCCATCTCGATGTCGAGGTAGGCTTCGGTGGCGGAGTCGTTCTGGCCCGGGTCCACGCCGTCCACGACCACGGCGGGCAGGCTTGGCGAAAGTCCAAAAAGGGAATTGTAGGACTGCACCAGGGCGAGGTCGACGTTGGAGGCGCTGACGATCGCAATCGACTGCCCCAGGCCGCGGAGACCGTTGGAATAGGCCGGTTGCAGGTCATACTGCGTAACAAAGTCGCCGGGAGCCATGGCGTAGGCGGGAACGCCGTTGGACTGGGCTGTCCACCGCGGCGTGACCCTGTGGGTCACTGGGTTGAAGCTGGCGCTGCCCAGCAGCCGCAGCAGGGACTTGGGATGGAAGTCGTGGAGCGGCGCGAGACCGGCCACCACGGGAGCCAGGGCGGCGGGAATGGCGGGTTCCGTGGCAGTGGCCAGGTGAATTGTGTCTTGGAGGTCGTAGCGGTGAATTTCAGTCTGGAAGGCGCTGCGCAGTTGCCCCGCGGTCCCGGAAAACTCAATGGCGAGCCGCCCGCGGTGGACCTTCTCCACCGTCAGACCGTGCGATTGCAGCCAAGCGTTTACGGCGGCAATGTCGGAGTCGGCCGGGCCGTAGAGGTCGCCGAATTCCTGCGGGGTGAGCCACTTGTGAAAGAGCGGATTGCCGGGCGTATGCGCGGCGTCGATGAAAGTCCGCAGCCGGCTCTCCTGTTCGGGGGAGCGCTTGAGCAGAAGCAGCATGCGGCCTGTTGGCTCGTTCTCGTCTACCGCGCCCAGGTCGAACTTGCCCAGCGCCAGCGGGAGGACGTTGCCGGCAAGGGGAATGCGGCGTGAGTCTTCGACCGGCCCGTTGACCCGAGGAAGGCTGGTGGAGAAGTCCGGGCTCTGCGCGCCTGCCAGAACAAGGGCAGGGAGAGCGAAGAGGCCAACCCGCACAATGGCGCGAAGCAGGTTCATACCGGGAATCATCGGCGGCTTGCGCGGGAAACATGACGGCCTGTGACGCAGAATTATCCCGAGGAGGGCCTTCGATTCCCTTCGCTGCGCTGTGGGCATTCCTCATCAACGAGCCGATAGAGAAGTGTGGTTTCCCACCCATTCGCTGGAAGAAAGCGAATGGACGGGGCACGGAGCATTTGTGGTGCCGTTTCATTGCGGGTGCAACTCGCGCTGCGAGTCGAGATGGTCAGGATGACTGCGGTGGGGGGCCCGGAAAAGCAGGTCCCCTTCGGCTTCGCTCAGGGCAGGCTCTCTGCTCGCTGCGCTTGCTTGAATCTGCCCGATCGCCGGTGTGCGGCCCGCTCAATCGTTATCCGGGCGGAGGTAGGGCTTTTGCAGGTAGAGGCGGGCCTCGTTCACGGCTCCCTGGGTGTTGTCGTTGGTCTGCACGGCGAGGCGGTACTCGTTGACGGCGCGATCGCGCTGGCCGGTGAGGTCGAAGATTTTGCCGAGCTGGATGTGGCTCCATACCTCGGTCCAGCGGGGTTCGCCGTCGCCGCGGAGGGCATCGCGATAGGCGTTTACGCTGGCCTGGTAGTTGTGCTGCGAGAAGAGGACCTCGCCGATGCGGTAGTTGGCGAGGGAACTGGCTGAGTTGGCTTCAAGGGCCTTCTGGTACTCGGCGACGGCTCCTGCCAGGTCGCCCTGGGCCACCAGTTGCTGGCCCTTGAGGATGGAGATGCGCACCTGCAGGTCGGGCGTGGACTTGAGCAGCCAGTTGCCGGGATCGATCGCGATTTGGCGCGGGCGGCCGAAGGTATCGATGACAAACTGGGTCTGGGTGCCCACCACGTCGACCTTTTTGATCTCGGTTTTACCGTCGGTTTCGACGCGCAACTCCACCGGCATGCGGAACAGGTCGAGGTCCTGGCCGATTTCGCCGATGGTGCGGAAGCCCTTGTTGTTGCCGAGCCGGTAGACCGCATACTTCTTGGTGAACTGCGGCGCGCCGGTGCCGTCGATCCACTGGGCAAAGAAGGCGGTCAACTGTTGCTGGCTCTGCGACTCGGCCACCTTGATAAAGTCCTGGGCGCGGATGGAATTGTCGGCGTACTGGCCAAGCGCGCCTTTGAGCGTATCGAGGAAGGCCTTGTCGCCGATCTCCCAGCGCAGCATGTGGAAGATCATGGCGCCCTTTTCCAGGGTCATGGACTGGAACTCGGGCGAGAAGGGGTTCATGCGGCCTGCGCTGGACAACGGAATGGTGTCATAGGCGAGAGCGCCGGCGGAGACATCCTGCAGCGCCGTCTTGAGGGCGTTTTTGCCGCTCTCGTCTTCCATGTACATCAGCTCGCCGTAGCGGGCCATGCCGTTGGTGATCCAGGCGTCGTTGAGCGTTTTGGGGCTGACTTCCGATCCCCACCACAGGTGCGCCATGGTGTTGGCTAGCAGGCGGATGCCGCTCTTGTCGCCGACCCGGGAGCCCTGGATACCGGCCATCTCAGGCCCCCAGACAGCGGGCAGGGTATCGTCGGGAATCTCGAAGACGTTGAGGCGGGTGGACGCGAGCGCGCCGAAATTATTGGTGAAAAAGTCGTATTCCTTGGCGGCGGTCTGCGCCAG
>Ga0181516_10002563_pt1 | contig 12755 bp, 9 predicted proteins | sample PEATcosm2014_Bin_25_FD_121104 | JGI IMG/M metagenome (GOLD analysis project Ga0181516, IMG submission 121104) | Peatland microbial communities from MTU Mesocosm Facility, Houghton, MI, USA - PEATcosm2014_Bin01_10_metaG | ecosystem: Environmental > Terrestrial > Soil > Wetlands > Peat | place...
ATGCGGAAGACGGTAACGAGCGTGGTGACGGGCAAGCCGCTGAACATCGGCGGCTCGCAGGGACGCATCGAAGCCACAGGGCGCGGAGTGATGGTGGTTTGCATCGAGAGCCTGCGCCACCTGGACATGGATGTCGAGGGCTGCAGGGTCATCATCCAGGGATTCGGCAACGTGGGATCGAACGCCGCGCGACTGATGCAAGAGCAGGGATTCAAGATCGTGGGCATCGCGGAACGCGACGGCGGCCTCTACAACTCAAGCGGCATCGATATTCATCAGCTGCTCGAGTACAAGTATCGCAACAATACGATTCTCGGATTCCGCGGCGCCGAGGCCATGCCCAGCGAAGAACTGTTGCTGGCCGATTGCGAGATTCTAATTCCCGCGGCGACCGAGAATGTGATCACCAGCCGCAATGCCGATAAGGTGAAGGCGCGCATCATCGTTGAGGGCGCCAACGGGCCCACCACCGCTGTGGCCGACGAGATCCTGTCGGAGAAGCGCATCTTTATCGTGCCCGACATTCTGGCCAACGCCGGCGGAGTGACCGCGAGTTATTTTGAATGGGTGCAGGACCGCCAGGGGTTCTTCTGGAAGGAAGCGGTTGTGAACGAGCAACTGGAGAGCATCCTGCGTGACAGCTTCGATGACGTGGTGCGCTATGCCGATGCGCACGACGTGAACAATCGCATCGCGGCCTACATGCTGGCGATTGATCGCGTGGCGTACACCATCAAGCAGCGCGGGTTCTACGCGTAGCGCATCGAGCACGAGGCAACAAACATGGCGGGAAGAGCGCGGAGCTTTTCCCGTCATTTCTTCTGGGGCAATTCAGGAAGCGGCCGCGCGGTCTCCTCCAACGGCGCCTGCCAGCCGGAAGCGACTATTTCGCTGAGCGCGCGGATTTGTCTCCGGTGCAATAATGGAGTGACGCTACCAGCGAAGAGAGAGCGTGGCGCGGCCCGAGATGAATCTGCCCAACTCCATCACCATGACGCGGATCATCATGATCCCGCTGTTCCTATGGATCCTGTCGCCGCATTTTCCCTGGGCTGGACCGAGCGGTACGCAGGAGATTCTGGCGTCGATTCTCTTTGTGCTGGCCTCGATCACCGATGGCCTGGACGGGTATCTTGCCCGCAAGCGCGGCCAGATCACGACGATGGGCATGCTGCTCGACCCGCTGGCCGACAAGATCATGGTGACGGCAGCCTTCGTCGCTCTGGTTGCGTACAATCCGCAGGTGGTCAAGGTTTGGATCGTAGTGGTGATCATCGGCCGCGAATTCCTCATTTCCGGCCTGCGTTCGATTGCATCTTCTGAAGGATTCACCATCACAGCCAGCGAACTGGGAAAACTAAAGACGGTCGTTCAGATTGTCTCTGTCACGTCGGCCATCCTGGCTCATCGCTGGGATCATTGGCAGATTGGCGTAATCACAATCCCCGTGTATTGGTACGCCGTCGCGGCCATCTATTTTGCCGCGCTGGTCGCGACCATTTCGGCGATCGATTATTTCATCGGCTTCTGGAAGAAGATCGACCACGCCTCCAGCGACCGGCGCAAGGCATCTGTGCTTTCGCGGGGCAAGAGCGCGCGCATATCGTAAGAACAGAGATCAGACAACAAACCGCGTTCGATTATTGGCCAATTTCATACCGTACAACAGCCAGCGCCGTTTGGTACGCGTAGCGCGCATTGGTGTTGGCGATTTCCGCCTCGGTCTGGTTGAGCTGGGCCTCGCTGATTTCGACGATGCCGCTAAGTCCGATCTTGTAGCGCGCCGAGGCCAGGTCAAGCGCGAAGTTAGCCTGATCGAGCAACTGTTTGGTGACTGCGATGCGCTGAAAAGCGGTTTGGGCATTCAGAACCGCCGTGCGCACGTCGCGCGCGATCGTGTCGCGCAGGTTGCGCACGTTTTCCTGGGCGGCTTGTGCGCGCAGTTTGGCATTCCGGGCTTCGGCGTTGTAGAGAAATCCATTGAAGACTGGAATGCTGATGTTGGCCCCGGCAGCACCGTACCAAGAGGATTCGATCTGATCGACGCGCACCGGCGTGCCCCCCACGGCGGCCATGGCAGAGACTGTGGGGAGCCACAGGTCGTGCTCGGCGGTGGAGAATTGGCGAGCAGCGATAAAGTTGTCGCTCATCGCCGCTAGGTCGGGGCGCGCGGTGAATGCGCTGCTCACCAGCGCTTCGGGATCATCGGGGGCGGGAGGCGGGTTGCTGTTGGTTTCGTCGAAGAGAGCATACTGCTGATCCCGGTCCGAGCCGAGCACGTCGTTCAATGAGGCCATCGCGGCCTGTGCATTGTTCTGGGCGTCGAGCAGCAAAAGCTTGGCCTGCGAGAGTTGAACATCGGCGAAACTAAGGTCGAGATCGGAACGAATCTTCGCCTTGGTCAGGGCGCCCACCTGATCAGCTGTGGCCTGGCGTTCGGCAACAGTCTCCTGAGCCACCTTGAGCACGGCCTGCGCGGTGAGCGCCTCATAAAAGGCCTGGTCGACGGTCAATGTAATGTCGAGTTCCGTCGCGCGCTCAGTTTCAAGCTGCGCCTTTGCCGTGGATTGCGCGCTGAGGACAAGGTTGTGCGTGCGGCCGAAGTCGGTAATCAACTGGCTGACTGTGAGCCCGCCTGCCGCTCGGTCGTAGATGGAAGGATTGTTCAAAAATCCGGCGGTGATGCGGCTATTTTCGTGGGCGTCGACGGCGGTGAGATCGCCAAGTGCAGTTGGCATCTCCGCCGATCGCACTTCGCGCGTCACCTGCGCCTGAGCCAGCGCAAGCAAACGCGCCACACTGATGTTGGGATTGTTTCGAATTGCCAGCTGCTCGGCCTGCGCGAGCGTGAGCTGTGGCCCTGCGGGCTGCGCGGCGGGCTGAGCGCCGACGGAGGGTACTTGCGGACTTGCGGCTGGAGCCGGTTCCTGTGCCAGAGCGGCGATAAGCTGCGCGGAAGGCGCGTCGGGGAGCGAGGACTGTTGCGCCGGAAGAGCCGCTGATAGCGCCGTTAGGATTGCAGCGCAGGCGGCGACAAGGCGCGAGTTGTTGAGCTGCTTACTCATGGCCAACTCCCTCCGCGGCGGTTTGGGCGCCGCGACGGCCGTGGATAAGGAGATATACGGCCGGAACGAGGAAGACGGTGACGACGACGGAAGCTGTGAGCCCGCCAATGATGGCTCGGGCCAGCGGCGCGTACTGCTCGCTGCCGGCTTCGAGGCCGAGAGCGAGGGGAATCATGCCCAAAAGCGTGGCCAGCGAGGTCATCAAAATGGGCCGAAGGCGAACTCGACACGCCGTCACAGTGGCTTGCAGCAGCGACTCACCTTCCTTGTAGAGAATTCCGGCGAACTCGACAATCAGAATGCTGTTCGAAACAACGATGCCCGCCATCATGATGACTCCCATCAGCGACATGATGTTGAGCGTGCTGCCGGTGAGGAGCAGAATCAGAACCACACCGGCGAGCCCTGGTGGAATGGCCAGCAGAATGATGAACGGATCGATGAACGAAGTGAACTGGGCCATCAAAATCAAGTAGACGAGGAGAACGGCGATGATCAGCCCGAAGCCGAAGTCGTGGAACGCCTCGTTCATGCTGATCACCGCGCCGCGCATGTCGATTACGGTGTTACGGTCGTGCTGCGTTTTGGCCAGGATGCGATCGATTCTCGCTCCCACTCCTTGCAGAGCCTCCGACTTAGTGGACACAAAGATGTCGATGACGCGGCGAATCTGGTAGTGATCGACTTCCGTTGGAGTGTTGATCTGAGAGATGTCGGCCACCTCGCCCAAAGGCACATAGCCTGCGTCGTGTTCGCCGGACAGATTCGATGGGGCGGGATCGGCTTGCTCGCCCTGCTGCATCGGGGTGTAACCGGCGGGCCGCACACCGCGCAGGGGGATGTTTTTCATATCTTCGAGGGACATGTTGTCGATCCACTGGTTGGCGTATTGCACTGTGACCATGTAGTTGTTGCCGGTCCTGGGATCGATCCAGTAGCTCGGCGCCACCATGCCGTCGGATGTGAGCGCCGTGATGACGTCGTCCACGACATCACGCGTTGAAAGGCCGATCAGACTGGCGCGCTCGCGGTCGATGTTCAGAGCCAGGCCGGGGTAGTCCACGCTTTGCGGAATGTAGACGCCGCTCACATTAGGAATGGACTGGATTTTCGCGGCGAGCTGGCGCGCTAGATTGTAGGCACCGTCCATGTCGTTCGATTTGACTTGAACGTCGATGGGGGCGGGAAGGCCCTGGTTGATGACGCCGTCGACCAGGCCGCCCGCTTGAAAATAGGTGGAGAGCTCCGGCAATTGCTGCGAGAGCTCAGCCTGCACGCGGCGCATGTATTCGTAGCTGCCGACGCTCGAGTCTTCTTTCAGGCTCGTCTGCACGAAGGCCGTGTCCATGGACGCGTTGGTGGTGTAGATGGCCGAAAGGTCAGGGTAGACGCCGATGTTGGAGACGATCATGCCCAGGTCTTTCGGCCTCACCACGGTGCGAATCACGTTCTCGACCCTGGCGATGTAGTCGTTGCTCGCCTCAAGACGCGTGCCGCTGGGCATGCGCACGTCGATGATGAATTGGCCGGGGTCAGTGCGCGGAAAGTAGGCGCGCCCAAGGAACGGAACACACACGGCCAGAATCAGCGCCAGCCCTCCGAGCATGACGGCGGTGGCGAGTCCCGGTCTGCGCAGCACCTTATACGCAAACGCCTCATAGCAGTCGAGAAGCCGCTGAAAGTGCCGGTTGAATACGATCAGAAAGCGTTTGAAGAAGTTTGGCTTGCTTCCTTCAACGGCGTCGACGTCACCTTCGTGTTCCTTGCCAAGCGGGTCCTGGCGAATGAACTTCGCGCAGAAAAGAGGCACCACTGTCATGGCGAAGAAGTAGGATGCGAAGATCGAGAGCACCACTCCCAGCGCGAGGGGCGTAAAGATGTACTTGCTCACACCGCTGAAAGAAGTGACGGGGAAGAAGACGATGGCGGTCGTGAAAGTGGCGGCCAGCACAGCCATCGAGACTTCGGTGCCTCCCTCCGCTGCGGCAACAGGCGGCGATTTGCCCAGCTCCATGTGCCGGAAGATGTTTTCGAGCACGATGACGCCGTTATCGATAAGCCGCGAGAAGACCAGCGCCAGTCCGCCCAGAATCATTGTGTTGATGGAACCGCCCATGAAGTTGACGATCAGCAGGCAGACCAGCATGGAGAGTGGAACGGCGAGCAAGACCGCAACCGTGGCTCGCGGGCTGCCGAGAAACACGAGAATCATGACCCCCGTCATCACGAGCCCGATGATCGCCTCGCGCGTGACGTTGGCGATCGCCAGCTTGACGAAGACCGACTGATCGAAGACCACGGCGGTCTTCAGAGTGTCGGGAATATCGACGAGCTTCTTAACCGCTGCCTTGATGCCGTCGACAATTTCGATGGTGTTGCTATCGCCGCCCTGCTTGAAGATGGGCACGTAGACAGAGCGCTGGCCGTCGATGCGCACGATGTTGTACTGCAATGCACCGGAGTCGACCGCCTTGCCGATGTCGCCAACCAGCACCGATGAGTTGCCCGTCGACTTGAGCGGCATATCGTTCATCGCGTTCGCATCGGGAAACTGGCTGTTGGCGTAGATGTTAAAGTCCTTGGAGCCGATGCGCACGTCGCCGGCGGGGAGAATGAGGTTCGAGTTGTTGACCGCGGTCACGACGTCGTTCAGGCTGAGGTTGCGCGCTTCAAGCTTGAGCGGATCGACGTAGATCTGAATCTGGCGATAGGTTCCTCCGTAAGGCTGCGGAACCGACGCTCCCTGCACGTTGGAGATTTGGTTGCGCACTTCGAATTGCGCCAGATCCTTGAGCCGAGTCTCGTTCAGGCCCTCGCCCTTGAGCGTGACCAGGCAGACGGGCTGCGTTGAAGCCGTCATACCCAGTACGACGGGAGGCAACGTGCCGGGCGGAAGGCGGCGCAGGTCGGCCATGGCGAGGTTGGCAATATTGCTCAGCGCCGCATTGGGATCGGTGCCCGGCTTGAAATAAATCTTGATAAGACTTACACCCGTGAGTGAACGCGACTCGCTGTGATCGACATTAGCGGCGAGTGTGAAAAAGCGCTCGAAGGTGTTGGTGATATCGGCTTCGATCTGCTCCGGAGGCATGCCGTTGTAGAACGTGGCTACAACGACCACCGGCATGTCGATCGGGGGGAAGAGGTCGACCGGCATGCGCGCCACGGTCACCGTTCCGACGAGCATTACGATGAGGCAAAGCATGAGAATGAAAAACGGATAGCGCAGAGCAAAATTCGGCATTATTGACCTCCTCCGCTTGCCCCGGCTTTCAGGTCGATCATGCCGCCCGACTCCTGCACGGTTTCAGATGCGGGTGCGGATGCGACGATCGAGCTCACCTCTTCGTCGTCGTGGTACTTGTCCTGCCCGCCGATCAACACACGATAGCCGGGCTCAAGCCCGCTGGTTATTTCGGCCAGCTTCGAACCCTGCAATCCAACCTGAACGGTGCGAATGTGAACGCGATTTCCAGGGTCGAGCGCATACACCGTCTCCTGCTTTTGCGCATTCAGCACCAGAGCTTCAACGGGAATGGTGACCACATTTTTCACGCTGGCGAGTTCGAGCGCTGTGTTGGCATACATTCCGGGAGAGATGGACAGATCCTTGTTGTCCACGTCTACTTCGGTTTCCATGGTGCGCGTCTCGAAGTTCACGTCGCGCGTGAAACGGACGATCTTTCCGGTGAAGGAGCGATTGATTGCGTCAACGCGAACCTGCACCTGGTCGCCTTCGTGAACGAATTTGACGTCGTCTTCGGGCACGGGAATCCGCAAGCGGAGCAGGCTGCTCTGCGACAGCCGGACGATAGGCAGCGCCTGATCATTGGAACCCGTGCCGCCCTGAATGAGGGCACCGGTATCGGCGTAGCGCCAGACCACTACGCCGGAGATGGGCGCAGTCACAGTGGTGTAGTTTTCCAGATCCTGCACGCGCTGATTGTCGCTGCGGGCCGCTTCAGCGTGTTGCTGCGCGCCCGCCATTGCGGACTTCGCGGCATCAACCTGCGCCTGCGAGCTAAGATCCTTCGCTTGCGCGTCGTCCAATTCCTGCTGGGCGATGAGACCGGGCCGCGTGGCGGCGGCTTGCTGCAACCGCACGTACTGCGCATGGACGGCCGCGTCCATTGCTTCAGCGCTTCTGAGCTCGTGCTCCGCGCGCGCAATCTCTTCCTGGCTCTGCTTGAGCTGGAAGGCGGACTCCTGAAGTTGAGCTTTCAGTTCCGGAACGTCGAGGACCGCGAGCGTCTCGCCTTCGTGCACAATGTCGCCGATGTCGACGTTGATGCGCTTCATGTAGCCGCTCACCTTGGGGTGAACGTCGACCACCTGGTAGGGCTGAAACTGTCCGGCCAGTGTGAGCATGTGAGAGATGTCGCCGCGCTGCGCAACAGCTACGCGGGCCGACGGCATCGTAGCGGCGCTTGCTTCGGGGCCTGAGCCGCCGGAACGGCATGAAGTGATAGCGATAACCGCGCACGCGGCCGCTATTGCGAGAAAACTTCGTTGATGCATTTCGAACCTGCTCCTGATTCCGGCACCGTCTACCGCCGCGGCGCGTGAAAATCATCGAGAATCGAACCGAGGGAGAGCGGGTAGCATCCGGTTGGATGCGGGCCGCCGAAGACTGGTTGACCATCGCCCGGTTACTGTCGCGTTTTCGACGCGCCTGCTCCGCGAAATGTTCTTCGCAAAAAACACCGAATGGCGGTGAATTCAGGCAGACCCATCCTGCGCGGTTCATCACGGCAGGAGGAACACGAAATCAGTAAGCGACGAAATGTGAATTAAGAAGCCGGCGGAGGCCGGAAGAGGTTGGAAAACGAAAAACCGGCAGCAGGGAATTGCGATAGATGGCTGACGAGAACCTCGCCGGGGGCCTGCACTGGGAAAGAAAGTGCGATTGCCAAATTCATCGGCGGCAGAGCCAGGAACGGTGCATGAGGATGTGCCGGATCGGGTGTGGGCACACCGTGATTTACGACTCTCGGTGCGGGCGCAGGTTGCGCTTTCGCGGCACGAACACTGCTGCCGATGCCACCGGCCGGCCCGTACCTGGCTGTCTTGGCTTCGATGGCAAAGAGAAAGGCCAGCAGACAGAGGCTGAGGGCAAGCGGAGTGCGCCGGCGAGACAGGGAAGCGGCGAACGATCCGGACATAGCCGCAGTCTACCATGCAGCCGTGATCGAGAAGTTATTGCAGGACGCCGATTGCGATCTCGATGTTGATCTCAGGCAGCGATATGAGCGTGTTGTGAACCAGGCAACTGTGCACACAGCGCATCATGGCTTCGGTTTGCTCAGCGGTTAGTGAAACCGGGCTCGTGACCTGCACGCGGAAGTGGCCCAGTCTCGCCGGCTTGAGCAGCTTTTCCGCGGTCACTGAAACTTCGACTCCGCTTTGCGCCAGATTGCGCGTTCTTAAGTACTCCGCGGCATAAAACGCCGCGCAGGAGCCGAGCGACGCCAGCAACAGCTCGGGCGGCGTCATGCCTGAGTCCGCGCCGCCATTTTCCGCCGGCTGATCGCAGGTAATCTTGTGTGTCCGCGCCTGAATCTCGAACTTTACTCCATCAATTTGACAGACCCGTACTTGCATACAGCCCTCGCTTCCCATCCCAACTAAGCCACAGGGAGGGAGATTTGTTACAGGTTAGAAGGGCTTTTGATGAAAAGATGTGACGGCCGACGCACGACACTGCGCGATGGGGGTTGCAAAGAATAGGGCGAGCCGGCGCGAAAGTGACTCTCAGGCTCTAGTCGGCGGCGGTGGTTTCAGTCACCGTGGCGGCTACCATGGCGCGAATGGAATCGATCACCAGATCGGGCTCGTCAAGATGAATCCAATGCTCGCTGTTTCGGGCGAACACCTGGCGAGTGCTGTCGCCGATACGGTCGAGATGTTCCTGCGAGAGCGCCGTGGTATTGGCGGGCGTAAGCACGGTGACCGGGATTTCACGGATTGGCGGAAGTGCGTCCATCTCCGTCGCGGTGGCGGGGATGGCGACAATATGACTGCGAATTCCGGCATAGAATCCGGGGCGCGACCAGTGCGCGGCGACCGCGGGCCAAACCTTGCGCGGCATCTTTCTCACTTCGGTCTTGATTCGTGTCAGGACGTGGAGTTTGTGAGCGCCGGCAGCTCCGACAATGTGGTCTGAAACCTTGCTGGCGCGGCAGAACAACAAGCTGACCAGGAGGCGCGCGACGCCGGAGGACGCTACCGGCACGGCGAAGCGAATCAGCCGTCGGCCCAAATCGATTTGGGATTGTTTCGAGGGGTCGAATGGCGGCCATTGCTCGGAGCGCATGGGATCGATGAGGACGACGCCAGCGACCTCATCGGGATAGAGCAACGCGTAGCGGCGCATCACCAGGCCGCCAAACGAGTGCCCGACGAGTACGAATGGCGGCTTGAGCGCGGCGCCCTGGAGCATCTGATGCAATTCAGCAGCAATGTTGCCGGGGGTGCGGGCGGTGCGGCAACGGCTGCTCCAACCCAATCCGCAGCGATCATAGGAGGCGGTACGAGCGGAGTCTGCGATCGACTCCTGAATGTGGCACCAGTTGAGATGGGTGGCGCCGATGCCGGCTTCAAAGAGAACCGTGGGTTCGCCCGCCCCCAGCTCCAACAAATAAAGTTTGGCGCCGTTCCCGATCGTTACCCAGCGGCCCGAACCGGTGTAACGACGCCGGTCCCGCCACCCGCCGATCGATTGATACAGAAAGCCCGCGATAAGGAGCAGTGCGGCGATCGCGACGATCCAAAGGGCGGCGTGCATGAGTCTCCTAGAAGCGAGTGAGCGCGGCCGGGCTGAAATCGGCAACGGTGAGTTTTGCCTTGGCGCTGCCGCGCTCGAAGATGAGCAATGTCGATCCTTGCTGGCCGCGCGTTGTGACCTCGATCTGATGCGCGAACCAGTGGCCTTCTTCCTGGCGCACGCCGTACGATGTGAATTCTTTCACGGCTCCGGTTTCCTTGACGGTCTTTTCCACGTAAACAGGAAAGCCGATGCTGGGATCGATCCATGTTTTCACTTGCGCGTAGTGCGTTCGATCGGCAGGGCCGGGGGTGCTCTTGATGACATCGCAATCGCGCGCGCCAAATTTCGCCTGGCCCTCGGAGGTTTGTCCGGGCCAGAAGTACTGCTGCTCGAGGAGGTCCTCGTAGTTGAATCCCGGACCGAGCGGATGAGTGCTCCACTTCTCAAAAGGCAGGATATGGGCGGATGCTTCGCCGGGATGAGCGATTTGAATCGTGCTGACGCCACCGGAAACCATCTCTAAAAGGATATGCTCACGCAGGTCGGTGTGCGTCGACGACGGCTGCCCAAGATCGACAAACATGCGCAGCATGCCGGGAAACCAGTGCGTCTTGATGGTGACGGGATAGTTCACGCGCGCGCCAGACGCGTCGATCGCAACCAGATGGCCGGTGACGCGAAAGTCGGCGTTTTCAATCTGTTTGCGAGCCGTAGCGAAGAGATCGTTGACGTTTGCGGTCTGCGCATACAAGACCGGAACCAGCGCGGCGATCAAGATTGGAAGGCGGGCCGCAAGGCGGGTCGCAAACCGGGCCGCATGCCGGGCCCTCATGCCTCGATCCTTCCGTCGCGGATGCGAACGTGACGCGGAGCGCTCGCAGCGATCTCGTTTTCATGAGTCACGATCACCAGCGTCATGCCGCGCTGTTCGCGAATGCCGTGCAAAATCTCCATGATGTTCGCCGAGTTGACGCTGTCGAGGTTGCCGGTTGGCTCGTCGGCGAGCAGGATGGCCGGATCGTTGGCCAGGGCGCGCGCGATCGCCACGCGCTGCCGTTCGCCTGCGGAGAGCTCATTGGGAAAATGCTTCATGCGATCCTTGAGCCCCATCTCTTCAAGCAACGCCGACGCTCGCTCAACGCGATGGTTGGCGCGCCCGCTTATCGCGAGCATGGCCACCTGCACATTTTCAACAGCGCGCAGCGTGGGCAGCAGATGGAACGCCTGGAAGATGAATCCGACCTGGCTGGAACGATAGGTGTCCAGATTGACCACCGTTCCCAGACGCGATCCGCGGAAGAACACCTCGCCGCTCGAGGGGATATCGAGTCCGCCCAGCATATGCAGCAAAGTGGATTTGCCGCTTCCACTTGGACCGCTGATGGCGACGTACTCGCCGGCTTCGATCGTGATGTCCACGCCGCGCAGTGCCGCGACGCGACCATCGTCGTAGCTCTTTACCAGCGCGCGCCCTTCGAGGATGGGGCTACTCATAGCGCAACGCCTCCACCGGCGAAAGCCGTGCGCCGCGCCATGCCGGGTACGCTCCAGCCACCAGCCCGGAGCCGATGGCGATGAGAAGCGACTCAAACAGATGAATTGGCGAAATGGACGTCGAAACCACACTCGCGGTCTGCGGCATGATCGAAAGAATGCGCAGAGCCGTGTATCCCAAAACGATGCCCAGCAAGCCGCCGGCGAAGCCCAAACCCGCGGCCTCGGTTAGAATGAGCAGAATTACGTGCCGGCCCTTCCAGCCGAGCGCGCGCAAAATGCCGATTTCGCGCGTGCGCTCAAAGACCGACATGGCCATGGTGTTGGCAATGCCAACGATGCCGATGAACAGCGCAATGGACGAGGTGCCCCAGGCCACCGCGTGTGCGATGTCCACAATCTGGTTGTTGCCCGCGCGCTCCGCGGCAGCTTCGGCGCGAATGCCGGGCTGCAAGGCTTCAATTTCCTTCTGCGCCCGCGCGACGTAATTTGCATACGATTCGCCCGCCGGTGTGGGGCGAAGCCGCACATGAAATGCCGTCACTTTTCCTTCTCTGCTGGAGATGTTTTGCATCTGATCGAGCGGCATGATCACCGCTCCGGTTTCCAGCGCCGTGCCCCCGTGAAAAACGCCTGTAATTGTGAACGTCTCGCCCAAAATGGTGACGGTGTCGCCGACTTTCTTGCTCAGATTTTGCGCCAGCAGATCGCCCAGCACGACCTGCGGCTGGCCGGCGCTGAAGCGCCTTCCCGATGTGAATTGAAGCGAATCCATCTCGTAGGAATTGGCCGGCCATCCGTAAACCAGCGCATTCACGTCGGGCGTGAGATCGATCAGATTGAAGACCAGCGGCGCAACCGCTTCGACCTCGGGAAGCCTCTTGATTTTCTCGCCCAGCGACTCATCCAGCGAACTATTGAATAAGCTCGACTCGAGGACGGCGATGTCGGTGCCTGAGCTTTGGTACAGCCGCAACCATTCGTGTTCAAACGAGCGCGAGAACCCCACCAATGCCACAAATGCCCCTATCCCCATCGTAATCCCGCACAGGGTAAGGAGAGTTCTGAGGCGCCGGCGACGAAGGTTTTTCCAGGCGAATCCGGTGAACGATAGCTGCGAGGCCATAGCCTTGGAAGATTTCCTTATCGACACGGAGATTGAGGGGGTCCGTGAGCGCTAGTTTATCGGGCGCAGGGGCTTCTGTCCAACTTCGATTGTGCGCACGACCGCACTTCGAACATGCGAAGTCAACCGGCATTCGACAACCGCTGCGAGGATTCAAGCTGCGCGGGCGCGCGGTCAGGACGAGAAGAATCTGCGCAAGCCGGATCGCGACCATCGGCTACGGCGATGGGGCGCAAATCCCCCCTCGCGGGCGTCGAGCGCTGTTGCCGCAGCCGTTCAAAGCGATTTTGCGATGATCAGGTGG
>Ga0181516_10002564_pt1 | contig 12753 bp, 9 predicted proteins | sample PEATcosm2014_Bin_25_FD_121104 | JGI IMG/M metagenome (GOLD analysis project Ga0181516, IMG submission 121104) | Peatland microbial communities from MTU Mesocosm Facility, Houghton, MI, USA - PEATcosm2014_Bin01_10_metaG | ecosystem: Environmental > Terrestrial > Soil > Wetlands > Peat | place...
CCTCTGATGTTCACAAGGCCAGCCACAAGCGGAACCTGCCGCCGGCAATGATTTCCGGTGGCGAACTGAGGAACGAACGGATGCACTAATTCGACGGCGTCTGCCCTGCGAGCAGCGCCAGCAATCCCGCTTCGTCGATCACAGGGATATTGAGTTCGCGCGCCTTGTCGAGCTTCGAGCCGGCCTCATCGCCGGCCACCACGTAGCTGGTCTTCTTGCTCACCGAGCCTGCGGTCTTGCCGCCCGCAGCCTCGATCTTCTGCTTGGCCTCGTCGCGCGTCAGGGTCGGCAGTGTGCCTGTCAGAACCAAGGTCAGGCCCGCTAGTTGCGCGGTGCGCTGCCTTTTCTCTGCAGTCATATCGACGCCCGCGCCTTTCAGGCTTTTGACGAGGGTTTGATTGGCGGCTGTTGAAAAGAATTCCAGAATCGCCTGCGAAATGCGCGGGCCAACCTCTTCCACGCGCTCCAGTTCCTCGGCCGTTGCGGCCATCAGCGCGTCCATCGAGCCGAACTCCTGCGCCAGCAGCTCGGCGGTGCGCTCGCCCACAAACCGAATGCCGAGGCCCATGAGCACGCGCGCCAGTCCCGCTCGCTTGGAATCCTCAATCTCCCCAAGAAGCGCATTGGAAGCTTTGGGGCCAAGCAATCCCTCCGTCCTGGTTTCGTCGAGACCAGTGGCCTTATTTTTGCGGGTTACCTGCTTCTCCAGCGAGAGCAGGTCTTTCTCATCGAGCTGGTAGAGATCCGCGACACTTTTGACCAGCTTCTTTTCCGCCAGTTGCTCCACCACCGCCTCGCCCAGTCCTTCGATGTTCATCACCTCGCGGCGGCCGAAATGCAGCAGAGTCTCGCGCAGCTTGGCGGGGCAGTCGGCATTCACGCAGCGGTAGTCAACCTCGCCTTCTTCGCGAACCACCTTGCTCTGACATTCGGGGCAAACCAAAGGGAAAGAGAACCCACGGTTCCCGCGCGGGTGGTCGGCGTCTTCAACCACTTCGACAACTTTGGGAATCACGTCGCCGCCGCGCTCGACTTTTACGTAGTCCCCAATCCTCAGTCCAAGACCCAGAATAAAATCGGCATTGTGCAGTGTGGCACGGCTTACGGTGGTGCCGCCGATAAAAACCGGCGCGAGTTCCGCCACCGGAGTCAGCTTGCCGGTGCGGCCCACCTGCACGGTAATGTCTTTCACCTGCGTGATGCCGGCCTTGGCCGTGAACTTGTACGCGATGGCCCAGCGCGGCGCGCGGCCGGTGTAGCCCAGGCGTTGCTGCGTGGCGTGCGCATCCACTTTCAGAACCACGCCATCGATCTCGTAGCCGAGTGACGCGCGCTGACTCTCTGCGTTGTCGATAAACTTCATCATTTCGTCGACGGTGCTCACGAGTCGGCGATGCGGATTCACGCGAAAGCCCAGTGCAGAGAGGGATTCGAGCGTCGCCGTCTGGCCCGCGGCGAAATACTCGCCGTCGACAAGCAGAAAATACGCGAAGAAAACCAGCCGCCGGTTGGCGACGATGGAAGGCTCAAGCGTGCGCAGCGTTCCCGCTGCGGAGTTGCGCGGATTGACGAAGGCCGGCAGCCCTTCGCGTTCGCGTTCCTCGTTCAAGCGCTGGAAGGCGGCTTCCGGCATCACTACTTCGCCGCGCACTTCAAGCCCCTGCGGGGCGCGGAGCTTTTGGAGTTGATCTTTGCTGATACGGAGCGGCACGCTGCGAATGGTACGGATGTTCGAAGTAACGTCTTCACCGGTCTGGCCGTCGCCGCGCGTCAGGCCCAGCGTAAGCTGCGCGTCGCCGTCGGGGCCGGGCTGGTAAGTGAGCGCCACGCTCAGGCCGTCGAGTTTAAGCTCGGCCGTGTATTCCACGGGCAGCGTGCCGGCCAACTCGTGCACGCGGCGATCCCAGTCGGCCAGCTCCTCGGCGTTGTACGCGTTATCCAGCGAGAGCATAGGCCGTGAGTGTTGCGCCTTTTTGAAGCCCTCGGCGGGTTTGCCACCCACGCGTTGCGTCGGCGAGTCGGCCGTGATCAGCTCGGGATGCTCCGACTCCAGGCGCTTCAGCTCGTTCACCAGCGCATCGTACTCGGCGTCACTGATCTCAGGCTTGTCGAGAACGTAGTAGAGATGCTCGTGGCGGCGCAGGTCTTCGCGCAGCTTCTCGATCTTGCGTGCGGCGTCGCGCTTGGGGACCGGCTCGCTCATAGCGAGAATTATAGCCACCGGAGTTGGCGGGGTTAGTTGAGTTCGTTGCTTCCATCCCCGGCCCCCAAAAGCCAGGGACCGGGGGCACCCTTTTTACTTTGAATCGTCCTTCAGCCCGCGGTCCTTCAGCATCGGCTCGATGCTGGGCTCCCCGCCCAGCCAGGTCGCATACATCTTCTGCAAGTCCTCGGTGTTGCCCCGCGAGAGCACCATCTGCCGGAAGCGGTCGCCGTTGGCGCGCGTCATGCCGCCGTGATCCAGAAACCACTGGAAGGCATCGTCGTCGAGCATCTCGCTCCACGAATACGCGTAATAACCGGCCGCGTAGCCATTGGCCCAGATGTGGAGGAAGTAGCTGGAACGGTAGCGCGGCGGCACGTAGCTGAGGTCGAGATGCGTGCGTTGCAGCGCTTCGGTTTCGAATTTGTCGGGGTCCTGGAGGGGCGCGCTCACGGGCAATGTGTGCCACTCGAGATCGAGCTCGGACGCGGCGAGAATCTCCGTAAACAAATAACCCTGGTTGAAAGTATTCGACTTTACGATTTTTGCGGCCAGCGCGGCAGGCATGGGCTCACCGGTCTTGTAGTGGCGCGCGTAGTGCGCAAAAACCGCCGGATAACTGGCCCAGTGCTCGTTGAATTGCGAGGGAAATTCGACAAAGTCGCGCGGCACCTGCGTGCCCGACAGGCTGGGATACACGGTATTGGCGAACATGCCGTGCAACCCGTGGCCGAACTCGTGGAACATCGTGGTCACGTCGTCGAAGCTGAGCAATGCCGGCTGGCCCGGCGCGGGCTTCTCGAAGTTGGCCACGTTGAAGACCACCGGCAACTGGCCCAGCAGCTTTGACTGTCCGACCAGCACGTCCATCCATGCTCCGCCGTTCTTGTTGTCGCGCTTGAAGTAATCGCAGTACCACAAGGCCAGCGGCTTCGCGTCCGCGTCGAAGACCTCAAAGACGCGCACGTCCTGCTGGTACACAGGAATATCCTTGCGCTCCTTGAAGGTGAGGCCATAGAGCTCGTGCGCGGCGTAGAAGACGCCGTTCTCGAGCACATTATTCAGCTCGAAATAGGGCTTGATTTCGGATTGATCGAGATCGAATTTCGCCTTGCGCACCTGCTCGGAGTAGAACTCCCAATCCCAAGGCTCGACGGCGAACCCGCCGTGCTGCGCATCAATCAGTGCCTGGATGTCTTTGGCTTCTCCCGCAGCTCTGGCCGTCGAGGCCGGCACCAGCGCATCGAGAAAATGCTTCGCCGCCTCGGGCGTCTTGGCCATCTGATCGGTCAAGTTCCATGCCGCGTAGTTGGGGAAACCGAGCAGCGCGGCTTTTTCGGCGCGCAACTGCGCCAGGCGGGCAATCGTGGCCCGCGTGTCGTTGGCGTCGCCGCGCTCGGCACGGTTCCAGGAGTTCAAAAAGATCGCCTGGCGCGTGGCGCGATCGGTGAGATCCGCGAGAACGGGCTGCTGCGTGGTGTTCTGCAGCGGAATCCGCCAGCCGTGCGCCTGTGCAGATTGTGCAGCGGCCGCGATTTGCGCCTCGCTCAGCCCCGCAAGCGCCTTTTCGTCCGTGGTGGAAAACGCGCCCGCCTTGGCGGCTGCGAGCAATTGATTCATGAAAGTGTTTTCGAGCGTCGACTCTTCTTCATTGAGCTTTTTCAGTTCGGCTTTGTCGGCGTCGGAAAGGTTGGCTCCGGCCTTCACAAACTGTTGATAGTCGTACTCCACGAGCCGCAGCGATTCGGAATCCAGATGAAGCGAGGCGCGCTGCTCGTAAACCGCTTTCACGCGCGCAAAGAGCTTCGAGTTCAGATAGATCCCGTCCTGGTGCGCGGCCAGGCGCGGAGCCTCGAAGGCCTGCACCTTTTGCAACGCATCGTCAGTATTCGCGCCGGTCACACAGTTGAATACGGTCATCACCCTCGTGAGCAATTGGCCGCTGCGTTCCAGTGTGACGATGGTGTTTTCAAAGGTGGGCGGCGTGGAGTTGTTGGCGATGGCCTCCACCTCGTTGATCTGCATCGCCATGCCCGCGTCGATGGCGGGCTGGTAATCGCTGTCCTTGATCTTGTCGAAGGGCGGCGCCTGAAACGGCAGAGTGCTGGGCGCGTAAAAGGGGTTGTTCGGCCCGTAAGCAGCGACTGCACTTTGCGCGGAAGCGGAAGCAACCCCCAGGGCCATGGAAATTCCAGTCGTCAAAATACTCCTCTTCATCCATTGGATATGATGCTTCATCATGGCGATATGGGCCCCTCGGAAAGCCGATTCGTCCATTCTCGATTGTAGGCGAATCCGTGAATTCGATCGAACCCACCCCCGCGGCGCATCATGCCCCGGAGCGGCGGTCTTGTGCCGTGACAGACGGCACGCATGACCCCATACAATAGCAACATCCGGCCAGCGGCCCCGAAGACCTCGGCATGTTGATAGACGGAATCAGAGGGAATTGAGAAGCAATGACACAAACTGCAACTGCTCCTGAAGCTCGCACGCAAGCCGAAAATCTGGATTTGCTCGCCGACGTGGCCGTGAACGTGGGGCTGAGCCTGAAGCCGGGCCAGGAACTGGTGATGACCGCGTCGCTCGATTCCGTGGCACTGGCGCGTCGCATCACCGAGCACGCGTATCGCGCCGGCGCGTCGCTCGTGACTACGCTTTTGAATGACGAGGATTCTGCCCTTCTGCGCTACCGGCACGCACCCGATGCCAGCTTTGATCACGCGGCCAAGTGGCTCTACGACGGCATGGCAGCGGCGTTCAAGAGCGGCGCGGCGCGTCTGGCCATTGCCGGCGCCAATCCTGCACTGCTCTCGAACGAGGATCCAGACAAGGTGGGCCGCGCCAATCGCGCCGTTTCGCAAGCCTACCGTCCTGCCCTCGAACTCATCACGCGCCACGAGATCAACTGGACCATCGTAGCCGGCGCCACGCCTGCCTGGGCTGTGGCCGTGTTTCCCAACGACACCCCAGAGGACGCCCTGCGCAAGCTGTGGGATGCCATCTTCGCGACGACGCGCATAAACACCGCGGATCCCGTAAGCGCATGGAGAGCGCACGACGCAGAATTGCAGAAGCGCGCCGCCTTTATGAATGCCAAGCGCTACTTTGCCTTGCAGTATCGAGGCCCGGGCACCGATTTTCGCCTCGGCCTCGCAGATGATCATGAGTGGCTGGGCGGCGGCACCACCGCGGGCAACGGCGTTTATTGCATCGCCAACATGCCCACGGAAGAGATTTTCAGTGCCCCGCACAAGGACCGCGCCGACGGCACCGTGACCGCGACCAAACCGCTCTCGCACCAGGGCACAATGATTGAAGGTATCCAGGTTCGTTTTGAAAAGGGGCGCATTGTGGAGATCCACGCCACACGTGGCCAGGAAGTGCTGGAGAAACTGATCGACACCGACGAAGGCGCGCGGCGGCTGGGCGAAGTGGCGCTGGTTCCTCATTCCTCGCCCATCGCACAAAGCGGACTCGTCTTCCTCAACACGCTTTTTGACGAGAACGCGGCATCGCATATCGCGCTCGGCCAGTCGTATTCGTCGTGCCTGCGCGACGGAGACAAGCTCTCGCCCGAAGAACTCGCCGCCAAAGGCGCCAACGACAGCCTGATCCACGTGGACTGGATGATCGGGTCCGGCGAATTGGATATTGACGGCATCACCGCATCCGGCGCCGCCGAACCGCTGATGCGAGCAGGCGAGTGGGCAACCGCTGTCTGAACCCTGAGATTGGATCGCAAGACGCATGGAACCTGTCACGCATTTCCTTACCGGCGCCTGCATCGGCCGCGCCGGATTCAATCGCAAAACGGCATATGCCACGCTGGCCGCAGTGCTGGCCGCAGAGGCCGCCGACCTGGACGTGCTCTGGAGCTTCGCGGGCCCGGTGGAGGTTCTCAAGCACCATCGCGGCATCACGCATACCTTCCTGGCGGTTCCTGTGGTAGCAGGTGCGGTAGTGGGCGCAGTGTGGCTCCTTGATCGCGGGCTCAGGGCACGGCGGCGAAATGCTGAGGGTGCCCCATCCTTGTCGTCCGCCGCAACGGACGATAAGGGTGGGAACGAACATCAGCCAATCCACTGGGGCTGGCTCTATCTCACCGCGTGCGTTGCGGCGCTCAGCCACTTGCTGCTCGATTGGACCAACAACTACGGCGTGCGGCCGTTCTTCCCTTTCAATCCGCGCTGGTATGCGGGTAGCCTCATGTTCATCGCCGAGCCCGTGGTGTGGCTGCTGCTCTTGCTGGCCCTATTCATGCCATGGGTGCTGGGGCTTGCCGATCGCGAGATCGGGGCGCGGAAACAGAGGTTTCGCGGCCGCGGCTGGGCCATCTTCGCGCTCAGCGCGATGCTGGTGCTGGGCTGCTGGCGCTGGGCTGAGCATGCTCAGGCGCTGGCGATGGTCAGCAACACGCAAATCACCGCCGAGCCGGCGCTGCGCATGGCTGCCGAGCCGTACCCAGTGAATCCCTTCCGCTGGCACGCGATCGTCGAGACGCCGGATTTTTATCAGACCGCGGAAATCAACACCTGGACCGGATCGATCGACAGCGATCCGCGCCGCGACGTGCTCTACAAGCCGGCCGAAACGCCAGCCGTCGAGGCCGCCAGGCAAACGCTGCTGGGCCGCGTGTATCTCGATTGGGGAAGGTGGGCCGTGGTGCGCGACGTGGGCCCGGAACTGGTGCCGGGACTGGAACCTCCGAATCTGCCACTAGGTCGCACATGGACCACGGTCGAGTTTAGCGACCTGCGCTTCGATTACTCGTTTCTGTTGACGCGTGACGGTGCGGGCCATGCACCGCTCGGCGCCTGGGTCTACATCGTGGACGGACACGAGGATGCGGGCGAGTTCTTGAACGGACGGGAACAGCGGTAGGGCATCGCACGATCTCACACTATCTCCGCAAAACCCGCGGAAAGAAAGTGGCAACCCAGACCACTTGGGCGCAAAAAACCTTCGCCAATTTGCCGCGGCGAAAAAAATTGTTGCTTTGGTGGAAGGGTTCGGGTTGACCGCACGGCGCGCGCACCGCAGAATGAAAGAAGTCCTTTGTTTTTGTAATTGGGCTGTCTGGGCCCGGAATCTCCGGAAGACCCTGCATCATGAGGTGGACATGGCCGCTTATTTGCTCTTGCTGGTTGCCGTTTTATCGCGCGTAATTCCTCACGCTCCATGGTGGAGCTTTACGGCAGTCACCGGTTGCCTGCTTTACTTTGGCGCCAAGCGTCCGTGGCGGGAGATGCTCGCGCCCCTGGCGGCTCTGATCACGGTCGATTGCTACTTAACGCTCTTCCGGTATCCCGGCTACTCAATGCACTGGGGTTTTTCGGCGTTCTCATGGGGCTGGTATCTGGCCACGATGGTGCTGGGCTCCATTCTGCTGCGCAAGCGCGTGACGTTGGCGCGTGGGGCAGCGGGCGCTCTGCTGGGGCCAACTTCGTTTTTCCTTGTCTCGAACTTCGGTGCATGGTTCTCAAACCCCTTCAATACTTATCCGCGTACTCTCGCCGGACTGGAAACCTGCCTGTGGGCCGGCGTGCCGTTCTATCGCAACGACCTCGTCGCGACTTCTCTGGTGCTGGCCGTGATGTTGGGTGTTCCCGCGCTGGTGCGCCGGACGCATGCGGCACGCGCGCAAGAGGCGTTGGCCGGAAAGTAGCGTTGTTTTGGGGAAATATGCTCGGGAAAGGAGGATGAATGGCAGCAGCGACACAACCCACCTACGTGCCCCTGGAAGTCTATCTGAAATCCTCCTATGAGCCCGACGCGGAGTACGTGGATGGCGTGATTGAGGAAAGACCGATGGGGGAATACGACCACTCTTCCTGGCAACATGCAATTGAGCTTTGGTTTGCGCAACATGCCCAGAAGTGGGCCATTCGGGTGCGACCGGAATTGCGGATTCAGGTGGCCAGGCAACGCTTCCGCGTTCCCGACGTGACCGTCCTGGACCGCAATCTTCCCACCGAGCAGATCATCACTCATGCACCCATTGCGGTCTTTGAGATTCTGTCGCCAGAAGACTCGCTCAACCGCATGATGACCAAGCTGGCCGATTACGAACGCATGGGGATCAAGACCATTCTCGTCCTCGACCCGAATGGGCGACATTTTCGCTATCTCGACGGAAAATTGGAGCCGGTGCCTCTGGAGCCATTCGATCTTCCCGGCAGTGCCTGCCGCTTCGATCTTTCAGCAATCGAAAAACTGCTGGACTGAGGCGCCTTTCCTCGCACTCGACGGAGCTTCGGACCTGCGGTTTACCGTCTTCCCGGCGGCCGTCAGTCTTCCAGCAGCTTGCCCTGGCGCTTCTTGCGTATCCACCACCAGGCGAATCCGAGCACGGCCAGCGCGCCCGCAATTAACACCGCGACCAGGGCGTGCTGCGCCACCAGATCGACGGCGCCGGGGCCGAGCTTGAGCACCAGCAGGGAGAGCGCCAGCCAGCGCACCATTCTTCCCGCGAACACCGCTAGCAGAAAAGTGGGTACGCGCATCTCAAATACGCCAGCAGCAAAGATGAACATCTTCCACGGCGTCGGCGGCGGCATCATCGAGGGGATCATGACGGCCAGAAATTCCTGGCGCTCGAAGCGGTCGCGCAGCCTTTCGAATTTTGCACGGTCCACGCGCTTGAGCAGGAACAGTTCCCCGCCGGCGCGGCCCAACCCGTAGGGCAGCAACCCGCCGATGGCCGAACCTGCGGCCGCCATTAGGCAGTAGAGCCAGAAGTGCCGCTTGTCGTTCCACACGTAGAGGGCAAGGATCGCGTCCATGGGGACGGGAATGCTCGACGAGTCGAGTATGGCGACCGCGCCCACGCCCCAAATCCCCCATTTCATCAGCGCCGGCAGAATCACCAGCTTCCAATCCGCCAGAATATGCGCAAAAAACCGCTTCAAACGCCGTCCCCTTCCGCCCCATCGTGCGTCAATTCAACAAGAACCATTGTACGAGGCGCTTGACAGCAGCTTGAAACTGCCCTCTTGCGCAAGGATTTGCAGGAAATGAGAGAATAGACAGAAAGGATTCGAGAACGGAGCCTGCAACACAGTACGTGTGTAATGAACGGCTCCATCGCACTGAATGCCCACCAGCGAAGCGCCAGCCGAAGTAAACGAACCCAAGGAGCCCGTCTCGCCAGACGCGCAAACGGGCGGCTCTGCGCAGGAAACCTCTATCACAGGCTCGATCCTTGGCTTGGACACTTTCTCCGCGCGCGACCTCGAACCGCGAGAAGTCGCTCCACGTAAAGGAGCCTCCCCCCTTGAGCCGGGTGAAGGAGCCGCCGACGAAGCGGGCTCACCCAAAGCGCGCGGTTCGCGCTGGCTGGATTACGACACCCACGAACTGCTGGAGATGATCAGCGAGCTCGAAGACGAGCGGCGCTGGGCGCGGCTGCGCGAAGGCATGCTGTGGGCGGTGCTGGTCCACATTATTTTGCTCTCGGTCCTCACCTGGATTCCCAGGTACTTCTTCAAGCAGCCGAGAATCGATGACTTTGACCTTATCAAGCAGCACGAGGACCAGATCGCTCTCGATCAGATGCCCGATGCGGTGCGCCAACTGCAGAAGCCAAAGCTTGCTCCCAAGCCGCTGTCGAAGCCGCTCATTGACAAGCAGACGATGGAGGAGATGAAGCAGAAGGCAGAGCAGGCGCCACCGCCGCCCGCACAGCAGCAAGCGCCGGAACAGACTAAACCGCAGGACACGCAGCCGCTGCCGCCCAATCCGCAGTCGCAGGCGCCCGAAGCGCCGCACCCACAGGCCGTCCCCGCCAAGCCCAACTTCGCCATGGGCTCGCAGAATCCTGCCGATCAACTCCGCCAGGATATGCAACACGCCATGCACGGCCAAGGGCAGGGCTACGGCAATCAACCTTCCGGCGGAAGCGGGCTGGCGAGGCACCCCGGTGCGGGCAGCGGCTATCAAATTCTCTCTGACACACAGGGCGTCGATTTCAGCTCCTGGCTGTCTCGCTGGCACTACATTACGCAAATGACCTGGGACCCATTGATCCCCGACGAAGTGAACCCGCCCATCCTCAAATCGGGCATAGTTGCCGTTCGCTTCAAGGTGTTGCCCAACGGCCAGGTCACCGACATGCAACTGGATGGCCGCTCCGGCGACACCGGTCTCGATCGTGCGGCCTGGGGTGCGATAACGGGATCAAGTTATCCGCCGCTGCCGCGTGACTTCCACGGTCCCTATCTCGAGTTGCGCGCCTACTTCCTCTACAACGAGCAGCCGCAGTAAGAGCGGCGGTCACGATGCCTTAAGAGCGCGCATCCACGCTCAATCCGTCCGCATCGTGCGTCTTCGAAGCAACTTGCTGGCCATCGGCACTCAATGCGGCTCCAAGCTCCAGATCGATGCCGTCCTGCTTGAGCAGCGCCTCGTACACCGGCGTGGGGTGCCAGTGGCGCGCCAGCGCAAACGCACTCATGTTGGCGATCATGAGGGGAAGCACCAGCCCGTAACCGCCGGTCATCTCGAAGATGATGAGGATCGAAGTCATGGGCGCGCGCACAATCCCGGCGAACACCGCACCCATGCCGACTACAGCGAAAGCGCCGATGGAATCGGCCGAGTGATGAAAGACCGTCACGTCGAGGTAGCCCACCGCGCCGCCCAGCATGCCGCCCATGAACAGCGCCGGCGCAAAGATGCCGCCGGAGCCGCCGCTGGAGTACGAAGTCACAGTGGCGGCAAGTTTGAGCACGCACAAAACCGCCATGGCCGTAACCGGAAGTCCGCCAAGAAGCGCCAAAGTCAGCGTGGGATACGGATTGCCGGCTATGCCGTTCAAGTGAAAGAACAGCACCGCAACCACGGCAAGACTTCCCGTGGCCGCCCCGCCGATCGCGGGGCGAACCCACGGGGGAACGCTGGAGAGCGCTCTGAACCACTTGCGCAACCAAAGCAGCGCATCGGTGAACGCCACGGAGACGATAGCGGCCAACAAGCCGAGCAGCGCATACCATACCAGCGACGAGCTTTTGGCGAGCGTGTAACTCTGCAGCCGCGGCACGAAAAACACGGGACTGGAGCCGAGAATGCTGTGCTCTACCACGGCCGCCAGCGCCGCGGCCACAATCACGCCCGAAAGCATGGTCTGGTCGAGGCTGCCGATCAGTTCCTCCAGCGTAAAGGTGACGGCGGCAATGGGCGCGTTGAAGGCCGCGGCAATACCAGCCGCCATGCCCACAGAGGCCATGCGCTTCTGGTTCACCGGGCTCAGCCGCGCCATGCGCGCAAGAAAGCTGCTCACCCCGGCGCAGATCTGCACCGTCGGGCCTTCCAGGCCCAGTGACGCTCCGCTGCCCAATTGCAGCGCGCACAGCACGAACTTTCCTGCCGTCTCCTTCATGGTGATGGCGCCGTCGCGGAAGGTGTAGGCCGCCTTCACCTGGGGAATGCCGCTGCCCGCTGCTGCGGGAACCCAGTAGGTGAGTCCCAGACCGGCTACAAGCCCGCCGGCCGCCGGCGTCAGAATCATCCACCAGATCCACGCGTGTCCCGGAGCCGCGGAGGCGCGGTCGATGAGGAGCGCATAAAGACGTGTCGCGCTCACGTGGAAGGCAACTGCGGCCAGACCGCATACGCCGCCGGCCACGATCGTGATCGCCAGCAGTCGCTGCCGTTCGTTGGGCACGCGCCGCGCCAGCCACGCGAAAAAGCGCGCAACCAGTCCATCAATGCCAACCCAATATTTCAATGCAGGGAAACCTCGGAGCGAAAACCGCAGTTTTCAGTATAGTTGTGAAACTTGAGGACTTTGGGTGCGACGCAAGATGCTGCGCATCTGCTCTGGAACCTCATGTGCGCGCAGGGGTGTAAACCTCATGGCATCGATTTCGGCGTACCCGTTAATTGACTCTCTAGGCATGATTTCGAGGTGTATAGTGATTTGAACTCCAATAACGGATTTGAAAATGCAAGTTACGGCCATCGCCACGCTCCTGCTGGTGAGTTTTGTTCCAGTCGCGGCGCAAGTAGCGGACTCACCGGATCAAACGTCAGACCCGAATGGAACCCTTTCCGCGGAAACACTATCCAACGAGGATTTGGGCGTCATCCTGCATTATCCTTCCGGATGGACAGCCTCCGAAACGTTTCAGGATGCGGTGCTTTTCGATCCCGATCCGGGCGCCCCGGCAAACCGCTGCACCCACGTTCAAATCCGCGCGCAGGCGCCTGCCGATGCCAGTGGCGGCTTTGTCTCCTGGGGCATACTTGCTGTCCTCGACCGGCGTTGCTTGAAGATCGGATCCGTCCCGAAATCCATCGACGATCGACGAGCGATTAGTGAGCTTTCAAAAGCCATTTTTGAGGCTTTCAAGCACTCCCCTTTTATTCCGCCAAGTGGTATGGATTGGGGAGCAGATTTGGCCGAGGACGGGCATTTCAAACAGGCGATTGTCTCGCTGACAGGCAAAACAAGTCGAAGCGCGCTAACGGGACATCCAGCGCCGCAAAGCGGCGATATAGAAATCGACACCGCGATCTCAGTTGCCGAGGTCAAAGGCCGATTGATCCTA
>Ga0181516_10002565_pt1 | contig 12750 bp, 6 predicted proteins | sample PEATcosm2014_Bin_25_FD_121104 | JGI IMG/M metagenome (GOLD analysis project Ga0181516, IMG submission 121104) | Peatland microbial communities from MTU Mesocosm Facility, Houghton, MI, USA - PEATcosm2014_Bin01_10_metaG | ecosystem: Environmental > Terrestrial > Soil > Wetlands > Peat | place...
GCAAACTAGTTACCAATCAGTAACATTTGATTGCCTTTTTTGGCCGTTCTTGGCAAAATATGACCCTCTTTTTGCCAAAAACGCCCCTTTTTTCGCCGATTTCCGCCACTGCTCTCCGCCGGTCTTTTTCAAACTCAGGCCTCATTCCAGAGCCTCCAAAACAACCGTCTTTCAGCTTTCGCCCAAACTTCAAATGCAATTGCCCTGAGCCAATACCAATCGTCGAGCTTACCTTGCCCGCGGATGCGTCCGGTCGTAGACGACGGTCAACTGCGCGGTAGTGAGCTGCGTATAGCGCTGGGTGGTGGAGAGGCGTTCGTGGCCCAATAATTCTTGAATGGCGCGCAGATCGGCGCCTTCTTCCAATAAATGCGTTCCGAAGGCGTGGCGCAGCGTATGCGGATGCACGTCGGCTGAGAGCCCGCGCAAAACGGCAATGCGCTTTACAATACGCCCAACACTGCGCGTAGTCAGCCGCGCCTCGCCGGCAAACGGCCCACCAAACTCGTCCAGTTTGCTCAATTTGTTCAATTTGTCCAGCCCGCGCAGTTGCAGATTCAGAAACAGCGCCGGCGTCGAGGCTCCCTTGCCGCCGCCAGCCGCCGCCAGCCGCGCCGCCCGCTCAGCCAGATAAGCTCTGAGAGCCTGAGCCGCCGCGTCGCCCAGCGGAACGTAACGCTCCTTCTGTCCCTTGCCGCGAATCAAAATCGCTTCGTTGGCCCAATGAATGTCTTCCAGATTCAAGCCGGTCAGTTCGGCGTTGCGGATGCCGCAGCCATACAGCAGTTCAAGAATCGCCGTGTCGCGCGCGGGCCAGCTTGCCGCATCCTCGCCAACGGAATCGACCACGCGGTTCATCTGCTCGATCGAAGGAACGCGCGGCAGATGCTTGGGCAGCTTGGGCGTAGCCACCAGCGAGGCCGCATTCTGCTCCAGCCTGCCCGTGCGCGCCAGCCACTTGAACCAGCCGCGAATTGCCGCCAGCGCCCGCGCGGTCGAGGCCTTCGAGAGCCCGCGATCATAGAGCGTGGCCAGGTAAGCGCGGATGTGCGTGTGCTCGATAGCCTGCACGCTTTGATCTTTTCCGTAGCGGCTGGCAATCCAGGCGGCAAATCCGTGCAGCTCGCGATCATAAGCGCGCAGTGTATGCGTGGAAGCCCCGCGCTCATTGGCCAGCACGCGCAGATATTCGCCGGCGAGCGAGTCCAGGGATGCGGTGGGATTCAAAACGGCGGTGGCGCTCATGCCGTCTCCTTCCCAACCAGATGCAAACCCTTGCGCGCGGAATAATTCGTAGTCTGAGGCGACCCAACCTCGGCTGGCATTCGCGTGGCCCGCGGATGATGCTGGCGATGCACGGCCTTCAGCCTTCCCAACGCCAGATGCGTATAAACCTGCGTCGTGGAAATGTCCGCATGGCCCAGCAGCAACTGCACGCTGCGCAGGTCCGCGCCGTGCTCCACCATGTGCGTGGCGCAACTGTGCCGCAGCCGGTGCGGACTGGCGGAGCTGTTGGCCGTCTTCACAATATGCCACACCCATTGCCGGGTCAGAGGCATTCCGCGCAGAGAAAGAAAGAGGCACGTAGCATTCGCGGACTTGCGCGCAGCCAGACCTGAAGCCGTCCGGCCAGAGCCGATGCGAGCCAGATGCGGCCTGCCTTGCAGCAGATACTCTTCCAGGGCAGCCAGCGCAGCCCGCCCCAGCGGCACAATGCGCTCCTTGTCGCCCTTGCCGCGCACCTGCACACGGCCCAGATCAAGCGCCAGATCGCCGGTCGAGAGCGCCGTAACCTCGGAGACGCGCAGCCCGCCGGCATAAAGCAACTCCAGAATTGCCCGGTCGCGCAGCGCCGTCGCCAGAGCCTGCGGGTGCTCGGCATTCAGGCCCGCCCGCTCCAGCATCTCGGCCACCTCTGGCTCGGCCAGCGATTTGGGCAGCACCTTCCACGCCTTGGGCGACTCGATATTGACCGTCGGATCGTGATGGATGCGCCGGTCCAGCAGCAGCCATTTATAAAAGCCGCGCAGACAGCTCAGCTTGCGCGCCGCCGAGCGCTGATCGATGTCGTGATCCCGCAGATGCTCCAGAAAATCCGCAACATCCTCCTGAATCGCCGTCAACAGCACGCCGTGGCGCTCCTCGATGAACTCGGCAAAGGTCTTCAGATCGCCGTCGTAGGCCTCGCAAGTCAGCGGGCGGAGGCCTTTTTCCACGGCGAGATAGGCTTGATACTCTTGCAAAAGCGTCGAATTGCGCGCGGTTTCCACACTTCCAATTATCCGCGCCTTCGGCTGGCTCTGCCGTTCCGGCACACCGCGCCGAACCTCCTTCATTACGGACTCAAAGTCGGCAATAGATTCTTGTGCCCTGAGTGAATTGGTGCGCCGCTGGCCCAAGGGAGTATAAAGCTCAAATGGAGGCATTGGCGTCAGTCGAGATCGACGGATGGCTGCGCGAGGGCGGCTTGTTGGTCACGGCCAGCGATCGCGCCGCCCGCGCCATCGCCTTGGCCTTCCATCGCAGACGTCAGGCTAATGGCCTCAAAGCATGGCCCGCGCCCCATATTTTCGACTGGAAGAGCTTCGCCCGCAATGCCTGGGAGAAGCGAAGCAACGACGCCCGCCTGCTGCTCAATGCCGCGCAGGAGCAGGCTCTCTGGGCTGAGATTGCCTCTGCCGAAAGCCCCCTGGCCACGCTGCTTGCCGCCCCGCGCCACCGTCTGGCGGCGCTGGCCCTGGAAGCTCACGAACTGCTCTGCTCCTGGACGCCACGCCACCTTCACACCGCCGCGCGCGCCGGCTGGCAACAGGATGCGGCGGCCTTTAGCGATTGGCTCACGGCCTTTGACCAGGCCTGCCGCTCGGGCAATTTGCTCAGCCCTAGCCGTCTGCCGCTGGAACTGATTCCGCTACTCACCGAGGACTCGGCCCAGCGCCCGCCGCTGCTTCTTGCCGGTTTTGACCGCATTCTGCCCCTCCAACGCAGCCTATTCGATGCCTGGGGCGATTGGAACGAGACCGCCCAAAGCGAACCAAGTAAAGAAATCCAATTTCATGCCGCCGCCAACACACAAGCCGAACTCGCCGCTTGCGCCATCTGGTGCCGCCGCCAGCTTGCCGCCAACCCCAATGCCCGTCTGCTGGTCGTAGCCCAAGCCGCCAACACGCGCCGAGGTGAGATTGAGCGCGCCTTTCTTCGCCACGCCGGAGCGGCCTTCGAATTTTCTCTCGGAGTGCCGCTCAGCCAGATTGCAATTGCCCGCGCTGCCCAGCTTTTGTTGCGCTTTCTGGACGGCTCGCTCCAGGAGCAGGAGCTAGACTGGCTGCTTTCCACCGGCTACATCGCAGCCACATCCGAGGAATCAGCTGCGCTCGTTTCCACCATGCGCGCCCTGCGCCGCTTCAGCCTGGAACGAACCGAATGGACGCTGGCCGCCTTTCTCGGCGAGCGCTGCGCCTCGACGCTGCTTCCCGCTTCATGGGTCCAGCGCATCGCCGCTGTCCAGCGCCGGCTTGTAGCCACGGCGCGTCGTCCGCTAAGCACTCTGGATTGGGCCGAGTTGATTCCTCGACTGCTGGACGATCTCGCCTTCGCCGCCGCACGCCCGCTCACCAGCCCCGAGTTTCAGGCACAGCGCCGCTTGCAACTAGCAATCGAGGGCTGCGGCTCCCTCGGCTTCAATGGCCGCCGCATGAACTGGCGCGAGTTCCTCGCCGAACTCGATCGCGCGCTCGATGTGACGCTTTTCGCTCCCGAATCCCACGACGCGCCCATTCAGATCGCCGGTCCCGCCGAATCCGCCGGACTCAGCGCCGACGCCGTCTGGTTTCTGGGCACCGATGAAGATAACTGGCCCGCCGCAGGCGCCACGCATCCTCTGCTCCCCGTCGAAATTCAGCGCCAAAGCGCGATGCCGCACGCCACTCCGCAGCTCGATTGGGAGCTGTCAGCGGCAATTACCCGCCGTCTGCTCGTCTCCGCGCAAGAGGTCCACTTCAGCTACGCCCAGCAAGACGAAGCCGCCGAGGCCCGCCCCTCGCGGCTGATTGCGCAGTTAGCCGGTCCGCCGCAACCGCTGCCTTCAGAGTTGATAGCGCCCGCCGCCGAGCCGCCGCTAACCGTCTCCTTTGAGGACTTAAGCCGAATTCCCTTCCCTCCCGGCAAGGTTCACGGCGGTGCCGCCGTTCTCACAGCGCAGTCGCAGTGCCCCTTCAAGGCCTTCGCCACCTCGCGCCTCGCAGCCCAATCTTGGCAACCGGCCCAGGCTGGTCTGACCGCCTCGCAGCGCGGCAGCCTGCTCCACGCCGTTCTTCACTCCATCTGGGCGGGGCCACCTGATGGAATCCGCACTCACTCCGAGCTACTTAGCCTGACCGACCGCCAAGCCTTCGTCGCCGCCCACGTCCAGCGCGCACTCGCGAATGAACTACCCTCCCACCTTTGCCAATCTCTGCCCCGCCGCTACCTCGAACTCGAAGAACTTCGCCTCGCCCGCCTCGTCTCCGAATGGTTGGACTACGAAGCCGCCCGCGTTGCCTTCGAAGTAGCAGAAACCGAGGCCAAACGCACGGTTTCCGTCGCCGGACTCACCTTCGACCTGCGCCTGGACCGCATCGACCGGCTCATCGACGATTCCCAACTCGTCATCGATTACAAAACCGGCAACGTCTCGCCCAGCGCCTGGGACCTGCCCCGCCCCGACGATGTGCAACTGCCGCTTTATGCCGGATTCGCCCTGGACGAAGACGAACTCCTCGGCGGCCTGGTCTTTGCCAAGGTGCGCGCCGGCCAGATGACCTTTGCCGGTCGTGTGGGTGATGCCGCGGGAACGCTCTTCAGCGGCCTCAAGGGAACCAATCCGCTGGTGAACAACCCCTTTACAGCCGAGCAACTGTTAGACTGGCGCGATTGCATCGAGCAGCTCGCTCGAGATTTCCTGGCCGGGCGAGCCGTAGTTGACCCGCGCGAAAATCCCAAAACCTGCCAGCGCTGCGGGCTGCAAACCATCTGCCGCATCCAGGAGCAAGATTCTCCATTCGTCGAAAATCTCTCTGAAGGCCAGGGGGACGGCGATGAATAATCAACTTCGTCCAAACCCTCCCGACCAGTTTGCCCGTCAGCGCGCCCTTGATCCCAGCGCGTCCATTCTCGTCCAAGCCCCGGCCGGCTCCGGCAAGACCGACCTGCTCACGCGCCGTTTTCTGCGCCTGCTCGCCGAGGTCGAAGCGCCCGGCCAAATCGTCGCCATCACGTTCACCAAGGCCGCCGCGGCCGAGATGCGGCATCGCATTCTTGGCGAGTTGGAAAAAGCCGCGGACTCAGCCCCGGATGCGGATGAGTTCTCCATGGCGTCGCTTGCCAATCGCGCACTCCATCGCTCCAATCAACTCGGCTGGCGACTCCTCGAGCTGCCCGCCCAGCTTCGCATCTCCACCATTGACTCCTTCTGCCGCGATCTGGCCTTGCAGCAGCCCCTGCTCTCGGGCTTCAGCGGCAGTCTGGAGATCGCCGCTCAACCCGACGATCTCTACCGCCGCTCGGCCCGCGAAACCCTTCGCAAAATCGACCAGACCGGTACCCCGCTCAGTGCGGCCGTCGAAGATCTGCTCCTCTGGCGCGACAACGGCTGGCAGGAGATGGAAGATCTGCTGATCGAAATGCTCCAGAGCCGCGACCGCTGGATGCACGGCTTTCTGCTGGAGCGCGAGCCGGATTGGCTGGCCCTGCGCGAGCGGCTGGAGCGGCCCTTCGCTCATGCCGTGCGCGCCTCGCTGATTCAGTTGAGCAGGCTTCTCGACCAGGTTCCCAATGCGCGTGAAGAAGCGCTGGAGTTGGCGCGCTTTGCTTGTACGCAGAGCGGCAGCCAGTTTCACCGCGAACTCGCCGAGTTGGCCGAATTCCCTGCCGCGCCTTTTACCGGCAGCGCCGCCGCCGAAGAAGCACGTCAGGCCTACATCAATCTTGCCGCGCTGCTGCTCACTGGAGATGGAGCATTCCGCAGGCAGGTAGACAAGCGCCTCGGCTTTCCCGCCGACATGAAGCGGGAAAAAGCCCGCATCCTCGATCTGATTGCACGGCTCACCGCTGTTCCCAACCTTGAAGCCGCCCTAGCCGGCGTCCGCGCCTTGCCTCCTGCCGGCTACACCGAGGACGACTGGAAGATCGTGCGCGCCTGCTTCACCCTGCTGCGCCACGCGGCGGGCGAACTGCAAATCGTCTTCGCTGAGGCCGGCGCACTGGATTTTATCGAAGTCGCGCAGATCGCCCAGCGAGTTCTCCGCGGCCAAGACGGCCTGCCCACCGACGCCGCTCTGGCCGTTTCAGACGGCATTCGTCATCTGCTCGTCGATGAGTTCCAGGACACCAGCCGCCGCCAGCATCAACTGCTCGCAAGCCTCATCGCCGCATGGCCAGAACGTGATGGGCGCACCTGTTTCTGCGTCGGCGACCCGATGCAGTCCATCTATTTTTTTCGTGACGCTGACGCCGAGCTTTTTCCTCGCGTCAAAGCCCTTGGTCTGGAAATCCCCCACGAAGAGGCGCTGCTCTTCGACTTTGTTTCCCTCACAGCCAACTTCCGCACAACGCCCCAGTTAGTTGAACGGCAAAACGAGATTTTAGGTGAGGTTTTCGCCGCAAACGATGGCAGCGGCGTTACTTTTTCTCCGGCACAACCGGCGCGAGAAGAAAAGATCAGTGCGGGTCCACCCTTCGCGCTACACTTGGACTTTGTTCCTCAGCTCAGCTACGGAAACCCCGCCAGCGCGGCCGAGGAGAAGGAAGCCGCCCATCAGGCGCAGATCGAAGAGATCGTCGCTCTGATTCGCGGCCATCTTACCCGGATGGAAGAAGCCAGGGCCAAAGGAGAGAAATACCGCATCGCGGTCCTAGGCCGCGCTAAGAGTCATCTTACGCCCATCGCCCACGCCCTGCGTCTGGCCCGAATTCCCTTCCGCGCCATCGAATTGGAAGAGCTGGCAACGCGCCCCGAGGTGCGCGACGCACTGGCACTGGCCCGCGCGCTACTCAACCCTCTGGACCGCGTCGCCTGGCCCGGAGTGCTGCGTGCGCCCTGGTGCGGCCTCTCTCTCCATGACTTGCATACTCTTGCCGGCAACGACGATCCCGCGTCGGCATCCCGGCCTCTGCCGGAACTGCTGGCCAAGCGGCTTCCGCTCCTCAGTGAAGCCGCCCGACCCGCCGCCGCCCGCGTTCTTCAAGCTTTGGAAGCCGCATCTTCTCTTCGCGCCAGTCAGCCCACGGCCTCGCTGGGAAGCTGGCTAGAAGAGATTTGGTTGCTTCTGGGCGGCGCGGCCTGCGTCGACACAACGGAACGAGCCAACCTCAATCGCCTCTGGAGCTGCCTGGATCAACTGCCGCGCGGCTCTCAAGACCTGCTTGGCCCCGGCCTTGACTCTGCGCTGGCCAAGTTGACCGCGCTGCCCGACCCCGATGCCAGCAGCGATTGCGGTGTGCAGTTGATGACGATTCACAAGTCCAAGGGTCTGGAGTTCGAGGTCGTCCTCGTTCCTGAACTTCAAGCTGCAACCGGGCGCGCCAGCCGTAAAATGCTCGCCTGGCTGGAGCGCGGCCTGGCTCAGCCCGACGACTCCGGCGAAGTCACCGAGTTCCTCATTGCGCCCTTCCAGCAAAAAGGCGCCGACCGAGGAAGAGCCAAGGCCTGGGTTGATCGCGTTTACCGCGAGCGTGAATCGCAGGAGACGCGGCGGATTCTCTACGTCGCCGCTACCCGTGCCCGTGAGGAACTGCACCTCTTCGCCCGTCCCGTTTACAAAGAAGACCTCACATTGTTCGAACCTCTGGACAGCCTACTCGCGACTGCCTGGCCCGCTCTGGAACAAGAGGTCCGCGTGCGCTTTGAAGAGTGGAAGGCTGCCAAATCGATTTTAGAGCCCGCCGTCGAGCAGGAGATCGAGTCCCTCGCCGCCTCCGGCGAGAGCAATCTTCTCGTCATGCCTTCCCCCGCCAAGCCCACCGTGCTGCGCCGTTTGCCGCTGGATTATTGGCCCGTGAAGACTCCGCAGTTGGATGCACCAGCACTCGATTTTGTGCCCGGGGAGAGAAGCCTCTACTCCCGGCACGAGGGCGGCCTGCTCTCACGCGAACTCGGTACAGCGGTTCATAAGCTGCTGGAGGATCTGGCCGAACTGCGCGCCAAACTTGATTGGGAACCCGCTCGCTCGTCCTTGCGGCAACTTGAGCCGCGCATCGCCGCCCTGGTGCGCGCCGTCGGCGTGGACCCGCAATTGGCCAATCGAATCGCGACGCAAGCAATCGAGATCGCACTCGACGCCTCGCGGGATTCGGTTGGCTCATGGCTTCTCTCTCCGCACCTCAGCGCGGCCAGCGAAGCCGGCTGGGCTGGAGTCGTCGCCGGCACTTTGCGCGCAGTTCGCGTAGACCGAGTCTTCAGAGCCGGTCCCGCGCCGCGCGCCGAAGGAGATGACTGCTTGTGGATTATCGACTACAAAACCGCGCACAGCGACAACCTCGATCCCGCCACGGCACTGCCTGAGTTTCGAGCCATCTTTGCGCCTCAGATTGAAGCCTACGCCGAGCTTCTCCGCAACCTCGAGGGCAGCGAAACACCCATCTTCGGCGGCCTCTACTATCCCCGCATGGCTTTGCTTGACTGGTGGGAGATATAGAACATCTTTACTTGCAGCGCAATGTGAGCCGCACTCAACCCTTTGGCTCTTCCTGCGGGCGCACAGGTGGCGGCGTAGCAACGGGCAGAATTTGAATCAGCGAAGGAGCAGCGGGCGCAGCCGGAGCCATGGCTGCCTCATGCTGGCGTTTCGCCGCCGCATCCAAGTCCACTGGAATGCCGCCCGGCACAATAAGCGGCGCGTTGTATTGGTAATCCAGTTCGCGAGTCAGGCGGTAGACCACGGGCAGCGTCACCAGCAGCAGAAAGAAGGCCGTCCAGCTACCGTCCAGGCCAAAGCCGCCGCCAGTCAGCCAAAAAGGCCCCATCGGATTGCCCTGCACCACAGGCGAGTGGCTGTTGACGCCGCTGATCGTCAGCCCAAAGACCAGCGCCCGGCTCGCCTTCCAACCAAAGTTGATCCCCCAACTCACCCACAGCGCGCGAGTGCGCAAATACGCGGTGGAAAGCATCAGGCTCAGAAGCACGGAAACTGCCACGCTCAAGCGGTTCGATCCGGGGATAAGCGCTTGCATGATGGCATAAAAAGCGGCAAAGCCCAGCGCCGCTCCCAGCCCGCCAACGGCGCGCTCGAAGTGCTGAAATCCGTAGCCGCGAAAGGCAATCTCTTCAGCCAGCGCCACTACCGCGAAGAACGCGGCCTCAACCACAAGCCACATCCAGGCCGAGGGCTGAAGAACCAGCACAATGGCGACGCCGCCGCCCACAACCATGGGAATTACGCAAGCCACGGCCAGCGCCCAGCCAACTGCCAGGCCCAACCCAGCCTCAGCTTGCCAGCCTGCCCGGCGCGGCAGTCCTTGATCACTGAGCGGATTCTGTTGGTGATCCAGCACAAAGCCCATCGCCGCGCAGCCAGCCAGCAGCAGAAAAGCAAAGATCGCCTGTTCCACCAAGGGCCGCCACTGCTCATTCAGCAGCCCGGCCGCCTCCTGCCGGGCCACGGATCGCGTTAAAAAAAACCAGAGCACGGCGGCGATGAATCGCAAGTAGGCGGGCAACCGGCCTGTGCCTGACTGGGGTGTGCTCATGGGCCTTAACCTTCCGTGTAAAACTTTGTCTTCGAATGGGTCATTTCAAATCAATTAGATACAAGCACTAATCCACTACTGTATCCGTCCGTATGGGCTAATCCAAAACTGCGCACCAGCCTGCACCAGGAAAGATGAAGCGCCAGGCCCACGTCCAATCCACGCCACGCCTGTCCTTGCAGGTGAAACCAGTTTATACCCGCAACCCTCAATCCGTTCCACCCGATCTATCAAGTCCGGCTGAACTAAGACAAAGGTTCTATCTAATAACTTTATAGAAGCTTCTTTGCAGCGGTTTGCTACGAAAAGGGCCGCGGCCTCAAGCATTTACTTCGCTCCAAAAGACGAAGGAATGCCTAAAACCACGGCTCTTTTCCACTACAGCCGCCAGTCCGCAAGCTAACTCTCATTAGTAGTGCGGACCAACGGGTTAGTCATCGTTCCCTTTAGTTGTTCGGGAACAAAAGTGCATACACCGCATAGGCCGTGGCAACATCTGTCTGAGCCCAGAAGCGGTGGTAGTTGAAGGTGGGAACCGGTGCTGTCGAGGGGCTGGCAGCATAGGCCGCAACCATGGCATAGTTCGGATCCGTCTCATACTGAGTACGGATGCTGAGGAACGTCGAGCTGGAGTTGATCGGATCGCCGTTGGGCATGGTTCCCGTCCAACCCGAAGGAACGTAAATGGGGATGGTGAACTGACTGTAGTCGGTGCGTGTTTCCGCTACCGATACGCCAATGCTGTCGCGGTGCAACGACCACATGGTTTGCAGGAGCTGCTTGGCCAGATTAAACGACGTCGTGTCCTGCGTTCCGTACTTCGCGGTGCCGGCGCTGTAGTACAGCAGAGCCTTGCAGAGTGAGCCGGTCACACCCACATCCTGACCACTGGCCGTAATGGTTACAGTCAGCCCGGAGTTGTAAGATACACCGAGGTCGCCAACCGTCCAATCCTGGGTGGTTGCATTCCAATTGGTAGATGGCTGTCCACTCCAGCTGAGGCTCGATGGGATTGAGTAGCTAGTTGCGGTCGCCGTGGAATTGGCTTCAACCCACTTCATCCAGGGATCCAGAATAATCTTGGCATCCGCATTGCCGGTTACGTAGTAGTACTCGGCCAAGCGCTCCATCGACCATGCCTGCATACCAAACCACTGGTTGCTGGGCGGATTGCCGTAGGACGGTGCGAAGATGTACGACATACCGTAGAAGGTGGGAGTTCCGGAAGGAGGAACCGCATACTGGCCGCCCCAAGCGGTGGGAGGATTAGCCGTGTTGCTGCCGCCGCCCCAACTGTTGGTTGCGCCGCCTGCAATGGCGCCATTTGACGACTGCAGCCAGCGGTAGAATTCGAGAGTGCGTTCGAGAGCTGTGGTCCAATCCGCCTTTGCGGTGGGCGACTTGGGCGTGAGTGAAGCGTCAGACGACAGAGCATATGCGACCAACGGGTTCTGGTAGCCGAAGTGGACGTCGCTCGAGCCAATGCGCCAAGCCCAGCTTCCATCAGCCGGCACCGCACCGCCCCATGCATAGTACCAGGACAGCAGGTAAGCCGACGAGTTCTTGGTGCCGTTTTCCACAGGGCAGCTGGTGCTCTGGCAGCCTTGTTCCTTGAAATACTTGTCAAAGAACGAGTAGCGCAAATAGTCGCCAAGTTCGGCGCCCAACGGGAGCAAGGAAGCGACCGTCGAATTGCCAGCTCCGTACTGCTGCGCCCAGTAAAGGGCCTGAATGGCGCGCGCGTCGGCGTCGGGAGCATCAGTATACTTCCACTGTTGCGTATACGTACCTCCAGTGAAGAGGCTCAGATAGCCGCCGTCGCTGGTATTGCCGTACTTGAAGTTGTCCCAACTGGGTTGCGGAATCGTAAGCCACACCGACTCCTGCGGTCCGCGCTGATACGAGTTGTAGAAGGAGGGAGCGCCAGCCGTGCCTGGTCCGCTCTCATCGATGCCATAGCCGTACCAATTGGTCGTGTCGAGAATCCAATGGGCGCCGTATATGTTCCAGTTGCCGTAGGTGGTTTCCAGTTCTTGCGCAATCGGATCCTCGCCAACCGTAGCGGTAGTGAATTGGCAGGGATAGCTGCTGGGGCTATCGTACGTCGGGCAATAGGTAGCAGGAGCGCTTGGAGTGTAGCCGGCGTTGGTCGGTTGCTGGGCCGCGCTTGGAATCATGTACGTCTGATAGCTATCCCATGCGGTCTGCAAAGGTGTCCAGGTGCCGGTGACCGCGCCATACAGCGATTCCAGCCACAGGTAGTAACTGTAAGTCTCAGATACCGTCTCGTGGCCGTAGTCAGGAGCTTCCACAATCAGTGTTTCCACTGAGTGATAAGGAATGCCCAGCGGGCTGAAGTAGCCGTTTGCCGCTGTCATGTCGCCGTACATGGCAAGGAAGTTCGCCTTGGCGGTTGCCGCGTAGCCAGTGCTGGTACCAACGGTAATGCTAACCGCGGTCGAAGTGCTGGTGGCGTAGGTCGTCGATCCAGCGTAGACAGCGGTCAACGAGTAGGTTCCCGCCGTCGCAAATGAGGTTGCAAGCGTGGCCACGCCCGAGGCCAACGTTCCGGTTCCGAGCGAGGTTGTGCCCGAGTAGAAGGTGACTGTGCCGGTGGCGGCCGTAGGCGCAACCGTGGCAGTCAGCGTAACGCTGGCGCCAACCGCGGGCGTCGTGGTGGATGCGGCCAGCGCGGTGGTAGTGGCTGTCTTAACTGTGCCAACGGTAATGCTTACCGCAGTCGAAGTGCTGGTGGCATAGGTCGTCGATCCAGCGTAGACAGCGGTCAGAGAGTAGGTTCCCGCCGTCGCAAATGAGGTTGCAAGCGTGGCCACGCCCGAGGCCAACGTTCCGGTTCCGAGCGAAGTTGTGCCCGAGTAGAAGGTGACTGTGCCGGTGGCGGCAGTAGGCGCAACCGTGGCAGTCAGCGTAACGCTGGCGCCAACCGCGGGCGTGGTGGTGGATGCAGCCAGAGTGGTGGTCGTGGCTGTCTTAACTGTGCCAACGGTAATGCTTACCGCGGCCGAA
>Ga0181516_10002566_pt1 | contig 12748 bp, 7 predicted proteins | sample PEATcosm2014_Bin_25_FD_121104 | JGI IMG/M metagenome (GOLD analysis project Ga0181516, IMG submission 121104) | Peatland microbial communities from MTU Mesocosm Facility, Houghton, MI, USA - PEATcosm2014_Bin01_10_metaG | ecosystem: Environmental > Terrestrial > Soil > Wetlands > Peat | place...
CGTGCTTGTGGGCCGCGGCGTGGAACACGATTTGTGGGGAGCGCGCGGCGAAGAGTTCCTCAAGAAATTCGAGGTCGCCGGCGCTGCCGAGGATGAACTCTGCAGGTCCCCCAGCGCTTTGGCGCGCTTCCGCGGTTTCCTTAAGCGAGCGCTGCAGCCGATAGAGATTGTTCTCTGAGGATTCGAGCAACAATAAACTCGGCAGACCGAGGCAGGCCAGGCGCAGAGCGAGCGCGGAGCCAATGGACCCGCCTGCGCCGGTGATGAGAATCGGCCCGTGAGAGAGTGCAGCGAGATCTCTCGCTGAAGGCGAATCAATCAGGTGCCGCGCAAGAAAGGTGCGCCAATCGAGATGATTCATGATCACTCGGGAAGTATAAATCCCGGAAGTATAAATCGATGGCCGGCTCGGGCCTCGTGAGTGCAAGCACGCTAGAGGAGGTTGAAGCTGTTCAGGATTGGAGCAAGCATAGCCAAGACACCTGGTCGCGTACACTGAATGGTTCCTCGACGACAAAAAGTCTTCGACAATGAGGTAACAACGATGCGAGTTTCCTGGCCAGCGAAGCGCCTGTTTCTGGCTGCCGTTCTTACCGGCACGACAGCGTTCTGCGGAGCCCAGCCCCGCTTCGACGCCGAGGCGGTGCGCCTGAACAATCGAGGCGTGGCGCAGATGAGTCAGCAAGCTACCGAGCGGGCGGCGCAGACATTTGCCGAAGCATTCGCAAAGGATCCGAAGCTGGCGCAGGCAGCCATCAACGAAGGCATCGCGCTGATGGCCCAGCAAAAACTTGATGAAGCAAAGAAGGTCTTTCGCGCCGCCCTCGATCTGAATGAGAACAACTCCCAGGCCTGGTACAACCTTGGCCTGGCGCAGCATGCGGGCAACGATTTGGATGCGGCACTGGCCAGCTTTCAGAGGGCAGCGAAGATCGATCCCAGGGACGCGGACTCGCTTTACTTTGAAGCCGTGTGCTATCAGGAGCTGAAGCAATTTGACAAGGCGATCGCGATTTTGAACCAGGCATTGGCAATCGATCCCCTGCACGCGTCGGCCGAGTTCGCGCTGGCGCGTGCGCTGCAGCGGTCCGGCCGTGTCGCGGAGGCAAAAGCGCACTTCAGCCGATTTCAGCATTTGACCAGCGCCAAAATCGGGTCTCCCATCGGTCTCGCTTATGGCGAGCAGGGACGCTACTCAACGGTGACAGCTGTTGAGGAGCCGTCGGCATCTTCAGGGCCAAGCTTCGCGATGCACATGCAGGAGCAATATCTCTCTCCCGCCGGGCCGAACGACTTCACCGGAGGCGCCTGCATGCTTGACGTGACGAATCAAGGCACGATGGACATTGTCCTCATGCTAAGTGGACTTCAGGCGATTGAGGTGCTTCATCGCAACGCGGATGGAGGCTTTACGGTCTTGAGTCCTGCGAGCACTGGACTTCAAGCCCGCGGCCACGCTGTTGCCTGCGCCGTGGGGGACTACGACGGAGATGGCTTAAACGATCTTGCCGTCGCGCTCGACGATGCCGTGCTGCTGTTTCGCAATCTCGGCAACGGCAAGTTTCAGGATGTTACGGCGGAGGCAGGGCTAGCTCTGCGCAATCGGCCTTCCGGAATCACCTTTGTTGACTACGACCACGACGGAGATTTGGATTTGTTCATTACGGGCGCGCCATTGAAGGCCGGAGGCGCTCCCAATGTGTTGTGGCGCAACAATGGTAACAAGACCTTTACCGAGTGGACCGAACCAACCGGCCTCGGTGGTAGCGGCAAAACGGCAGCGGCGATTCTTACCGACTTCAACAACGATCGCGCTGTTGATATTGCCGTGACTGGCGACGGGCCCGCTCCGCTGATCTATGTGAATCCGAGGGAAGGAAAGTATCCAACACAGCGGCTCTTTGACGATGCGAACCTGCCGCCCACAACAGGGATTGCGGTCCTCGATTACAACAAGGACGGGTGGATGGACATTGCTGTAACCCATGCCGGTTCGCCTGGAATCACGCTGTGGCGCAACGTGGAAGGCCCTGACCACGTGGGCCGCCGTTTCGAACGAGTTGACCTGCCATTGAAGGACGCACTTCGCGGCTGGGGCGTGACGGCTGTGGATATCGACAACGATGGTTGGATCGACCTGGCTGCAATCGTTGAAACCAAGGCTGGGCCGCAGGTGCGGGTATTTCGCAATCGCGGCGACGGAACCTTTGAAGATTTCAGCAATCGCCTCCTGCTCGACGGGAAGACATTTCCCGGAGCTCGCGGATTGATTGCAGCCGATGTGGACGGGAGCGGTGCTTCCGATCTTCTGGTCACGCGGCTGAATGCTCCGCCGATTCTCTTGAAGAACATGGGGACCGGACCAAATCATTCCGTGCGGCTCGACCTCACGGGTTTTGCGGATAACAAGACAGCGCTTGGCGTGAAGGTGGAAGTCTTCGCAAACGGTCTCTGGCAGAAGTGGGAGTTGGCCGGTGCTTCCGGTTACCAGACGCAGGCCGCGCCGCAGATTCTCGTCGGTCTGGGGCAAGCCGAAGGCATCGACCTGTTACGGATTCTGTGGCCAACCGGGGTTTTGCAAGACGAGATCGACCTACCGCACAGCCGGGTGATCTCGATGAAAGAAGCGGACAGGCGGGGTAGCTCATGCCCGGTGCTGTTTGCATGGGATGGACATCGATACAAATTCGTCACTGACGTAATCGGCGCGGCGGTCGTAGGCCACTGGTTCACTCCTTCGCGCCGCAACATTCCCAATCCCGGAGAATGGGTCAAAGTCGACGGTGCGGATGTGTCGCCGGTCAATAGAAATGTGAGCCTGCGTTTCATGGAGCCGATGGAGGAGGTTAACTACATCGACCAGCTTCGGCTGATTGCGGTGGACCATCGAGAGGACGTCGAGGTGAATCCCGACGAGCGGTTTCTTGACGATCCGCCATTTGCCTCCGGCCGCGTGATTGCCTCGTCGGGTATGCGTTTGCCCGCGGGCGCGTGGGACGGAGAAGGCCGCGACGTACTAGATCTGCTGAGCCGCCGCGATCACAAGTTTGCCTCCGGCTTCACCGCGCTGCCGTACGACGGGTTCGCAAATCTGCATGCGCTCACGCTGGACCTGGGCGAAGTCGAGCCTCATGCCCCACTGCGCCTGCTCATGACCGGCTATGTGAACTACTTCAGCGCAACCTCGCTTTATGCAGCATGGCAGGCGGGAGTGAAGGAGATTCCGCCCTACTTCGAGGCGCAGTTGCCGGATGGAAGCTGGCAGCGTGTTGCCGGTGACGCGGGCTTTCCTGCCGGCCTCGAGCGCACGATTGCCGTTGACCTGACCGGGAAACTTCCGGCGGGAACACGGCGAATCCGCCTGGTCACAAACCTGCAAATCTATTGGGACCAGGTGCTGATTGACCAGAGCCCTGGCCAGAATATCGCCGAGGGGACCGATGCATCGGCGGTAACAACCGAAGTTCCACTTACCTCGGCCACTCTTCATTTCCGCGGCTATCCGAAAGAAGTCGAGGGACCCAGCCCCGGCGATCTGGAATATGACTATAACCGTGTAAGCCTGACTGGACCGTTTCAGCACGAACGCGGCAGCTACACGCACATGGGCGACGTGACCCCACTGCTCAAGGCTATCGATGACCACTTTGTAATCTTCGGCAGCGGTGAAGAGATTGCCGCCGAGTTCGATGCAAGCAAGCTTCCCGCCCTGCCCGCGCACTGGAAGCGCGATTACTTTTTCCATGCAGATGGCTTTGTAAAGGATATGGACTGGTGGGATGCGTCTCCCTTCACCGTGGCGCAAATGCCGTTCCATTCGATGAGCGCATATCCATATCCGAAGACTGAGAACTATCCCGACGATGCGGGCGCGCTTGAGTACCAATTGAACTGGAACGACCGCTTCGACTCGGGTGAGCAGGTTCGTTCCTACCGATTCAACTATGAGTTTCTGCCGTCCACACCAAAAGATGACCTGACGCCAATCGCCACACCGGAGACACGGCCGTGAATGAAGTCGTATTGGCTTCCGCATTGAAGCAACTGGAGCTTCTGCGTGCCGGTCAAGTTTCAGTAGTCGAGCTTGCCGAAGCTCACATCCGGCAGATTGTGCGGCTCAATCCCGCGTTGAACGTATTCGCCGACTTTGACGCAGAGCGCGTCCGGGCGCAGGCTCGCCACCTCGATGCATCGCCATCTCCGTTCGGCCCCCTCCACGGCTTGCCAGTCACGGTTAAGTCTTCCATCGCGACAGCCGGGTATTTGTGCGAAATCGGCAGCCTATTGAATGAAGGCAACATTCCGGCTCAGGATGCGGTAGTAGTCGCACGTCTTCGCGCAGCGGGAGCGTTGATTATGGGCACCACCAACTGTCCAGAATTTCTGATGGCTTATGAGACTGCGAACCTTTTGCACGGACGAACCAGCAACCCATGGGATCTTGAACGCACGCCGGGTGGTTCCAGCGGAGGCGAGTCGGCTGCAATTGCGGCGGGAATGTCGGCCGCGGGTCTGGGTTCCGACAGCGGCGGGTCGGTGCGCGTGCCCGCGCACTTTACCGGCATCTGCTCGCTCAAACCCACGCCGGGGCGCATCCCGGGTCGAGGCCACCTTCCGCCATGCGTTGGGCCGTTCTCTGTGCTTGGTGCGATCGGCCCCATGGCGCGCGCAATCGAAGACGTCGCGCTGCTCTTTCGCACTCTCAGTGGACAAGACCCCTTTGATCCTGCGAGTCCGCCGATTCCGTTACGCGAGCCGAGCATCAACGATCTCCGCGCCAATACAATCGGATTCTTCGAGGACGACGGCTTAGTCCCAGTGACTCCGGAGACGCGGACCGCGGTGAACGCTGCCGTGGCCGCAATGCGCGATGCCGGTTTCCGCGTGATGCCGTTTCGGCCGCGCGCGCTCGAGCAACTGCGCCAATTGTGGTGGAAGCTTTTCGTACAATGCGGAGCCATGTTTTACGCACCGGCGATCGCGGGAAAGACAGACCGGCTAAGCCTAATCTTCAAGGAGTTTCTCGGCATTGCGGAATCGCGCCCGCCGCTTAGCGCCACACAGTTGTTGGACGCCTGGGCAGAACTCGACTTGTTGCGTTCGAAAGTACTTGAAGACATGCGCGATTTCCCTGTACTAATTTGCCCTGTCGCCAGCATCCCCGCCTTTCGTCACGGCGAGAGGTCTTGGACCGTAGAGGGCCGGACGGTGGAATATTTTGACGCCGTGCGACCCACACAATGGTTCAACACGTTGGCGGCGCCGGCGGCAGTGGTTCCAGTAGGGCGCTCACCCGAGGGTCTGCCTATCGGTGTGCAGGTTGTGGCTCGTCCGTTTGAAGATGAGACGGCGCTGGGCGTGGCGTCCATCATCGATCGAGCGTTCGGCTATCATCCGCCGCCGATGGCACTGTAACGTCTCCTGAAAATTCGGGCTATCGGTTGTTTTCGCCACATGACGAAAGGTTACCCATTCCTCCGAGTCTTTCACTGGTGTGATGGTGGACACACTTCTGCCTCATCTCAACCTTTGGATGGATACATACCGGAAATGATCGCGGTACTCTGACAATTCCGCTTCCCCAGAAACGGAGCGCACAGGGTGCGTGTAAGTTGGCATACGCTGGCGAATGCCGCGTCGGTTGCGCTGCTGATTCCAATATGCGGTTTTGGCCCCGGTGCGGCCCAAAGCCCGAGCGCAAAAATCGGCGCGGACTACATCGTGACCGCCGCGCCCGTCTACGAGCCGCTCGCTGAATTACGTGGCCGGGAGCGTTTCCCAGAAGGCGCGCAACTTCTGCTGGTGCATGAGAGCCACGCGGAACAGCTTGTGCCGGGATTTGCCGCTTCAGCCGACGCCAACATCTCATTCGATGGCGCCACCGTGCTCTTCGCGGGAAAGAAAAACGCGAATGACCGATGGCAGATATGGGAGTTGACGCTCAGTGACCGCTCGGTTCGCAAGGTGATTGAAACCGGAGCCGACGCGGAACGGCCGTTCTATCTCCCTGGCGGGCGCATGGTCTGGGCGCAACGCACGGCACATGGATTTCAATTGGAGTCCGCAGAGATCGGCGGCAACTCTTCCCAAGCCTCACCGCCCACAACCGCGGCGATCCTGCCCCTGGTTTATACGCAGGCAAACTCGTTCCCAGCCGATGTGCTGAAGGACGGCCGCATTCTGTTTGAATCCGGATTTCCGTTGGGATCGGGATCGACGCCGGAGTTGTATTTGGTTTACAGCGATGGTTCCGGCGTGGAGTCGTACCGCTGCGATCACGGAAGCCCCCGTTGGGGTGGGCACCAGTTATCCGCCGGCGACGTCGTGTTCACCCACGGAAGCTCGTTGGCGCGCTTTACATCTCCTCTTGACCACGAAGAGCCGATTGCAGCGCCTAGCGCGAACTATGTGGGCGCGATCACTGAAACGCCTTCAGGTGCGTGGCTGGTGAGTGCGCGTGCGTACGACGGCCCGCACTATCAAATCAAGCTTTGGGAGCCGGGAGCGGCGTCGAAATCCGGGCCGGCGTCCCTCCGAACGGTGCTCGCTCGACGCGGCGAAGATTTGGTCGATCCGGTTTTGCTAGCGTCGCGTACTCGGCCCAACCGGCATCCATCGGCGCTGCACCCCTGGGATTATGCAAATCTGCTCGCTCTCGATGCGCGCATCTCGCGCGATGGCGTGCTCAAGGGAACGCCCGTGGCTGTGCGCCTGGAATCTCAGACAGCCTCCGGCGATGCGGTCATCATGGGTACTGCGCCGGTTGAGCCGGATGGTTCGTTCTTCGTGAAGGTTCCGTGCGACAAGCCAATCCGCTTTGCGCTCCTGGATGCGAAAGGCGCAGTCCTGCGCCGGGAGCGCGGATGGTTCTGGTCGCGCGGCGGGGAACAGCGCATCTGCGTAGGCTGCCACACGGGACCGGAACGCGCGTCAGAGAATCGTGTCCCCGCTGTTCTTCTGCACACCACCACCCCTGTCGATCTGACCAGGTCGATCCCGTCGCATGGCGCACCGCGAACCTCATCGGGAGGACTCTGAAATGATCGCGCGTGTATTCCTTTTTATGGGACTCTTATCACTGGCGATGATGCAAGCGGCGGCCGCTCAGACAGTTGCTGCGCCACAGAATGTTTCGACAGCGTCCGCACTTGCAACGCAGACTCCCGCCATTCAATTTGAAGACGCAACCGACAAGGCGGGCATCGACTTCGTCCACAGCTTCGGTTCCGCCAATTTGGGGTCTTTGCTTGAGGGAACAGGCGCGGGTTGTGTGTGGTTCGACTCGACCAACGATGGGCTTCAGGACCTGTATGTCGCAAACGGCCGGCCGCTCGACGATTCCATGCATCCCTATCCGCTCAAGACGAAGCCGAATCCTCTGCCAAACAACCATCTCTACCACAACAACGGCAACGGCCATTTTTCCGACGTGACAGAGAAAGCAGGATTGGCGCCCGATCTCTACGGAATGGCCGTGACCGTGGCGGATTTCGATAACGACGGCTACGAAGATCTGCTTCTCACTGGATACGGCCGCGTCATCCTCTATCACAACGACGGCAACGGCCATTTCACCGATGTAACCGAGAAGGCCGGAATCAAAGTAGACGGCTGGTCGATCAGTTCCACATGGCTGGACTACGACCGCGACGGCTGCGTTGACCTGTTCATCGGCCGCTACGTGAAATTCGATCCCAAGTATCGCGCCTTTTACGCGGCCGACAATTATCCCGGACCGCTGGACTACGAAGGCGAGACCAATCAGCTATTTCACAACAATTGCGACGGAACCTTCACCGATGTCACAGAAAAGTCTGGAATCGGCGCTTCTGTGGGGCGCACCATGGGCGTTACCGCGGCAGATTTCGACAACGACGGCTGGGACGACATCTACGTGGCCAACGATCGCACCGAAAACTTTCTCTTTCACAACAAGCACGATGGAACCTTCGAGGAGATTGCCAACGACACCGGCACAGCCTTCGGACAGAACGGCGAATCGACATCCGCAATGGGCCCTGTCTTTGCCGATCTCGAAGGCAAGGGCAAACTCGACCTTTGGGTGACTGACGGCCGCTACAACCGGATGCTCAGCAACGCCGCGGCCGGGTCTTCGTCCGCGGGATGGAGCACCGGCAAGCCTGCCTTTGAAGACATGGGCGCTACTAACGGCGTGTCGCAGGCCAACGCGCAATATGTCAGTTGGGGCACCGGCATTTACGATTTTGCCAACCATGGCAATCTCGACATCCTCATCTTCCACGGCGGCCTGATTCACCTCATCCCGCAGGAACACTCGCTGTTTCGCGGGCTCGGGAATGGACGCTTTGAAGATGATTCGCTTCAAGCCGGCGCGGTGCTGAGCAACCGCACTGTGGCGCGCGGGGCATGCTTTGCAGACTATGACAACGATGGGAAAGTGGACGCATTTGTCGTGAACCTCGGTGCTAAAGGGACACTCCTGCACAACGTATCAAAGAACACGGGCCACTGGTTTGAGATCAAGCTCGTCGGCGCCATGAAAAAGGGCGACGCGGGTGTCGCGCCCGGAAGCGGATCAAAGAGCAACCGAGACGGCATCGGAGCGCGCGTAGAGGTCTACGCGGGAGGAAAGGTTTATCTTGAAGAGCGCGTAGCAAGCTCCGGTTACCTCTCGCAGAACGATGGCCGTTTGCATTTCGGGCTTGGCAATGCAACCACCGTCGACAAGATCGAGGTGCACTGGCCCAGTGGCCGCGAACAGACAGTCGAGAAACAGCAGGTCGATCGCATTCTGACCGTCGAGGAACCAAGGTGAAGCGACGCCTGCACAACGATGCGATGACTTGCCTGGCGGCGCTCGCCGTTTTGGGGTTAGTGTTCGCATCTTTGGCCGACCGATCGGTGCGGGCAGAAGCTGCGGAAGAATACGCATCGCCTCTTGAGGTTCTGCTCTCGCCGGACGGTGCGCGGCTTTATGTGCTTTGCCAGCAAAGTGAAGAGGTGCGTGTGCTGGACGCAGACAGTTACGCCGTGATTGCAAGTATTCCGGTGGGACGCGTGCCGCGCGGGTTTTCGGTTTCGCCTGACGGGATGCGGCTGTTTGTGACCAACTCCTGGGACGACACTCTCTCGGTCATCGATACGCAGACTCTCACCGTAATAGCCACATGGCCGGTAGGCGCGGAGCCGTCGAGCGTGGTCGAGGACCGGACGGGCGCCCGGCTGTTCGTCGCGAATCGCATCAGCGGCGACGTGGCCGTGCTCGACGCGCAGACCGGAGTAGAGGAGAAGCGGCTGCTGGCAGGCCGCGGAGCGAGTTACCTCTTCTCTGACGGAAGATGGATTTACGCGACCCATATTTATCCGAACCCTCCGCGGGTGCGAACAGAGCTCGAAAACCGCACGGCGCCGGAGTCGGAAGTTACTGTGATCGATGCGGAGCGCGCGGTGGTGGCGGATCGCATTGCGCTTCACGGGGTCGCAGGAGTGTTTCACACGGCGGTTTCCGCCGATGGGCGTCTAGGTGTCGTGGCCGAGTATCACCCAAAGAATCTGGTTCCGCTGGCGCATCTCGAACACGGCGGAGTCTTTGCTTACACGCTGACGGTCTTTGGCGCGGATGTGGGCAAGCCGGTCGAGGTTCCTCTCGATGAACTGGAACGTTATTCGTCGCAGCCGTTTGGCGTAGCCATCGCGCCGGATAAATCGCGTATCTACGTAACGCTTGCGGGATCTGAGAGCGTAATCGTTGTAGACATGGCGCGGCTCCTCAAGTTCATCCACGCGCGCCCGCGGCCCGATTCCGGCTCCTTCTCATACGACCTTTCGGCCGCCGGAAACTACGAGGTGGCGCGAATCGCAGTTGGGCACAATCCACGCGGGCTGGCGCTCACCCGCGATGGCCGCAGGCTGTTTGTCGCAAACCGGCTCGACGATACGGTGAGCGTCATCGACACCCATTTGAATCGGGTAACCTCGACGATCACGCTGGCCGGACCCGGGACGATCTCAGCGTTGCGCCGGGGCGAGCAGACCTTCTATACCGCGAAGTATTCGTTTCAGGGAGAGATCGGCTGCTCCAGTTGCCACATCGATTCCACATTCGACGGCATCACCTGGCAGTTGGAGCCGAGCGGATTCGGGCGCGACGTAGTCGACAACAAGATGCTCGAAGACATCAAAGACATCGGACCTTATAAGTGGAATGGAGCCAATCCGAACATTCCCACCGAGTGCGGGCCTCGAACGGAAAAATACTTCTGGCGCTCGGAGCAATACGACGATCTGACCCTCGCGGACTTGGCGCTCTACATTCGCAGCATCCCTCCCGAACCCAATCGCTGGCGGCTTCCCGGCGGACTAACACCCGCGCAGGAGCGCGGCAAGGCGCTTTTCGAGCGCAGCGCAGACAAATTCGACAACCCAATTGCCGAGACGAATCGATGTGTCTACTGCCACAGCGGCCCCAGGGGAACGAATCGGAAACTGTTCGACGTGGGAACGCGCAAAGAGACCGACAACACCGGACTCCTGAAAACGCCGCAACTCACAAACATCGCGCTCACAGCGCCGTATCTGCACGATGGATCGGCGCGCACGCTAGAAGAAATCTGGACCGTCTACAACCCCAGCGATAAGCACGGGCGCACCAACGATCTAAGCAAGGACGAGCTCAACGACCTGATCGAATACCTGAGGACGCGATGAACAAGTTCTTCGACAAGCGGTGGTTGGTAGCGGCGCTGTTGATTGGCGGATTCGTCATGCCTATTGCGTCCCAGTCGAAAGCCGCAAGTCCAACGTCAACCCGGCAAAAGCCACATCCCATGTCAGCGGTGGAACCCTCGGTGAAGTCCTTGCCGCGCTTCCGCTTCGAAAACTTCACCACTGCCAATGGCCTGCCCGACAACCACGTCTTTGCGGTGCTCGTGGACGGAGACCGCATCTGGGCCGGCACTGAAAACGGTCTTGCAGTTTACGAGAATCACAATTGGAAGACCTACACAACCAGCGATGGCCTGGCACACCGGGCCGTGCTTTCACTTGCGCTCGACAAGAGAACCGGCGACGTGTGGGCGGGCACCATGGGCGGACTGAGCCGCATCTCCGCCGGCCGCATCGATACCTACACCCAACTAAACTCCGGGCTGAGCAACGACATCGTTTACGGTGTCTCGGTGGAGGGTGAAAACGTGTGGGTAGCCACTGCCGCCGGCGCCTGCCGCCTCGATCTGAACACCGGCCAATGGTCGCTCTACAACGAGCGCAACACACCCATGGTTGAGATCTGGATTTATGGAGTCTCGGCCGCTCCCGACAAAGTCTACTTTGCTGTGTGGGGCAGCGGACTGCTCGAGCTTGACCAGAAGACCGGCCGTTGGGATAAATACGAAGACCCCGATGGCGAGAACGAGATTGTGCTCTTCAAAGATCAGGGGCTGATTCATGAGATTGTCTCTTCGGTCAGTTATGTGGACAATATCGTCTGGGCGTCAACATACTTCGGCGACAGCCGCTACGACGGCCGTTATTGGCATAATTTTCTGACCAAAGACAGCGGCCTTCCCTCCAACTTCACAAATTATGTCAAGGGCGTGGATGCCAATCGCGCCTGGTTCTGCACCGACAAAGGCCTCGCTTATTTCGATGGCGTGAATTGGGCCGTCTATCGCCCCTCATTGACTACCGGCAAACCGGAGATGACCGTCCGCGACGCGCTGGGCCACGTAACCCAATTGGCCGTCACCTCTGCGCCAGCCCACAACTACATTCTCGGAATCGACTTTCAAGGCGACGACATCTGGGTCGCCACGGCCAAAGGTTTAAGCCACGGAATTCGTCAACATTAAGGAGCCATCATCATGAGTGCATTCGCAGAAGTTCTTGAAGCCATCGCGCACGCGCCAATCACCAAACGCGCCATGACCAATCACGGCGTTCTCAACGAGGCCTATGCGTACCCCAAGCCCAGCTCATTTTCACGTGGCATGAGGATCGACCTGAACGGTTTGACCATTCTGCTGATCTCGGGTACGGCCTCAATCGACGAGTATGGCAAGAGCGTCCACATCGGCGACTTCAGGGCCCAGATGCGGCGCACCCTCGAAAACATCACTGGCTTGTTAGCCAGCGAAGGTTGCACCTGGCGCGACATTGTCCGCACCTCATGCTATCTGCGCGACATCGACAGGGACTACGAGGCCTTCAACGAAGAGCGCACGGCATTTTTCAAGGAACAGGGTCTGGACCCGCTGCCCGCTTCAACGGGCATTGAGGCCAAGCTCTGCCGTCCGGAATTGCTGGTTGAGATCGAAGCGATTGCCATGTTTCGCACCGCTCCAAACAAATGCGCCCAGGAGTAATGGTCATGCGCAGGGGAATGTTGTTTCTGGTCCTGTGTCTTTGCGGCGGATGCTGCGCGCTCCACGGCGTTGCCCATGGTCAGGCACGCAGCGCGAGTCCGAATTTGCCGGCAGACAAGCACGTCTGCGAGTGCGGCGCTCACCCGCCGGCTCCGCCGCGTGATCGCGAGGTTGCGCCCTATGCCGGCGAACCAGCGGACATGAGTCCCTTCGCCAAGTTCAGCTCTCCGTACGACCTCAACTACACGCATCCCAACATATATGCGGGTGCTGCACGAGACCTGCCCGAACCCAAAGATCTCACCGAGGTCCGCATCGGTTTCTTCGGGCCCATCGAGCACAGTCCCGAGCAGGTCTTCGGCCTCCGCATGCTGCACGGCGCGCAGTTGGCGGTAGAAGAGGCC
>Ga0181516_10002568_pt1 | contig 12740 bp, 7 predicted proteins | sample PEATcosm2014_Bin_25_FD_121104 | JGI IMG/M metagenome (GOLD analysis project Ga0181516, IMG submission 121104) | Peatland microbial communities from MTU Mesocosm Facility, Houghton, MI, USA - PEATcosm2014_Bin01_10_metaG | ecosystem: Environmental > Terrestrial > Soil > Wetlands > Peat | place...
ATGAAGCATATCGCTTCTCTGACAGAACAAAGCCAACAGTAGCCGATTGGCACATCATTAAAGAGATTGGCAAAGAGGCTGTATTGACCCAGAAAGTCAGTACCACAGCCAAGACCATCACGCATTTATTGAAGCAATGCACTACCTACCAGTTCCACGACACATCCGAAAGGGCTCCCATTCGGATGCGTTGGGACACATCGGAGTATGCTCGTCTCCGCTCCGATGGCGGAAATCTAGCTCCCATACTTTTGGACCTGCGCGAGAACGCTCCAAAGCGCTATCAGGTTATCGTGCGCCAGATTCAGCGGGTACTTCCTTCCTTCAAAGATTTTGTGCTTGAGCCTGCATCTGGCAAGGTTGAATTGCGCTGGGTTGGCCAATACGGAGACAAGTCCTTCGGGGCACACCTGACCTCCGACGGTTCTCTGCGAGTGTTCTGCCTGTTGACCCTACTTAATTTACCGCCTGATCGTCTGCCTGATGTAATGTTTTTCGACGAGCCCGAACTCGGGCTACATCCGCATGCAATCACACTTGTTGCTGAAATGCTCAAGCGCTTGTCGATGACGCGGCAAATTTTTATTGCGACCCAATCTCCCTACATGGTGGATTGCTTCGAGCTTGAAAACATCATCGTTGCTAGCGCCAACAAAGGGGAAACAGTTTTGCGCAATCTTCCCCGTGATAAGTATCAGGAATGGTTGGACGATGAATACCAAATCTCCGATATCTGGCTAAAGCAGTCGGTAGGAGGCTTGGAGTGATCAGGGTTTCCATTATCTGTGAGGGGCCGACTGAAGCAAATTTCATCGATCAATGCTTAGTACCGCATCTGTATGCGCATGACGTATATGCCTTCGCGTCCATTCTGCGAGCTCCCTCGGGTAGGCACAAGGGGGGACGCGTCACGATTGATAGGCTCGCCAGACATATCTCCCATGAATATCGTTCGTTCGACCGTTTAACCACGCTGGTCGATTTTTATGGTTTTCAAGACCGCGGAGGCCGTAACAGGGCCGAAGTTGAGAAGGCGATTCTCGATCGTGTAGAGAAACTGAATTCAGGGTTTGATCCTCGTTTTATTCAGCCATACGTGCAGATGCACGAATTTGAAGGGCTTTTGTTCTCAGATACTGCGGCTTTTGAATGGGCAGAAGATGGATGGAGCGAGGAAGTAAAGCGGACCTTAGAAGCAGTCACACAAGAATTCGACAATCCAGAGGACATCAACGATAGCCCTCAGACAGCGCCATCTAAGCGCATTCTGAGTATCTTTCCAAAGGGAACGTATTCAAAGACCGAACACGGCCCGCTGATCGCGGAAGCTATCGGGGTTGATGCCATACGAGCAAAATGCCCGGCATTCAATGAATGGATTGGAAAGCTGGAAACCTGGGAAAGGAACGTTTAGCGTGGCCACCACAAAACGAACGGTACGTCCCACTGTAAAGAAGCGCAGCTTTCATCAGGAACTTGTGCTCAACCGCTGGATGCTGGGCTTCTTTAAAGGCGGCAGCCTCAGTGCCCTGCAATTACGACTCGGCGATGACCAACATGCGGGCACTGACGAAGACGGCCAAACAAAGTTCTTTCATGAACTGACGCGCAACCTGTTCAACGTGGATCGCGTGTCTGAAGGCGACCTCCTCCGCTACGATCTGAACATCGTCGGACACTGGCAGGCCATCACAGCTCAGCGCAACGTGCTGGAAGGCCATGAACTGCAAATGAAGTACTTCCAGTACCTCTCGCTGCTGTTCACCGAGATCTACCTGGATTGGTACTTCGCTAGGCGCCAAAGTCTTCTAGATGGCCTGAACGAGGAAATGTCTCGCTATCGGGCCGAGGCAGGAGCAGAGCCCTTTCGCAAATTCGAAGTAGACGATCTGAACAAAGTTGCTTTCTGGAACGCAACCGGAAGCGGCAAGACGCTTCTGTTGCACGTGAACATTCGTCAGTATCTGCAGTACTTTCAGGCAGGCAAGAGCGACCTTTACCCCAGCAAGATTATCCTGCTGACACCCAATGAGGGGTTATCTCGACAGCATCTTGAAGAACTGCACCTGTCGGGCTTCGGCTTTGCGCAGTTCTTCAATAAAGCGCAGACGCCTGTGCGCGGGACCATAGAGATCATTGACATCAACAAGCTCGGTGATGAGATGGGCGATAAGACAGTCGCCGTCGAGGCCTTCGAGGGCAACAATCTCGTTCTGGTGGACGAAGGTCATCGCGGGACCGGCACGGCGGCAGGCGCATGGATGAGCCGCCGTGACGCGCTGGTGCGCGGCGGTTTTGCTTTTGAGTACTCGGCCACCTTCGGCCAGGCCGTAGCCAAAGGATTTACCGTTGCAGCGGCGGAAGAAGATGTTAAGAAAAAGCGTGCCAAGATGCTGTTCGATACGACGAGCCTGAAAAAGCTGGACGAAGACCAGTTAGCTCAACTGGCTCTTTCCGCAGAGGAAAAGCGTCGTACACGCGTAACGGCCACACGCGAGATCTATGCCAAGTGCATCTTGTTTGACTACTCGTACAAGTTCTTTTACGAGGATGGCTACGGTAAAGAATCACTGATTCTCAACATGAACGGTGAAGCCTACGAGCAGGGAGACAATGCCCGCAAGTACTTCACTGCCTGCCTGCTGGCCTTCTATCAGCAGCTTTGGCTGTGGGACACTCACCGCGACAAGCTAAGTGACTTCAACATTGAAAAGCCGTTGTGGGTGTTCGTAGGCAATACGGTATCTGGTGAGGATTCGGACATTCTGGAAGTAGTGAATTTCCTCGCCTACTTTCTGAACCACGATACGCAGATAAAAACGTGGCTGGCAGATTTGATTGCCGACCGTGCACAGATTCTTGACTCCAAAGGCAACAACATCTTCAGTGGTAGATTCACGCCTTTGATGAGCTTCACAGATCAGGTTGACGCTTTGTACACAGATATCCTGGTTCGCGTCTTCAATGCACACGCCAAACAACGCCTGAAGCTGGTCAATCTCAAAAGCAGTAAGGGCGAATTGGCGTTACGGGTAGGCGATGGTGAGCCTTTCGGACTCATCAACATTGGCGACGACACAGGGTTCTTCGGTCTTGCCGAGGATTCTGATACCTTCGACAACGAGCGTGACGACTTTGGCAGTGCACTGTTCGGCACACTGAACAACCGAGATAGCCATCTCAATGTGCTCATCGGTTCGAGAAAGTTCACAGAGGGCTGGAGCAGTTGGCGCGTTTCTACCATGGGTCTTCTGAACATGGGCCAAGGCGAAGGATCGCAAATCATCCAACTGTTTGGGCGCGGCGTTCGCCTCAAGGGCAAAGGATTCTCTCTGAAACGCACTTTGCCTCATTTGCGGCCAAAGGGTGTGCATCTCGAAAAACTGGAATCGCTGAACATCTTCGGCGTTCGCGCCAGCTACATGGCTGCCTTCAAGGACTATCTGCGTGAGGAAGGCGTTACGCCCAGCGATGAGATTCTAGAACTTGATTTCCCCACAAGACCGAACCTGCCTAAGGGCAAACTCAAGACACTTGCGCTGAAAGACGGCTACAAAGACAACCAGAAGTTGGGCTTCAAGCGCACGCATTTCCCGTGGCTTTACGAAATACCTTCGCAGTTTCAAGGGAAAATAAAAACGCCTCATGTAGTGCTTGACCTGTACCCCCGCGTTGAGGCGCTGGCAACCTTAAACAGGGAAGTCGTAACCACGACAGAGCCGCGGCGCAAAGGGAAACTGAATGCGGCACTCTTCATCATGTTCAACTGGGATCGAATCTTTCTCGCTTTGCAGGACTACAAGTTGCAACGTAGTTGGAGCAACCTTCGGCTGGATCGACAGAAGCTTATCAGCTTCTGCGCAGGGACAAACGACTGGTACACGCTGTTCATCCCAGCGGTAGAGCTGACTGTGACCAGTTTCAACGATGTTCGCAAGCAGGAAGATATTTTGATCCGACTGCTTACTGACTTTACAGAGAGATTTTACAAGGCACTCAAGGCTGGCTATGAGGGGCAGTTCTATGACGTCTCTCACATTGACGAAGACCACGGTTCGATGCTCAAGCTCTACCAATTTGAAATCGAGAACAACGACGATGGATTGGAATACCAAAAGAAGCTGGAAGTGTTAAAGAAGGTGGTAGCCGACGGCAAGATAGGTGAGGCGAGTAAGTGGAACGCACCTCACATGGTAGCCATCAGTTTTGACCGTCACTTGTACTATCCACTATTGGCCTTGGAAGACAAAGACGCAGTGCCCTTGAAGATGCGCCCGATGGCATTTGATGCGCCGAGCGAATGGGAGTTTGTTCAAGATCTGGAGGCCTTCTATAACTCACCTGATGGCAAGACCTTCATAGGTGCGCGCAGCCTTTACCTGCTGCGCAATGCAGATCGTGAAGAAAAGGGGCTGGGATTTGCACTCGCAGGCAATTTCTATCCGGACTTCTTGCTTTGGCTCGTGGACGATGCCAGTGGCAAGCAATGGCTCACCTTCGTCGATCCCAAGGGGCTACGCAACCTTGATCTCTCCCATCCCAAGCTCAGCCTTTACAAAGAAGTGAAGACTCTGGAGGCAACTCTGGCGAATCAGGCCAAACTTGGTGAACCGCCGTTGGTTTTGAACGCATTCGTTCTCTCGCCAACGAATTATTCCGATCTGCTAAATATTGGCGATCAGGTAAAGAAGTCCGACCTGGAAGGCCGACATGTTCTATTCATGGAAGATGGTGGCAGCAACTACTTGAAGAGACTTTTTGCGGTTTTGGCCTGATTAACCATTTGCTTATACTCGATCGCTCTGGGTTATCTCACCTTCCGCGAGTCCCTCTGAACAGCAATGATCCGTGAGCTTGTTGCGATCAATGGTTCAGACCTTTGCCAGCGTTTCATGGACCGCGTTGAAGTATTGATCTCTCAAAGGTTCGGATAGGTTCATGTACGAGGAGTCTGAGAGTAACACTGAGAACATGAACTTCTCGGGTCACGATTGAGATGCAGTTGAATTGGAGTCCTGCGCCGAATCTCGGACCGGATACGGTACCCTGACTGGCCATCAGCGGACAGTGCGCCGGCATGCTGCATTCACCCAGTGAACGGACTCCTTTGGTGCGCTTGCGGTGTGCCGGCACCTCCAATGAAAACAGTTACGGTAGGCGTTTACGTGGGATGTTCTAGAGAAGAATGTACCCCGATCCCGCGCCGACATCGAAAAGCAACTTGTCAATTCACACTCGGGACAAGCGCCGCCGGTTCCAAGTTGTAGATGCTTATTGAGGGGCAGACGTCCTTGGCAATGTCACAGAGGTGCTCGTGATGCGTTAAGTAAATGACCTGCCCCAGCTCGCTCATTTCCGCCAGCAGCCGGAAGGTTTCGGCAGCACGTGGATTGTCGAAGCTTTCCAAAACATCGTCGGCAAGAAAGGGCAGCGACGGGTGGTTACGCACAAACTCGTGATAGCCTGCGATGCGAAGAGAGAAATACAGTTGTCGCCGGGCGCCATCTGAAAGCTCGTTGTCCGTGCGAGATCCTCCTGTCGTGACCCGCGCGACCAATGTTTCTGTAGTCCCGTTCGGCTGGGTTTCAAGACCGGCATATCGATCGGAGCAAATCCTTCGAAACGTATCGGAGGTCCGCTGCAACATCGTGCTGCGATGACGTTCGCGGTAAGCCTGAAGCGCAAACTCCGCGGCGAGCACTCCGGCGTGCAACCGCAGATATTCCTCTGCGCGTTCATTGATTTCCATAAGAGTCGTGCGCTTCTGTTCTTCAAGCTCGGCGATCCTGGCATCGGCTCCAACCGAATTAACTTGATCCTTGGCTTTGCAGAAGTCGGCGTAGAGCTCTCGCGCCCTGTTACGCTGATCGGGGAGCATCCCTGTGAGTCTCGCGTGTTCTGCTTCCAGGTCGCCCTGGACCGCAGATCCAACAACCGCTTCCGCATCGGAGAGGCTGCCCTTTGCGAGGATTCGCAATAGGCTGGCCTGCTGGTCGGCAACATTCTTGGCTAGGGAGTCCCGATCTTTGATTTCCGCAAGCTTGAGTTCAATCTCGGCCAGGGAGTCCACGCCCAGAACTTTGACCATCTCAGTCTTGCTCGAGGTGTGCGTTCCGCGCCTTGTAGCCAAGTCGCTCTGCTCAGTCTCGTAGCCGTCCAATTCCTGCTCCTTTCTCTTGAGCGCCGAAGCCGTGCTCTGCACGGACTGAAGGTATGCTTCGATGTGCTCGGCTATCTCGGAGGCAGTTCCAGCGCCATGGAGACCGAGGGCTCTGGCCAGCCGCCTACTTTCACCGAGCAGGTCCTCCTCGTCGGTTTCCATTCCATGGATACGCCTGTCTATGTTCTTCAGTTCAGTTAGCTCGGTTTGCAGCCTCGGGATTTCGGAGAGAATCTCACGCACTGCATCGATGCTCGGGATCGCGGATTCGCCGATCCAGCAGCTGTGGCATGCAGCCGCCCACTTGTTGTTCCACTCGTCCACTTCTTCCTGGGCATTCGCTTCTTCGTCCCGGCGAGCGTCTAGATTCGCTTCCAGTTCGGAGATCTTCTTTAGCTGTTCCCGCCGTTCGGCAAATCCTCCAACCGCCTGACGTGCGATTGTCATCAGGTCCTTGATGGCCCCACCTTGCGGAATCTGCTGGCCAGCATCGCGAAGAGCCTCCGCCAAACGGACCGTCATATCCGTCATCTCGAATTCGGCATCCGTCTTTGCCTGTTCTGTGGCAACGACCGCCTCCCACGATTCCAGGGCGCGGTTGCGGCTTGATAACCAGCTTTCGAGGTGGGCGAGATCGGTGCGGAAGGACGCAAGGCTGGGAGAAATGTTGGTGATATTTTCAGCGATGTGAGTTCGCATCTGCTGGTGGTCTTCCAAGGCTGCATCGCGCTTTTGCCGGGCCGCGGCCTGGCTCGTTGCGAAATAGGAAATCTGTTCCTGTAGCTGCCGGTGCCGTTCTACATCGGAAAGATGCGCAATCCGGCTATCTATTGCATCATCGTGACGCTGAAGCGCCGCCTCGAACACCCGCGCGGATTCGGCCTCAAGATCGTGCCTATGCTGCGACCACGCCGTATCTCTCTCTTCCCGGATCTGCCTGATCTCCTGATCACTGAGAAGGCCTGTTGACGCTGATATTGCGCCGAGCTGAAGTTCGATGTCGCCCCGCTGTTGTTCGAGCCGGTCGTACTCACCTTTGCGAAGGTTTAATTCTTCAGCGGTTTCTGAAAGTAGAACCTTGCGTTTTTGAACCTGCTCGATCGAGGGACAATTCATGACCACCAATTCTTCGATGGAGCCCGACCACGGTGCGAGGATCTTGATCTGTTGATTCAGTTTAGAACGTGCTGTGTTTAGAGCATGCTCCGCGAGAGAGGTTCTTCGAGTGTAGTCGACGGTGCTCGCCTCCCTTAGTAGATCGGAAAGGCTGGCTATTGCCGATTCGCTCGGGGCAGCCGTCTCCGGAGCTTCACCAGGGCTAAGGATCGCGACCTCGATTATTGCAAGAGCCTTCTCGGCTTTCTCGCGCTCCACGGTGGCGGTCTCTTGCTTCTTGGCAACTCCGGACCATGATTCAATCAGGTGGCGTAGAGCGCCGGATTGGGAGACGCCGAGCACCAGACGCTCGGGGTCCTCTTCGCCGACGCGTTCCAGCCTGGCGAGGATGCCATCAATCGTTCCCTTGCGCGCGATCCGCTCTTCCCGTTTTGCCGGCAGGTCCAGCGCGGCACCTACGCTGCGAGATCGCAATTCTTCGAATCTGCCCATTTCGGCCTGCACCCGCAAGGCGACTTCGTCGACGGCGAGACCCTCGATTTCACCTTTCACACGGGCTAGGGCCTTTTCGACCCTCGACTCATCCGCCGCTAGGACGGCTTCCTCTTGCTTGAGCCGATCAAGATTGGCGTTCCAGGAAGGGGGCACCTTGGGCAAGAACTGGAGCACACTGAGCTGGTTCTGAAGTCGCTGCAACTCAGCGGCCTCGGGCAGTGCGAGAAGCAGGCGGTCGATCTCTGCAATCCGCGCCGTGGTCCGGCCGTCCTCCTCGACGGCAGATTCGTATTCTTTTTGCAACCGGTCACGATTCTTTGTCAGTTCCGCGTAGACAGAAACCTGAGTGTCGAGTTCAGCGCGCTCAGCCCTGATCTCGTCCAGCCGGGTCTTCAGGTCCCGCAGAGTCCCTTTCTTGGCATGAAACTTGTAGAAAGCCTCAGTGGCAGCTTTCACTTCGTTGAGTCGCTGGCCAAGATCTGCCAGGCCGGCGCTTGCCGAAAACAGCAGCACTCCTAGGTCCCCTTTGCTAGCGAGGATGTTCTGCCCGCCTTCCTGGAGGTAAGTCTCGTCCAGTGAGAACATGGTTCGATACCGCTCCCGGTCAAGGCCGCCCAGTTCCCGTTGAATGACTCCGTCACTGATTTGCCGCTCCGCCTGGTCAAGGAGACTCCCTTGCGGCCTCTTGATGCGAGTGAATTCCTGTTCTCCGTCCGCGAACTCCAGCAGCGCTCCAATACGCATCGTGTTGTATGGATGCTGAAAGTTGAAAGGCGACTGGCCGCCGATTCCGAAGAGCAGGTCCATGTAGGCGTTCAGGAGCGTCGATTTCCCGGCTTCATTGCGGCCATAAATGATGTGCAGATCAGGCACGCCCGCCTGTTTGTTCTTGAATGCGATGGGTTGATTCGTGAAGCAGCCGTACCGAGTCAGATCAAGTCTGGAGATTCTCATCTACTTACCGCTCCTTTCGGCGCTGATGCGCGCGAGCACATCCTCGGCACCCTCGCGCGCGAATTCGCCCAAGAGCGCCTCATATTCAGCCAGGTTATTGCCCAGCACCTCCCGGCAATCCGCAGGAAGCTGGCTCCTGAGTTCGTTTCCGATCCCTGCGAGCTGAAGTTTGAAAGCTTCGCTTCCCAGGATCTCGGCATCGATCAGATTGCGAAGCTCCGCCACCGGGTCTGAATTCCCGTTGGTTCTCGCTGTCGTCGCCAGTGAGCACGCCACGTCCATCTTGTCCACCCAGCAATTACCGATGGAAGATGCCCGGAATTTCGCCTCGGTGAGAAGAAGGTCGTGGTCGCTGCGAATTCGCCAAGCCAGGGGTGTATTGCCCTCGATGCGCAGTCGGGCCACTAGGTGATTGGCCTGAATGTCCTCTCGCGCGGACTCCAGGGCTCGCGCAATCGCATGCACCAGATCATTCCATTCCAAAAAGGTCGAAGCATCGACACGGACCGTCTCGAACTGAGCTAGAGCAGTGAACCGCTCTGTAACCGAGATCGCGCGATCGTCTCCGACGGTCACAAGTGAAACCGACTTAGGACCGGACTCATTGATATCCCGGCCCTGGGGGTTACCGGGAATGACAATGTGAGCCTTGCCCCTAATCACTGATCTCTTGTGGATGTGACCTAATGCCCAATAGTCGAATCGGGAGGCGTGCAGATCCTCTGGACTACACGGGGCATAGGGGTCATGTCCGATCGCTCCGGAAAGGCTGGTGTGCATGATCCCGATGTTGACGTGCCGGTCTAGCGGAGCTTTGTACTTCTTCAGCAGACTCTCAGGCGCATGCGATTTGGCAAAGCTCAGGCCGTGGATTGCAACCGGTACGCTCCCTGCCGGCCGTTTCGGGATTTCCACGGCCGCAACCGAGGTGAACACTTTAACGCCCTCGCGAAATACGAGTTCCCGCGTGATTCTGGATTCAGCATCGTGATTCCCACGCACGATGAATGCTCCAATGCCGTGCTGATGGAGCCGCTCTAACTGCTCGGCGAGGAAGAGAGCTGTCTTCATCGAGGTTTGATCGCCATCGTAAAGGTCGCCAGCGATCAGTAGGGCATCGACCGCCTCGTCGATGCACAGATCGATGGTGCGCACAAACGACTTACGGGTGGCATTGCCGATCAGCTGTGCAAGTTCCGGATCGCGCAGAGCCAGAGATTTAAGAGGCGAATCGAGGTGTATATCTGCTGTGTGAACGAAGCGGTACGGCGCTGTCATATCCGTTTCTCCCGGAAAGCTGGAAAGTTATGTGACCATTAAAGACCATTTAGCTCGCTTGCGGCCCCGAAAAGTCCTGCGACGCTTGACCAGCTGAGTAATCAATGTGGCGAATCCTCGAGAACAGTTCAAGTGGGCCGAGTGCATTCGTTACAAGGCGACTGAATCAGACAGAGACAAGTTCGCGTACAAACTATTTCCACGCCGTTTTGCCCATAATGGTGATTGCGCTATTTCGCACCCGCGGCATCCTGACGTAGGGCCGAGCACGGACGCAATCACTGCCGGCAGGCCGACACGAAAATCAGCATAGACAGCATTGGCAAGCAAGCATCCTGCTGAATATTGCAGCTTCATCAATTCAATCGCCACCAGAGAAGCAGATACCGCCGATAGAAACGGTAGTGAAGCTCCAATGGGCTGTGTACCATCCATCGCAATTTCACCTTCGGAGCACGGCCCACGAAATTCGGCGTGAGGCCGGGGTAGTCGGCATGCCGTGCAGTCTTCGCGCCGCGGAATGTGACGCCCAAAGCCCACGCCCCAACCGCTCGTGGTAGTGCCATGCAGCACAAGCGGTGGCAACTGGAACGGGACTTCCGCCCAAGCTCCATCCTCATTGGTGAGGCTTACCCAAATATCGAAAGAGCGCTTTCCAAGCTGCTCGCCAGTCTCCCTCCACGTGCCCAGCACTCGTTCGGCGTCGAGCCCAATTATCTTCAAATAGTTGCCGGTTACGTCGATCTTCCGTCGTGATTCTACGGCGTCAATTGCTTTAAAAAGCAAGGATCGATTCAGATTTGAAGTTTCAACATGGTCCCGATCCAGGACAGTAACCCTTCCCTGGACGTGGACAAGCCCGAGGATGTAAAGGAGACTCGAGCCGATGGCACCTACTCCGGCAATAAGCATGTTCCCAAGGTAGGTTGTCACATCGGCCGAGGGGGCCGCGCAGCAACGGTTGGTGTTGACCAGTCGATGTTCCCAAGTACACCAGTGCAAGTCCCCAAGCCACTCGTGCATCGGATGGCCGATTGCCCGCTTAAACAGATCAGCGGCTCCGATCGCCGCCGCAAGGGCGGCCGCAGGCCCCGCTGAAACGCAAAGAGGCTGATATGGTGCAATTCTTCCTCGTTTGCCCTTCGCTGTCCATCCGACTACATCGACACTATAGTCGGCCGGGCTGACTCCGTGGCGATAACTTGGCCCAATGAAGAGGCGAATTGCATCCGCGTCGGACTTTTCCAGCTCTCCAACCCTAAAATTTCCAAATGGATCGGCCTCCAACATCTCACGCAGAATTCTGGTGTCCAGAAACTCATCCCTGAAGCGGTCGAGTGGTAGAGCGAGCGGAACGTGCGGCACGAACACCCGTGTGTTCCTGGCCCAACGGGCAGTGAGATTAGCCGCAACAAGCGCCATCTGCTGAATTCGAAGATCTATGGCAAATGCGGAATCGACATGGATTTCGACCGGCGCATGAACATACCGGAGGAACTCAGAAACTTCCAATTGTGTCCGATGGTCACGAGCCGAATAGAAGTCTTCCGGGCTCGGCCAGTGCCGTCTGATCTGATCTAAGTTCCGAATCATCTCACAACCTCCTTTACTGGACTGACCGAAGTTCAGCGAAACTTGGAAGAATGCGGACGTGTTCGGAAATATCGCGAATTCTTCGAAATTGGCCGCCTATGTGCCGGTGAACTCCGCATTCCTCAAGACGCAGACCATATCTACCGAACCATGGAACTACGATTGACAGCACTCCATCGAACTGTGCAAAGGTCTCCTCGTTATCGACATCTGAGTGCGATACTGCTGCTCCTGGATGGGAATGCACTTGCCCGAGGTAAACGAGGGGAGTGCCCACGAGCAACGAGATTGCTTCTGCATTCGCCAGTATCGACGTTCGCACGCAACCATCCGATGTGTCGGCGTCCGGTACTACTAAAGTGGTAACAACGGCCGAGTCCGAAGCCTCGATGCCAAACCAGTACACAACACCCTCCGAAGGGCGCCGAACGGCAAAGGAATCAAGCAATCTCGCCGTCTGCCCTGCGAGTTCGTCCGTGATGTAGACGACATTATTGCGGTCACTATTCATCCCATTCTCCCTGTTGACTGGAAGATCTTCGAATGCAAATCGCTGATGATCAAGGCTAAGGTGTCGATCGCTACTCCCGTTCCGGTTGGCAAGCGCCAGTCAAGCAGGCGCCAATCCGAGTGGGGGCCGCCCTTTTCGCTATAGGCTTTGCGGTTGTATCGCATGCAAATGCACGGGGTCGGATGAAAGCCCTGCGGATACAACCGCGGAGTTCCTCGCTCGGTCCTGGCCTCGTTCACGAACTCCACGAGTGGCGGGTGCAAAGGATACTCTCGGCAGTCAAACTCTGCGCAGAATCGCTCGGCGTTTGGGTTTTCAAATTTTACGTAGAACTTGAGTTGCGTTTCCGCCAGAGAACTCGCATCCACTTCCAGGCCAGCGGCCGCAGCATATTGCACTGCGGCCACCAGCTCGCCTCGGACCACCTCCAGCGACACTTCGCCAGAAACGCTCACGCGTTCCCGCCTTGCACCGATAGGACCAGCAGCGTTTCGTTCTCGATGTGGTAGCTCTCGAGCGTTCGTTCAGGTTGGAGAATCTCCCGGTGGCGCAGCAAGGTGTATTTGCTGTCTTGCTCAACGAACTTAAACACGATGCGGGCATCTTCGATGACCTGTGCAATCCTCGCACTGG
>Ga0181516_10002569_pt1 | contig 12740 bp, 11 predicted proteins | sample PEATcosm2014_Bin_25_FD_121104 | JGI IMG/M metagenome (GOLD analysis project Ga0181516, IMG submission 121104) | Peatland microbial communities from MTU Mesocosm Facility, Houghton, MI, USA - PEATcosm2014_Bin01_10_metaG | ecosystem: Environmental > Terrestrial > Soil > Wetlands > Peat | place...
AGGCTCCGGAAACCATTCGACTGAATCGCCGAAAAGTGCACGAAGACGTCTTCGCCATTCTGGCGGCTGATGAAACCAAATCCCTTTGCGTCGTTAAACCACTTCACTGTTCCTTGTTCCACTGTGTTTGTACCTTTTCTTTGTGTTTTGTATTGAATTTCCTGCTGAGAAGATCGGATGCTACTGAGAGTGGAACGCGGAGGTGAATCGGCGGTACCAGCTCAAAATCGCGTACGTTCATACTTAGCGAGATTTCGATAAACCAATTATAAGGGCAAACCACTAAATGCGCACAACTATATTTTGGTGGCCCTGCGGCGACTTACGGCTGGCCCTGCGCTTCAACGGGCAGAGTTGAAGCGTGACGGAGTTATCAGTCTGGTCAGGCCTCAACATGGGTGGGGAGAGTCGATGTAGGATAGTTGCATTCAGATGTTATGGAGCGTGTTATGTCGACTGCGTTAGCAGGAGTGGAACCCCAGGAGATTTGGAAGCATTTTGAAGCATTGGCCGCAATTCCGCGCGCCTCTACCAAGGAAGCGGCAGCACGCGAACACGTGCTCAAACTTGCCAAAGGACTTGGACTGGAAGCGATTGTGGATGCGGCTGGAAACGTAGTGGTCCGTAAGCCGGCGTATCCGGGACGTGAGTCTGCTCCGGTGACGGCCCTGCAGGGCCACCTGGATATGGTGTGCGAAAAGAACGAAGGCACGGACTTCAACTTCGATACAGACGGCATTCGTATGGTTCGCAAGGAAGACTGGCTCTACGCCGACGGCACAACGCTCGGCTCGGATAACGGTGTAGGCGTGGCGGCTGCGCTGGCCGTAATGGAAAGTAAGACGATCAAGCACGGGCCGATGGAGTTTGTCTTCACCATCGAGGAGGAAACGACGCTGGGCGGAGCTTCTGCGTTCAAGCCAGGAGTGCTGAAGGCTCGCTACCTGTTGAACCTCGACAACGAAGAGAAGGGAACACTGTGCATCGGCTGCGCGGGAGGGTTGAACACGCGGGCACGGCGCAAAGTTGGTTTTGTAACTCCGAAGGGCAATGCGGCATATCGCATCAAGGTCAGCGGTTTGAAGGGTGGGCACTCCGGAGTCGACATTCACCTGGGACGCGGCAATGCTGTGCGCATTCTGGGCGGAGCGCTGCAATTGTTGGACGAGGCGATCCAGGTGCAACTCGCGGATCTCAAAGGCGGCAGCGCGCACAATGCAATTCCGCGCGAGGCGTGGGCATTGATTGTGACCGACGCGGCGAATGAAGCGAAGTTGAAGTCCGTGCTGGCACAGTATGCCGAGGACATGCGTGTGGACCTTGGGGCGTTTGATCCCGATCTGCAGATTACGGTGGAGAAGGCGCAGCGTCCTGTGCAAGTGATGGGCGCGTCCGATGCGAAGCAGACCGTGGACCTGATCGCGAGCCTGCATCATGGCGTGCTGGCGATGAGTCCTGACGTACCCGGATTGGTGCAGGATTCGACGAACGTGGCGACGGTCGGGCTGAACGACGGCGTTGTGGAAATTGTAACCAGTCAGCGCTCGGCGATTGAGGGCAGCAAGAATATTGCGAAGCGGTTGGTTGCCACGGCCTGTCTACTGGCGGGTTTTGAGGTGGAGCACTCGGCCAGCTATCCGGGTTGGAAGCCGGAGCCGAACAGCGACATCGTGCGCAAGTCGAAAGAAGTGTTCGAGAAGATGTACGGCAGCACTCCGAACCTGATCGCAATGCACGCGGGGTTAGAGACGGGCGTGCTGGGCGTGAACTATCCCGAGATGCAGATGATTTCTTTCGGGCCGCAGATTGAGCATCCGCACAGTCCGGCAGAGCGGGTGCAGATTTCATCGGTGGCGGAGTTCTGGAAGTATCTGACAGCGGTGCTGGAAGCGCTGTAATTGTTTGCTGCACGAAACGGCGTCCGCCACGGCGGACGCCGTTTCTTGCTTTGAAGGTTTCCTAATTAAAGGGCCGACGCGCGCAAGGTGATCTTCTCGGCTGCGGCCTGTAGTGCCTGTTGCAATCCCGCGATGTTTTCCGCGGCACTGAGATAGCTGATGATCATCATGCGGAGCACGCTCCGGCCGCGCACGTGAGTGCGGCTGATCCAATAGTGACCATCGCGATTGAACTCCTCGATGAACTCCTGGTGGACGGCTTCGAGTTCCGCCGCATTGTAGTTATCGGTGCCGCGAAGGCGGAAGTTGAGGATCGGAAGTGTCTGTGGAGCAGCGAGCTCGAAAAAGTCAGAGCCCTCGAACCACTCACGCATCGTGGAGGCGAGCTGCATCTGACCTTCGATCATTTCCTCGTAGGCCTGACGTCCATGGACGCGCAGAGTGAGCCAGAGTTTGAGCGAGTTCATGCGGCGCGACCACTGTGCGCTGACTTTGAAGTTGTCAACAAGGCTAGGCTGCGCTACACGCGGCATGTAAGGCGATGCGACGGAGAAGGCGTGCTCAAGCATCTCGGGATGACGCGTGAGAATGATTCCGGCGGCGAAAGGCATGGACAGCCACTTGTGCGGATCCACGGTGATGGAGTCGGCGCGTTCGATGCCGTGGAGCAATTCGCGATACTTGTCACTGAAGGCGGCGGCGGCTCCGTAGGCGCCATCGACGTGAAGCCAGAGTCCGTAACGCTCGGCAATGGAGGCGAGAGCATCGAGATCGTCAATGGCTCCCGAGTTGGTAGTGCCGGCGGTTGCGACGATGCAGAAGGGAACGAAGCCACAAGCGTAGTCGGCCTCGATCTGGAGAATAAGGCGCGCCGTATCCAGACGAAGGCTGTGATTGGCGGGAATGCGACGCAGGGCTTTGCGTCCGAGGCCGAGCAGTCCGGCTGATTTCTCCAACGAGTGATGCGACTCTGACGAAGCGTAGAGGACGGGACGCGCGCCGATGGTGGCGATGCCGTCTTCGATTGCGTTGGGAAAGTGATGCGAGATCGCAAGCGCGAGCGCGGTGAAGTTGGCCTCGTTGCCGCCACTGGTGAACGTACCTTCACAAAGGATGGAGCTGGGCTCAGCCGGAGTCGAACCCGAGAATTTGTGCCATCCGAAACGTGAGGCGATCCATCCGAGGGTCTCTGCTTCCAGCGAACTGGCAAATTGCGAGCGGGCAAGCGAAGCGAGTTGCGGATTCAGCGCGGAGACAAGAGCATCGGCAAGCACGGCCATGTACGTGGGCGTGGGATTCATCAGGCCAAAGTAGTTGGCAGCAGGGATGTGGAATCCCTTGTCGATCATCTCGCGGCAGAGGTCATCAAGAACACGCGTGGGGTCATCGCCAAGCTCGGGAAGCGCGCAGGGAACGTGATCAATGCTGCGCTCGGCGGCGGGAGGCTGGACGGCTCGATTGTTGAGGGAGGAGTAATACTGATCGACGCGATCAATGAGCCGGTAGCCAAGCTCCCGGCGTTCTTTACTGCTGAAGTCAAATCCCATAGGGGTACCCGCTTCTTACAACCACTACACCCAAGATGAAAGGCTCGTCCCCGCAGCGCGGTGGCCGTCCTTGCGTAATAGTAGATCACGAGGAGCGGGAGTTTGCTGCAAAAAAGTGCGGCACGAGGTGGAGGAAGAGGTGCAAGATCCGCGACCCCACCCTGGCCGATAACGGGCCGGATGGGGTCTCCTTGCTAGTTCTGCTCTGCGGCGTCGGCTTTGTCTTCTTCCTTCTTTTCAGGGCGGAGGAGAGGGAAGAGGATGACGTCGCGGATGGAAGTTGAACCGGTGAGCATCATGGCAAGGCGATCGATGCCGATGCCTTCGCCACCGGTGGGCGGCATGCCGTAGGAAAGGGCGCGAATGTAGTCTTCGTCCATCTGGTGGGCTTCGTCATCTCCGCGCTCGCGCTCGGAGAGTTGCTGCTCAAAGCGCCGACGCTGCTCTTCGGGATCGTTGAGCTCGCTAAAGGCATTGCCGAGTTCCATTCCCGCGACGTAGACCTCGAAGCGCTCGACGAAATCGGGCTCGTCCCGCTTGTTCTTGGAGAGCGGCGAGATGGCGAGCGGGAAGTCATAGATAAAAGTTGGCTGCCAGAGATGCTCTTCCGCAACCGCTTCGAACATATCGGCGATGGCGCGACCTGCTGGCTCGTTGGGATCGTAGGGAAGATTGACCTTGGCTTTTTGCAGGCGCCGGACGAGCTGCTCAATTTCTTCCGCACTCTTGAATGCGTCTAGTGTGGGCGCGTCGCCTGCGACTTCGGGCCAGTACTTGATGATGGCCTCGCGCATGGAGAGGCGCTGGAAGTTGCTCCAGTCGATTTCGCGGTCGCCAAACTGGTTGACCAGCGTTCCGTTGACGTCCATCGCAACTGTCTTGAGCAACTCCTCGGTGAGGTCCATCAGGTCGTTGTAGTCGGCGTAGGCCTGATAGAACTCGAGCATTGTGAACTCGGGATTGTGACGAGTGGAGATGCCTTCATTGCGGAAGTTGCGATTGATTTCGTAAACGCGGTCGAGGCCTCCGACGACAAGGCGCTTGAGATAAAGCTCAGGGGCGATGCGCAAAAAGAGATCGAGATCCAGCGTGTTGTGATGCGTGGTGAATGGGCGCGCGGCGGCTCCTCCGGCGATGGACTGCAGCATGGGAGTTTCGACTTCAATAAAGCTGCGGGCATCGAGGAAACGGCGGATGGACTGCACGATGCGAGCACGCTTGGTGAAAACCTGGCGCACTTCGGGATCGATGAGATCGACGTAACGCATACGGTAGCGCAGTTCAACATCGGTGAGGCCGTGGAACTTCTCGGGCATCGGGAGAAGGTCCTTGGCGAGGAAGGTGAGGTCCTCGACGTGGACGCTGAGTTCGCCGGTGCGGGTGCGGAAGAGATATCCTTTGACGCCGACGTGGTCGCCGATGTCGAGGAGCTTGTAGAGCTCCCAAAGCTTGTCGCCGACGGCGTCCTTCTTGACGTAGATCTGAAGCTTCTCGCCACCTTGCTGAAGATGCGCGAAGCTGGCTTTGCCCATCAGGCGGATGGCGATGAGGCGTCCGGCAACGGTGACGGTGGTGTGCTCGGCTTCAAGTTCTTCGCCCGTGCGGGCGGCGAACTCGGCGAGAATCTGAGGCACCTGGTGGCTGCAACGAAAGTGATGAGGGTAGGCAGGCTGACCAAGAGCTTCGATCTGCTGCAGCTTCTGTTTGCGTAGGTTATAAATGTTTTCGTCTAGGGACACGTGAAAATTGTATAACAGCAGGAGCGCCTCAGGTTGCGAAGGTGCGCCCAGACACGAAGAGAGATGCGATGAGAGACGAGAAACCGGAAAAGCAGGACGAGAGTCCTTGGGTGGCAGTGGCGCGGTATTCGGAGATCGGGTTCATGATTCCGGCGGCCGTGATTGTGGGCTACCTTCTGGGCCTGCTGGGTGATTACCTGCTGCACACGCATTGGATTTACCTGTTTGGGATCGTCTTCGGTGCCGTTGCAGGATTTGTGTCGATGATCCGTCGGGCTCTACAGGCGAGCGCCGATGAAGACAAGAAGGAAGACGATGGACACTGAAGGACCAGGGCAGGGCGCGTCGCAGAACCCACATTCACCAGAGGATAGCGGATGTGGGCCAAATGCGGTGCCCGGGGCGCAGCCTGAGGATTGGGCGGAGTCCGAAGAACTGGGTTGGGCCGAGACTTCAGCGCAGGAGATGGCCGCCTACGCAATCACTGTGCGGCGGGTTGAGTGGCTGATCGGAATTTCTGGCTTGGTGTGTGCGGCCGCGGTGGCGTGGCCACTGGGATGGGCGCTGGCCGGAGGCATGGTGGCGGGAACCGCGCTGGGGTGGATTAATTTCCGGTGGCTGGCTTCGAGCGTAAACGCGATAGGCGAACGGATTGTGAAGGTGAAAAGTACGGAGCGCGGAGCCGCTGTGGTAGCGCGCGGAGTGGGACGTATCTTCTTGATAGCGCTGGTTGCGTATGGTATCTTTGTTTGTTCCGTACGAGGCCTGGTGGGGTTTTTGGCAGGGCTTGCTATGCCTGTAATTGCACTGATGTGCGAGGCCGCGTATGAGTTCGTCGCCAGCAATCGGCGATCATCCTGATTGGGACTAACGACATTCAAATGCATCAATTGCCATTTACCGTGCTCCTGAACCATATGTTTGCCGGTCCGGTTACAGCGCTGCTGAACGCGCTTGGAATTCATCCGGCTCACCCGACGGCGCCTATTCCTGACCACGTTGCGATGCAGGTTCTGGTCATTATGATCTTGACCGCGTTTTTCGTGGCCGTGCGGGCCAGTCTATCGGTGGAGAATCCTGGCACCCTGCAGCACATGATGGAGTGGGTTTACAACTTCATGGACTCGCAGAGCGAAGAAATTATCGGGCACGATAATAAGCGCTACCTGTCGTACCTGATCACGCTTGGCTTGTTCATTTTGACGTGCAACCTGCTGGGACTGATCCCGTTCTTCGAGACGCCGACGGGAGTTCCAGTGGTGCCGCTGGGATGCGCGGTTGTGACCTGGGTCTTCTACCAGGCGCACGGGTTCCGGGCGAATGGAGCGGGCTACGTAAAGCACTTCATGGGCCCGGTGTGGTGGCTTGCGCCGCTCATGTTTGTGATTGAAGTGTGCAGCCATCTTGCACGTATGCTCTCGCTCACGATTCGTCTTTTCGCCAACATGTTTGCCGGCGACATGGTGACACTGGTGTTCTTCTCGCTGGTTCCGATTGGCGTGCCAGTGCTGTTCCTGCTGCTGCATTTTGGTGTGTCACTGATCCAGACATTCATCTTCGTTCTGCTTACGATGGTGTACCTGGGCGAAGCGACAGCGCACGCTCACTAGAGAGAGTTCAATTAGGGTTGTCGCCATGAGACGGCGCGAACCCTGAGCACTATACGAATTTTGTAGTACGCCGCAAGCGTGAGGGCCTCCCATTGCGCGGAACGTCAACCACCCACTGGCGGCGAAATCTGAAGGAGCAATGACAATGAACAAGAAACTTTTCGTACTGCTTTCCATGATGGCTATTCTTATGCTGGCGACGCCTGTGTTTGCACAGGGTGAGCCCGCTGCCGCCGCCGCTGCTGGCACCAACTGGATTGCCATCACTTCCGGCTTCGCCATGGCGATTGCCGCCGGTCTGGCCGCACTCGGACAGAGCAAAGTCGCCGCCGCTGCCTGCGAAGGTATGGCTCGCAATCCTGCCGCCCGCGCCGGTATTCAGCTGGCCATGATTCTTGGCCTCGCGTTCATCGAGTCCCTGGTGCTGTTCACGCTGGTTGTAGTGTTCGCCAAGGTTGTGAAGTAAGCATTCACGTTTGAAGCTGGCCCCCGCTGCGGCGGGGGCTTTGCTGTTGGAGAAAAGACGAAATGGAGTGGCTGCCGTGAGAACGCCGGCGCTGCTCGTCCCAAGCCGCGATCAAATGCAACAGGCATGCAATGGGCGGCATCTTTCTTGCGCACACGGATGAAGGTGAGCGCTGGATGAGTGTCGGATCGAATTGCGGGCTGGCCAGGCAACTGGTGGTTGTGGTCGCGCTCAGTGCACTGTCCATGGGTATGTTTGCAGAGCACCGACGCTCCGCAGGTTTGTGTTCTGCGCCGATCTGGAGTGCTGTTCTGATTCCGAATGTTGAGTTAAGGCGTTCGCCACATTATTGGGAGGACAGAGAGAACGTCGGAATCACATTTCTGGATGACGAACGTATTCTGCTTCATTACATTGACATGGATTTTGGACAGCTCTCGTCGCGCCAATCGGCAGATGTGTCGAGTCCCTTTCGCCTGACAGCAATACTGGTGGATGGGGACGAGGGACGGGTGCTGGTTACTCGTGAATGGGGCACGCGCTCCGGAGGCACGGCAATTCGGGTGAATCATGGCGGAGTCTTTGTCAGGACGGGAGATACCCTGCGGCTGCTCTCAGACGACCTGGTTGAGAGGCGGAAAATTCCCATTGAGTATGACGGCGCAGAGGGGCTGATCGATTGGGATATACAGGTTTCCGCGAGCCGAAGGTCAGTGCTGTTCAATCGGGTCAGACTAGATAATAATGAAAGCAAGGCTGTCAGCAAATATTACGTATTGGATGGCGAGAGTTTTGAGGATCGAGAGGTGTGGGAACAGGAGCCCGCAATGCGCAGCAAGGCATACTCGGTGTCAGACAATGCGATTGCCTATATGAAGCACTCCGCGAATCGCGACCAGGTTCTCATCGCCAGATTTGGAGGCCAGAACTGGGATGCCGTGTGGAAGCACCGAAGCGAAGGCTGTTACGACTCTGGCGTTTTTGCCCTGCTGACGAGCGCCGACTTTATCTATGCATGCAAAGAGTTCTCGTTCGTATCGGATGGGAAGACACAGATGCGGCAGAGATTTGACGCCGGTGAGAGACCGGTGAGCGGGAAAGTTGCGTTGGCGGAAAATGGAAGGTTCGTCGCGATCTCGTTAGCTCGAATCGATGTACGTAACGAAGATGATGTGATGGTCGATCATCTTTCCAGATTGCGCCTGGTTGTGTACGACCTCGCGTTAAAGAGGCGCATACAGGAGCTGGAGATTGTTCCTGTTCCGGAGCAACACTACGATTTTGCGATCTCGCCGGACGGATCGAAGCTGGCCGTCCTGAAAGATCGTACGGTCTCGGTTTACCAGGTCTTCGTCCTGCCAAGCGAAGAGCGAATCGAAGCTGGCGGCGCCACTCCCTATTTTGTAAGCCGAATGCGCAGATAAAGTGAAAGGCCCTGGAACGCGTCCCGGGCCTTTGTGTTAACGCGAGTTCTAGTGAGCGGCAAGGATGGTGGGTGCGCCCTGCGTGTAGTGGAGCACCGTGTTGGGAAGCACGCCGAGCCACAGAGTGGCGATGAGGCTGATGGCAATGGCCAGCGCGACACCGAATTGCACTCGGGGCGCGGGAGCGTCGGAGCGAGGTTCAAACATATACATGCGGACAATCAGGCGCAGGTAATAGTAGGAACCCATGCCGCTGTTCGCGACACCGATGATCGTCAGCCAGATGAGGTGGGTGCGGAGAGCTGCGCTAAAGACGTAGAACTTGGCAAAGAATCCACCGGTGATGGGAATTCCGATGAGCGAGAGAAGGAAGAAGGTGAGCGCGGCAGCAAGGACGGGAGAACGTTTGCCGAGTCCCGAGTAGTCGTCAATTTGGGAGAAGCGCTCTCCGCTGCCGGCCATCTGCGTGATGACAGCGAAAGCGCCAACGTTCATAGCAGCATAAGCAGCTGAATAGAACATGGCGGCAGAGATGCCGAGCTCGCGATTGCTGGCCGAGGCGAATGCGACCATCAGGTATCCGGCGTGCGCGATGGAGGAGTAGGCCAGCATGCGCTTCACGTTGCTCTGCAGAATTGCGCCGAGGTTGCCGACGCACATGGAGAGAACAGCGGCGGTCCAGATCACCCAGAACCAGTGCGGAGACGCAGTGTCGATGACAAGGCGGATAAGCACGGCAAACGCGGCGGCCTTGGGCGCAGTGGACATGAATGCGACCACAGGCGAAGGCGCGCCTTCATAAACGTCGGGAGTCCAGATGTGGAACGGAGCGCAGGCGACCTTGAAGCCGAGGCCTGTGAAAATCAGCGCGACAGCCACGTAGGCGAGCGGTTCGATGCGCGTGGCGCTGCCGAGCGTCGCAGCAATATCAAAGACGTTGGTGGATCCGGTTGCGCCGTAGAGCAGGGCGACTCCGTATAGGAAAAAGGCAGTGGCGAAGGAGCCGAGGAGGAAGTACTTCATCGAGCTCTCGGCGCTCTCGGCGGCGTGTCGGCGGAAGCCGGCGAGGATATAGCTGGAGATGGAAGAGATTTCCAGGGCGATGAAGATGAGAACCAGTTCGACGGCCGAGGACATGAGGCACATGCCGACAGCACCGAGAAGAATGAGGGCGTAGTACTCACCGTGATCAATCTTCTGGAAGGGTAGATAGTCGAGCGACATCAGGATGGTGGCCAGCGCAACGAGCAGGACCACAAGATGGAAGAAGATGCTGAAGTGATCGACCCGCAACATGTGGTTGAACCCGAAGCCGACGAATTGTGGCTGAGCCTGGTAGAAAGTTGCTGCAATGGCAGCGAGCACACCGAAGACGGAGAAGACTCCAAGCCCTTTGCGGCTGCGGCCCGCAGGCAGGAGCGGTTCCACGAACATGACGATCATGCCCCAGACCGAGAGGACAATTTCAGGAAGAATACGGACGTAGTCAGCGGCTGTTGGTGGCATGGCTATTTGAGCACCGTTTGTACTTTAACTTGAAGCGTTGAGGCAGAGGACGCTGCGTGTTGCTCGCCCAGAATGCCGGCAACGGAGGCATCAATGGAGTTCATCCAGAGGTTGGGAAAGACTCCCATGATGAGAGCCATGACGGCGAGCGGCCAGAGAATGCTGCGCTCACGCAAATTAGCATCAGGCAGCGTCGCGTTCACCGGCACCGTGATGACTCCATAGAAAGTGCGCTGGTATAGCCAGAGCATGTAGAAGGCGCTCCAGATGACACCGCTTGCTGCGATGATTCCGTAAAGTGCCTTGGCCTGGAAGGCTCCACTCAGGATGAGGAACTCACCGACGAATCCGTTCATCAATGGCAATCCAATCGAGGAAAGCGTGATGAGCAGGAAGAGCGTGGCGTAAATGGGCATGGGTGTCGCAAGGCCGCCGTATTCCTTGATTTCGTAGGTGTGGCGGCGATCATAGACGACGCCGAGCAGAAGGAAGAGCGCTCCGGTGGAGATGCCGTGATTGAGCATCTGGTAGACCGCGCCGTCCATCCCGGCGCGAGTGAAGCTGTAGAGGCCGAGCACAACAAAGCCAAGGTGGCTGACCGATGAGTAGGCGACCAGCTTCTTCATGTTGGGCTGCACGAGAGCGACGAGCGCTCCATAGACGATGCCAATGATGGCAAGTGTGATGATCCAGGGCGCGTTCTTGTGCGCCTCGACGGGGAAGAGTCCGATGTTGAAGCGGAGGAGGCCGTAGGTGCCCATCTTGAGCAGGACTCCGGCGAGCAGGACCGAGCCTGCAGTCGGTGCTTCGACGTGCGCGTCCGGCAGCCACGTGTGCAGCGGGAAGAGCGGCACCTTGACGGCGAAGGCCACGAAGAATCCGAGGAAGAGCCAGAGGGCCGCGCGTCCAGGAAGCGCGATGGCTCCAGTGGCAAGCAGATGCTGAAGCTCGACGAAATCGAAGGTTCCGGATTGTGCGTACAGCCAGATGATGGCCGCGAGCATAAAGACCGAAGCGATCATCGTGTACAGGAAGAACTTTACGGCTGCGTACACGCGGCGCTGGTGTCCGAAGATGCCGATGATGAGCGCCATGGGAATCAGTGTGGCTTCCCAGAAAAAGTAGAAGAGGAATAGATCGAGTGCGATGAAGACGCCAATCATCGCAGTCTCAAGCAGCAGAAGAAGGATGAAGAACTCCTTCACGCGATCGTGAATCGACTTCCAGGAAGCGAGCACACAAAACGGAACCAGGAAAGTTGTGAGGACGACGAGCCAGAGCGAAATGCCATCGATGCCGACGTGGTAGTGGATGTTCGGGCTGGTGATCCAGCGCAGGTTCTGCTCATAGGCAAAGCTACCGGAGTTGGTGGGCGCGACCTCACGATAGTGCGCGGGCAGGTGCAGCGAGACCAGCAGCGTGATGACGGAGATGGCCAGGGCGAACCAGCGGATATCGCGGTCGCGGCGCGGCAGGAAAGAGATGAGCAGCGCTCCCAGGGCAGGCAGGAAGGTCGTCAGCGTGAGAATCCATGGATTGAGCGTTGATGTGTTCATCGGGTTCCCATCCAGACCATGTAAGCAACGACCGCAGCGGCACCGGCGGCAATCCATCCTGCGTAACTTCGTACGAGGCCGGATTGCTGCTGGCGAATAATCTGTGAAACATCGCGTGCGGCAACCGCACTCTCATTCACCGTTCCGTCGATGACCTTCTGATCGATCGTTTGCCAGAGCACAACACGCGAGAACGTGATCAGAGGACCGATGATGACGGCGGAGTAGAGTTCGTCAATCCAATACTTGTTGAGGACCAGCGTGTAGAGTCCGCCAAGCGAGTGCGCGATTCTTGCGGGAAGTTCCGGACGTTTCACGTAGAGGAACCATGCGAGTGCGAGTCCGGAGAAAGCGATAAGAACGGAGGCGCCCATAAGAATGTTTTCGAGGCCCTTGCTCTCACCCGCGGAGCCTTCGCCTTCACTGACCGGAGTGGTCACGGCTTCACCATTTTGCGCGGACGCTTGTTCGGTGGAGACCTTCTGAATCACTGGGTCAAGGAAGTGCTCGAATCGATTGCCGATGCCAACCCAGCCACCAACGATGGAGAGGACGCCAAGCAGCACGAGCGGAGCAAGCATGAGCCAGGGCGATTCGTGTGGAGTTCCGTGCCCGTGATCATCATGGCCGTGTGAGGAATGCGTTTCCGGTAGTGCTCCGCGGTACTCTCCAGTAAAGGTCATGAAGATGAGGCGGAACATATAGAAGCTGGTCATGAAGGCGGTGATTGCGCCCATGACCCAGAAGATTTTGCTTCCGTGCGGGCTGCTGAAAACCTGCCAGAGAATCTCGTCCTTGGAGAAGAATCCGGCGAAGGGAGGGATGCCGGAGATTGCGAGCGTAGCAATCAGCATTGTCCAGAAGGTCCAAGGCATGTACTTGCGAAGGCCGCCCATCTTGCGCATATCCTGCTCGCCGCCGATGCCGTGAATGACGGAGCCAGCGCCGAGGAAGAGCAGCGCCTTGAAGAAGGCGTGCGTCATGAGATGGAAGA
>Ga0181516_10002570_pt1 | contig 12736 bp, 11 predicted proteins | sample PEATcosm2014_Bin_25_FD_121104 | JGI IMG/M metagenome (GOLD analysis project Ga0181516, IMG submission 121104) | Peatland microbial communities from MTU Mesocosm Facility, Houghton, MI, USA - PEATcosm2014_Bin01_10_metaG | ecosystem: Environmental > Terrestrial > Soil > Wetlands > Peat | place...
CCGGGACAGCGGCAGCAGCAGGATGATGAGGATCAGGGACGGGAACGAGCGTCCCATGTTCACCACCATGCCCAGGACGCGGTTGACCCGGGGCGATTCCAGCCCATGGCCCTTGGCGGTGATGGTGAGCACCGCGCCCAGGGGCACGCCGATGGCCAGGCCGATGCCGGCGGCGGCGAAGGTCATGTACAGCGTTTCCTGGAGCCCCTTCAGGAGCATCTCGGCCAGCTGGTTCATATGCCGCCCCCATCGGTGAACAGGCTGCCTTCCCGGAAGCCCCGGGAGATCTCCACCAGCCGCTGCCCCGCCACGCTCCTGGGGTTCCGCAGCACCTGGCCGGTCTCGCCCGCCTCGACGATGTGGCCCGCCTCCAGTACCGCCACCCGGTTGCAGAGCACCCGGACCACGTCCATCTCGTGGGTGACGAAGGCGATGGTCAGCCCCATCTGCTGGTTGATGTCCTTGAGCAGCTGCAGGATCGACCAGGTGGTCTCGGGGTCCAGGGCGGAGGTGGCCTCGTCGCTGAGCAGCACCACCGGATCGTTGGCCAGGGCCCGGGCGATGGCCACCCGCTGCTTCTGGCCGCCGGACAGCTGGCCCGGATAGGCCCTCAGCTTGTGCTGGATGCCCACCAGGCTGGCCAGCTCCGCCACCCGGGCCTCGATGTGCCTGCGTCCGGCCTTGGCGATCTCCAGGGGATAGGCGATGTTGTCGTGCACCGTCCTGGCGTCGAACAGATGGAAGTGCTGGAAGATCATGCCGATCTTCTGGCGCAGGGCGCCCAGCCGGCGCCGGTCCAGGGCGGTGGCCTCCTGGCCGGCCAGGGTCACGGTGCCGGAGTCAGGCCGCTCCAGCAGGTTGAGGCAGCGGAGCAGGGTCGACTTGCCGGATCCAGAAAAGCCCACGATGCCGAAGATGTCGCCCTTCTGGATATCCAGGTCCACGCCGGCCAGGGCCTGGACCGTTTCGGCCGGGGTCGCGAAGGTCTTGCGCAGGCCGCGCACCTGGATCATGGCGGTGCCCAGGGCGGCCGGGGCCGCGGTGGGCCAGGGCGGCCAGACCTGGGCCCTGCTGGCGTTCACTTCCTCTGCAATGGCAAAGCTCATGGAATAGGTCCTGAGATCGAGGGATGGGGATTTGTGGCAACACCAAGGCCGGAGCGATCGGTTCTGCGATCGGTCCGGCCTTGGCAATGGACGGTGGCAAGATGTCGCAGGACCTAGGTGGGCGCGCCCGGACAGCAACAGGCCATGACCTGGGTCATGCCTGTCTGTGGGTTGATCCTGGCCATGAATGACTCCGCTTTCCCCGTTGCAGGAGGAATACTACTAAATTTACCGACAAGATAAGGAAATGGCTTCCACCAACAATTAGACACCCTGCGGGGGTCTTGGTCAATTAAAATTTTGTATTCTTACCGTAAAAGTAATAATTAGACATAGACATGATCGCTCATCACGGGCTGGAGGTCCTGGCCCAGGATCGCGTCGTACACTTCCTGCACGGACCGGCCATCGGCGATCTCGAACTGTTCGTCGCCCTTGGCTTTTTCCTGGTGCCCGCCGATGCCGACCGAAACCCCCGCCGAGATCTTGCTGGCGCCCAGCTTGATGGCGTTGTCGCGGAACAGCTCGCCTTCCCGGGTGGAAATGGTGATGTTGGCGAAGGGCAGGAACAGGCGGTAGGCCAGGATGCACTGGAGCAGCTGGGCCTCGTGGACGTCCTTGGGGTTGATCTGGTCATTGTTGATGATGGGCCGCAGCCGGGGGCAGGACAGCGCGATCTCGGCATGGGGGTATTTGCGCTGCAGCAGGTAGGCGTGGAGGCCGGCGGAAAAGGCATCCTTGCGGAAGTCATCCAGGCCCAGGAGCGCGGCGAAACCCACGCCGCGCATGCCGCCCAGGATGGCCCGCTCCTGGGCGTAGAAGCGGTAGGGAAAGACCCGCTTGGGCCCCGCCAGGTGCAGCGTCGCGTAGCGGTCGGGGTTGTAGGTTTCCTGGAAGACCGTCACGTAGTCGGCGCCGCATTCATGGAGGTGGGCATAGCCGGCCACGTTCACGGGGTAGACCTCCAGGCCCACGACCTTGAAATGGCGACGGGCGATCCGGCAGGCCTGCCCGATGTAGTCGAGGTCGGACATGGCGCGGCTTTCCCCGGTGAGCAGGAGGATTTCCCGGAGCCCCGTCGCGGCGATGGCCTGCAGCTCCGCCTCGATCTCGCCCGGGTCCAGGCGGGCCCGCTGGATGGGGTTGTGGCTGTTGAAGCCGCAGTAGATGCAGTGGTTTTCGCAGTGGTTCGCCAGGTAGAGCGGGGTGAAGATCTGGATGGCGTTGCCGAACTGCCTGCGGGTGACCTGCCGGGACCGGTGGGCCATCGCTTCCAGCAGTGGAGCCGCGGCCGGGGCGAGCAGGGCGGCGAAGTCCTCCGGCCGCAGGTGGTTCTTCTGCAGGGCCCGGCGCACCTGGTCGGCCGTGCAGGCTTCCGGGTGGTAGGCGTTCCGGGCCTGGAGCACCTGGTCGAGCATGGTCGAGGCGATGATCTCCATGTCAGGCCGGTAGGTCATGTGATCGCTTTTCGGGGCCATGGCGGTCTCACTCATCTCGCAGAAAACCAGTCAAAGGCGAGGAGGCGGCCGCCCCGGTTGCCTGGATGGGGCCGAGGCCCGCCAGGCAGGCGGTGCGCCCGGCCTCGATGGCCTGGCGGAAGGCGGTGGCCATGGCGGGGATATCGCCCGCGGTGGCGATGGCCGTGTTGGCCATGATGCCCGCGGCGCCCATTTCCATGGCTTCGCAGGCCTGGGAGGGCCGTCCGATGCCGGCGTCGATGATGACGGGCAGGTCGAGCTCGTCGATCAGGATCTTGATGAAATCCTTGGTGCTCAAGCCCTTGTTGGAGCCGATGGGGGCGCCCAGGGGCATGATGGCGGCGGCCCCTGCCTGGGCCATGTCCCGGGCCGCCGTGAGATCGGGGTACATGTACGGGAGGACGATGAAGCCTTCCTTGGCAAGGATCTCGGTGGCCTTGAGGGTTTCCGCGTTGTCGGGCAGCAGGTACTTCGAGTCCCGGATGACTTCGATCTTCACGAAATCGCCGCAGCCCATCTCCCGGGCCAGGCGGGCGATGCGGACCGCTTCCGCGGCCGTGCGGGCCCCGGAGGTGTTCGGCAGCAGGGTGACGCCCTTGGGAATGTAGTCCAGGATGTTGGCCTGGCCGTCCTGGTTGATGCGGCGGAGGGCGAGCGTGATGATCTGGGCGCCGGCCTTGGCCACGGCCGCCTCGATGAGGTCCAGGGAATACTTCCCCGAACCCAGGATGAAGCGGGAAGTGAAGCTGTGTCCCCCGAGTACCAGGCAGTCCTGCTGTGGCATGTTCGTTCCTTCCTGAAATTAAAAAAAGGCCACACAAAGAACTACACCCGCGGTGGTGTACCCCTTTGTGTGACCGTCGGTCGCACTCTGCTTCCAGGCTAGCAAGGAATATGGACGGCTGCTACCGCTCAGGCGACCATGGTCCGCCGCACCGCCACGGCCAGGATGGCGCGGGTGCCCGGCGAAGCGGGCAGCAGGGGCAGCCGGACCCGGTTGCCGCAGAGACCCAGGGACGTGAGCAGGGCCTTGATGGGGATGGGGTTGGTTTCGAACTGCAGGGCTTCGGTGAGCGGCCGGAGCAGTCCCTGGAGCAGGGCGGCCTCCTGGGCCTGCCCGGCTTTGGCGATGCGCACCAGGTCCACGACCGATTCCGGGTAGGCGCTGCCCAGCACGCTCACCAGGCCCTGGGCGCCCAGGGCGATGCTCTCTGCGGCCAGCCCGTCCTCCCCGGCCAGCAGCAGTTTCCCATCGGGCAGGGCGCTGGCGATCTGGGCGAGCTGGGCCAGGTCCCCGCTGCTTTCCTTGATGCCGAGCACTTCCGGGACCCGCCACAGATTGCGCAGGGTCGCCGGGTGGAGGTTCACGCCCGTGCGGCACGGGTGGTTGTGGATGATGAGGGGCAGTCCCGGGACCGCTTCGGCGATGGCCCGGTAGTGGGCCTCCAGCCCGGCCTGGGTGGGCTGGTTGTAGTAGGGGGTCACCACCATGGCCGCGCTGGCCCCCAGCTGCTGGGCCTTGCGGGTCCGGGCGATGGTCTGCCGGGTATCGCTGGACCCGGTCGCCGCCACCACCGGACGTCCCGCGGCCTCTTCAATGGCCACCTGGAGCAGCACGTCCCGTTCGACTTCATCCAGGGCCGACGCCTCCCCGGTGCAACCCAGGGGGACCAGGCCCGAGGCGCCCCCGGCCAGCGCCCGCTGGGCCAGGCGGCGATAGGCCGGGAGATCCAGCACCTGATCACCGGTGAACGGAGTGGGCAGCTCCACCAGGAGACCCGAGAGCTCTTGGACCAGACGCTGGAAGGGGTTCATGTCAGATCCTCCAGATGGCGTTGGCGCCGATCACCAGGCCCACCGCGGCCAGCAGGAACGCCAGGAGCACCGCCAGGGTGTCCAGGGAGGGTGCGCGGGATGCGGCCGGCGGGCCGGACGGGCTGGTCATGGGATGCTCCGGTGCGGAAACCTGGGTTCGAGGGCGCGCGGGGCCCTGGAAGCGTGGATAAAAAAAGACCTGGGCCGTTGCTTGCGCGTCCGGTCCAGGTGGGGAAGGGGGGGGATCTCCCCGGGACCTACGCGGGCGCACTCCGGCGACAACAGCCAGCGGCCTGGGGCAGCGTGCCGGGGAACAGGGGGCAGGACATGGTCGTCGACTCCGGGAAGGGCGGGCAGGATCCACGTTTCCAAGCGGGAAGAGGAGCGCCCATGGGACAAGTCTGAAATTGAAAATGCCATGGGTCAAGATCGAACTTACTAAAATTAGTGAAAACATAAATTTATCTTGCAGACTGATTTAGTAAGGAAGAAACTGTTCGTTACCAACCTCCCCCACGGATCTATCATTGGGCGGTTGACGAACATCTTGGAAAAAACAATCCCATTTGAATGGACGAGTTGTGTGTTGCCGGCGCGTCCTTCCCCTGAATTTCACAACGTCCCGGCCTGTCCAGGCCCCAAGGAGTGGACCCCACATGACGACGAGCAGGGCTGCCGACCTTCCGCAGCCGGTCCATCCGGCACCCTACGCCCAGCACCCCTACGCTCCCATTGGCGGGACGCCCCTGGTGCGGCTCAGGCGGATCGGCGCCCATCGGCCCGGGGTGGAGATCCACGTGAAGTGCGAGTGGATGAACCCTGCCGGCTCGGTCAAGGACCGCCCCGCGCTCTGGATGATCCGGGACGCCGAGGATCGCGGCCTGCTCCAGGGCGAAGGCCGGGCGCTGCTGGATTCCACCAGCGGCAACACCGGCATCGCCCTGGCCCAGATCGCCGCGGCCCGGGGCCATCGGGTGACCCTGTGCCTGCCGACCAACGCCAGCGACGCCCGCAAGCGGCTGTTGCGCCTGCTGGGCGCGGAGCTGATCCTCACCGACGCCCAGGAGGGCGCGGACGGCGCCCGGGACGTGGCCCGGCAGATGGCGGAACAGGACCCCGGGCGCTACGTCTACCTGGACCAGTACAGCAATCCCATGAACTGGCGCGCCCACTACGAGGGCACCGCGCCCGAGATCTGGGAGCAGACCCGGGGCCGGGTCACCCATTTCGCGGCGATCATGGGCACCAGCGGCACCTTCACCGGCGTGAGCCGCCGGCTCCGGGAGCTGAATCCCGGGATCCGGTGCGTGGCGGTGCAGCCGGACGCCGCCTACCACGGCATCGAGGGCACCAAGCACTACGCCTCCACCGAGGTCCCGCCCATCTTCGACCCGAGCCTGGTGCACGCGCAGATCGAGGTGTCCACCGAGGCCGCCCAGGCCATGGCCCGGCGCCTGGCCTGCGAGGAGGGGCTGCCTGCGGGCACCAGCGGCGGGGCGGCGGTGGCCGCGGCCCTGATCCTCGCCGAAGGGCTCGAGGCCGGGCTGATCGTGACCATCCTTCCGGACAACGTGATGAAATCGCTGGGCGAAACCGCCTGGGACGAGGTGCAGCCGTGACCGGGCCGGCCATGGCCAGGCTCCCGGAGGCGGTGGAAGCGCAGCTGCGCCGGCACTGCGAGGAACAGTACCCGTTCGAGGCCTGCGGCGCGCTGTTCGGCCAGGGCGACGGGGTCGAGGCGGTCTGGATCGTGTCCGGGATCAGCCAGGCGCCCAACGAACACGGCGACGACCGGAAGCGCCGCTACCTGGTCCCGCCCGAGTTCCAGCTGCAGGCGCAGCGGCATGCCGCGGCCACGGACCAGGAGGTCCTCGGCTACTACCACAGCCATCCGGACCACCCGGCGCAACCGTCCGAATACGACCGGAGCCACGCCTGGTTCGGCTACCTGTACCTGATCTGCGCCGTGCACCAGGGCCGTTCCGCGGACCTGAACGGCTTCAGCCTGGAAGACCAGGGCGGGGCCTTCGTGCCGGTCCAGGTCCAGGCCCCGTTGCCACCGAAATGACTTGCCAGGGAGGCCATGCATGCCCGTCTCGATCCTGATCCCCACCCCGCTCCGGCGCTACGTCGGCGGCAGCAAGAGCGTCGCGGTGGCGGCCGGAACCGCCGAGGCGGCGGTGGCCGCGCTGGCGGCCCTGAGCCCGGACCTGGCCGCACAGCTGCTGGACGGCGACGGCAGGCTGCGGCCTTTCGTGAACCTCTACCTGGGCGACCAGAACGTCCGGGTGCTCGCCCCCTCCCTGGGCGAGGTGAAGCTCAAGGACGGCGATGTCCTCACGATCGTCCCGGCCATCGCCGGCGGAGCGGGGGAGGTGAAGCTGTCCCGGTCCGAGGTGCTGCGCTACAGCCGGCACCTGATCATGCCCGAGGTGACCCTGGAGGGGCAGAAGCGGCTGAAACAGGCCCGGGTGCTGTGCATCGGCGCCGGCGGACTGGGCTCGCCGCTGACCCTGTACCTGGCCGCGGCGGGGGTCGGCACCATCGGCGTGGTCGACTACGACACGGTGGACCTGACCAACCTGCAGCGGCAGATCCTCTTCTCCACCGCGGACGTGGGGCGGAGCAAGCTGGAGGCCGCCAAGGAGCGGCTCACCCAGCTGAATCCCGAGATCGAGATCGTCACCCACGCCATGCAGCTGTCCAGCTGGAACGCGCTGGACCTGTTCCGGGACTACGACATCATCGCCGACGGCACCGACAACTTCCCCACCCGCTACCTGGTGAACGACGCCTGCGTCCTGCTGGGCAAGCCCAACGTCTACGCCAGCATCTTCCGCTTCGAGGGCCAGGTGAGCGTGTTCGACGCCAGCCGCGGGCCGTGCTACCGCTGCATGTTCCCGGAGCCGCCGCCGGCGGGGCTGGTGCCCTCCTGCGCCGAGGGCGGCGTGCTGGGGGTGCTTCCGGGCATCCTCGGCTCGCTGCAGGCGCTGGAGGTGCTCAAGCTGATCCTGGGGGTCGGCGATCCGCTGGTGGGGCGGCTGGTGCTGTTCGACGCGCTGGACTTCAAGTTCCGGGAACTGGCCGTGGCCAAGGACCCCCATTGCGCGGTCTGCGGCGCGGAGCCCGGCATCACCGCGCCGGTGGACTACGAGGCGTTCTGCCAGATCCGCGGCGCGGAACCGGACGATGGCGGCGGCACCGGCGTGCCGACCATCTCGGTGGAGGACTTCCACCGGCGCCGGGAGGCCGGGGAACGGTTCAACCTGCTGGACGTCCGGGAGGGCTACGAGGCCCAGATCGCCGGCATCCCCGGCGCCATCCGGTTTCCCCTGAGCGAGCTGCCGGCGCGGCTGCACGAACTGGATTCCGCGGATACCTATACCCTGCATTGCCACAAGGCCGGGCGCAGCACCGAGGCCTACCGGACCCTGCGCAAGGCCGGCTTCGGCCGGCTGCAGATCCTTTCAGGCGGCGTCGACGCCTGGGCGGAAAAAATAGACAAGTCGCTCCCGAGATATTGATTTTATGCTTGGAAAGATCACATACAATCACCCCTAAACCTTCCTGAGGAGCAAGCCGATGTCCGAATCGAATCCCCGTCCCGTCCTGGGCGACGCCGGCGCCAGGCAGCTGGCCACCACCCAGAAGACCCCCGTCCAGACGACGATCATCACCCCCCGCTGGCTGCCCCGGTTCCTGTCCTGGGTCCCGGTGGAGGCCGGTGTCTACCGGGTGAACCGGGCCAAGGACGAAAGCACCTCCGTGGCGGTGGTCTGCACTTCCAAGGCCGAGCAGGAACTGCCCACCTCCTACATCGACTATGTGGAAAAGCCGCGGGAGTACGTGCTCAGCTCGATCAAGTCGGTGGTCGGCGTGCACACCCGCATCTCGGACCTGTACCATTCTCCCTATGACCAGGTGAAGGAGCAGCTGCGCCTGACCATCGAGAACCTGAAGGAGAAGCAGGAATTCGAGCTGATCAACAACCAGGACTACGGCCTGCTGAAGAATGCCGGGGCGGCCTTCCGCTTCCCGACCCGCAAAGGCCCGCCCACCCCCGACGACCTGGACGACCTGCTGGCCAAGGTCTGGAAGGAGCCGGCGTTCTTCCTGGCGCATCCCCGGGCCATCGCCGCCTTCGGCCGGGAATGCACCCGGCGCGGGGTGCCGCCGCCGACGGTGACCCTGTTCGGCAGCCCGTTCCTCACCTGGCGCGGCATCCCCCTGGTGCCCAGCGACAAGGTGCCGGTCACCGGCAACAAGGGTCACGCCAGGTCCAGCATCCTGCTCATCCGCACCGGCGAGGCCAAGCAGGGCGTGGTGGGGCTGTTCCAGTCCGGGTTGCCAGGCGAGCAGGCTCCGGGCCTGTCGGTGCGCTTCATGGGCATCGACGCCACCACCATCGCCTCCTACCTGGTGTCGCTGTACTGCTCGGCCGCGGTGCTCACCGAGGATGCCCTGGGCGTGCTGGAGAACGTTGATCTCGATACCTATCATGAATATGCGTGATCGCCATGACCCTGGACAGCCCCATTCCAGCCGCTTCCCTGCCTGGCCCGGCGGGGCCTGAGGCCTTCGATTCCGAATTCATCGCCCGGATCGCCAATGACCTGTTCCGCGGCCCGGAGCAGGCCAGCCCGCTTCCGGCGGCCTCGCCGTGGCAGGGCCCCCCTGCCGCCCCGGCGCTGCCGACGGAGGCGGCGCCCGGCGCCTTCTATTTTCTCGACGAAGCGGCGGCGTCCCGGCCCGCCTCCGCGCCCGGGTGGACGCTGGCCCCGTCGTACCTGGAACGGACGGAGCCCCCTCGGCTCGATCTGCAGGGTCCGTTCGACCCGGTGTCGCTCCGGCGCGACTTCCCGATCCTGGAGCAGCGGGTGCACGGCAAGCCGCTGGTGTGGCTGGACAACGCCGCCACCACCCAGAAGCCCCGGGCGGTGCTCGACCGCATCTCGGACTTCTACCGCCACGAGTACTCCAACATCCACCGGGCCGCCCACGCCCTGGCGGCCCGGTCCACGGACGCCTACGAGGGGGCCCGGGAGAAGGCGCGGCGCTTCCTCAACGCCGCCTCGGCCCAGGAGATCGTCTTCGTCCGGGGCGCCACCGAGGCCATCAACCTGGTGGCCCAGAGCTGGGGGCGCCGGAACCTCGGCCCGGGCGACGAGATCGTCATCACCTGGCTGGAGCACCACGCCAACATCGTCCCCTGGCAGCAGCTGGCCGCCGAGAAGGGGGCGCTGCTGCGCGTCGCCCCCATCGACGACCAGGGGCAGGTCCGGCTGGACGAGTACGAGAAGCTGCTCACCCCGCGCACCCGGCTGGTCGCTTTCGCCCACGTGTCCAACGCGCTGGGCACCGTCAACCCGGTGCAGGAGATGGCGGCCATGGCCCACCGCCATGGCGCGGTGGTGCTGGTGGACGGCGCCCAGTCGGTCTCCCACCTGCCCGTGGACGTGCAGGCCCTGGGGGCCGACTTCTACGCCTTCTCGGGGCACAAGGTGTTCGGGCCCTCGGGGATCGGCGTGCTCTACGGGCGGTCGGACCTGCTGGAGGCCATGCCGCCCTGGCAGGGCGGCGGCAACATGATCGCCGACGTGACCTTCGAGCGTACCGTGTTCCAGCCCCCGCCGGCACGGTTCGAAGCCGGGACCGGGAACATCGCCGACGCCGTCGGCCTGGGCGCGGCGCTGGACTATGTCACCCGGGTAGGCCTGCCGGCCATCAGCCGGCATGAGCACGATCTGCTGGCCTATGCCACCGAGGGGCTGAGCTGCATCCAGGGCCTGCGCATCATCGGCACCGCCCGGGAGAAGGCCGGGGTGCTGTCCTTCGTCCTGGACGGGTTCCGTTCCGAGGAGGTGGGCGCCGCCCTGGACCGGGAGGGGATCGCGCTCCGGTCGGGCCATCACTGCGCCCAGCCGGCGCTGCGCCGGTTCGGGGTCGAGACCAGCGTCCGGCCTTCCTTCGCCCTCTACAACACCCGGGCGGACATCGATGCGCTGGTGGCCGCGGTGCGGCAGCTGAACAGCTCAGCGACCAGGTCATACCCATGATTTCCATGGACCGGCATGGCCCCTCCTGGGAAAATCCCGAGTGAAGCCGAGGTGCCATGCCCGCCCAGACCCTGCGTTCCGTCTGCCCCTACGATTGCCCCGACACCTGCGGCCTGCTGGTGGACGTGGCGGACGGCCGCGCCATGGGAGTCCGGGGCGATCCGGAGCACCCCCACAGCCGCGGCACCCTCTGTCCCAAGATGACCCGCTACGAGCAGACCGTGCACTCCCCCCTGCGGCTCACCACCCCCCTGCTGGCCACCGGGCCCAAGGGCGGCGGCGCCTTCACCCCCATCGGCTGGGAGGAGGCCATCCAGCGCATCGCCGGCCGGTGGCGGGAGATCATCGCCGGGCACGGCGCCCAGGCGATCCTGCCGTACTCCTACGCCGGCACCATGGGCCTGGTGCAGCGCAACGCCGGCCACCCCTTCTTCCACCGCCTGGGGGCTTCCCGCCTGGACCGGACCATCTGCTCCCCGGCCAAGGCCGCGGGCTGGGAGGCGGTCATGGGCAAGACCGCGGCGCTGCCGCCGGACACCGCCCGGCACAGCGACCTGGTGATCCTCTGGGGCATCAACGCCGTGGCCACCAACCTGCACGGACTGAACGCCGTGCGGGAAGCCCGCCGGGCCGGCGGCCAGGCCTGGCTCATCGACACCTACGAGACCCCCACCGCCGCCGCCGTGGACCGCACCTTCCTGGTGCGCCCGGGCAGCGACGGCGCCCTGGCCCTGGGCCTGATGCACATCCTGGTGCGGGAAGGCCTGCAGGACGGCGCCTTCCTGGAAACCCAGGTCCAGGGCTTCCCGGAGCTGGCCGCCCAGGTGCTGCCGGACTATCCCCCGGAGCGGGTGGCGGCCCTCACCGGGCTGCCGGTCCCGGTGCTGGAGGAGCTGGCGCGGGGCTTCGGCCGGGCCCGGGCGCCGTTCATCATCATCGGCAACGGGCTGTCCCGCTACGGCAACGGCGCCATGAACATCCGCGCCATCGCCTGCCTGCCGGCCCTGGTGGGGGCGTACGGGCGCAAGGGCGGCGGCGCCTTCGCCGGGGTTTCCGGCGGGGGCGGGTTCGACCTGGGCCAGGTGACCCGGGAGGATCTCCAGCCCGGGCCCACCCGGCTGGTGAACATGAACCGCCTGGGCCACGCCCTGGAGCACCTGGACCAGCCCCGGGTCATGGGGCTCTACGTCTACCATTCCAACCCGGCGGCGGTGACGCCGGACCAGAACGCGGTGCTGCGCGGCCTGGCCCGCCCGGACCTGTTCACCGTGGTGCACGAGCGCTTCCTCACCGACACCGCCCGCTACGCCGACCTGGTGCTGCCGGCCACCTCCTCCCTGGAGCACAGCGACCTGTACCGGTCCTACGGCAGCTACTGCATCCAGCGGGCCCGGCCCGCCATCCCGCCGGTGGGCGAAAGCCGCTCCAACTGGGACGTGTTCCGGCTCCTGGCCGAGGCCATGGGCTTCCAGGAGCCGTTCTTCCGGCAGAGCGCCGACGACCTCATCGACCACCTGCTCAGCCTGCCCAGTGCCGTGCGGGACGGCATGGACGCGGCCGCCCTGGACGCCGGCAAGGCGGTGGAGCTCCTGCCGCCGGCCCCTGGCCGCTACCTCACCGCATCGGGCCGGATCGAACTGCTGAACCCCAGCCTGGACCCGCCCCTGCCCGGGTATTTTCCCCGCCACGCGGAGGCCGAAGGCCTCCCGTTCTCCCTCATGACCGCCCCTTCGCTGTTCGGCCTGAACTCCTCATTCCAGGAGCGCGACGTCCTGCGCGACCGCCAGGGGGGCATGCGCCTGCTCATGAACCCGGAGGACGCCCTGGCCAAGGGGCTCGCCGACGGGCAGCGGGTGATCGCGTTCAACGGGCTGGGCGAGGTGCCGTTCCGGCTTTCCGCCACCGGCAAGGTGCCGCCGGGCCTGGTGGTGGCCGAAGGGGTGTGGTGGACCGTGTTCGCCCCCGGCGACCGCACCGTCAACGCGCTCACCTCCCAGCGGCTCACGGACCGGGGGGGCGGGAGCACGTTCTATGACAACCGCATCGACGTCCGATCGGCGTGAGGGGGGCGGCTGCCGGGCCGGGTCAGTTGTCCCGGCCGCCGTCCAGCAGGGCGGCCAGCAGCTCGTCCATGGGCACGCTGACGATGGCGGAGGCACGGTCGCTCATGGCGAAGGGCAGGATCAGCTCGCCGTTGTGGATGAGCGAGCCGCAGCTGTAGACGACGTTGGGCACGTAGCCTTCCCGGCCGCTGCCTTCGGGCTCCAGCAAGGGCACATGC
>Ga0181516_10002571_pt1 | contig 12735 bp, 10 predicted proteins | sample PEATcosm2014_Bin_25_FD_121104 | JGI IMG/M metagenome (GOLD analysis project Ga0181516, IMG submission 121104) | Peatland microbial communities from MTU Mesocosm Facility, Houghton, MI, USA - PEATcosm2014_Bin01_10_metaG | ecosystem: Environmental > Terrestrial > Soil > Wetlands > Peat | place...
CGTGACGCCTCGATCGCGGTGTTGCGCGAGATCGGCGTCGAGACCGGCGGTTCCAACGTGCAATTCGCCGTCAATCCGGCGGACGGCCGGCTGGTCATCATCGAGATGAATCCACGGGTGTCGCGCTCGTCGGCGCTGGCTTCGAAGGCGACCGGCTTTCCCATCGCCAAGGTCGCGGCCAAGCTCGCCATCGGTTACACGCTCGACGAGATCCTCAACGACATTACCGGCGGCGCCACGCCGGCTTCGTTCGAGCCGACGATCGATTACATCGTCACCAAAGTGCCGCGCTTTGCCTTCGAGAAATTTCCCGGCGCCGAGCCGGTGCTGACCACTTCGATGAAATCGGTCGGCGAGGCGATGGCGATCGGCCGCACTTTCGCGGAAAGCCTGCAGAAGGCACTGCGCTCGCTGGAAACCGGTCTCACCGGATTAGATGAGATCGCCATTCCCGGACTTGATCAAGGCGACGACAAGAACGCGATCCGCGCCGCGCTCGGCACGCCGTCACCCGATGGCCTGCTGAAAGTAGCGCAGGCGATGCGGCTCGGCATGAGCGATGCCGACATTCACACCGCCTGCCGGATCGATCCGTGGTTCCTGGCGCAAATCCGCGCCATCATCGAGATGGAAGCGGAGATCCGCGCCAAAGGCCTGCCGACGACGGCGAGCGCGTTGCGCCGGCTCAAGGCGATGGGATTTTCCGACGCGCGGCTCGGCAAGCTCACCGGGCTTGCGACCGACGAGGTTTCAAAAGCCCGCCGCGGCCTCGGTGTGCGGCCGATCTTCAAACGCATCGACACTTGCGCCGCCGAATTCGCCTCGCCGACGGCTTACATGTATTCGACCTACGAAGTGCCGTTCGCCGGGCGCGCCGCCGATGAGGCGCTGCCGTCGGACAAAAAGAAGGTCATCATCCTCGGCGGCGGCCCGAACCGCATCGGCCAAGGCATCGAATTCGATTATTGCTGTTGCCATGCCTGCTTCGCGCTCAAGGAAGTCGGCTACGAAACCATCATGATCAATTGCAATCCGGAAACCGTGTCGACGGATTACGATACGTCCGATCGTCTGTATTTCGAGCCGCTCACCGCCGAAGACGTGATCGAGATCATCGATATCGAGCGCGGCCGTGGAACGCTGCACGGCGTCATCGTGCAATTCGGCGGGCAAACGCCGCTCAAGCTCGCCGAAACCTTGGAGAAGGCGCACGTGCCGATCCTCGGCACCTCGCCCGACGCCATCGACCTTGCCGAGGACCGCGATCGTTTCAAGCAACTGCTCGATCGGCTCAAGCTGCGCCAGCCCAAGAGCGGCATCGCCACCTCACCGGAAAAAGCCCGCGCCATCGCCGAATCGGTCGGCTATCCGATCGTGATCCGGCCGTCCTACGTGCTCGGCGGCCGCGCCATGGAGATCGTGCACGACACCCATCAGCTCGAACGCTACGTCGCGCGGCTCGCTGCCGATCTCGACCGGCCGTCGGAATTCGCGGTCTCGGAGAAACGGCCGCTCCTGATCGATCGCTATCTCACCGACGCGGTCGAGGTCGACGTTGATTGCCTGGCCGACGGCAAGGACACCTACATCGCCGGCATCATGGAGCACATCGAGGAAGCCGGCATCCATTCCGGCGACAGCGCCTGCTCATTGCCGCCGCACAATCTTTCGGCCGAGGTGATCGGCGAACTCGACCGGCAGACCCGGGCGCTGGCGCTTGCGCTCAAGGTCGGCGGTCTGATGAACGCGCAATACGCCATCAAGGACGGCGACATCTATGTGCTCGAGGTTAATCCGCGCGCGTCGCGCACGGTGCCGTTCGTCGCCAAAGTGATCGGCATCCCGGCCGCCAAGATCGCGGCGCGGATCATGGCGGGCGAACGGCTTGCGAGTTTCAATCTCAAACCGCAGCGGTTCGAACCCGGCGCCGCAACGCATGTCGGCGTCAAAGAGGCGGTGTTCCCGTTCGCGCGCTTCGGCCCCGCGGTCGATACCGTGCTCGGTCCCGAAATGAAATCGACCGGCGAAGTGATGGGGATCGACCGCGACTACAATGTCGCTTTCGTCAAAAGTCAGCTTGGCGGCGGCACCCGTCTGCCGAAAACCGGCACGGTGTTCGTTTCCGTCAAAGACATCGACAAGGCGCGTATCCTGGAGGCTATCCGGCTCCTCGCCGGACTGGGCTTCCGGATCCTCGCCACGTCCGGCACCCAACGTTACCTTGCCGAGCAGGGGGTTGCGGCGGTCAAGATCAATAAGGTCGCCGAGGGCCGTCCGCATATCGTCGACGCCATCAAAAACGGCGAAGTCCAACTCGGTTTCAATACCACAGAGGGGGCCACGGCGCTGGCCGACATCCGCTCGCTCCGGCGCGCAGCCCTCTTGCATAAAGTGCCGTACTACACCACTCTTTCTGGGGCCGTCGCCGCAGCGCAGGGCATTCGGGCCTATCTCGGGGGCGACCTCGAAGTGTGTGCGCTGCAAAGCTATTTTGTGGCCGGGTCTGATCGCGCATCCGGGCAGCCGCAGCGTCGGCGCGTGTAGAGCCAGCTTTTCCTGTCGCGTGGCCGGCCGATGCCTTGGCCCCGCGACCGGAATTTTTGACTCTGCAGCCACGTACTGGGAGGTTTGAGAGCGATGGACAAGATACCGATGACTGCGGAAGGCTACTCGGCGCTCGAGTCCGAGCTCAAGCACTGCCAGCAGGTGGAGCGGCCTCGCATCATTCAGCAGATCACCGATGCGCGCACCCACGGCGACCTTTCGGAGAACGCCGAATATCACGCGGCAAAGGAATCCCAGTCGCTCAACGAAGGCCGCATCGCCGAGCTCGAGGATAAGATTGCGCGCGCTGAAGTCATTGACGTGTCAAAACTTTCCGGAGACACGATTACGTTCGGCGCGACCGTGACGCTGATCGACGAGGATACCGACAAAAAGGCGGTGTGGCAGATCGTCGGCGAGCCCGAGGCGGATGCCAAGAAGGGCAAGATTTCCATCACCTCGCCATTGGCCCGCGCGCTGGTCGGCAAGAAGAAAGGCGCACAGGTCGAGGTGGTCACACCCGGCGGCGCCAAGGCCTATGAAGTCATGAAGGTGGAATGGCGGTAACGCCGCGTCCCGGCCGAAGGCCGGGACCCGAGTGCGGGCATGGCGCCGAGCGGCGCCAGCGGGCATGCCGGGTTGCGTATCTTGCATGGCTCCGCAGAATCCCTACATAGATTGGCTGTTGTCACCGGGGGGTGCTGGCTAGGCCGACCCCTCAAAACATGCCGCAATGATCGGGTTTAAGCCGGTGCCTAACACCATCCACGCCAAGATCGCGATTATCGGGTCCGGACCTGCCGGTTATACGGCGGCAATCTATGCCGCCCGCGCCATGCTCGATCCAATCTTGATCCAAGGTATCGCGCCCGGCGGCCAACTCACGGTGACGACCGACGTCGAGAACTACCCGGGCTTTGCCGACGTGATCCAAGGCCCTTGGCTCATGGAGCAGATGCAAAAGCAGGCAGCCCATGTCGGCACCAAATTCGTCGCCGATCATGTCAACAAGGTCGACCTTCAGCGCCGGCCGTTCCGCCTTGAATGCGATTCCGGCGATATCTACTTCGCCGACGCGCTTGTGCTCGCGACCGGCGCCCAGGCGCGCTGGCTTGAGCTGCCCGGTGAGCAGAAATTCCGCGGCTATGGCGTTTCCGCCTGCGCCACCTGCGACGGCTTTTTCTATCGCAACAAGGAAGTGCTGGTGATCGGCGGCGGCAACACCGCGGTCGAAGAAGCGCTGTTTCTCACCAATTTCGCCAGCAAGGTCACGGTCGTGCACCGGCGCGACAGTTTCCGCGCCGAGCGCATCTTGCAGGAACGGCTCTACCAGAACCCGAAAATCTCAGTGCTCTGGCACACCGTCCTTCACGACATTGCCGGCGACGAGAACCCGCTCAAGGTCAAAACCGCGCTGTTGCGCAACGTCAAGACCGACGAGATCACCGAGCAGCCGGTCGACGGCATATTCATCGCCATCGGCCATTCGCCGGCGACGGAGCTGGTCGCCGGCCAGGTCGAATTGAAACCGTCGGGCTATATCAAGACCGCGCCGCATTCCACCGCGACCTCCGTGCCCGGCCTGTTCGCGGCGGGCGACGTCGCCGACGACATTTATCGGCAGGCGGTCACGGCCGCCGGTCTCGGCTGCATGGCGGCGCTTGAAGCCGAAAAATTTCTCGCAGCGCACGGCGAGGCCGAGCCGCGTCTCGCGGCAGAGTAATTTTCGCCTCTCGCCACGTGCTGGGAGAGGAAGAAAGCATCAAATGGATTGGGACAAGCTAAAGGTATTTCACGCCGCCGCCGAGGCGGGCAGCTTCACGCATGCCGGCGAGCAACTCGGGCTGTCGCAATCCGCCGTGTCGCGCCAGGTTAGCGCGCTCGAACAGGAATTGACGGTCTCGCTGTTTCACCGACACGCGCGCGGCTTGATCCTGACCGAGCAAGGCGAGATGCTCTACCGCACCGCACACGATGTGTTCATGAAGCTGGAGGCCGCGCGCGCCAAGCTCACCGACAGCCGGGAACGGCCGAACGGCGATCTGCGCGTGACGACGACGCCCGGCATCGGCGTGCACTGGCTCACCCCGCGGCTCGGCGAGTTCATCGATCTTTATCCTGAAATCCATATCACGCTCATCACCACCGATGAGGAACTCGACCTCGCCATGCGCGAGGCCGACGTCGCCATCCGCCTGCGCCAGCCGACGCAGCCCGACCTTATTCAGCGCAAGTTGTTCTCGGTGCACTTTCACGTCTACGCCTCGCCCGAATATCTCAAGCGCTTCGGCACACCGCGGACGTTCGAGGATCTCGACAACCATCGCGTCCTGGTGCTCGGCGGCAATATACCGTCGTACCTGCAACGCTCGCGCTGGCTGATCGAGGTCGCGCGCGACGGCAAGGGGCCGCGGGTGCCACATCTCGTCATCAACAATATCCTCGGCATTTTGCGCGCCTGCCAGCGCGGGCTCGGTATCGCGATGCTGCCGGACTATCTGGTCGAGGAGAACGGCGGCCTCGTGCCTCTGTTCGGCGAGGCCGATGCCATCGCGCTCGATGCCTATTTCGTCTATCCCGAAGAACTCAAGGCCGTGGCCCGCGTGCAGGCCTTCCGCGATTTCCTCGTCGCCAACGCGCAGCGCTGGAATTTCTAGCGCCGCGTTGGCTGTGCGCAAACGTCGCGGCTTGCCCGTACCGCATGGCTGACATGCCCGTCACCGCGTTGTGAGTGTGGAATCGGAATCGCATACTCCGTGGTGCTGCAAGGCAAACGATCGCCGCCATCCTCCCAGATCGGCGATCGTAATGTCAGCAGTTGTTCCCCTCTGGAAGATGTCGTCGGCGCCCCCACGCCGACGTACTGAACCGGGCCCGCAAGGGCCCGGTTTTCTTTTTGCGCGAATTGCGAGTAGGGGATCGCGAACATAGAGCTGGCATTCGCTGTTGGCCGGAGCGCCGCATGAAAATCTCGATTCTTGACGACTATCACGACACGCTGCGCACGTTGCCCTGCTTCGGCAAGCTCAACGGCCACGACGTGATGATCTGGAACGACCATGTACAGGACGTCGACACCCTTGCCGAGCGGCTGAAGGACACCGAAATCCTGGTGCTGTTCCGCGAGCGCACCCAAATCCGCGCGCCGCTGCTGGAACGGCTGCCAAAGCTCAAGCTCATCAGCCAGCGCAGCGTTTATCCGCATATAGACGTTGACGCCTGCACGCGGCTCGGCGTGATCCTGTCGTCGAGCCAGCATCCCGGCACGCCGTCATACGCCACCGCGGAAATGACCTGGGGCCTCATCCTCGCCGCAATGCGCCAAATTCCGCAGCAGGCAGCAGCACTCAAGGGTGGAAAATGGCAGATCGCCATCGGCACCACACTGCGCGGCAAGACGCTCGGGATCTATGGCTACGGCCGGATCGGCACCGCCGTAGCCGGCTACGGCCGCGCGTTCGGCATGAACGTGCTGGTCTGGGCGCGACCGGCGACGCTGACTGCCGCCCGCGCCGACGCCTATGCAACCGCAGCCAGCAAAGAAGCATTCTTCGCCGATTGCGACATCATTTCGTTGCACATGCGCCTGGTCGAGGCGACCCGGCACATCGTCAAGGCGGTGGATTTGGCGCGGATGAAACCGACGGCGCTTCTCGTCAATACCAGCCGGGGGCCGCTGATCGAGCCGGGCGCGCTGGTCGACGCGCTGCGTCTCGGCCGTCCCGGCCTAGCCGCAGTCGATGTTTATGAGCAAGAGCCCCTGCTCGATCCGGGCCATCCCTTGCTCAACATGCCGAATGTCATTTGTACGCCGCATATCGGCTACGTGACGCGCGAAGAGTATGAAACTCAGTTCGCCGACATTTTCGATCAGATCAACGCCTACGCGGCCGGCACGCCGATCAATGTGATCAATCCGGACGTGCTTAAAGGCAAGACGCGTTGAAGAAAGACGTTGCGCGTTGAGAAAGAAAACCGTCACCGTCAACGACAAGATGCAGCGCGGTTATCGCTACGCGCTCACCGCGCCCGCGGGACGCAACTTTGATTCCGAGTTTCGGCCCGAACTGGCGCCCGCCGAAATGCTGCAGCTCGGCGTATTCTGCGGCAAATACATGACCGACTGCCGCAAGGAATTTCCGAAGAGCTGGTTCACCCGCGCCAAGCTCGCCGGCAAATACCGCAATTGCGCGCTGAATTATTTCGGCGTCGAAGCCAGCCAACCGCTGTCGGTGTGGCGCAATAATGGCTGGATTTATAGCGAAGATCCGCGCGGCTGGTTCCAATGGTACTGCCGTTATTACATGGGACGGCGCATTGCCGGCGAGGACGCGCGGCAGATCAAACGCTGGAAAGCCATCCGCCGCCACGTGCGGCAAATCCAGCGTAATTGCGAGCCCGGCGACGTCACCTGCCGGCCGCGGCAGCGCCAAGCGCTGCTGCACTGGGCCTATGACAGCCGAAAGATCTAACCGGGCTCTAAACCCTTTGCCTTGATGACGGTTTTTGCGGCGGGCGTGGCGAGAAAGTCGATCAAGGCGCGGCCCGCCTGCGGATGTGCCGCGCTTGTCGGGATTGCGGCGGTGAATGTCGTGACGCTTTGCAATTCCGGCGGCAGCGGGCCGATCACGTCAAGGCCGGACACCGCCATGAGCTCCGCCATCTGCTGAATGCCGATTTCGGCTTCGCCGCGCAGTACAGCGAGGCCGGCCAAGCCGGCGGCACCGCCGGCGCCGTATTTCGCCTTGGCCGCCATCGCCTCGGCGATGCCCAGCCGTTCGAACAGCTTTGCCAAATGCGCGCCGCTTTGGCCGCCGCCGACCGGCTTGCTGCAAGCGATCGACTTCGCCGCGAGCATGCTGCGCTTGAAACTCTCGGCCGAGGAGATGTCGGGCTGCGGTGTGCCTTTTGCCACGGCAACGCCGATCGACGAGCGCGCGACATCGGCCAGGCTGCCGGCGGCAAGCATGCCGCGCGCCGTCAAATCCTTGGCGCCCGCGCTGGTGACGATCGCGACATCGGCCGCTTCGCCTTCGCCAAGCCGCTTCTCGAGCTGCGCCGACGGGCCGAGGACGACGGCAAGCCGATCGCCGGTCTCGCGCTCGAAGCGCGGCGTGAGCGTCTCAAACACCATCTTCATGGCGGTTGTACTCAAGACCTTGATCTCGATTCGCGCCGCCATGCGACTCCCCCGCCGGATTTTCTCCTGTGCAGACTAAAGGCCGGACGCCGGTCCGGATAGCCGGCACGGCGGCGCCGGCCTCCGGCGCCTCATTATCAACTCTGTGTGAGCTTTTCGCTATCGGCCATCAAATAGCGGGGGAGCACGTCATCTCCTCACCGGATTGCAGTATAGTAGCTGCAAATCAGGTCGACGCGGTTGAGGAGGGACGACACGTGTTTACACGCAGACATGTTTTCTACGCCGGCGCCGCGGGCTTGGCGCTTGCCGCTCTCCGCCTGGCGCGACCGCACGCGGCGGCAGCGGCCACCCACCCTTACGAGGTCACCCATACCGACGAGGAGTGGCACAAGCTGCTGACGCCCGCGCAATATGATGTGCTGCGCGAAGCAGGCACCGAGCGGCCGTTCACCAGTGCGCTGCTCGACGAGCATCGTGCCGGCACGTTCACTTGCGCCGGTTGCGACCTGCCGCTGTTTTCCTCAAAGACCAAATTCGACAGCGGCACCGGCTGGCCGAGTTTCTGGACGCCGCTCGACGGCGCCGTCGACGAAACCGGGGACAGCTCTTTCGGCATGATACGGACGGCGGTCTCTTGCCATCGCTGCGGCGGCCATCTCGGCCACGTGTTCAACGACGGGCCGAAGCCGACCGGCTTGCGCTATTGCATGAACGGGGTGGCGCTGAAATTCGCGCCGGCGCCGGCAGGGTCGAGCTAGACTTCGACAACGCTTTTCGGGAAGTTCCGGTCGGGATAGAGTTGGACAGGCCACCTAAGGCCGGTCCAAGGGCAAGTCGATGAGCTACGACACCATCACCGTCACACCCTCGACGCCGCATGTCGGGGCCGAGATCGGCAATATCGATCTGACCCGGCCGCTCAGCAATCGACAAGTGCAGGAGGTGCACGACGCCATCATTGCTCACGGCGTTGTCTTCTTCCGCGACCAGAAGATCGATTTCGATTCGCACGAGCGCTTTGTGCGCTATTTCGGCGAACCGCACATTCATGTCGGCGGCAAAGGTACCGCATCGAAGGGCGTGCCCGGCCATCCCGCAATTCGGCATCAGTATTTCGACGCCAATTCCAAACGCGTCTCCGGTGAAGAATGGCATTCGGACCAGAGCTGTGCCGAGATCCCGCCGATGTACAGCGTTCTCTATCAGGAAGTGGTTCCGCCCAACGGCGGCGGCGACACCATGTTTACCTCCGCCTGCAAGGCCTATGAAGAGCTGAGCCCGGGGATGAAGACCTACCTCGAGGGCAAGACCGCGACGCACGACGGTTCTCGCGTCTTCGACAAGAATGCAGATGTCTATCCGGTCTCGGTCCACCCGATCGTCGTTCGCCACGCCGAAAGTGGCCGCAAGCTGCTTTTCGTCAACCGCGAATTCACCAGTCACATTAACGAGGTGCCCGAAGGCGAAAGTCGCGGTGTTCTCGAATTCCTTTACGACCACATCGCGCGACCGCATTGGAGCATGCGGTTTCACTGGACCAATCATTCGATCGCGTTTTGGGACAACCGTTGCGTTCAGCATTACGCGATCTGGGACTATTGGCCGAACGTGCGCTCGGGCTACCGGATGTTTGTGAAGGGCACCGAGCGGCCCGTTGCCGCCTGACCAACGCTATTGCCGCGCTAGGTCCCGACCTTAAGCTCCGAAACGAGCCCGCGCAGCGCCGCAATCACGCTCAACGGCACGATGCGGCCGGTGCGTGGATTTTCCGACGGAACGCCTTCGATCGTCATCGAAAAGCGCGCGGCGTCGGCCTCGACCTCCACGCGATGGGTATTGCGATCGATCGCCGGATCGGCCCAGATTTCCAATCGCGTCTTGTCCGGGCCGACGCCGGCAAGGCTCAGTGCCGCGGCGACATTGACGTTGGCGGGAAAGCCGCGGGCACCTTCGCGCGCGCTGCCGTCGAACACTTTGAGCGGCGCCTTGAGATCCTTGAGTGAAATGCCGCGCTCGACCAGATAGGCCGCGCCATCGAGGCCGCTCGGCGGCTTGCGCGTGATCATGGTGACGGAGTGGATGGTTCCCTCAGCGGCGGCACGCACCGCGTCGAGGCCGATCAGTGCGCCGGTCGGCACCAGAATGCGCGCGCCGGTCTGTTTGGCACGCGCGACCAGATCCCAGTTTTCCAGAAGCTGACCGACGCTCAGCGGCATGAAAATCTTGCCGGCCTCGATCACCGAAGACGCCACGCCGCGAAACAACTGGGGCGGCAAACATTCGATGACAATGTCGCACGATTGCGCCAATGCTTCGATGGCGACAACAGGAATACCGTCGCCGACCTGCGGCAGATTGCGCCGCGCCTTCTCCTGGTCGCGGACCGCGACGGCCGCAAGGACGAGGCCGGAAATGCCGGCCTCAAGCCGCCGGGCCACACCGAGACCGACGGCGCCGAGCCCGGCCAATCCCACTTTGAGAGCTGCTTGCGCCACTGGCATTCCCACACTGGCAGCCGTAGGCCCGGCCGGATACATTCGACGGGTTATAGTCTCTATGCGCCGGCCGAAGACGGCGCAATATGGCCCGCGCAACCGGCCGGAAGCCGCCGCCGCATGAGCGAACGCAATAAGAGAACCTTTATGACCAACATCAATCCGAGCGCCTTCACCACGCGGCCGGAGCTCGAAGGCACGTTCGGGGTGGTGACCTCGACGCACTGGATCGCCACGGCCGTTGGCATGGGGGTTCTGGAAAAAGGCGGCAATGCGTTCGATGCCGCGGTGGCGACCGCATTCACGCTGCAAGTGATCGAGCCGCACCTCAACGGCCCGGGCGGCGACGTCCCGGTCATTGTTCACGACGTACGGCGCGGCAAGACCGAGGTGATCTGCGGCCAAGGCGTAGCGCCGGCCGGTGCGACCATCGCGCATTACCGCGCCGAAGGGCTCGATCTTGTACCCGGCACCGGCTTGCTCGCCGCTGTTGTGCCCGGCACGTTCGAAACCTGGATGCTGCTGCTGCGCGACTACGGCACCATGCCGCTTGCCGAGGTGCTGGCGCCCGCGATCGGCTACGCGCAAAACGGCCATCCGCTCCTGGAGCGCGCCAATGCCACCATCGGCACGGTGGCGGAGCTGTTCCGCGAGCATTGGCCGACCTCGGCCGCGGTCTATCTGCCGAACAACAACGTGCCCGCGGCGGGAAGTTTGTTCGCCAACCCGGCTCTCGCGGCCACCTATAGCCGAATCGTCAAAGAAGCCGAAAGCGCGGGACGTGATCGCGTCGCGCAAATCGAGCGCGCGCGCCGATCGTGGAGCCGCGGATTCGTCGCCGAAGCCATCGACCGCTTCTGCCGCACCCAGGACATCATGGATACCAGCGGCGCCCGGCATCGCGGCGTGCTGACGGCCGACGACATGGCGCGCTGGACGCCGCACACCGAAGCGCCGCTCACTTACGACTATGGCCGCTACACGGTGTGCAAGACCGGACCCTGGGGCCAAGGTCCGGTAATGCTGCAGCAGCTCGCGCTGCTCAAGGGTTTCGATCTCGACGGCCTCGATCCTGTGGGTGCGGATTTTATCCACCTTCTCGTCGAATGCTCCAAGCTCGCTTATGCCGACCGCGAGGCGTTTTACGGCGATCCCGATTTTGTCGAGGTGCCGATGGCGACGCTGCTGTCGGACGCCTACAATTCCGGACGCAGGAAACTCGTGACCGAGAGCGCCTCGCTCGAATTACGCCCGGGTTCGATCGAAGGCTTCGGCGGCGTGGTGAAGCTTCGCCGCGAGACCGTGCCGATGGCGGCCGGCGCCGGCGAGCCGACGGTAGGGCGGCTCGGCGGCATGCGCGGCGACACCGTGCATTTCGACATCGTCGATCAGGCCGGCAACATGATTTCCTCGACGCCGTCCGGCGGTTGGCTGCATTCCTCGCCCGTCGTTCCCGAGCTCGGCTTCTGCCTCGGCACGCGCGCACAAATGTTCTGGCTCGAAGAAGGGCATCCGGCGGCACTAGCGCCCGGCAAGCGGCCGCGCACCACGCTGTCGCCGACGCTGGCGCTGCGCGACGGCGAGCCTTATCTCGCTTGGGGCTCGCCCGGCGGCGACGGCCAGGATCAATGGATCACCCAGCTCTTCCTGCGCCACGTTCATGCCGGCATGAATTTACAAGAATCGATCGACGCGCCGGCTTGGCATTCCGAACATTTCCCGAGCTCGTTCTGGCCACGCACGTCGCGGCCCGGTGTCCTGGTGGTCGAAGGCCGCGTGCCGAAACAGACCATCGCCGAACTGGGGCGGCGCGGGCATCTCGTCGAAGTCGGCCCGGATTGGTCGGAAGGCCGGCTCACCGCCGCGTCGCGCGACGGCCGCCGCCGCCGCGCCGCCGCCAACCCGCGCGGCATGCAAGGTTACGCGGCGGGCCGATAAGGCGCGCGGGCTCTATTCCGTCGCGATTTTCACTTCGCTGGTGATCTTGCGCCAGATGTCGAGCTGTTGCGCGAGCCAGGTCTTGGCATCATTCAGCGAGGCGTTGGGTACCTTATTGAAACCCTGGTTGTTGAACGCTGCGCTGGCTTCCGGCGTGTTCAGCGCCGCAACCGTGGCGCTGAAAATGGTTTGCAGCACGTCGTTCGGCGTGCCGGCCGGCGCGAACAAGCCCTGCCAGGCAATGGTGCCTACTCCGGGAAAGCCGGCCTCCTTCATGGTCGGCAGATCGGGAAATTCCGGCAGCCTGGCGTGATCGACGACCGCGAGCGGATGCAGATTGCCGGCGCGCACTTGCGGCACAGTACTTGCCACGTTGAGGAACGCGACCTGGGTCGAACCGGTGAGCATGTCGTTGATGACGCCGGAGGCGCCGGCTTTGTTGGGCACCGCGATCATGTCGAGATCGCCGGCACGCTTGGCGAAATAGGCCATATCATAATGCGGATAGCTGCCCGGCCCGACCGTGCCGTAGCGGATTTGGCCGGGATTCTTTTGCGCATAGGCAACCAAGTCGTTCACATTGTTTGGCGCGAACGTCTTCGCCGCGATCAGGAA